>Ga0114986_1000129_pt1 | contig 20497 bp, 16 predicted proteins | sample Shrwel1BS1Day17_FD_96988 | JGI IMG/M metagenome (GOLD analysis project Ga0114986, IMG submission 96988) | Subsurface microbial communities from deep shales in Ohio, USA - Utica-3 well 1 S-1-Day17 | ecosystem: Environmental > Aquatic > Deep subsurface > Shale gas/oil reservoir > Produced... | reverse complement strand
GTTCTTGTCAGCGGTCAGGCGCTCGCGGCGCAGCTGCAGCTGGCGCGTCTGTTCCTCGATGCTGCGCTGCTCGGCGGCCAGCACCTGGATCTGCTGCTGCACCTGGCCCACGCTGCTGCGCTGCTCGTTGGCGCGGTTCTGCGCCTGGCGCAGCGCCTCTTCGAGGTCCGGCAAGGCCAGCGACTGCTCTTCCAGCTGCGCGGCCAGCATTTCGTTCTTCTCTTCGCCCACCAGAGCCAGTTCGGCCAGGCGCTCGATCTCGGCGGCGGCGTCTTCCTTGCGGGTGGCCCATTGGGAGGTCTGTTCCTTCAGCGTGATGAGGCGTTCCTCCACGCGCTGACGGCCCTCGACCACGAAGCGGATCTCGGCCTCCAACCGGCCCACCTCAGTGCTGGCCTCGTAGAGCAGGCCCTGGGCCTGGTTGACCTGATCGCCAGCGGCATAGTGCGCCTGGCGGATGGTTTCCAGGTCCGCTTCGATGTGGCGCAGGTCGGCCACGCGTGATTCGAGCTCGATCACCGCACGCTCGCCGTCCTGGCGGATCTTGCTCTGGTCGGCCTCAGCCTCGCTGCGGCGAAGGTACCAGAGCTGGTGCTGCTTGAGGGTGACGTCCGATTGCAGCGCGTTGTACTTCTGCGCCACCTCGGCCTGGCGCTCCAGCTTTTCCAGGTTGGCGTTGAGTTCGCGCAGGATGTCCTCGACGCGGGTCAGGTTCTCGCGCGTGTCCGACAGTCGGTTCTCGGTCTCGCGGCGGCGCTCCTTGTACTTGGAGACACCGGCCGCCTCTTCCAGGAACAGGCGCAGCTCTTCCGGCTTGGACTCGATGATGCGGCTGATGGTGCCCTGGCCGATGATGGCGTAGGCGCGCGGTCCCAAGCCGGTGCCGAGGAACACGTCCTGCACGTCACGCCGGCGTACCGGCTGGTTGTTGATGTAGTAGCTGCTGGTGCCGTCGCGCGTCAGCACGCGCTTGACCGCCACCTCTGCAAACTGGCTCCACTGGCCGCCGGCCCGGTGGTCGGCGTTGTCGAACACCAGCTCCACGCTCGCGCGGCTGGCAGGCTTGCGGCTGGTGGTGCCGTTGAAGATGACGTCCTGCATGGACTCGCCACGCAGTTCGCTGGCCCGGCTCTCGCCCAGCACCCAGCGCACCGCGTCCATGATGTTGGACTTGCCGCAGCCGTTGGGGCCGACCACGCCCACCAGTTGGCCCGGCAGCATGAAGTTGGTGGGTTCGGCGAACGACTTGAACCCGGACAGCTTGATGGAGGTAAGACGCACAGCGAGGCTAAGTTATTGATTGAATTGGGCTTTTCATCCACCCGGCCGGTGGCGCAAACCTTGATGATACCGTGAGCGCCGCACCGCCCCGGCAATGGCCTCACCCCGGCGGCGCCCCTCTCATCCACGGGATAATCGAGGGCTATGAATCCCTATCTCTCCCGGCTGCAGCCCTACCCGTTCGAGCGGCTCAAGCAGCTGTTTGCCGGCGTCACGCCCAACCCGGCCTACCGGCCCATCAGCCTGGGCATCGGCGAACCGCGCCATGCCACCCCGCAACTGATCATCGATGCCCTGAACGCCAACATGGCGGGCCTGGCCGCCTACCCGGCCACCGGCGGCGAACCGGCGCTGCGCGAGGCCGCTGCCGGCTGGCTGCAACGCCGTTACGGCGTCACCGTCAACCCCGGCACGCAGATCCTGCCGGTCAACGGCTCGCGCGAAGCGCTGTTCGCGCTGACGCAGACGGTGGTCGACGGCACCAAGCCGGGCGCCACCGTGCTGTGCCCCAACCCGTTCTACCAGATCTATGAGGGTGCCACGCTGCTGGCTGGCGCCCAACCGTATTACGTGCCGAGCGACCCGAAGCGCAACTTCGCGGTCGACTGGGACAGCGTGCCGGCCGAGGTCTGGGCCCGCACGCAGATGATCTTCACCTGCTCGCCCGGCAACCCCACCGGTGCCGTGATGCCGCTGGACGAGTGGAAGAAGCTGTTCGAGCTGAGCGACCGCTACGGTTTCGTCATCGCCTCCGACGAGTGCTACAGCGAGATCTATTTCCGCGACGAGCCACCACTGGGCGGACTGGAAGCCGCAGTCGAACTGGGGCGCTCCGACTTCAAGAACCTGATCGCGCTGACCAGCCTGTCCAAGCGCAGCAATGTGCCGGGCATGCGCAGCGGGTTCGTGGCGGGCGACGCCGCGCTGATCAAGCCCTTCCTGCTCTACCGCACCTACCACGGAAGCGCCATGAGCACCGTGGTGCAGGCCGCCAGCATGGCCGCCTGGAACGACGAGCAGCACGTGATCGACAACCGCAACCAGTACCGCGCCAAGTTTGCCCAGGTCACGCCCCTGCTGAGCTCGGTGCTCGACGTCGCCCTGCCCGATGCGGCCTTCTACCTGTGGGCCGGCGTGCAGGGCAGCGACACCGAGTTCGCGCGCGATCTCTACGCTCTTTACAATGTGACCGTTCTGCCCGGCAGCTACCTCGCCCGCGAAGCCCATGGCTTCAACCCGGGCGCCGGGCGCGTCCGCATGGCACTGGTGGCCGAGACCGCCGAGTGCGTGGAAGCCGCCGAGCGCATCATCCAGTTTGTGAAATCCAGAATGTGAAACCTTGCGGGACAGACCTTCAGCGCTGTCCTCAACCGATTAGGAGAAAGAAAAGCCATGAGCCAACAACTGCAACAGATCATCGACGCCGCCTGGGAAAACCGCGCCAACATTTCGCCCAAGGCCGCACCGAAGGAAGTGGCCGACGCCGTCGAGCACGTGATTGCCGAACTCAACGCCGGCCGCCTGCGCGTGGCCACCCGTGAAGGCGTGGGCCAGTGGACCGTGCACCAGTGGATCAAGAAGGCCGTGCTGCTGTCCTTCCGCCTGAAGGACAACGAGGTCATCAAGGCTGGCGATCTGGGCTTCTACGACAAGGTCGAAACCAAGTTCTCCAAGCTGACCGAAGAGGAAATGAAGGCGAGCGGCGTGCGCGTGGTGCCGCCGGCCGTGGCGCGCCGCGGCAGCTTCATCGCCAAGGGCGCCATCCTGATGCCGTCCTACGTGAACATCGGCGCCTACGTCGACGAAGGCACCATGGTCGACACCTGGGCCACCGTCGGCTCCTGCGCGCAGGTCGGCAAGAACGTGCACCTGTCCGGCGGCGTGGGCCTGGGCGGCGTGCTGGAGCCGCTGCAGGCCAACCCGACCATCATTGAAGACAACTGCTTCATCGGCGCGCGTTCGGAGATTGTCGAAGGCGTGATCGTGGAAGAGAACTCGGTGATCTCCATGGGCGTGTACATCGGCCAGAGCACCCCGATCTACGACCGCGCCACGGGCGAGGTGAGCTACGGCCGCGTGCCGGCCGGCTCGGTGGTGATCAGCGGCAGCCTGCCCAAGGACGGCGGCAAGTACAGCCTGTATGCGGCCATCATCGTCAAGCGCGTTGACGCGCAGACCCGCGCCAAGACCAGCCTGAACGACTTGCTGCGGGATTGATGGCACACCCCCAGGCTGCGGGCACTGCGTGTCCCTTCGCCACCCCCCTTGCAGGGGGCAAACGCCAGTGGCCCGGCGGAGCCGGTTCCACGGCGTTTCCTAATCTTGGGGGCGGGTACGCCTGGAAAGCTTTCTTTTGCCGGCTCGGATTCAAGGGAGAGTGACAACATGAGCACGACGATGGGCACGATGGAACGCATCTTGCGGCTGATGGCCGAGAAGAAGGCATCGGACGTGTATCTCTCGGCGTTTGCGCCGGCGATGATCCGCATCAACGGCCAGTGCGTGCCGATCAACAGCCAGCCGCTCACGCCTGAGGCGCCGCGCGGCCTGCTGTCGGAGATCCTGCCGATTGAGCGCATGTCCGAGTTGGACCGCGGCGGCGAGCTCAACATGGGTTTTCCGCTCGCCGGCGTGGGACGCTTCCGATTGAGCGCCATGCGCCAGCGCGGTTCGGTGGCGGCGGTGATCCGCTTCATCGCCAACGAAGTCCCGCCGCTGGCCACACTCTCGGTGCCGCCGGTGCTGGGTGACCTGATCATGGAAAAGCGCGGCCTGCTGCTGATGGTGGGCGCCACCGGCATGGGCAAGAGCACCACGCTGGCGTCCATGATCGACCACCGCAACGAGCACAGCGCCGGCCACATCCTGACCATCGAAGACCCGATCGAGTTCCTGTTCAAGAACAAGCGCTCGGTGGTGAACCAGCGCGAGATCGGCACCGACACCTCCTCGCTGCAGGTGGCACTGCAGAATGCGCTGCGCCAGGCGCCCGACGTGATCATGATCGGCGAGATCCGCGACCGCGAGACCATGTCGGCCGCCATCGCCTACGCCCAGTCCGGCCACCTGTGCCTGGCCACGATGCACGCCAACAACAGCTACCAGGCGCTCAACCGCATCCTGAGCTTCTACCCGGTGGAGGTGCGCGCCTCCATGCTGGGCGATCTGGCCAGCGCGCTCAAGGCCATCGTCTCGCAGCGCCTGCTGCGCACCACGGCCGGCGGTCGCACGCCGGCGGTCGAGGTCATGCTCAACACCAAGCTGGTCGCCGAGCTCATTGAGAAAGGCGACTTCACCGGCATCAAGGAAGCGCTGGAGAAATCCATGGCCGAGGGGTCGCAGAACTTCGAGCAGGACATCGCGCGCCTGATCACCGAGGGCATCGTCGACCGCAAGGAAGGCCTGGCCAACTCCGACTCGCCCACCAACCTGATGTGGCGGCTGCAGAACGACTTCGACAAGACCGTGCAGTCGCCGCAGCCGGCCGAAGATCCGGACGACCAGCCCTCGTTCACCGAAATCACCCTGGATGTGAAGCACTGATGTCACGCACCCTGCAACTCGCCGAACAGCTGATCGCCCTGCCCTCCCTCACGCCCGAGGATGCGGGCTGCCAGGACCTGATTGCCGCACGCCTGGCGCCGCTGGGCTTTGTCTGCGAGACCATCGAAAGCGGTCCGGCTGATTTCCGCGTCCGCAACCTGTGGGCCAAACGGCCCTCTGCCCAGACTGGGAAAGCGCAGGAAGCTCCTAAATTGATAGCATTCGCCGGCCACACCGACGTCGTGCCCACCGGCCCGGTGGCGCAGTGGACGAGCGACCCGTTCACCCCCACGCACCGCGGCGACCGCCTCTACGGCCGCGGCGCGGCCGACATGAAGACCTCGCTGGCTGCCTTCGTGGTGGCCATCGAGGAGTTCGTGGCCGCCCAGCCGCAGGCGCACCTCGACATCGCGCTGCTGCTGACCAGCGACGAGGAAGGCCCGGCGGTGGACGGCACCGTCAAGGTCTGTGAAGTGCTGCAGGCACGTGGCGAACGGCTGGACTACTGCATCGTTGGCGAACCGACCTCGGTGCAGCGTACCGGCGACATGGTCAAGAATGGCCGCCGCGGCACCTTGAGCGGCAAGCTCACCGTCAAGGGCATCCAGGGCCACATCGCCTACCCGCAATTGGCACGCAACCCGATCCACCTGCTGGCGCCGGCCCTGGCCGAACTGGTGGCCATCGAATGGGACCGCGGCAACGACTTCTTCCCGCCCACCAGTTGGCAGGTCAGCAACATCCACGGCGGCACCGGTGCCAGCAATGTGATTCCGGGCCATGTGGTGGTGGATTTCAATTTCCGCTTCAGCACGGAGTCCACCCCGGAAGGCCTGCAGCAGCGCCTGACCGACGTGCTGCACCGCCACGGGCTGCAGCCCGGGCAGGATTACGAGCTGACCTGGACCCTCGGCGGCCGCCCCTTTCTCACCACGCCCGGCACGCTGGTGGATGCGGTGCGCGATGCCATCCGCGAGGAATGCGGCATCGAGACCGAACTCTCCACCACCGGCGGCACCAGCGACGGCCGTTTCATTGCGCAGATCTGTCCGCAGGTGATCGAGCTCGGCCCCACCAACGCCACCATCCACAAGATCGACGAGAACGTGCCGCTGTCCGACATCGAGCCGCTGAAGAACATCTACCGCCGCGTGCTGGAAAAACTCGCGGCATGACGCAGTTCACCGCTCCCTCGGTCCTCGACCTGATCGAAGCTGCTGCCCGCCAGCTCGACGCCGCTGGCGTCGCCTACGGCCATGGCACCACCAACGCCTTTGACGAAGCCGCCTGGTTGGTGCTGTGGCGCCTCGGACTGCCGCTGGACGATCTGGATTCGGTAGCAAATCGGCCGGTAGCGCCCGCCGATCAGGCGCAGGTAGCTACACTTTTGGAAGCACGCATCACAACCCGCAAGCCCGCCGCCTACCTGACGCACGAGGCCTGGCTGCAGGGCGTGCCCTTCTATGTGGACGAGCGCGCCATCGTGCCGCGCTCCTTCATCGCCGAGTTGCTGGCTGACGGCACCATCGACGCCTGGCTGGGCGAACACACCCGCCGCGTCCTGGACCTGTGCACCGGCAACGGCAGCCTGGCCGTGCTGGCGGCGATGGTGTGGCCGGAGGTGACCGTGGACGGCGCCGACCTCTCGGCGGACGCACTGGCCGTGGCGCGCATCAATGTCGACAAACACGGCCTGCAGGACCGCATCACGCTACTGCAGTCCGACGGGCTCGCCAACGTGCGTGGCCCCTACGATCTGATCCTGTGCAACCCGCCCTACGTCAACGCGCAGAGCATGGCGGCATTGCCGGCTGAATACCGCGCCGAACCCGAGCTGGCGCTGGCCGGCGGCACTGATGGCATGGACTTCATCCGCCGCCTGCTGCGCGAGGCCCCGGCGCAGATGAGCGAACACGCCGTGCTGGTGCTGGAGATCGGCAACGAGCGTCCCTACTTTGAAGCCGCCTTCCCGCAACTGGAAGTGGCCTGGCTGGAAACGAGTGCCGGTGAAGACCAGGTTCTGCTGGTCACCCGAGAGGCACTACTGAAACAACAATGATCACTCTGAAAAACATCACCTTGCGCCGCGGTGCCAAGGTGATCCTCGATGGCGCGTCCGTGACCATCAACCCCGGCGAGAAGGTCGGCCTCGTCGGGCGCAACGGCGCCGGCAAATCCACCCTGTTCGCCCTGCTCAACGGCACGCTGCACGAGGACAGCGGCGACTACAGCATCCCGCCGCAATGGCGCCTGGCCCAGGTGGCGCAGGACATGCCGGAAACCGACCAGAGCGCCACCGATTTCGTGATCGCCGGCGACACGCGGCTGGCGGCAGCGCAGGCCGAAGTGACGGCGGCCGAAGCCACCGAAGACGGTGAGCGCATGGCCCACGCCTACATGGCGCTGCACGACGCCGGCGCGCATGACGCACCGGCGCGCGCGCAGGCGCTGATCCTCGGCCTCGGTTTCAAGACCACCGAACTCGACAAGCCGGTCAACAGCTTCTCCGGCGGCTGGCGCATGCGCCTGCAACTGGCGCGCGCACTGATGTGCCCGAGCGACCTGCTGCAGCTGGACGAGCCGACCAACCACCTGGACCTCGACGCCCTGGTCTGGCTGGAAGCCTGGCTGCAACGCTACCAAGGCACCATGCTGGTCATCAGCCACGACCGCGAGTTCCTCGACGCCGTGACGCAGGTCACGGTGCACATCGAGCAGGCACAACTCAAGCGCTACGGCGGCAACTACAGCAAGTTCGAGGACATGCGCGCCGAGCAGATGGAGCTGCAGCAGGCCGCCTACGCCAAACAGCAGGAAAAGATCGCCCATCTGCAGAAGTTCATCGACCGTTTCAAGGCCAAGGCCAGCAAGGCCAAGCAGGCGCAAAGCCGCGTCAAGGCGCTCGGCCGCATGGAGCGCATCGCGCCGCTGCTGGCCGAGGCCGAGTTCACCTTCGAGTTCAAGGAACCGGCCAACCTGCCCAACCCCATGCTGGCCATGCAGGACGTCAGCTTCGGCTACCCGCCGCCGGACGATGCGCCGGCCGGCACGCCACCTACGGTGATCGTGAAGAACGTCAGCAAGTCGGTGCTGGCCGGCCAGCGCATCGGCATCCTGGGCGCCAACGGCCAGGGCAAGTCCACCGTGGTCAAGACCATTGCCCGCGCCCTGCAACCGATCAGCGGCGAGATCACCGAAGGCAAGGGTCTGGCCATCGGCTACTTCGCCCAGCAGGAGCTCGACGTGCTGCGCCCGCAGGACACGCCACTGGAACACATGATCCAGCTGGTCAAGGAAGTCACGCTCAAGGGCCAGCTCAGCGGCCAGCCCACGCGCGAGCAGGACCTGCGCACCTTCCTCGGCAGCTTCAACTTCACCGGCGACCAGGTCAAGCAGACCGTGGGTAGCATGAGTGGCGGCGAGAAGGCGCGCCTGGTGCTGTGCATGCTGGTGTGGCAGCGCCCCAACCTGCTGCTGCTGGACGAACCGACCAACCACCTCGACCTGGCCACGCGCGAGGCGCTGGGCATGGCGCTCAACGAGTTCGAGGGCACGGTGATGCTGGTCAGCCATGACCGTGCCCTGCTGCGCACCGTGTGCGACGAGTTCTGGCTGGTGTCGCACGGCGGCATCGCGCCGTTCGACGGCGACCTCGACGACTACCAGCGCTACCTGCTGGACGAGGCCAAGCGCCAACGCGAAGCGGTGAAGGAGTCTGTCAAGGAGGCGGCCGCCGCGAGCGTGAAGCCAGCGACGCCGGCCCCGGCCGCCAAGCCGCCGCGGGAAGACAACCGCACGCGCCAGTTGCGGCGCGAACTGGAGAAGGTGGAAGCCCGCATCGCCGAGCTGAACCGGCAGAAGAGCGAGCTCGAAGCCCGGCTGGCGGGGCACCCGAGCCTGCAGGAGATCACGGACCTCGGTCAACAGCTGCAGCAACTGCAGGGCGAGCTCGATACGCTGGAAGAGCGCTGGCTGGAGATGTCCAGCCAGCTCGAAGCCCAGAACTGAGCTGCGTCAGAGCTGCAGCTGCGACACGTCGCCGCTGCGCGCCGAGTACTTCACGCCAGCGTGCAGTTTTTCCAGCTGCACGCGCGCCGCGCGTCCGCCGTACACCGCCGAGCGCAGCCACTAGCATTCGCCCTGCAGCGCGGCCTCATCCGCCAGCAGGGTTTGCCAGACGCGTTGTTCCGCATTCCAGCGGTAGCCGCGTGCCTTGAGCGCGTCCTTGGCGTCAAAGGGCGCGGCTGTGGCCTGGAGCTGAAAGGCATCCTGCCTGGCGGCGGCCAGCAAGCGTGCCAAGCCGCTTTGCTGCGACTGCGGCAACGGCTGCCCCAGCACCGCCAGCAGCGCGTGGCAATCCATTTCGGCGCGGTGCGCGTCGTAGAACCAACCTTTAGAAAGCGCCAGGTTCTCCAGCTTGGCGGAGGACTGTCCTTCGCTTTTCCAGTCGATGTCGGCAAACGAACAGGCCCAGGGCAGTTGCGCGAACGCTGGCAGCCGTGCCTCGACAAAGGGCCGGTCAAAGGCCGCGTTGTGGGCGATGACCAGGTCCACGCCGTCCAGCAGCTCGGCCACCCGTGCCTCGTCAATCCGCTGACCGCGCACCATGGCGTTCGTGATACCGGTGAGCTGTTCGATCTCACGCGAGATCGACATGCCAGGGTCTTCCAGCCCGTCGTAGACCTGCACCGTGCCACTGGGCAGGCCGCTGGTCTCATCCACCTCGACGCGCAGCAGCGCCAGCTCGATGATCTTGTCGCGACTGGCATCCAGACCGGTGGTCTCGGTGTCGAGCAGCAGCACGCGACGCACCGCACCCGTCGCCGGCGCAAACTGCAGGCGCGGCTGCAGGCGGCGCAGCACCCGGTAGTCGGGATGTGTCTCCAGCTGACGGGCCAAGGCCTCGGCATCGCCTGCCTGCGCCGTTGCCACGGCAGGTGCCGGTACTGCGGCCACTGGCGCCGCACGGCGCGGCTTGCGCTTCGGTGCTGCCGACGGCGCCACCGACGGCGCCACCGACGGCGCCACCGACGGATCACCGGCCTCGAAGCCGAAATCGAGTTGCGTGGTACGCAGCGGATCCGTGTCAGGCATCCCGGTGACTTGCGGTCAGCTGCTTCATCTCGCGCCGCAGGGCCACGGCATCCGGGGTTTGCATGGCGTCGGCCTGGCTGAGACGGAACACGCGCATGGCATCGGCCACGCCCTGGGCCTGGCGCTCCAGCGCCAGGCCGGACGAGGCCAGTGCGTGCACGAGCTGGTTGTTCTGCTGCGTCATCTCATCCATGTGCACCATGGCCTCGTTGACCTGGTCGATGCCGATGCGCTGTTCGTCCACCGCGGTGTGGATTTCAGCGATGAGCGCGTTGACCTGCCGCGCAGCAGCCACCGCCTCGTCCATGGTGCGGCGCGCCGCGTCACTGAGCTTGGTGCCGGCCTCGACCTTTATGGCCGAATCCTGGATCAGCTGGGCAATCTCGCGCGCCGCCGCCGAGCTGCGGGTGGCGAGCTGGCGCACTTCGGCCGCCACCACGGCAAAGCCGCGGCCCTGCTCGCCGGCGCGCGCCGCCTCCACCGCGGCATTGAGCGCCAGCAGGTTGGTCTGGAAGGCGATGCTGTCGATCACCTGCACGATCTCGCCGATGCGGCTGGACGACTCATTGATGGCATGCATGTTCTGCGTCACGTCCTGCACGGCCTGGCCACTGCGCTCGCTGACCTGTGTGGCCTGCCCGGCCAATGCAGCGGCCTGGCGCGCCGCCTCGGCAGTCTGCTTCACGTTGCCGCTGATCTGTTCCATGGAGGCCGCGGTCTCTTCCAGGCGCGCGCCCTGTGACTGGGTGCGCTCCGACAGCTCACGGTTGCCGCTGGCAATGCCATGCGTCTCGCTGCCCATGCGCTCCACCTCGGTGCGTGCGTCACTGACGATGGAGCGGATATTGACGTTGAGTTGGTTCAGCGCCCGCTCGAGCTTGCCGAGCGTGCCGCCATGCTGGCTGTCCAGCGTGCGCGTCAGGTCGCCGGCTGCCATGCGATTGGCAAAGCTGAGCAGGCGTTTGAGCGGCGCGATGCTCAGCGCGTGCAGGCGCCAGGCCCCCAGCAGCGACAGCACGGCCATCAGCACAAAGCCGCCGATCAGGGTGGCCGGCGAGGCCGAATCCCAGCCACCGGCAGCGAGTACGCCGGTCCCCATGCCCAGCATGGCCAGCACCTGCGCCATCAGCACGGTCTGGCTCTCGGCGGTGGGACGCAGCAGGCGACCCAGCCGGCCGCCCCAGGTGTCCTTGTACAGCGCGCCGTGGCGCAGGCGATGCACCAGGCGGCCGGCTTCCTGCTCGGCACGCATGACGGCGTACAGGCCTTCGGCTGCCTCGATCTGTTCGCGCGTGGGCTCTGTGCGCACCGACAGGTAGGCCACCGGCCGGTCGCCTTCCATGATCGGGGTGGCGTTGGCCACCACCCAGTAGTGATCGCCGTCCTTGCGGCGGTTCTTGACGACACCGGTCCAGGGCAGCCCTTCTTCCAGCGTGGCCCAGAGGTCGCGGAACGCCTCTTCCGGCACGTCGGGGTGGCGCACCAGATTGTGCGGCTGGCCCAGCAGCTCCTCCTTGGTGAAGCCACTGAGCTGGATGAAGACTTCGTTGCAGTGGGTGATACGCCCCTTCAGGTCGGTGATCGACACCACGGTCTGACCGGAGGGGTAAGGGTATTCACGCTGCGTGACAGGTAGATTGGTGCGCACAGGCTCAACGACTGGTTATGCCAGCGCGGTCAGCACACGGGGTGCGGCCGGCTGTCTTGTTCATACACAGGGCCGCCTCGGTGGCCCTCCCAAGTTCTCAACTCTAACCGATCTTCCCGCATTGTTTACATTTTGAAACGCAGGCGGGGCCATCGGTGCAGCGCCCCTGACGGGCGCTGCCGGCGCGGGTCAATGCACCGTCGGGGCGAGCAGGCCCATCTCGGCGCTGCCCATCAGCTTTTCGATGTCCAGCAGGATCAGCATGCGCTTGTCCAGCGAGCCGATGGCCAGGATGTGGTCGCTGCCGATGGCCGACGACATCTCGGGCACCGGCTTGAGCTGCTCGGGGTTGAGCGTGATGACGTCGGACACGCCATCCACCACCATGCCCACCACCTGGTTGCCGATGTTGAGCACGATCACGACCGTGAAGCTGTCATAGCGAACCTCGCTCAGCCCGAACTTGATGCGCATGTCCACGATCGGCACGATCACGCCGCGCAGGTTGATGACCCCCTTGATGAAGGCCGGCGCGTTGGCCATGCGGGTGGGCTCCTCGTAGGAGCGGATCTCCTGCACCCGCAGGATGTCGATGCCGTACTCCTCGTTGCCCAGCTTGAAGGCCAGAAACTCACGAATCGAGGTCACGGCCGCCTGCACGGAAGCGGATTGGACGGCGGACTGCGCTTGCTGTTCCATCAATGAACTCTCCAATAATCGGATTGAAACCGGGTCGGCCAAGACCGACTGTTCGGCAGATCGGCCAAGACGCCTGGCGACGGCGAACCTTGCCTCATCCTGTCCATATCGGCAGTTCGCGCGCAAACCGAAGTCCTATGGAGCGAAGCCCGCCCGGGGCGGGCGCATGCGCGGAACAAGCCACAATGACTTAGATCTCGCAATTTATCATCAGATGATGATATTTGGTCGATTTCCTACAGAATTAGACGCAATTCACGCCCGGCCTCCAGCATCAGCGGCAACAGCTCGCGCAGCATGGTCTGGGGCGACAGGCGGGCGGTGGAGCCCACCACGTTGAGGGCCGCGACGGTCTGCCCCTGCAGGTTGCGCAACGGCACCGCCAATGCGTGCACGCCCAGCTCATGCTCCTCGCTGCTCAGGCAGTAGTCGTCGCGCCGAACCTGCTCGATCACCCGGCGCAGCTGGGGCGCCGATGTCACGGTATGCACCGTCAAGCGGGCCAGCTGGCGTTGCTTCAGCCAACCCTGCAGCTCTGTCTTGGGCATGGCGGCCAGCAGCACCCGGCCGGTGGAGGTGGCGTGGGCCGGCAGCCGCGCGCCCAGGTGCAGACCGTAGGCCAGCAGCTGGGGCTGTCCCTCCGTGGCACCCTGCCGGATGTTGCCGCTGCGCGCCACGATCACCACCTCGTCGCCGTTGAGCACCACGGCAGAAAAGGACTCATGGGTATGTGCGGCCAGGCGCTCCAGCGTTGGCTGCAGCACGCGCGGCAACCGCGCCGAGGCCAGGTAACTGCCAGAGAAACGCAGCACCTTGCTGGAGAGCCAGAAATAGCGGCCATCGCTTTCCAGATAGCCCAGGTGCGCCAAGGTCAGCAGATGGCGGCGCGCGGCCGCACGCGTGATGCCGGCCTTCTGCGCCGCCAGCGTGGCGTTGAGACGCTGGCGTTCGGTATCGAAGCTCTCCAGCACGGCCATGCCTTTGACCATGCTCTCAATCAGATCGGATTTCGCAATCATGCAAGCCCTTCGCGCAGGCTGTTGCCGTCTGCAGTCTTTGCGCGATTATCGCGCACCAAGGGCGATCATCGCACAATTGACCTGAAGCAAGAGTGATTTCCACGCCGCCCTCACCTAAGCTCTCGGCAACATTTCTTCAGGAGTCATCCCATGCGCACCCAGGTTGCCATCATCGGCGCCGGCCCGTCGGGCCTGCTGCTCGGCCAGTTGCTGCACAAGGCCGGCATCGACGCCGTCATTCTCGAACGCCAGAGCGGCGATTACGTGCTCGGCCGCATCCGCGCCGGCGTGCTGGAGCAGGTCACCATCGACCTGCTGGACGAAGCGGGCGTCGGCCAGCGCATGCACCAGGAAGGCCTGATCCACGGCGGCTTCGACATGCTGTTCAAGGGCGAGCGTCACCGCATCAACATGAACAAGCTCACTGGCGGCAAGAACGTCATGGTCTATGGCCAGACCGAGGTCACGCGCGACCTGATGGACGCGCGCGCCGCCGCCGGCCTGACCACCATCTACGAAGCCGCCAACGTGCAGGTGCACGACTTCGACACCAAGAACCCGCGTGTCACGTACGAGAAGGACGGCAAGACCCACGAGATTCAGTGTGACTTCATTGCCGGCTGCGACGGCTTCCACGGCGTGTGCCGCGCCAGCGCGCCGCGCAGCGCCATCCGCGAGTACGAGAAGGTCTACCCCTTCGGCTGGCTCGGCCTGCTGTCGGACACCCCGCCCGTGCATGAGGAACTGATCTACGCCAACAGCGAGCGCGGCTTCGCCCTGTGTTCCATGCGCAGCCAGACCCGCAGCCGCTACTACCTGCAGGTACCGCTGACCGACAAGGTGGAGCAGTGGTCGGACCAGGCCTTCTGGGACGAGCTCAAGCTGCGCCTGGACCCCGAGGCACGCGAGCAACTGGTCACCGGCCCCAGCATTGAGAAAAGCATTGCGCCGCTGCGCAGCTTCGTGACCGAGCCGCTGCGCTTCGGCCGCATGTTCCTGGCCGGTGACGCCGGCCATATCGTGCCGCCCACCGGCGCCAAAGGCCTGAACCTGGCGGCCACCGACGTCAAGTACCTGTTCAACGGCCTGGTGGAGTACTACAAGGACAAGTCCGAGGCCGGCATTGACCGCTATTCCGAGCTGGCCCTCAAGCGCATCTGGCGCGCCGAACGCTTCTCCTGGTGGTTCACCAGCCTGATGCACCGCTTCCCGGAAAACGGCGAGATCGGCCAGAAGTTGCAGGAGGCCGAGCTGGACTACATCATCCATTCGGAAGCTGGCTCCCGCTCTGTGGCGGAGAACTACGTCGGCCTGCCGCTGGATTTCGGCCAGTAAACCGCCTCGCTCCTCCACGAAACCCGGCTTCGGCCGGGTTTTTTATTGCCTCGCCCAGCCTCTTGCGAGTATCGATAATTGACTTTTTTGCTGAATTTGATATATTTGATACATCAACATCAGCGCCTGAACCATCATGGCAGTCAGTTTTCACCAAGGTTCCGTCTTTGCGTTGTTCGACGCAACGCCGGTCCCCCTGCTGACCTTCGGGGTGAACGGTGAGGTGACCTACGCCAACCGAGCTGCCACGGTGCACCCGGGGCGCCCGCTGGAGGCAATGAACGGCCACACGGTAATTCGATCGCTGGTGGCTGACGCCACCCTCGGAAAACTGAAGCTCCCCTACCGCGCCGAGATTGAGGTGGCCGGCGGACAGCGCCTGAGCGGCACCTTCATGCCCGGCCCGGCCGGGCTGGATATCGCCTTTGTCGGAGACTTACCTGACAGCCCGGCAGGCGCGGCCGGGGGCAGCAGCAACATGATGCAACTCAAGGACATCATCGAGATGCTGCGCGATGAGGTCGGCCCGCACATTCAGCATCTGCGCGCCCAACTCAAGGCATTGGACGCCTCCCCGGCCAACAAAAACCTGGATCACGCAGCCCTCGGCCTCAGTCGGCGCTTGCAGCGGCTGGCCGAATTGGTCGAAGTCTTCGGTGAAGACGTGCTGCGCACCCAGGATCGGATCGAGCTGCCTGAGGTATTCGATGCCGTGCGCGGTGAGCTCGCCAGCCAGGCCGCAGAGCTGGGTGTGCACATCGAGTTGCAGCTCCCCGTACAGACCCTGCCGCCGATCTACGGCAACGAACGTCTGATCCAGCGCGCGCTTTATGAGTGTCTGGACAACGCACTGATCCACTCCCGCAAGCAAGTCAACGGTGCCCAGTCCTTGAAGGTTGAAGTGCGCTTCAACGTGTGGGGCGAACACGTACTCGTCAGTGTTCGCAACCAGGGTGCGACCGGCATCAAGCTCAGCGGCAACGATACCCTGAACCCCTTTGTCGCCCCACCGCCCAAAGGTTCTGCCGAGGAGAGCACCGTGCGCCTTGGCCTGCCACTGGTGCAACGCATTGTCGGCCTGCACGGCGGTCAGATGCGCGTGAGCACTGCCGACGCCGACACCGTCCAGGTTCTGCTCGAGTTCCCCACCGGTGCGCCACAGCGGGGTCAGAAGGATCTGTCGCTCGCCCAGGCACAACGCTACGCCCAGGATCTGGCGCAACTGATGTCCCGCCGCAAGAAGGAGAAAGCATGAAACGCAACGCCCTGATCGTCGACGATCAACCCGACATCCGCAAACTCATCCTCATGACCATGGAGTCGGAAGAGTTCGAACTGCATGAGGCCGACAACGGCGTCGACGCCTTGCGCATTGCGCAGAACCTGCGCCCGGCGGTCGTGCTGCTCGACGTCATGATGCCCGGCGGCCTGGACGGCTACCAGGTGTGTGAACAGATCAAGTCCGACGCCCAGCTCAAGGACACCACCAAGGTCATCCTGCTGACCGCGCGCGGCCAGCGCACGGACATCGAACGCGGCCAGGCTGTGGGCTGCGATGCGTACCTGATCAAGCCGTTCAGCCCGATCGAATTGCTGGACACGGTCGATCGGCTGGTCACGCACTGAGCATTGCTGGCCATGCGAGCCGCCTTGCGCCCACGGCCCACCCGCCGCCACATCACGCAGGCACTGGCCTGGCTGGCCGCCGCGGCCTGCCAGCCCACCCACCTGATGGCGGCGCCGCAGCGGCGGGTCTGGCGTCTGGCGGTAGTGCCGCAGCTCACGCCGGTGGAGATGTACAACGCCTGGACACCGGTCGTGGAAGCCCTCGCGCAAGCTGATGTGCCTTGCGAACTGGTGGTGCATCCGTCGATTGCACGCTTCGAGCAGGAGTTCCGCGACGGTGGCGCGGACATCGTCTTCCTGAATCCTTACCACATGGTCATGGCACGTCAGGCGCACGGCTACGTGCCGCTGCTGCGCGACGCCAAGCCACTCGAAGGTGTGCTGGTTGTGCGCCAGGATTCGCCCTACACCACGCTGGCGCAACTGCGCGACCAGCGCATCGCCTTCCCCGCCCCCAACGCGCTGGCAGCCAGCCTCTACATCCGGGCCGCCCTGGATCGAGAGCATCGCGTGCGCCACGAGACCTGGTACGCCATGAACCACCGCAATGCCATCCGCCAGGTCCTGACGGGTGACGCTGCGGCGGCCGGCGTGGTCCGGACCACCCTGGCGCTGGAACCCGAGTCGGTGCGCCAGTCCTTGCGCGTGCTCTACACCACGCCCGCGCTGGCGCCGCACCCCATCGCCGTGCATCCGCGCGTGCCGGGCGCGGTGCGCCAGCGCCTGCGCGAGGCGCTGCTGGCCATGGCGGCCGACCCGGCGCGCAAGCCGCTGCTGCAGGCCATCCAGATGCCCGACCCGGTGCCGGCCGACTACGAGCGCGACTACGCCGGTCTCAACCGCCTGGGCCTGAACCGGTATGTCGTCAGCGACTGAATCAATGTCGGCGCCGGCGCGCCTGCGCCGGTGGCTGCGCCCGCCCTACAGCCTAGGGACGCAGCTGCTGCTGACGCTAGCGGCCCTGGCCGTGGTCATCGTGGTCGCCAACGGCGTGGTGGCCTACCAGCGCATTAGTCGCGAGACCATGGAGCGCGCCACCGCATCCGCCAACGCCATCGCCGGCCTGGTGGCCAGCAGCAACACCGATGCCCTGATCACCAACGACATTGCCGCCATCGAATCCAGCCTGCTGCAGGTCGTGCGGCTGCCGCTGGTCGAAGGTATCGCGGTAGTGCGCAGCGATGGCCAGCCCTTGGTGGCCGTACATCAGCATGGCGAAGAGGTGCGCAGCCAGGTCGGAGGCCCCCGTCCCCCGGCGGCAGCTGAACCACCGCAGCTGACGCGCACCGGCCGCGTCGAAGGAACGCGCTATGAGGTGTGGGAAAGCATCCCGCTGCGCAGCGAACGGCCCTTAGGCTGGGTCCGCGTCGACATCAGCCTGACGCAACGTACCCAGGAGCTGGAGCGGCTGCAGAGACGTTCGGCCCACACGCTGCTGACCACCATCGCGGCCATCCTGCTGGTTCTGCCACTGCTGCTGCACCGCAGCCTGCGTCCGATCCGGCAGCTGTCAGCGCTGGCGGGCCATCTTTCCGACCAGATCGGCCAACGCATCGAGATCCAGTCCAGCAGCCTGGAGGCGCGTCGGTTGTCCGAGGCCCTGAACCAGGCCAGTCACGATGTGGCCAGGCAAGTGGCTCGCACGCAGGTGATCGTCAACACCGCCGCCATGGCCATCATCGGCCTGGACAGCGATGGATGCGTGATGACGGCCAATCCGGCCACCACCAGCATCTTCGGCCGTGAGGAGGCCGAGCTCCAGGGCCTGCCGCTGGAACAGTGCATTCCGGGCCTGGGCGCCGAGGTGCTGCGCAGCCTGTTCGGCGAGCTGGAGGATTCCCCGAGCCGGCCTTACCGCATCGTGCGCCAGGACTTCTTCGGTACCCGCATGGACGGCACACTGTTTCCGATCGAGATCTCGCTCGGCCAGGCGACGCTGAACACCGGCCTGCGCTATGTCTGCATCGTGCGCGATGTCACGGATGAGCGCGCCATGCAGGAGACCTCCGAACTCTACGAACGCGCCCTGGCCAGCAGCCACAACGGCGTGTTCATCACCAATGCGAGCCTGGCCAGCCAGCCGATCGTGTTTGTCAACGACGCTTTCCAGAAGATCACCGGGCTGGCACCGCATCAGATTCTTGGGCGGGGTGTCGGGCAGCTGCTGACGGTTGAGGCGTCAGACACCCTGCAGGCACTACTCGAGGCAATGCGCGAACAGCGTAGCACCAGCGTCGCACTGCAACTGCGGCTCGCGCATGGACGCGAGATCACGGCCGAGGTGTCACTCTCCCCGGTGCGCTCGGGTCAAGGGACGCTGACCCATTACATCGGCATCGTCTCCGACGTGACGGCCCGCGTCCAGGCCGAGCAGGCGATTGCCGAGCGCGGTGCCCAGCTCGATGCCATCTTCAGCCTGAGCCCGGATGGCTTTGTGCTGTTCGATGCCGACGGCTACCTCATCTTCGCCAACCCCGCGTTCGAACGCATGACCGGCAAGTACTGGACACGCCCGGGTCTGCCCAAGACGCAGGAAGAGTTCGGCCATAGCCTGGCCGCCCTGTGCCACCCGGACCACCCCATGCCGCCGCTGCTGGAGAACGGAAATGGCGAACAACCATGGCAGGCCCGTCTGGTGCTGGCGCGGCCACAGCACCGCGTGGTCCAGGCGCAGGCACGGCGCAACGTCGCCGGTCGCAGCGAAACCATCCTCTACTTTCGCGACGTCACGCACGAGGACGAGGTGGACCGCATGAAGAGCGAGTTCCTGGCTTCGGCGGCCCATGAGCTGCGCACGCCGATGGTCAGCATCTTCGGCTTCACCGAGCTTCTGCTGCGGCGCAAGTTCAGCGAGGAGCGACAGGCGGACATGCTGCAGACCATTCACCGCCAGTCCGGCCTGCTGGTCAAGATGATCAACGAGTTGCTGGACCTGGCACGCATCGAGTCGCGCCGCGGCCTGGACCTGCACATTGCGTCCCACCCCCTGCGGGAACTGGTGCAGCACAGCATCAAGGGCCTGATGCTCAAGGACACCGACCGCCAGGTCAACGTGGGCACCATCCCGGACGTCCAGGTGCTGATCGACCCCGAAAAGATGCAGCTGGCCCTCAACAACGTGCTGGGCAATGCCTTCAAGTACTCGCCCGATGGTGGCGAGGTCCGCCTGTCTGTACAGGTACGGCCACGCAACGGCAGCGACCACGTCGTGCTGGCCGTGAGCGACCAGGGCATCGGCATGAAGCCGGAGCAATTGGCACGTGCCTTCGAGCGGTTTTACCGTGCCGACACCACCGGCAACATCCCCGGCACCGGCCTGGGCTTGAGTCTGGTGAAGGAAATCGCCGAACTGCACCACGGCGGCGTGGAAATCGAGAGTGAATTCGGCGTCGGCACCACGGTGCGCCTGTGGATACCGCTGACGACGGAAGGTGCGGCCCAAGCGACGCAAGAGGCCTGACCGCCCTTGACCGGCCGGCCTCGGGCGCCACAGCCTTCGGGCAAACCCGGCGTCAGGTGACGGCGTGTTGACGCGCCAGGGCTTCGATCTCTGCGAACGGCACCGGTTTCTGGAAAACCTTGACTTCGGCCGGCAGACCACCGCGGTCGGCAATGTCACCGGGGCTCAAGGCTGTGACCACCACCAGATTCAGGTCTTCGAAGCCGGAACCCGGCTTCTTGAGCGAACGCACCATCTGGAAACCGTCCATGCCCGGCATGTTGAGGTCGGTCACCACCATGTCGGGACGCAACTGGCCGATGCGCACCAGCCCTTCGAAGCCGTTAACGGCAGTAGTGAGCTCCACGGGGAAGTCCCAGCCTTCCACCACCATCGAGAAGAGACGCAACAGATCGGCATCGTCTTCCACCACCAGCAGCTTGCATGGCTGGGCCTTGGATGCGCTGGCCTCGTTCGACAGCGATGGTTGCCCGATCACCTGGGAACGCTCGGCGATCAGTTTTTCCACCGCACTGCGCGCGATGCGGCGGTGACCTCCGGCTGTGCGCCAGGCCGGCAACACACCGGACTCGACCCACAACTGCACTGTCCGCACCGCAACCCCCAATGCCTCTCCTGCCTCACGAGTGGTCATGAGGTCATCATTGGCAGAGATTTTTCTCATATTTGATGTTTTTAGGGATGGTCTGCAAAAGTCAGCCCAGTGACGGCCTGATCTGAGACAGTCGAGCCATGAAGCAAATGAGCCTTGCCCACAGCGGATTCGAGCTGGTCACCAAGCGCACGCGCAAG
>Ga0114986_1000128_pt1 | contig 20502 bp, 17 predicted proteins | sample Shrwel1BS1Day17_FD_96988 | JGI IMG/M metagenome (GOLD analysis project Ga0114986, IMG submission 96988) | Subsurface microbial communities from deep shales in Ohio, USA - Utica-3 well 1 S-1-Day17 | ecosystem: Environmental > Aquatic > Deep subsurface > Shale gas/oil reservoir > Produced... | reverse complement strand
TCGGCCACGTGGCCGAGCTCCTGCAGGATCTGGGGCAGGCCCTGGCCGCGTGCCAGTCGGAGCCCGACCTGACGGTTGCGAGAGAGGTCGCCCGTCGCGGTGAGCACCAGGTCGCCCAGGCCGGACAGGCCCATGAACGTCTCGGGGCGGGCGCCCAGCGCCAACCCCAGGCGGGTCATCTCGGCCAGGCCGCGGGTGATGAGGGCGGCACGGGCGTTGAGCCCGAGCCCGAGGCCATCGCACACGCCGGTGGCGATGGCCAGCACGTTCTTCACGGCCCCCCCCACCTCGACGCCAACCGGATCGGCCGATGGGTAGATGCGCAGGGCTTCGCCATGGAAGGCTTCCACAGCGGCCTCACGCAGGGCCTGATCGGCGCTGGCAGCCACCAGGGCGGTGGGCTGCGACCTGGCCACCTCCTGCGCGAAGCTCGGCCCCGAGAGCACGCCCACGCGGGCCTGCGGGCAGACCTCGCGTGCCACCTCGTGACCCAGCAGGCCGGTGCCGGCCTCGAAGCCCTTGCACAACCACCAGGCGCGCGCATCGCCCGGCAGTCGCGACAACATCTCGCGCAGTGCCGCCATGGGCGTGGCGATCACGATGAGGCCGTCGCGGGCATGGGCCAGTGCGGCATCGAAATCGGCTGTGAGCTCCAAGCCGGAGGGGAAGCCGGCATCCGGCAGATAGCGCGCGTTGCGACGCTCGGCGGCCAACGCGCCGGCCTGGGCGGCATCGCGTGCCCACAGCAGCGTGGGATGGCGCTGCGCCACGCTGATGGCCAGCGCCGTGCCCCAGGCGCCGGCACCGAGGATGCTGAGGTTCAGGGGCATCCAGGCACCCCTGCGCTCAGGCGCTGGTGATGATGGGCGAGCCGCCGCCGTTGCCCTGGGCCTGCGCCTGCTGGGCTTCGTACATGGCCTGGAAGTTCACTTCGGCCAGATGCACCGGCGGGAAGCCTGCCCGGGTGATGGTGTCGGCCACCACGGCGCGCAGATAGGGGTAGACGATCTGCGGGCAGGCAATGCCGATGATGGGGTTGACCTGCTCTTCGGGGATGTTGCGGATCTCGAAGATGCCGGCTTCCTTGGCCTCGACCAGGAAGAGCGTCTTGTCCTGGATCTTGGTGTGCACCGTCGCGACCACCGCCACCTCGAAGATGCCTTCGGCGACCGGCTGAGCCTCGATGCCGAGGTTGATCTCCACTTGCGGCTGCTCCTGCTCGAGCAGGATCTGCGGCGAGTTGGGCTGCTCGAGCGAGAGGTCCTTCAGGTAGACACGCTGGATCTGGAACACGGGGGTTTGGTCTTGCTCGGCCATGATGGGAGTCGTCCTCAGAAAGTGAAAAGCCCGCAACCGCCGATGGGTGCGGGCTGCAGACCAGGGATTATGGCCGAGCCTGGGGACCCGGCAGCCGCCGGCAGGTCAGGCCGTCGCTTCCCCGCGCAGGAGGGGATCGAGACCCCCGCGCTGGTCGAGCGCGTAGAGGTCGTCGCACCCCCCCACGTGGGTGTCGCCGATGAAGATCTGCGGCACGGTGCGACGCCCGGTGAGTTCCATCATGCGCACGCGCAGTTCGGGTTGCAGGTCCACGCGGATCTCCTCGATCTGCTGGACACCGCGCTGGGCCAGCAGTTGCTTGGCGCGCTGGCAGTAGGGGCACACCTGGGTGGTGTACATCGTCACGGTGGGCACAGGCTCCTCCCTCACAAAGCTCACTTCTCGACCGGCAGGTTGGCTTCGCGCCAGCCGGCCATGCCGCCGGCCAGAACGTGGGTGTTCTGATGGCCTGCCTTGCGAAGCGTAGCGGCGGCGCGCGACGAGCGTGCGCCGGTGGCGCAAACCACGATCAAGGGCAGGGCCTTGTTCGAAGGCAGTTGCGCGCTCGATTCGATCTGACCGAAGGGGATGTTCCGGGCATCCTTGATGTGGCCTTTCGCGAACTCGTCAGGCTCGCACACATCGATGACAACGCCCTTCTCTCGGTTGATCAGCCGCACGGCCTCGCTCGGGCTGACGGTGCTGCCCGCTGCACCCCGGGTGACCATCGGCCACACGAGCAGGCCCCCGGACACGAACGCGGCGAGGATGAGGATCCAGTTGTTGATGAAGAAGTCCACGGCGCTGTCTGCCCTTCAGTTCGGTGGCGGCGCAATGCCGCACTCGGTTGCAACGGGGGCGGATTATAGAATTCGCGGTTTCCCACGGGGCACCCGGCCCGTCCTTTTCGATCGCGAGGAGATCCGCCGCATGTACAAGCTCGTGCTCATCCGCCATGGAGAGTCCACCTGGAACCTGGAGAACCGCTTCACCGGCTGGACGGACGTGGAGCTGACCCCCACGGGCGTGGAGCAGGCCAAGCAGGCCGGCCGGTTGCTCAAGGAAGCGGGCTACGACTTCGACGTGGCCCATACCTCGGTGCTCAAGCGCGCGATCTGGACCTTGTGGCATGTGCTCGACCAGATGGACCGCACCTGGCTGCCGGTGGTGAACTCCTGGCGCCTCAACGAGCGCCACTACGGCGCGCTTCAGGGCCTGAACAAGGCCGACATGGCCAAGCAGTACGGTGATGAGCAGGTGCTCGTCTGGCGCCGCAGCTACGACACCCCGCCGCCCGCCCTGGAAGCCTCCGACCCGCGCGGCCAGCGTGGCGATGTGCGCTATGCCAAGCTCCGGCCCGAGGAGATCCCGCTGACCGAGTGCCTGAAGGACACCGTGGCACGTGTGCTGCCCTACTGGAACGAGACGCTCGCCCCGGCCATCCGCTCAGGCCAGCGCCTGGTGATCGCGGCGCACGGCAACAGCATCCGCGCCCTGGTGAAGTACCTCGACAACATCTCCGACAGCGACATCGTCGGCGTGAACATCCCCAATGGCATCCCGCTGGTGTATGAACTCGATGCCGACCTGAAGCCGATCAAGAGCTACTACCTGGGTGATGCGGAAGCCGCCGCCAAGGCGGCCGCAGCCGTGGCCAATCAGGGCAAGGCCTGACCTGCCCCCTCAGGCGGCCAGCGCCTCTTCGATCAGGCCGCGCACACGCTGGGCGAGCGCGCGGCGATCGAGGTGGCGCGTGCCCTGCGCCTCGACCAGGGTGACCGTGACCCGCAGCCCGTTGGCGCACGCCACCCACCACAGCGACTGCACCAGCGTGGTGTCGCCCACATAGGCCACAGCTGCGCTGATCGCAGCGCGGCGGTCGCTGTAGCGCAGCGCGATGGGTTGCACCGGGATCTCGGTGGCGATGGCGGCCTGCAGGATGTTGGCGTGGAAAGGCAACAGCTCGTGGCCGGTGCCGGTCGTGCCCTCGGGGAAGACGGCCACGGTGTCGCCGGCCTGCAGGGCTTCGGCCACCTGGTGCACGACGCGCAGCGCGTCGCGTCGCTTCTCGCGCTCCAGGTAGAGGGTGTCGGCCGCCGACACGAGCCGATGCAGCACCGGCCAGCGCCTCACCTCGGCCTTGGAGACAAAGCGTGCCGGCGCCGTGGCATTGATGGCCACGATGTCCAGCCACGAGATGTGGTTGGCAACGAACAGCTTGGCGCCGGGCCTCGGCGTGCCTCGCACCACCAATGTGATGCCCAGGTGGTGCAGCAGCGCGCGGGACCACCACAGCACCCGTTCACGCCGACCGGCGGCGTCCAGCGTGCCGAAACGCCACCAGACGATCGCCAGCCCGTGCAGCACGTGCACGATCACCCGGGTGAGGCGCCAGCAGGCACGCAGTGAGCGCAGCATCCTCAGGCGGCGACGGACTCGGCGGCCGCCTCGTAAGCCACCTGACCGGCTACCACGGTGTAGCGCACGCGGCCGGGCAGTTCGTAGCCGCTGAAGGGCGTGTGCTTGCCCTGGCTGCGCAAGGCCGCCGGGTGGACCGACCAGTTGACCTGCGGGTCAAAGACACAAAGGTCGGCCACGCCCCCTTCCACGAGGCGTCCGGTGCTGGAGGCGAGCGAGCCCAGGGCCTCCCCCAGCACACGCACCGGCTCGCTGGTGAGCACGGCCAGCGGGCGCATCAGGCCCACGCCGCTTTCCTGCCCCCATTTCAGGGCGAGGCTGAGCAGCAGTTCCAGACCGGTGGCGCCGGGCTCGGCCTCACCGAACGGCAGGGTCTTCTGGTCGTCGTCCACCGGGGTGTGGTCGCTCACCAGGGCATCGATGGTGCCGTCGGCCAGGGCCTCGCGGATGGCGTCGCGGTCGCGCTGCTGGCGCAGCGGCGGGGTCAGGCGCATGTCGGCATTGAAATAGCCGATGTCCACGTCCGTGAGGTGAAGCTGGTTCACGCTCACATCGCAGGTGACCGGCAGGCCTTCGTCCTTGGCGGCGCGCACCAGCGCGATGCCCGCCGCACTGCTCAGGCGGCACAGGTGCACGCGCGCGCCGGTGACACGCACCAGCTCGAAGAGGGTGTGCAACGCGATGGTTTCGGCGATCACCGGCACGCCGGACAGGCCCAGGCGCGTGGCCACCGGGCCGCTGGCCGCCACGCCCTTGCCCAGGTAGGCATCCTGGGGGCGCAGCCAGACGGTGTAGCCGAAGGTGGCGGCATATTGCAGGGCGCGCTGAAGGATGAGGGTGTCAGCCAGGGCCACCTCGGCTTGCGAAAACCCCACACAGCCGGCCTCGGTGAGCTCGGCCATCTCGGTGAGCGTGGTGCCGGCAAGCTGGCGCGTGAGCGCGCCCAACGGGTAGACGCGCGCCTGGTTGAGGTTGCGGGCGCGGAACTTCAGCATTTCCACCAAACCAGGCTCGTCCAGCGGCGGGTCGGTGTCGGGCGGGCAGACGAGGCTCGTGACGCCACCGGCCACGGCCGCGGCCATTTCGCTCTCCAGCATGCCCTCGTGTTCATGACCCGGCTCGCGCAGGCGCGCGGCCAGATCGACCAGGCCCGGCGCCACGATGAGGCCGCGCGCGTCGAGGGTGCGGTTGGGGTGGAAGTCCGGGCTCACGGACCCCAGCGCCACGATGCGGCCCGCGGCAATGGCCACGTCGCCCAGGTGGTCGGTGTTGCTGGCCGGATCGAGCAGCCGGCCGTTCTTGATCAGGATCTTCATGCTTCGTTTCCGGCAATGATGGACATCACGGCCATGCGCACGGCGATGCCGAAGGTCACCTGCGGCAGGATCACGCTCTGGGTGCCGTCAGCCACGGCGGAGTCGATCTCGACGCCGCGGTTGATCGGGCCGGGATGCATCACGATGGCGTCAGGCGCGGCCCAGGCCAGCTTGTCAGGCGTGAGGCCGAAGCTCTTGAAGAATTCGCCGGCGCTGGGCAGCATCGCACCGCTCATGCGCTCGTTCTGCAGGCGCAGCATGATCACCACGTCCGCGCCCTTGAGGCCTTCCTTGAGGTCGTGGCACACGCGCACGCCCATCTCGCGCAGGTCGCCGGGCACCAGGGTCTTGGGGCCCACCGCACGGATCTCGGGAACACCGAGGATGGACAAGGCATGAATGTCCGATCGTGCCACGCGCGAATGCACGATGTCACCGACGATGGCCACCGTGAGCTTGGTGAAGTCCTTCTTGTAGTGCCGGATGGTGTACATGTCCAGCAGGCCCTGCGTGGGGTGGGCATGGCGCCCGTCGCCGGCATTCACCACATGCACATGCGGTGCACAGTGCTGGGCGATGAGATACGGCGCCCCCGACTCGCTGTGGCGCACGACGAACATGTCGGCATGCATCGCGCTGAGGTTGGCGATGGTGTCCAGAAGACTTTCACCCTTGGCAGTGGACGAGCGCGCAATGTCGAGGTTGATGACATCGGCCGACAGCCGCTTGGCCGCGATCTCGAAGGTGGTGCGCGTGCGCGTGCTGTTCTCGAAGAAGAGGTTGAAGACGCTCTTGCCACGCAGCAGCGGCACCTTCTTGACTTCGCGTTCGTTCACGCTCAGGAAGGTGCCTGCGGTGTCGAGGATGTGGTGGATGACGTCGCGCGGCAGGCCCTCGATGGACAGCAGGTGGACCAGCTCGCCGTTCTTGTTCAGCTGCGGATTGCGTTTGTAGAGCATGGGGTCGGTGGGCTCAAAGCTGGGCGGTCTGGATGTCGAAGCTGAAGTGGCCGGCCTCGTTGCGGGCCAGGCGCAGGCGCTGCGTGGCCGGCAACGACACGCGGGCGGCCGAAAACGCGGGCTGGATGGGCAGTTCGCGCCCGCCACGGTCGACCAGCACCGCCAGCGTCACGCTGGCTGGGCGACCGAAGTCGAAGAGTTCATTGAGCACGGCGCGCGTGGTGCGGCCGGTGAAGAGCACGTCGTCGATCAGCACGATGTGGCGGTCCTTCACCTCGAAGGGCAACCGGGTGTGGTCGGCCGCACCGGACAGGCCGCGGGAGCCGAAGTCGTCGCGGTGCAAGGCGCTGGAGATCACGCCGTGCTCGCCCGGCAGGCCGAGGTCGTGCTGCAGGCGCTCGGCCAGCCAGGCGCCGCCCGACCACACGCCCACCAGCACGGCGTCAGCGCGCAGCAGCGGGCGCACGCCTTGCTTGAGTTCCAGGTAGAGCGCCTCGGCGTCGAGATGCAGGGTCGTCATGCGGGGGTCTTTCGTGATGCGCGCAGGAACTGCTCGAGGATGAGGCAGGCCGCTGCCGCGTCGGCGTCGCGGGCGCCCTCGGCCAGGGCCTCGGTGGTGGTGTAGCGTTCGTCCACTTCGTGGACCGGCAGGCCGAAACGTCCGTGCAGCTGGCGCGCGAAGCGGCGCGCGCGGCGCGTGTTCTCGTGCTCGGCTCCGTCGGGGTGGAAGGGCACGCCCACCACCAAGGCGTCGGGCTGCCACTCGCGGATCAGACGCCCCAGGGCTTCGAAACGCGCCTCCCCCTCGACCGCCACGGTGCGCAGCGGTTCGGCCGTCTCCAGCAGTGCATTGCCGCTGGCCACGCCCACCCGCTTCATCCCGTAGTCGAAGGCCAGGAAGCGTTGGGCCGGATCAGGCATGGCCGGCCTCGCCGGACAGCATGCCGGGATCGATGCCCAGCAGCGACAGCGCGCGGTCGTAGCGGTCCTGCACCGGCGTGTCGAAGATGATGGAAGGCTCGGCGTTCACGGTGATCCAGCCGTTACGGCTGATCTCGTCCTCCAGCTGGCCGGCGCTCCATCCGCTGTAGCCCAGGGTGACCAGCACCTTCTTGGGGCCGGCGCCGTGCGACAGCGCCTCCAGGACATCCTTGCTGGTGGTCATCTCCAGCCCGCCGGGGATGCGCAGCGAGGAGGTGTAGTGTCCCCCGTCGTCGCTCAGCGGCTCGTGCAGCACGAAGCCTCGTTCGGTCTGGACCGGCCCGCCGAAATACACCGGCTGCTCGGCCAGGTCTTCGCGATCCAGCGTGAGATCGACCTTCTCGAACAAGTTCTTCAGCTTGATGTCGATGGGCTTGTTGATCACCAGGCCCAGGGCCCCCTTCTCGGTGTGCTCGCACAGGTAGACCACGGCACCGGCAAAGGTGTCGTCGGCCATGCCGGGCATGGCGATGAGGAATTGGTTGGTGAGATCGATGGAATGCGGGCCGGCCATGGCAGGAATTCTATTCCTCTGCCAACATCCCGCCCCATGGACAAGCCCCTCGACGCCGCGCTCGTCTGGTTCCGCCGGGATCTGCGGGCCCAGGACCATGCCGCCCTCTACCACGCACTGGGTTCGGCGCGGCGGGTCTGGTGCGCGTTTGTCTTCGACACCGACATCCTCGCACCCCTGCCCCGGGGCGACCGCCGGGTGGAGTTCATCCGCGACAGCCTGGTGGATCTGGACACCCAGTTGCGCGCCCTGGGCCAGGCGCACGGGCAGGCGCACGCAGGGCTGATCGTGCGCCACGGCCCGGCTGCATCGGAGATCGTGGCCCTGGCCCGGCAGCTGAGGGTGCAGGCGGTCTATGCCAACCGCGACTACGAGCCCGTCGCCGTCGAACGTGACAGCCGGGTCCGGGGTGACCTGGCCCATGCCGGCATCGCCTGGCACCTCTCGAAGGATCAGGTGATCTTCGAGACGGACGAGGTGATGACGGCGGCCGGCACACCTTACGGCGTGTTCACCCCCTACAAGAACGCCTGGCTGAAGAAGCTCTCGCCCTTCTACGTGCGGGCCTATCCGGTTGCACGCCATGCGCAGGCCCTCGCGGCCCGGCCCGAGAGCCTGCGCCGCGGGGTGCCCCCGCTGGAAGAAATCGGTTTCGAGCCGGCGGGCCTGCACGACCTGCCCATCCCCACCGGCAGCACGGGCGCGCACGCCCTGCTCGAGGACTTCCTGGAGCGCATCGACGGCTACCACGACTCGCGCGACTTTCCGGCCGTGAAGGGCCCGAGCTACCTGTCGGTGCACCTGCGTTTTGGCACCGTCTCGATCCGTGAACTGGCCCGGCTGGCCTGGGACCGCGCACGGGGCGGGTCGCGCGGGGCCGAGGTCTGGCTGAGCGAGCTGATCTGGCGGGACTTCTACCACCAGGTGCTGCATCACCACCCGCACGTGGTCGAGCGTGCCTTCCGCCCGGAGTACGACCGCATCCGCTGGGAGCACGGCAAGACGGCCCAGGCTCACTTTCAGGCCTGGTGCGAGGGGCGGACGGGCTATCCGCTGGTGGATGCTGCCATGGCCCAGCTGAACCAGACCGGCTACATGCACAACCGCCTGCGCATGGTGACGGCGAGCTTCCTGGTGAAGGACCTGGGCATCGACTGGCGCTGGGGCGAGCGCTATTTCGCCGAAAAGCTCAACGACTTCGACCTGGCGGCCAACAACGGGGGCTGGCAATGGGCCGCCTCCAGCGGCTGCGACGCCCAGCCCTGGTTCCGCATCTTCAACCCCGTGACGCAAAGCGAGAAGTTCGACCCGTCAGGCCGGTTCATCCGTCGCTACCTGCCGGAGCTGGCCGGCCTGCCGGACTCGGCATTGCACGCGCCCTGGAAGGCACGCCCGCTGGACCTGGCCGCTGCAGGCCTGGTTCTGGGTGAACACTATCCGCAGCCCATCGTGCAGCACGATGTCGCGCGCGAGCGTACGCTGGCGCGCTATGCGGTGGTGAAGGAAGCGCGCTGACGCAGTGCCTCAGAACAGCTCGACGTCGCCGACCTTGTCATCGAGGCGCAGCTTGCCCTCGCGCACCAGCGCCTCGTGGCCGCACACACGGTTGCGGCCATTCTGCTTGGCGTAGTACACCGCACGGTCGGCCCGCTCGAAGGCCCCGCTCGGTGCATCGGTCGGCAACACCTGGGTGAAGCCGACGCTGGCCGTCACATGGCCCACCTGGGGAAAGACGTAGGCTTCCATGTTGGAGCGCAGCCGCTCGAAGGCATGGGCCGCGTCGGCCTCGTCCGAGCAACGCAGCAGGACGACGAACTCCTCGCCACCGAAGCGATAGAGGCGGTCCTGGAAACGGAAGGTGCTGCGCAGGATGCGCGCGACCAGCAGCAGCACCTCGTCACCGATCAGGTGGCCGAAGCGATCGTTGACCTGCTTGAAGTGATCGATGTCGACCACGCCGAGCCAGTGTTTCACCGGCCCCACCCCGCCATGCCGGCGGTCGTCCCCGCTTTCGCTCAGCGAAGCCGCACCCTCGTGGGCCGTCTTGAGGAAGGCCTCGTCGAAGGTCTTGCGATTGAGCAGGCCCGTCAGCGTGTCGCGCTCACTGTAGTCGAGCAGACCGTGGAAGTTGCGGTAGATGCGCAGGATGCTGCATACCGTACGCTTCATGCTGGCGGTGAGCTTCTCGGACGACTGCACCTCGACCACCCCCAGGGCATCACCTTCGGCCACCAGCGGAAAGACCGTGGTCATGAGCGACTCGGGGTCATCTTCATCGTCGGGCAGCACCGAGATGACGGTTTGGGTCCTGAGGCTTTCGTCGAGATGGGCCAGTTCCTCGCGGCCCGGCAAGGCCTCGAAGCCCACCCAAGGGGGGTCGGACACCGCAGTGGGTTGTCCGCTGTCGAGCCGCGCTCGCAGCAGCCAGCGCTGATCGCCCTCGTCCCCCACGAGCTTGTACACAGCCACTCCCCACGGCGTGAGCAGATCCATGAGGGCATGCGCCAGCGTCACGTCCAGCAGGTCGCGATCCCGGTAGCCCGTGAGGGCTGCCAGGTGATCGATAGCCGTGGGGACGGGCTTGTTGTTCATGGGATCCGGTGTTCCGGGAGACGACCGGGTCAGTGTACGACCGGCACCTCGGTCCCTTGCGCCACATAACGGCCGATCAACGCCAGCAATTCCTCTTCACTATAGGGTTTGCCCAGGTAGTGGTTGACGCCCAGCTCGACCGCATAGTCCCGATGCTTCTGGGCGATCCGCGAGGTGATCATGATCACCGGCAGGTCGGCCAGTCGGCTGTCGGCGCGGATGTTGCGGACCAGGTCGAAGCCGTCCATGCGGGGCATCTCGATGTCGCTGAGCACCACCGACGGGCGTTCCTCGGCCAGGCGCTCCAGCGCTTCGAGGCCGTCCTTGGCCAGGGACACGCGATAGCCTTCGCGGGCCAGCAGGCGCTGCGTCACGCGGCGCACGGTGAGCGAGTCGTCGACCACCAGGATCAGCGGTGTGGCCGGTTCTTCGGCGGCCGCACGCTCCTGGGCGGCCACCTCGGCCAGACGCGCCGCTTCAGCCGACGGATGCAGGGCCGCAGCCGTCAGGGCCCTGGCTGCCTCGCCATACACCGTAGCCAGCGCCACGGGGTTGTAGATGAGAGCCACTGCCCCGGAGGCCAGCAGCGTCATGCCCGCCAGACCCGGCAGGCGCGACAGCTGGGGCCCCAGGTTCTTCACCACCACTTCCTGGGTGCCGAGCACTTCGTCCACGTGCAATGCCACCCGCTGCTGGGCGCTTCGCACCACGATCACCGGCAGGGTGCGCCCGCCTTCCAGGCCACGGCCGCTGGACTGGAGCAGCGCGCCCATCCAGAAGAAGGGCAGCATCTGGTCGCCCAGCAGGTAGACGCCGGTTTCATAGGCGCGGCCGACCTCGTCCGCGTTGGCACGGCGCACGATCTCGATCAGGCTGGCCGGCACGCCCACGGTGACGTTGCCGCAACGCAGCATCACGATCTGCGTGACCGCCGTGGTCAGGGGCAGCACCAGCTTGAAGCTGGTACCCTGCCCGGCGGCCGTGGCGGTCTCGATGCGTCCACCCATCGCGGCCACGTCGGAGCGGACCACGTCCATCCCGACCCCCCGGCCGGCCAGTTCGGTGACCGAATCGGCCGTGGAGAACCCCGGTGTGAAGATGAGGTTGGCGAGGTCGGCATCGCTGGTCTGATCTTCGGCGCGGATCAGGCCCATGGCCACACCGCGCTCGCGGATGCGGGCCAGGTTCAGGCCCGCACCGTCATCGCGGAACTCGATGGCCACCTCGTTGCCTTCCTGGTGCAAGGCCACCACGATCGTGCCTGCCGAGTCCTTGCCCATGGCAGCACGCCGTTCCGGCGGCTCGATGCCGTGGGTGACGCAGTTGCGCAGCAGGTGCTCGAAGGAGGCCGTCATCCGGTCCAGCACGCCGCGGTCCACTTCGATCGCGCCGCCAACGATGTCCAGGCGCACCTGCTTGCCCGTTTCCTTGGCCGCCAGCCGCACGACGCGGTACAGGCGCTCGGACAGGCCCTCGAACTCCACCATGCGCGTGCGCAGCAGGTCGTCCTGCAGGTCGCGCGTCAGGCGAGCCTGAGCCGCCAGTTCATCCTCGGTCGTCTCCAGCGTGCGCTGCAGGGCGCGCTGCACGGTAGCCACGTCGTTCACCGACTCGGCCATCATGCGGGTGATCTCCTGGAAGCGTGTGAAGCGGTCAAATTCCAGCGGGTCGAAGGACTGGCCTTCGGCCTTGGCGGCTTCCATGCGGGACGCCATCTGGGTTTCGGCCTGCAGCTCGATGTCGCGCAGTTGCTGGCGCAGGCGTTCCAGGTTGTCGGTCAGATCGGTGAGCGAGCCCTTGATCTGCCCCACCTCCGACTCGAGACGGGCACGGGTGATGCTCACCTCGCCCGCCTGGTTCACCAGACGGTCGAGCAGCTGCGGACGCACGCGCACGGCAGCCTGGTTGGCCTGGACCGTCGTCCGTTGCATGGGTTGCTGGACCCCTGCGCCGGCGGTGGCCTGGGCAAAGCGCGACCAGTCGATGCCAGCCTGGGGCGCGGGCACCGCGGCCTCGGTGGACGTCGAGGCCGGCTCCGCCGGAGCAGCGGGGGCCACGTCCAGGGCGACTTCGGCCGGCGCAGGCGCCACCGGTTCGGCCACCGGCAGATCGACGTGCTCCATCAAGGGCATCGGCGAGGACGGTGCCTCCAGCACGGCCGCGTCATCCGGGTGGGCCTGCACGGCCGCCGTGGCGTCTGCATAGGCCTGGGCGTCCCGGTTGCGCAAGGCCTCGAAGACCGCCGTGATCACGTCCACCCGGGACTCCAGCGGCTCCACATCCTCGGCCACGACATCGCCGCGCGCCAGCAGGCGCTCGATCGAGGTCTCAAGACGGTGGGCCAGTTCGCCCAGGCGCATGGCGCCGGCCAGGCGGGCACCGCCCTTGAAGGTGTGCAGCGTGCGCATGCAGGCATTGCCCGCACGGGCATCGGCCGGCTGGCGCAGCCATTCACGCAACTCGCCGGCCAGTTGGGGCAGCAGTTCCAGCGCTTCTTCCTCGAAGATCGGGAAGAGGTCAGCGTCCACGGCATCGACGGCGTCGATGTCGTCATCGATGTCCAGGCCCTCGCCCGGCAGCCCCGTCACGTGGGTCACGCCAGTCGCGAGCGTCTGCATGGCCGGCAGCGCACGCAGTTCTGCGCGGCCCAGGTCAGGCAGCGCAGCCATGGACGTGGGTTGGACGGGCGCCAGGACGACGGGGGCGGGCTCCGGTGCGGGCTCTGGTGCGGGCTCTGGCTCGGGCTCGAAGGCCAGCTCCTCGGCGGGCGCCGGCATGTCGAGCTGGTCCTCGGGCTCGGGCTGGGCATTCAGGGCCTCGAGTTGACGGGCCGAGTGCAGCTCGTGCGCGTCCAGGCGCTCCAGCAGTTCGGGGGCAGGCTCCTTCAGGAAGCCGGCGGCGAACTGGTGCAGGAGGCGCCGGACTTCATCGGCCACGTCCACGAAAAGCCGGGCCTCTTCCGCGTCACCGCGGCCAATGGCCTGCGAACGCATCAGGGCATGCTCGAGGCGGCGCGCCAGTTGCGACAGATCGGTGAAACCCACGGTGGCTGAGCTTCCCGCCAGCGAGTGAGCATGCGCCACCGCCGCCTCGCCCACCGGGCGGTCAAGCTCCATGGCCCATTCGGCCAGTTCGGTGCTCAACCGGCGAGACAGTTCGTCCGCCTCGGTGAGGTAGATGTTGAACAGCGGAATGCCGATGCGCAGGTGACCCACGACCTTGACCTGGTCGCTCACGGGTTCTGCCGCCGGGGGCTGCGGCATTTCGCCCGCAGCCGGACCCCGCACAGGCAGCGGCACGACGTTGTCGGGCAAGGCCGGCGCGGCTTCGATGACCTCGGTCGAGGCCATGTCACCCAGGTCGAGGTTGAGATCGCCAAAATCGATCACGGCCTCGGCCACGGGAAGCTCGATGTCGGCCACCGGCAGCGGGGCCACAGGCTCTGCGGGCGGCACCGTCGCGGCGGCGTCTTCGAACGCCGACAGGTCGAGCGAGAACGCCGGCAATTCGATCGCAGGCGGTGCAGCCGGCACAGCGGGCTCGGCCACCGGCAGCTCCGCAGGCATGGACACCGCCGTCGGGGCGCCGGGGGCGTGAACGGCCGTGCGACGACCTTCCAGGCGCATCACGTCGGCGGCTGTGCGCACCGGCGCACTGTGGTGGGTTGGCGCCACGCGCGCTGCGATCTCGCCGATCCAGGCCGCCAGGTAGTCGAGCACCTCCCCGGTGAAGGCCATCAGGTCTTCGCTGGCCGGCTTCTGATCGGCCAGCCAGGTGTTGTAGAGCTGTTCGCAGGCCCATGCCGCCTCGCCGAAGTCGTTCAGGCCGACCATGCGGGAGCTGCCCTTGAGCGTGTGGAAGGAGCGACGCACCGTCGTGAGCTGTTCGATGTCGTCCGGGGCACGGGTCAGCAGGTCCAGCGCCCCGCTGGCGGTACCCATCACCTCCTGGGCTTCCTCCAGGAAGATGGCACGCATCTCGTCGTCATCTTCCAGGCCAGAGTGCGTGGCAGGCGTCGGAGCGGGTGCGGGGGGCAAGGGTTCAGGGGCCAGGGTCGCGGCATCCGATGCCGTCGAAACAAAGTCGGCGACGGCCTGCACGACCTGTTCGCGCACAGCCTGGACATCGGCCTCACCGCGGGTCGCTTGCTCGACGGCGGCATGGGCCAGGTGCAGCGGCTGCGCCAGCGCAGGCTGGTCGGCCACGACGATCTCGTCCGACAGACGCTGCAGTTCGGCCGACAAGGCTTCCAGGGGCAGGTCCTCGCGTTCGACCTGTTCGGCCAGCGCCTGCGCCTTTTCGATCAGCCGGGGTTCCACCAGCGTGACCGGCGGCGCCGGCGGCTCGGTCGATCGACCCATCACCGGACGGAGTTCGCCACGCTGGGCATCGAAAGTGAAGAGCGACTTCGCCATCTGAGGCTGATAGCTCAGCATGTCGATGAGGAAGCCCAATGCGCCGAGGTTGCCGGCCAGCCGTTCGAAGGTGGCGGCCGCAGCGGCAGACTGAGGATTGACCTCGGTGACCAGGAGGTCGTCGATCACGTCGCGCATGCGCAGGACGGCCTGAGAGGCCTGGTCCATCCCCAGCACCGACAGCACGCCGCGCATCGCTGCCAGCTGGCCCGGCACCGGTGCCAGCACCGAGCGATCCGTCGGGTTGCGGAAGAACAGGTCGATCTGCTTCTCGGCCTCGCCCAGCGAAGCCCGCAGCTCCTGCACCACGCTGCCCATGGTCTGTCGATCGGACACCCGGCGGTACAGGTCCTCCATCCAGGATTCCAGCGGCTGGGCCGGCTGACCCTGCCGCACCGATTCGATGCGCTCGGCCAGCCGGTTGCTGCGCTCAGCCAGCTGCGGGTCGTCGAAGTCCGCGTCTTCCAGCGAGGCCTCGAGGTAGAGGACACTCGTGGCCACTTCCATGGCCAGCGGTGCCGGCGGCGCGCTGGCGGTTTCCACCGTCTGGGACACCGAATGAAGGAGGGCATCGGCCAGGGCTTCTCCGGCCGGATAGATCTTGCGCAACGAATCGCCCACCAGGCTGAACTGCTCGTTCAGGCCCTGAAGGCGGTGCATTTCGCCCCCTGCGACGGCCGACCAGGCATCCTTGGCGGCCGCGACGCGCTTGCGCGCCTGCACCAGGAGGGACGGGTCGAAACGCCCGAGGTGCGACACCTCGTAGTTGACGGGTTCGTGGGTCTCCAGGCGATAGGCTTGGCGCACCGCCTGGACACGCGGGGCCTGAGCTCCCTCGGGGCGGCACTGGGCGCAGAAGAACAGCAGGTCCTGGGCCAGACGCTCGGAGACAGCCGATTCACCGCGCTCGATCATCCCGAACTGGGCCAGGATGCGTGACGCGACACGCTTGCTGTACACATCCAGCGGCAACAGCTTGGCCGACAGCGCCTCGAAGAAGGCAGCCGCCAGCTTCCAGAAGGTGGCAGCATGCGGGTGGCGTGCACCCGCACCCAGCCCGGCGCACAGATCGCTCATCTGCTCGGCCGTCCGGGCTGTGGCCTGGTTGCGCATGAGCGCCAGGAGCAGGCGCTCGAGTTCTGCACGCGTGGTGGTATCGGCCGAACGCGGCGTGACCCCGGCAGTGTCGGCCACCTCGGTCCAGTGCCAGTCGGCCGCCCAGAGGTCGGCCGGATGGATGCGATCCGCACCGGCCAGCTCCTGGACCACGCGGTACTGCGGGAACAGGGACACCGAGGAAACCTTGCGTCCGGACAGCAGACGGGCGAGATAGTCCAGCAGGCCGAAGGACGCCTTCTCGATCGCCTCGACGGCAGTCGCGTCAAGCTTCTGGGGCTTCTGGATGTAGCGCTGGACGGCCGCCTCGCTGGCGCGCAACACACTGGCCGCCGCGGGCATGCCCACGAGCTCGAGCGCGCCCACCCCCTGGTGAAGCTGCTGGCGCGCCGTGCGCAGCACGGAAGGATCGACAGCGTCCACATCGGAGCCCGCCGCGCTTTCCGCTTCCTTCAGGAAGCGGCGCAGCGCCTTGTGGGCGTTGTCGAGCGACTTGCGCAGTTCCTCCTGGACCCACGCCAGGGAACTCAGGTCGTCGCTCGTCAGACTGTCACGCTTGCTGTCCATCCACTGCCCCCCAAGGCATCTTCATTCCATTCATCAACCCATCCAGCAGCCGAAGGCGCTTCGGGGGTGGTCGTCATCACCCGATCTTGAATCGCGACACCGATTGCTTCAGTTCTTCAGCAGTCTTGGACAGTTCGCGCACCAGCTGGGCCGTCGAGCGCGTGCCCTCGCCGGTCTGTTCGGTCACGGCGAAGATGTGCTGGATGTTGCCGGCCACGATGTTCGCGGATTCGGCTTCGCGAGACGCCTGCGTCGAGATCTGTTCAATCAGCTCGGCGAGCTGGCGCGACACGCGGTCGATCTCACCCAGTGCCGTACCGGCGTTGTCGGACAGCTTGGCCCCTTCCACCACACCCTGCGTGGAGCGCTCCATGGCGGCCACGGCGTCGGCCGTGTCGGTCTGAATGGTCTTCACCAGTGCGGCAATCTGCTTCGTGGCGTCGCCCGAGCGTTCGGCCAGTCGCTGCACTTCCTCGGCCACCACCGAGAAGCCTCGGCCGGCTTCGCCTGCGGAAGCCGCCTGGATGGCGGCGTTCAGAGCCAGCACGTTCGTCTGTTCCGTAATGTCGGAAATCAGTTCGGTGATTTCACCGATCTCCTGCGACGATTCACCCAGTCGCTTGATCCGCTTGGACGTTTCCTGGATCTGCTCGCGGATGGAGTTCATACCGCCGATGGCGTTCTGCACGGCTTGCAGACCCGACTCTGCAGCCTGCAGCGATTGGCGGGCCACCTGGGCCGACTGCTGGGCCTGTGCCGACACCTCGTTGATTCGACCGGCCATCTGGAGCACCGACTCACCGGTGTCGCGAATCTCGCGCAGCTGTTCGGTGGAGGCTGCCAGCAGTTCGGTGGACGTCGCTTCCACCTGCTGCGTGGTTTCCGTCACCCGCGACACCGTGCCCTGCACCTGCGACACCAGGGTGCGCAGCTCTTCCACCGTGTAGTTCACCGAGTCGGCGATGGCGCCCGTGATGTCCTCGGTCACCGTGGCCTGTTGCGTCAGGTCGCCTTCGGCCACCGTCTGCAGTTCGTTCATCAGTCGCAAAATGGCCGCCTGGTTCGCGTCGTTCACGCGCTTGGCTTCCTGCTCCTGACGTTCGGCTTCCAGCCGCTGCTGTTCCGCAACCTGTGCGCGAGCCCGTTCGGTCTGGAACTGCACCCTCAACAAGCCAAGGATACCGGCCAGGGCCATGAGGATGGACACCGCCAGCATGATGATGTTCGGCGCGCCAAAACCGGCCTGCGCAGACAGACGCTCCTGCACCTGCTCCAGGCCCTGACGCAGCGCTTCCGAGTCGTCGATGATGGCCACCTGGGCTTCACGAGCCGACACCAGGCCCTGCAGGTTGCCCAGGATGGCGCCGGCTTGCGTGCGGGTCTGTTCGTACAGTTCCTGCAGCGCCTGCAGGCGCTCCTTGGTCTGCTCGTCGCGCGTGGGCGGCAGGCGCAACTCGGCGCTGCCTTCGAGCAGACCCTGCGAAATCTCGCGGAAGGAGTTCAAGTCCTTGCCCAGCAGGAACACCGCTTCAGGCGACACGCCTTCCATCGTCAGGAATTCGTTCGCCGACTTGCCGATGCGCTGCGTCAGCATCACCAGCTGACCCGTGGCGGAAATCTCGGCGGACGACGCGTTCTGCTGCAGCTTGAGCGAGGAGATCGTTTCGGCGATTTCCAGCAGGTCGGCCGACTGGCGGTTGATGGTGCGAAGGGCCTCACCCACCTGGGTCAGGATCTGCTGCTGGCTGAGCACCACCTGGGCATTCTTCTCGGCGCGGTCCACCAGGGGCATGATGGGCTGCAGCACTTCCTGCACCGGGGGCGAGGCGGCCGTCAGTTCTTCACTGCCGCTGCGCAGGCCGCGTGCACCACTGGCCAGCACGGTGGAGCTCTCGCGCACCTCGGGGAAGGCCTGCGGGCTGCCCACCAGGGCCTGCGACACGGACTTGGCCAGGCGCTGCGACTGCATCAGCACCTGACCGGTCGTCCCCACCTGGGCCGCCACGTTGTTGGCGGCGATCTGGGACACCGCCACCACCACCAGAAGGCCGGCCAGGCCCAGCACCGTGAGCGCACCCAGGATCCGCTGCTGCCGGGCCACCGGGAGGTGTCCGATCACCGGCAGTCGCGTGGACGACTCACCGCCCTCCGCCCCGGCCTGCATGCGGGTTTCGGCAAATTCGCCGGGCAATTCGGAGGGTGCCACCTCAGAGATGATGGACGAGTCCTTGCCGGGGCCCGACCCGTTGGACGGGCGCGTTTCCATCGAGCTCGTCGCATTCCCGCTCGCCTGCGGCAACTCGTTCAAGGTGCGAGACGCATCATCGAACGGTGTGCCCAGCGAGTCGTCGTCCGGCGACTGCTTGCCTTTGCCGGTGATCTTGCTGATGAAACTCATATTCCCCTCTAGCTTTCTGCTCGAACGTCACTCATACCAGGCCGGTCTTGGGCAGCATTGCCCGGTCAGCCCACGATCCTCAGGAATGCCTCGTCTCTGGCCAGGGCCGCGAGGTTGAGTTCCTGCCACACACGCCCCTGGGGATCGCGCAGGCGCTGCCCCACGAAGCCCGGCCGGGCCGCAGCGGTCGCTGCGTCATCCGCAGGCTGGAGCTGGTCCCGGTTGCGCAGGCCCGCCAGTCGCTCGACCAGCAGGGCACAGTTGATTTCCAGCGACGGGTTCAGCGCCACAAGGCGCAACTGGTCGCGAAGACTGTCGGTGGTGTTCAGGTTGGCCGGCTTCAATCCGAGAAACCCGGCCAGATCCACCACCCCGTGCAGGCCACCGCGCAGGTTGGCCACGCCCAGGAACCACGGCGAGGTGTGGGGCACGCTCACGCATGACGAGAATGGAAAGATCTCGCCGGCTTCTTGCAGCGGCAGCAGGAAACGCTGACCGGCGGCCTCCACCGCCAGCCAGCTCGCCGTGCGCGCCTCGGTACGGGCTGCCTGCAAACGCTCCGCCAATCGGCTTTGCAGTTCGCGCAGCGCTTCTTTGTTCGCCATTGTGCTTGCCTGTTATTGCAGGGATGTGATCCGGCAGGCCTGTGCTCCCGTGCCTGATCCGCCTCCGTCAGTCGAAGGCGCGGATCTTGCCGATCAGCTCATCGGCATCGACGGGCTTGACCACATAGTCGCGTGCGCCCTGGCGCATGCCCCAGACCTTGTCGGTTTCCTGGTTCTTGCTCGTGCACATGATCACCGGCACGTCGGCGAAGTTCGGGTCGCGCGTGATCGCCCGGGTGAGCTGGAAGCCGTTCTGGCCAGGCATCACCACATCCATCAGGATCAGGTCGGGCTTGTCTTCGGCGAGACGGCGCCAGGCCTCTTCGCCGTTCTCGGCGGTGCGCACGCTGTAGCCGCGCTTGGTGAGCAGTTCGGACAGGTGGTGCAACTCGGTCTTGGAGTCGTCGACCAACAGGATTTTCTTGACTGGCATGATTTCCTACCTCACTCGATCAGGACCTGCCCCAGGGCAGGTTCCGGCAAACGGGATGCAATGAGAAAGGGCGCCGGCTCAGGGCGCCCAGATGTCTTTACGCAGCTCGGCGATGCTGTTCCACGGCCTGCAGCAACTGGTCTTTGGTAAACGGCTTGGTCAGGTAGTCCTGGGAGCCCACCATGCGCCCACGGGCCTTGTCGAACAGGCCATCCTTGGACGAGAGCATGATGACCGGCACGCCCGAAAACTTCGGGTTGCGCTTGATGATGGCGCAGGTCTGATAACCATCCAGCCGCGGCATCAGGATGTCGCAGAAGATCAGGTGCGGCTCGTGGTCGTTGACCTTGGCCAGGGCGTCGAAGCCGTCTTCGGCGAGCACGACTTCGTAGCCGCCTTGCTTGAGGAAGATCTCGGCGCTGCGGCGAATGGTGTTGCTGTCATCGATGACAAGCACCTTGGTTGCCGCATCGGACGGCGTTTGACTGATCGAAGCAGCGGTGTCGCTCACTGAAGCCCTCTCCTCAACGACTTGAAATGACCGTCCCGCGCCGGTTGCGCTAGATCTGCACCATTTCGAAGTCTTCCTTGCGAGCGCCGCATTCAGGGCAAACCCAGTTCATCGGCACATCGGCCCAGGCAGTGCCCGGTGCGATACCGTGTTCAGGGTCGCCGGCGGCCTCGTCGTAGATCCATCCGCAAATCAGGCACATCCAGGTTCGAGACTCGCTCACTTTGTATCAGTTTCACTACAATGATGCGAGGCATTGTAGCCTTGTGAACACACAAAACCGCGAGGGTTTGTGCGAACTTACACGTGATTGTTCATGTGAAGTTCCTTGTAACCGCCCTCTCCCCACCGCACTGGCAC
>Ga0114986_1000127_pt1 | contig 20532 bp, 21 predicted proteins | sample Shrwel1BS1Day17_FD_96988 | JGI IMG/M metagenome (GOLD analysis project Ga0114986, IMG submission 96988) | Subsurface microbial communities from deep shales in Ohio, USA - Utica-3 well 1 S-1-Day17 | ecosystem: Environmental > Aquatic > Deep subsurface > Shale gas/oil reservoir > Produced... | reverse complement strand
GGCGGAGAAACCGAAGAAGTAGTAGAGCAGGTCGGACACCCAGGCCCCCAGCACACCCGCCTTGTTGTGCAGGGGGGTGCCATCGCCGGAGGTGGACCAGGCGGCGTCACCCGCTGAATGGGTCAGCAGGGCCAGCAGCAGCAATGCCAGGCCCATCGCGCCGAGCAGCACCCCCACCTGGGTGCGCCAGCGCGGCGAGGAGGGAGGCGGCGGCGGCGCGGCGTTGCGTGCTCCGCGCTTGTAAGGCGCGGCGCGTGCCGGCGCAGGCGCCGCGGCATCTTCGGCGGCGGCATCGCCGCCCAGGGAACCAAGGGGAAAAGCCATGCCCGGATTGTGAATCAAGCCGGCTCCGCCCCGTGAGAACTCCCCGGGCGCGGCAACAACTGCTCACATTCGGCGCCTTGCGCCGGCAGGCTCACGCCGTGACCAGCGGCTCCTTGATGATCACCGAACCGTCGGGCTGGGTCTCGACATAGTGGCGCTCCTCGAGATCCTTCATCACGCGGCTGACCATCTCGCGCGAGGCGCCCACGATCTTGGCCAGATCCTGGCGGGAGACCTTGTTGCGGATCAGCAGCGTGCCACCGGTCTCCTCGGCCATGTCGAGCAGGGTGCGTGCGACGCGGCCGTACACATCCAGCAGGGCCAGCGACTCGATCTGGCGGTCGGCTGCACGCAGGCGGGCCACCAAGCCACGCATGATCGCGTAGGAGAGGCTCGAGTTCTCGGGCAGGCAGCGGGCGAATTCGGTGCGGCCCAGGACCAGGACATCGGTCTGGACCTCGGCGCGAACGGTGGCCGAATGGGGTTCGTTGTCGATCAGGCTCATCTCGCCAACGTAGTCGCCCGGGTGGAGCATGGCCAGGATGACCTCGCGGCCGCGGGAATCGGCGGTGAGCACGCGCGCACGACCCGTGAGCAGGATGAACAGGGCGTTGGACTTTCGGCCCTGTTCGACGATGATCTCGCCGCGGCGGAAACGTCGCTTGACCACGCCTTCGGCCACCTGCTCTGCCTGGCTGCTGGTCAGCATCGAGAACAACGGCACACGACGGATCAGGTCGAGGTTGGACAGCATCGCCATGGAGGGCCCCCTTGATAGGTATCGGTTGTCAGTTCGTGGCGTTCACGCTTCAAACCCCGACGGCGCACGCGGATGGTCACTTTCCTACAATCCGTCTTGTGACGATGCATCCTGTCCCCATCTGCGCAGCATGCTTGCCGGGCTCAGCGTGAGTTATCTCACAACCGCGACTCTAACTGAAGCACTTGCTTTCACGGAGAGCCGCGCCGGTACAAGCCGTGCGATCACCGCCCTTCCCACCCACTCCACCGCATCCATCCCATGAGCACCACTCCCAAGCATGCCCAGGTCCTGATCCTCGGCTCCGGCCCGGCCGGCTACACCGCCGCGGTGTACGCTGCGCGCGCCAACCTCAACCCGGTCCTGATCACCGGCATGGCCCAGGGCGGCCAGCTCATGACCACCACCGAGGTCGACAACTGGCCGGCCGACGTGCATGGCGTGCAGGGCCCGGACCTGATGCAGCGCTTCCTGCAGCATGCCGAGCGCTTCAAGACCGAGATCGTCTTCGACCACATCCACACCGTCGATTTCTCCAAGCGCCCGTTCACGCTCACCGGCGACAGTGGCACCTACACCTGCGACGCGCTGATCATCGCCACCGGCGCCTCCGCCAAGTACCTGGGGCTGCCCTCCGAAGAGGCCTTCATGGGTCGCGGCGTGAGCGGCTGCGCCACCTGCGATGGCTTCTTCTACCGCGAGCAGCCGGTGTGCGTGGTGGGCGGCGGCAACACGGCCGTCGAGGAAGCGCTCTACCTGTCGAACATCGCCAGCAAGGTCCACCTGATCCACCGCCGCGACAAGTTCCGCGCCGAGCCCATCCTGGTGGACAAGCTCATGGAGAAGGTGGCTGCCGGCAAGATCGAACTGCATGTGTTCCAGACCCTGGACGAGGTGCTGGGCGACCAGAGCGGCGTGACCGGGGTGCGCCTGAAGAGCACCCAGGACGGCCGCACGAAGGACCTGGCGGTGCAGGGCTGCTTCATCGCCATCGGCCACCAGCCCAACACCGACATCTTCAAGGGCCAGCTGGAGATGAAGGACGGTTACATCATCACCCGCAGCGGCCTGAATGGCATGGCCACCATGACCAGCGTGCCCGGGGTGTTTGCGGCCGGCGACGTGCAGGACCACGTCTACCGCCAGGCCATCACCAGTGCTGGCACGGGCTGCATGGCCGCCCTGGATGCCCAGCGCTTCCTGGAGCAGAACGCCGGCTGACGGCTCGCGCCGTCACGCGCAGCTGGTCCGGGCCGCGTTTTGTGGCTATAATCGCGGTCTTTGCCGATTCCGGCGCCTTCCTCATTGGTGGCGCCGGACCTTCGAGGGCGGGTCATCAGGGCTTTTCACGTTCCTGCTCTGTCCCGCACATCGTGAACCGAGATTGAAACGGAGAAGCGTCATGGCACGCGTCTGTCAAGTTACGGGCAAGGGCCCGATGGTGGGCAACAATGTGTCCCACGCCAACAACAAAACGAAGCGCCGCTTCCTGCCCAACCTGCAGTACCGTCGCTTCTGGCTCGAAACCGAGAACCGCTGGGTGCGCCTGCGCGTGAGCAACGCCGCGCTGCGCCTGATCGACAAGGTCGGCATCGACCAGGTCGTCGCCGATCTGCGCGCCAAGGGCGAGCTCTGATCCACCCGCCTCACTAAGGAGAACGCACCATGGCCACCAAAGGCGGACGCGAGAAGATCAAGCTGGAATCCACGGCCGGCACCGGTCACTTCTACACCACGACCAAGAACAAGAAGACCACGCCTGAAAAGCTGGAATTCATCAAGTTCGACCCCAAGGCGCGCAAGCACGTCGCCTACAAGGAAACCAAGCTGAAATAAGCCCCGGGGCAGGCTGCTGGCCTGCCTTTCCGGTTCACCGGCAAAGCAGAAACCCGCCGCGGCAACGCAGGCGGGTTTTTTCATGGGTGCTTCACACCCGGAGCCGCTTCGGGCATGAAAAAAGGCGCCCCTCGGGGCGCCTTCGTGTTGCCAGCCACCGCGTGGGTCAGGCGTGGGCGGCGCGCAGTTTCAGGGCGAAGTCCTGGAGGGCGGCGATACCACTCTCCTCGGCCTTCTTGCACCAGGCCTGCAGGTCGGCGACAAGCTGTTCGGCCGACACATTGGTGCGCGTCCAGAGCTGGCGGAGTTCCTCGCGCATGGCGACAAGCTTGGCCAGCGCCGGGGACTGGGCGCAGGCACTGGCGATCTGGGGCTTCAGCTCGCTGGGGATCCGATCGTCGTCACGGTGCAGCCAGCGCTTGGCCAGGTGCAGTTCCTTCCAGCGAGCGCTGTTCTTCGCGCCGGCCTGCTTGAGGGCCCGCATCTCGTCCTTGCAGGCACGACGCAGTTCGCGGGCGTACTTGGCCATCACCTCGTAGCGGTTGGCAATCACCGCTTCCAGCGTCTTGGCATCCGCCACGGGCTTCACCTCGCCCAGCTTGAGCATGGGCGGGGTCTTGCGCACCTTGGCCAGGCCCAGCATCTCCAGGCCACGGATGTACATCCAGCCGATGTCGAACTCGTACTTCTTGACCGACAGCTTGGCCGAGGTCGGGTAGGTGTGGTGGTTGTTGTGCAACTCCTCACCGCCGATGATGATGCCCCAGGGCGAGATGTTGGTGGAGGCGTCAGCCGCTTCGAAATTGCGGTAGCCCCACCAGTGGCCCAGGCCGTTGATGATGCCTGCCGCGGTGATCGGGATCCACAGCATCTGCACGGCCCACACGGTCGCGCCAATGGCACCGAAAAGCGCCAGGTTGATGATGAGCATCAGGCCCACGCCCTGCCAGCTGAAGCGGCTGTAGAGGTTGCGCTCCATCCAGTCATCCGGCGTGTTGTGGCCGTACTTGGTCAGCGTCTCCTGGTTCTTGGCTTCGGCGCGATAGAGCTCGCTGCCCGTGAGCAGCACGGTCTTGATGCCGTGGGCCACCGGGCTGTGCGGGTCTTCCTCGGTTTCGCACTTGGCGTGGTGCTTGCGGTGGATGGCCACCCACTCCTTGGTCACCATGCCGGTGGTGAGCCACAGCCAGAAGCGGAAGAAGTGCGACGCGATCGGGTGCAGGTCGAGGGACCGGTGCGCCTGCGAGCGGTGCAGGAAGATCGTGACGGAGGCGATGGTGATGTGCGTGGCCACCAGGGTGAAGGCCAGGATCTGCCACCAGGCAGCCTGGAGTACCCCATTGGCGAGCCAGTCCACCAGGCCCTCCCACACGACAAGAATCTCGGACATTGGTCTAGCCTTTCAATAGCAGGCCGCATTGTAGGCGGCCCGGTCGCCGCCAGGCCCGGATTTGCCCGGGGAAAGCGGCGGATTCCGGCCGTACCGCACGTCCGCTTGCCTTGCGTCAAGCGGCGCTGATGTACGGCCTGTGGTTGGAGATGGGGGCGTTCAGGTCCGTTCCCAGATGGCGGCAAAAAAGCCGTCGGTGGCATGACGATGTGGCCATAGTCTGAGGCTATCGCCGCTCACCAGAGTCTCGGCCTGCGGCACCTTGGCCTGGGTCAGCGCCTCGACGGCCGGGAGGACGCGGAAGTCGCGGTGGGCCTGGGTGAAGGCCTCGGCGACCTGCTCGTTCTCCTCGGGGAGCACGCTGCAGGTGGCATAGACCAGACGCCCGCCGGATTTGAGCAGGCGCGCCGCACTGACCAGGATGGCATGCTGCTTGGCCTGCAGTTCCTGCACCGCCTGGGGCGACTGGCGCCACTTCAGGTCGGGGTTGCGGCGCAAGGTGCCGAGTCCGGAGCAAGGGGCGTCCACCAGCACACGGTCGACCTTGCCGGCCAGGCGCTTGATGCGATCGTCGCGTTCATGAGCGATCTGGGCCGGATACACGTTCGACAGGCCGCTGCGCGCCAGGCGGGGTTTGAGCTTCTCCAGTCGGTGACCCGAGACATCGAAGGCATACAGCCGCCCGGTGTTGCGCATCGCCGCCCCCAGCGCCAGGGTCTTGCCCCCTGCGCCGGCGCAGAAGTCCACCACCATCTCGCCACGCTTCGCGCCGGTGAGCAGTACCAGGAGCTGGCTGCCCTCGTCCTGCACCTCGACATCGCCGCGGGTGAAGACCTCGAGCTTGTTCAGTGCCGGCTTGCCCTGCACACGCAGCCCCCAGGGGGAATACGGCGTGGGCGTGGCCTCAAGGCCGGCAGCGCCCAGCTCAGCCTGCACCGCCTCCAGCTTGGCCTTGAGGACATTCACGCGCAGATCCAGGGGGGCCGGCTGCGACAGGCTCTCGACCAGAGGCCAGAACTCGTCGCCCAAGGCAGCCTTCAGCGCACCGGCCAGCCAGTCGGGCAGGTTGTGGCGCAGCTTTTCGGGCAGGGTGGTCGCATCCACGGCCTTCACCTGGGCCAGCCAGGCCTGTTCATGGGGCCCTGCGGCCGCACGCAGCGCGGCCTCGCCGCCCTGCCAGGCCAGCAGGGCCAGGCGGCGCTCCAGGGCGCCGTGGCCCGATTGCGCGAAGTGCTGATAGAACAGGCGCCGTCGCAGCACGGCGTAGGCCGTCTCGGCCAGGGCGTGGCGCTCGCGCGGCCCCAGGTTGCGGTGCTGGCGGAAAAAGGCAGACACCACCGTATCGGCCGGCGCGTCCAGCTTCAGGATCGCGCGCAGCAGCTCGGTGGTCAGATCGACGAGGACGTTCGGGTGCATGGCGCGGGATTATCCCCGGCCCTGCCCCGTCGACGTCGATCTACAGCAGCAACTGGGCGTCGCCGTCACGATGGGTGACGATGCCCTTGCGCAAGTCCAGCACGCCATCGACCATCCAGCGCACGGCACGGGGGTAGATGAGGTGCTCCTTGACCAGCACCCGCTCGGCCAGGCTGTCTTCGGTGTCGCTGGGCAGCACGGGCACCGCGGCCTGGATGATGATGGGGCCGTGGTCCAGTTCGGGCGTCACCAGATGCACGGTGGCCCCGGCGAGCTTGCAGCCCGCCTCCAGCGCCCGCCGGTGGGTGTGCAGGCCCGGAAAGGCCGGCAGCAGCGAGGGGTGGATGTTCACCAGTCGGCCGTGGTAGTGCTGGACGAAGCGGGCCGTGAGGATGCGCATGAAGCCAGCCAGCGCCACGACGTCGGGCCTGTAGCCGTCGATGACGCGTGCCAGTTCGGCGTCGAAGGCCTCGCGGCTGGCGTGCTGGGTGTGGTCCACCACGGCGGTGGGAATGCCGCGCAAGGCGGCAAACTGCAGGCCCTTGGCGTCCGGGCGGTTGCTGATCACGGCGGCGATCCTGGCTCGCCACTGTTCGGCCTCGCAGGCCTGAACGATGGCTTCCATGTTCGAACCCCGCCCCGAGATCAGGATCACGATGCGTTTCATGGGGCGGCAGTGTAGCCGTTGGCTTATCCTGGCCCGGCAGGCCCCGGGAGCCGCACCTACAATCCTGCGCTCACCCTGCGCCGCCCACCATTTGTGGTTCAACCCATGACCCAACGCGTCCTCACCGGCATCACCACCACCGGCACTCCCCACCTGGGCAACTACGTCGGGGCGATCCGTCCCACCGTGCAGGCCAGCCTGGAGCCCGGCGTGGAGAGCTTTCTCTTCCTGGCCGACTACCACGCCCTCATCAAGTGCGACGAGCCCGAGCGCATCGAACGTTCGCGCCTGGAGATCGCCGCCGCCTGGCTGGCAGCCGGGCTCGATCCGCAGCGCGTGACCTTCTACCGCCAGAGCGACATTCCCGAGACCCCCGAACTCACCTGGTTGCTGACTTGCGTGACGGCCAAGGGCCTGATGAACCGGGCGCACGCCTACAAGGCGGCCACCGATGCCAACGAGGCCGCCGGGGAGGACGTGGATGCCAACGTCACGATGGGCCTGTTCAGCTACCCGATCCTGATGGCCGCCGACATCCTGCTGTTCAACGCCCACCGTGTGCCGGTGGGCCGCGACCAGGTGCAGCACATCGAGATGGCGCGCGACATTGCGCAACGCTTCAATCATCTTTTCGGTCGTGGGCACGAGTATTTCGTGCTGCCGCAGGCACAGATCGATGATCATGTGGCCACCCTGCCTGGTCTGGACGGTCGCAAGATGTCGAAGAGCTATGACAACACCATCCCGCTCTTCGAAGGCGGCGCCAAGGGCCTGAAGGAAGCCATCGCGCGCATCGTGACCGACTCGCGCGCCCCTGGCGAACCGAAGGAGCCGGAAGGCTCGGCCCTGGTGATGATCCACGACGCCTTTGCCAACGCCGTCCAGCGGGAGGCCTTTCATGCCGACCTGCGTGGCGGACTGGGCTGGGGCGAGGCCAAGCAGCGCCTGCTGGCCCTGATCGAAGGGCACATCGGTCCGATGCGTGAGGTGTACGAGCGCTTCATGGCCCACCCCGAGCAGGTCGAAGAGATCCTCCAGGCCGGCGCACGCAAGGCCCGCGCGGTGGCCACGCCCTTCCTGAAGGAGCTGCGCCAGGCCGTGGGCCTGAGGCCGATGGTGGCCGCTGCGCGCCCGGCCACGAAGACTGTGCCGGCGGCCAAGGCCACGGCTCTGCCTGACTTCAAGCAGTACCGCGAAGGCGGCCTGTTCTACTTCAAGCTCACCGCGCCCGATGGCCACGTTCTGCTGCAAAGCGCCGGGTTGGCGGAGGGCCGCGAGGCCGGGGGCTGGGTCAAGCGGCTCAAGACCGAGGGCGCTGCCGCACTGGACGCGGCGCCGGTGTCGCTGGGCGAAGGTGTGGAACGCACCACCGTCGAGGCGGCCCTGGCGGCTCTGGTGGCGGCCCAGGAGTGACTCCCGAAGGTGGCACCGTGGCCGGTATCCACATCACCGACATCGAATCGGCCATCAACTGGTGGCGCCAGCAGCGGCCTTCGCCCGATGGGGTGACCGCCTGCCCTGAAGTGCTTGCGTTGGCCGAGGTGTACGCGCTGATGGTGTACTACCACCACAGCGAGTGCGACGAGGACACCATGCCCCCCAAGGCCAAGGACGCCTGGCTGGCCTGGTACGCCACCACCCCCGACACGCCGTGCATCGCGATCTGCTCGACCAGCCAGGGCGACGACGTGTGCAAGGGCTGCGGGCGAGACTTTGCCGAGGTGCAGATGTGGCCCGAGATGAGCCCGGCCGAAAAGCGCGCCACCTGGCGGCGCATCACGCTGCAGGGCACGGCCTGGCGGTTCAACCGCTACGCCGAGCGCACCACGTCCGCGCCGGTCACCCCGCCGTCCCCAGCGGCAGACGCAGGCTGAAGCAGCTGCCGCCGCCCTCGCGCGGCTCGCAGCGCACCTGGCCGTCGTGGCGCTGGGCGATCTGACGCACCAGGCTCAGGCCCAGGCCCACGCCGCCGGCGTACTCGGCATGGCCGGGCAGGCGGTAGAAGGCCTCGAAGATGCGTTCGCGCTGGTCCTCCGGCACGCCCGGGCCGCGGTCGCACACCTGGACCTGCGCCTGACGGCCATCGGTGCGCACCTGCACGAGCGGGGCCTCGGTGCCACCGTAGCGGCGCGCGTTCTCCAGGAGGTTGCGCAGCGCACGCCGCAGCAGGCGCTCATCACCGTTCACGATGAGGCTTTCGCCTTCGACCTGCGCATCCACGCGTGAAGCTTCTTCGGCGGCGAGCGCCAGGAGGTCCACCGCCTCGCGACGATCGAGTGCCTTGGCCGCATCGAGTCGGCTGGCCAGCAGCACCTCCTCGACCAGGGCATCCAGTTCGCGGATGTTGGATTCGATCTCCTGCTTGAGGGCGGCACGCGATTCGGGGCTGGCCGTCTCCATGAGCGACACCGCCATCTTCAGCCGCGCCAGCGGCGAGCGCAGCTCGTGCGATGCATTGGCCAGCAGCGACTTGTGCGAACGCACCAGTTCCTCGATCCGCGCCGCAGCGCGATTGAAGCTGGCCGCCACGGCGGCCACCTCGTCGCTGCCGCGCACCCTGACTCGATGGCTGAGCTGGCCGGCACCGAAGGCTTCGACACCACGCTGGAGTGTCTCGAGCTGGCGAGTGAGCCGGCGCACCACCGGGTAGGCCCCCAGCGACACGGCGGCGAACAGGACCACCAGCGCGAGGATGAGGCCCTGCGCCCCCTCGAACAGCATCCAGGGCGGCGTGAACGCGGAAGGGGGCGGTGCGGGGATGTTGCGCACCTCGCCGGATTCCGTCATGACCTGCGCATCGCGCCGCCAGGCCGTGTTCCGGGCTGCCGACGTGCGTGGCGGCCCGCGCAGGACCCAGAGCGTGCGTCCGTCGTTCAGTTCCATCCGCCAGAAGCGCTTGGGACCTTCGTCCAGGGCCTCGCGGAAGGTCTGGGACTCGGCAATGCGCAGCCCCTGCGCATCGTCCAGCGCCAGCGGCATGCGCACCCGTTGGGCCCACTCCTCCAGCCCCTGGGCTTGCGCCTCGCGGGGCACGTTCGCCGCAGGCAGCGCATTGGCAAAGAGTTCGCTCCAGGCGGCCTGGCGCTCGGAACTCATGGCCGTGGCCCGCTGGGCCTGCTCATGCTCGATGTTGCGCTTGAACAGCCAGCCCGCCACCAGGGCGAACAGCAGCAGCACCGTCACGACGGTGAGATAGATGCGCAGGTACAGGCTCTTCACCTCAGCCCTCTTCGGCGTCCTGCTTCTTCGCAAACACGTAGCCCGCACCCCGCACCGTGAGGATGCGTCGCGGGTTCTTCGGGTCGTCCTCGATCGCCGCACGGATGCGCGAGATGTGCACGTCGATGGAGCGATCGAAGGCTTCCAGCGCATGGCCCTTCAGGGCGTCCATGATCTGATCCCGTGAAAGCACCCGCCCGGGTTGCTGGGCCAGCACCACCAGCATCTGGAACTGGTAGCTCGTCAGCTCGCACTCGCGCCCGTCCACCCGGGCCAGGCGCGCGCCCAGGTCGATCTCGAGGCGGCCGAAGCGCATGACATCGCCCTCCTCCTCGGCCGGGCCCTGTGTGGCACGGCGCAGGACGGCGCGCAGCCGGGCCAGCAGTTCACGGGGCTCGAAGGGCTTGGGCAGGTAGTCGTCAGCCCCGATCTCCAGGCCCACCACGCGGTCCATCGGTTCGCCTCGGGCGGTGAGCATCAGCACGGGCAGGGTCCGCGTGCGCGATTGCGAGCGAAGCTCGCGGCACAGGTCGAGGCCATCGCCGTCGGGCAGCATCAGGTCGAGGATGAGGCCGTCGAAGCCATGGTCCTTGGCCGCCAGCAGCGCGCGCGCCGCCGCGAGGGTCGGCGCCGCGGTGATCTGGTACCCGGCCTGGCGCAGGTAGTCTCCCACCATGCCGGTCAGGCGGGTGTCGTCGTCGATCAGCAGGAGGCGTGCAGACATGGCTTCTTCGCGGCGGGGAGCAACGGGTGCACAGGATAGCGGCTCCGACCCGGCCGAGGATGTCGGCGCAGCGGAACGGCGCGTGACTGCGCTCAGCCAGGACAGGCTCATGCACGGATCCTTACTGCTGGGCGGGCGCGTTTCCGCGATCGCCCCGCGGCGATCCCTTGCCGGCACGATCGTGCATGTGCTGGTGACGCTGGGCTCTGCGTTCGGCCAATTGGGCACGCTGCTCAGGGGTGAGCACCCGGCTGATCTCGAGCATCGCCTGGCTCATGCGCTTGCTGCGCTGGTCCATCAGCGCAACCTGCTGCTGGCGCAGTGCCTCCACAGTGTTCGCGTCGACCGTGGGTTGCGACCACGCCTGACGGGCTTGCTCGTGCAGCGAGCGGTGTGCTTCGCGCTGGGATTGCAGGTCCTGCGCTGCGTTGCGGGCAATCTGCTGGATCTGCGTGGTCTGCGCGTCGGTCGCGTTCAGGCCGCGCAGCATGCGCTCGACCATGCGATCCACCTGGGCTGGATCGCCGCCCAGGCGCATGCCCATGCCGCCATGCACACCTCCGCCGTGCATGGCGGCGTGATGCATGCGCATGCCGTCATGCCGGCCGTGACCGCCCTCGGGCATGGCAGCGATGGCCGCCGTGGCGGCCACCAGGGCCCCGGCGGCCAGGCCGAAGGACAGCCCCCGGCCCACACGGAAGGAATTCAGTTTCAGCTTGCTCATGGTCATGCTCCTGGCATTGCGCCGGGCCCGGTGCCCGGCTTCCATGAGCGTGACTCTGGACCGCGAGGGTGTCGATCCTGTGCAGCGTGGGTAAAGTTGTGTGTAGCCAAAGACGCTCAGGTGGACTGCGCAGTTGGCCGCTCCAGTTGCCAGCGTTCGGCATGCACGCGCTGCTCGGCCAGATGCTGCCGAAGTTCGGCGTCGCTGCGATGCTCGTCCCCCCAGAAGAACGCACCGCGCGCCCGGAGCTCCCCTTGATGCCGCCGAGCTGCCTCCTCCAGCCAGTCCAGGCGATGCAGGGTCAAGGACGTACACGACTGTCCACTCAGGTCATCGCGGACGTCGATCACGTGCGAGCGCCACTGCTCGACCAGGAACAGCCCGGCCAGATCGCCGCGCAGCGCGGCGCGCCAGCCCGTCAACACCCCATCGAGCCAGGCCAGCACCGACGCATCGGCGCCTCGCTGCGCGGCCTCGGAACGCATGCGCTCGTAGGCCAGGACGGCCACCTCCTTTTCCAGGCGGAACAGGGCGAGCACAGCCGCATCGCCGGCCTTGCGGGCAAGGTCGAGCAGCACCGCCGAAAAGCACCGGGTCTCGAAGCGTTCGGCCGGGTGGAACATGGGCTGGTCGTCTCCTCGTCCCGCCGAGTTGAACTGGCGGCGGGGATCGAAGGGGTACATGTAGCCGAAGTCGAACAGCATCACCTGCCGCCCGGTATCCAGCAGGTTGCCGGGTGACAGGTCCCACTCGAAGAGGCCCTGGCCCCACAGCAGACACAGGCTGTCGAGCACCTGGCCGATGCTGCGTTCGCCCCACTCCGTCACCGGGCCGCCCTCGATCCACGGTGAGACGATGAGCCCGTGCCGGTAGGAAGCGTAGGTGGTCTCGACCAAACCGCCCCAGCGAGCATCCCCAGGCTGCAAGCGCTTCAGCCGCTCGATTTCCTCGCGCCGCATCACCTCATTGAGGAACGACAGCTCACCGTCGGTATTGCGCACACGGGACTCGGCGCGCACCCGCTTGAGCGCAAGCGCCCCTGCGGCGCTCTCCAGCCGCAGCACCTCGGCCGTGAGGCCACCATCGCACACGCGGGAGACTCGGGAGTCGCCCGGTGCCAGGCGCTGAAGTTCACGAAGCGGCCAAGGCAGGCGCTGCGCGTGGCCGATCTCGAGATCCCGACCGCTGGCGATGAAGGCGTGCTGCGCGGCATGGCGCGCGGCGTCCAGCAGCACCTCAGGCCCGCGGCGCGGCCGGCACGGGGCACTGGGCCGCCTGGCCCAGCCCCTTCAGGTAGGCGCGCCGGATGGTGCCGGCGGCGATGGCTGCCGAGACCTCGCGGGAATAGCGCTCCGCACCGCTCAGCTTGCGCACCCACCCACGGAAGGGGACCACACCCTCGGCAGTGCTGCGCAGGGCGCCCACGGCCGCCTGGCCCGCGGCGTCCGAGCCGCGTTCCACAAGGCTGGGGTTGGCCGCCGTGACCGGTGTGTCCAGGTCGGCGCCGAGGGCGGCGTCCAGTGCCTGGACCTCGGCGGCCAGCGCAGCACAGGAACGATCCTCGGGCAGGCCGTAGGGTGCCTTCTTGGCGGCGTGCAGCACGGCGGGGATGTCGGCCCGCACGATGTTGAGGTCATTGAGGGGGGTGACGGCAGCCTGGGTGACCTGGGCTTCCTGAGTGGACGAGCACGCCGCCAGGAAAAAAGGCAGCAGACAGAGGCAAAGACGCTTCATGGGCAAACCTGGAGCCGGAAAGGCCTGCATGGTGACGCAGCCCGTCCCGGCTGACCAGCCCCCGGACGGGGGCTGCGCCCCGCGCGGCCGATCCCTCAGCGCAAGCCCTTGCCGGTCATGCGCAGGATGTCGTCGAGCGGATTGCCGTTGCCGTCCAGGTCCAGCAGAGAGGCCCAGCCTGGGGCGGCGGCGCCAGCCGAAGAGGCCCCGCCAGCGCCGCCCAGGAGGCTGCCAAGCAGGCTCCCCAGACCACCCCCTGCGGGCATCCCGGCCGCCGGTGCAGGTGCCCCTGTGCCCTGCTTGGCCATGAAGCCGGCCACCAGCATGGCCACCATGGGCAGCATCTTTTTCAACAGGGCCGGGTCCAGTCCGGACTGGGATGCCGCCTGCTGCGCCACGGTGCGGCTCACGTCCTTGGAGCCGAAGATCTGCCCCAGCACGGCATTGCCCCGATCCACATGGGTCGGTTCCGGGGCCAGCACATCGTCGAGCAGGCCGCCTCCGCCCAGCTGGCCCAGCAGGGCACCCAGGCCACCCAGCCCGGCCGGCTGGGCCTGCGCCTGGCGCTTGAACCCTCCCAGGATGGCGGGGGCCAGGGCATCCACCCCCTGGGCGGCCTGGCTTTCGCTCAGGCCCAGCTCGCGGGAGATGGACTGCAAACCGCCCATCTGGGCGAGGAGGTCGGTGATCTGCATGGTGGGCTCCTGTGCCGTCGGAACAAGGCCCAGTGTGCGACGACCGGACCTGTGCAGCAAGACCACCCCTTCGGCGCACCCGACACGGGGTCAACCGCCCAGGGCCAGCGCCTCCAGCCGTTCCTGGCGCCATTCCATGAAGCTCTTGAGCAGCAGGCTCAGCAGCGCCATGCAGGCCAGCAACGCAGCAGCGGTGAAGGCGGCGGCCACCTTGTAGTCGTTGTTGAGCTGCTCCACCAGCAGCGGCAGCGTGAGCGTCTGGTTCATGATCGTGCCGGACACCACGGCCACGGAGCCGAACTCGCCCACCGCCCGGGCGTTGGTGGTGACCACGCCGTTGAGCAGGGCCCACTTGATCTTGGGCAGCGTCACGCGCCAGAAGATCTGCCAGCCGTTGGCTCCCAGCGTGAGCGCCACGTGCTCCTCGTCGTTGCCATGCGTCTGCATCAGCGGGATCAGGATGCGCGCCACGTAGGGCGACGTGATGAAGATCGTGACCAGCACGATGCCTGGCCAGGCGAAGATGATCTGGATGTCGCGGGACGACAACCACTGCCCCAGCAAGCCTTCCATGCCGTACACCACGAGATAGCACATGCCGGCCACCACGGGCGAGGTGGCGAAGGGGATGTCGATCAGTGTGGTGAGCAGGCGCCGGCCGCGGAACTGGTACTGCGTCACGCACCACGCCAGCGCAATGCCGAAGATCATGTTGACAGGCACGGTGAGCACGGCCACCAGCAGCGTGAGGCCCAGTGCGTGCTGCATGAAGCCTTCGGAGAGATTGGCCGCCAGCAGCTCCCAGCCGCCGCTGAGGGCGCGCGTGAAGATCAGCACCAGCGGCAGCACGAGCAACAGCACCGCCACGCCCACACCCAGGCCGATGAGCGCCCATTGATGCCACTGTTGTGGGCGCTTCATCCGGCGCTCCTTTGCCAGCGCAGCACGCGGCCCTGCAACACGTACAACGCAAACATCAGCAGCAGCGACGTCAGCAGGATCACCGTGGCGATGGCCGCCGCGGCCGGGTACTCGAACTCCTGCAGGCGCACGAAGATCATCAGCGAACTCACCTCGGTGCGGAACGGAATGTTGCCGGCGATCATCACCACGGCGCCGAATTCGCCCAGGCTGCGGATGAAGGACTGGGCGCCGCCAGTGACCAGCGCCGGGATCAGCGTGGGGAGAATCACGCGCCAGAAGATCTGCGTCCGCGAGGCACCCAGGGTGCGGGCGGCCTCCTCCACTTCCTTGGCGAAGTCCTGCAGCACCGGCTGGAGGGTGCGCACCACGAAGGGCAGGCTGGTAAAGGTCATGGCAATCACGATGCCCGGATAGGCATAGGCGATCTTGATGCCCACCGCGTCGAACCACTGACCGACCCAGCCCGAGGGCGCGAGCAGCACCGACAGCGTGAGCCCCGCCACCGCCGTAGGCAGGGCGAAGGGCAGATCGATCAGGGTGTCGAGCAGACGCCGGCCCGGAAAGTCATACCGCACGGTGACCCAGGCCAGCAGCAGGCCGATGAGCACCGACGCCAGCGTGGCATACAGGGCCGCGCTCACGGTCACCCGGTAGCTGGCCAGCACGCGCGGGTCGGTGACGGCCTGCCAGTACTGGGCCAGGCTCAGCTCGGCCGAGTAGGCAAACAGGGCCGAGACCGGGAAGAGGATGATGAGCGTGATGAAGAAGCTGCTGACGCCCAGGCTCAGCCCGAAGCCGGGCAACACGGCGGGACGGATCAGCAGCAGGGGGCGGGAGGCGATGGCGGCCATGACGTCGCGGGCCCGGTTGGGCCCGCTCGGATGAGAAATGCGATGAGAGGATCAGCGGCGACGGGCGAGGAGCTGGTCCAGCTGGGCACCCGAAGCGAAGTGGGTCTCGCTGATCTTGTCCCAGGGCCCCAGCACCTTGACGGGATCGATCAGGCGAATGGCCGGGAACTTGTCAGCGGTGGCCTTCACCACGGTGGGCTCGTGCACGCGGTAGTTGAAGGACGTCAGCAGGAGCTGGATCTCGCGGGTGTACTGGAAGTTGAGGTACTCCGCGGCCAGCGCACGGGTGCCCTTCTCATCGACCACCTTGTCCACCACCGCCACCGGGAACTCGGCCAGCACCGACACCGGCGGCACCACCACTTCGAGGCCCAGGGCCTTGAACTCGTCACCGCGCGCGATGTTGATCACTTCCGACTCGAAGGTCAGCAGCACATCACCCTGGTTGTTCTGCGCGAAGGCCACGGTCGCGCCGCGCCCGCCGGTGGGAAAGTTCTCGACATTGGCCAGCAGCTTGGCGACGAAGTCCCGCGTCTGGGCCTCGTTGCCCTTGAACTTCTCGTTGGCATAGAGCCACGCGCCCAGGTAGCTGTAGCGCGCATTGCCCGACGTCTTGGGGTTGGGGAAGACGAGCTTCACGTCATCGCGCACCAGGTCGTCCCAGGTCTTGATGTTCTTCGGATTGCCCTTGCGCACCAGGAAGGCGATGGTGCTGTAGTAGGGAGACGCGTTGTTCGGGAACTTCTTCGCCCAGTCGGCCGACACCAGGCCCCGCTTGGCCAGGATCTCGATGTCGGTGGCCTGGTTGAAGGTGACGGCGTCGACCTTCTTGCCCTGGATGATGTCCTGGGCCTGACGCGAGGTGCCGGCGTGCGACTGGTCGATCTTGACGTCCTGACCGGTCTTCTTCTTCCAATGCTCGGTGAACTTGGGATTGATCGCTGCGAACAGTTCGCGGGCGATGTCGTAGGACGCATTCAGGAGCGTGGGGCTGGACTGGGCCCAGACGCCGCTGCTGGCGGCAAGGGCGGCGGCCACAAGGCCGGTGCGCAGGTACTGCTTGAACATGATGGCAATCCTCGGAAATCAGGGGAAAAGGGGTCAGGCGGCTTCGGCCTCGAAGCGCGTCACACGGCGCGGCTTCAGGTAGGCCACACTGCCGGGCGCGAGCTGCAACTGTTCGCGCAGGGTGGCAAAGTCGGCGCGGGGCATCTCGACATCGACATAACAGCCGTCGTCCTGGCGCTTGAACTCGATGCGGGTGTTGGGGCCTACCGTCAGCGTCTGCGACAGCGTCACGGTCAAGGTCCCCTCCTCGGGCTGGCCCACGATATCGAGCTCATGGGGACGCACATAGCTCACCTCCGCGCCCGCAGTCGTGCCGCCCGGCGCATGACCGAAACGGCCATGGAAGAGATTCACGTCGCCCAGGAACTGCAGCACGAAGGGCGTGGCCGGGTGGTCATACACCTCGTCGGGCGTGCCCTGCTGTTCGATCCGACCATGGTTCATCACCACGATGCGGTCGGCCACCTCCATGGCCTCGTCCTGGTCATGCGTGACGAAGACGCTGGTCAGGTGCACCTCGTCGTGCAGGCGGCGCAGCCAGCGGCGCAGTTCCTTGCGCACCTTGGCGTCCAGCGCCCCGAAAGGCTCGTCGAGCAGCAGCACCTTGGGCTCCACGGCCAGCGCGCGAGCCAGGGCAATGCGCTGACGCTGCCCGCCTGACAGCTGATGGGGGTAGCGGTCGGCAATCCAGTCGAGCTGCACCAGCTCGAGCAACTCCGTGACCTTCTTGCGGATCTGCTCGTCGCTGGGCCGCGTGGCCTTGGGTCGCACCCGCAGGCCGAAGGCCACGTTCTCGAAGATGGTCATGTGGTTGAACAGGGCGTAGTGCTGGAACACGAAGCCCACGTTGCGGTCGCGCACGTCGGCCTCGGTGGCGTCCTCGCCGTGGAAATGCACCGTGCCGGCATCGGGCCGCTCCAGCCCGGCGATGATGCGCAGCAGGCTGGTCTTGCCGGACCCCGAGGGGCCGAGCAGCGCCACCAGTTCACCGGACGGGATGTCCAGGTTCAGGTGATCACAGACCACGGTCTTGCCGAAGGCCTTGTAGAGGTTGCGTACTTCGATGCTCATGGGGCATCCATCTCGAAAAAGCGGGTGAGGATGGATGCTATCGACGGCCCATCAGAATGAGAACGAATATATCGTCCGTTGTTTATTACTTTTTGGATTAAACGACGCCTCCGGGACACCCTCCAGCGCCCCTTGGCAAGCCCGCCCCGGGCTGCTTATAATGGCGGGCTCTAGGCGCTTTAGCTCAGTTGGTTAGAGCGACGGAATCATAATCCGCAGGTCCGGGGTTCGAGTCCCTGAAGCGCCACCAGAATCCCGGCCCCAGTCCACCGACTGGGGCCGTTTTTGTTTGCGTTGCCTTGGCCCATACTTGGCATCGTCCCTCAACAGCCCCTGGATCTACACCATGCTTCGCTGTGTCCTCATTGGCCTGACCCTGTCGGCCGCCTCGCTTGTCGCCCAGGCCCAGGCCGTCGTGGCGCGCCAGTTCCCGGCCAACGCCCTGCGGGCAGAGATGGTCTTCGGCCAGCCGCCGGAAGTGCTGGTCAACAAGAAGCCGGCGCGCATGGTGCCCGCTTCGCGCATCCGCGGGCCCAACAACATGCTGGTGATGTCGGGTTCGCTGATGGGCAGCAAGGCGATGGTGCACTACACCATCGACAACCAGGGCTTCGTGAAGGACGTGTGGATCCTGCGCGAGGACGAACTCAAGAAGCCCTGGCCGAGCACCCGGGAAGAGGCCCAGCGATGGAGCTTCGAGCCCATCTCGCAGACCTGGACCAAGCGCTGAAGGAGGGGTCATGAGCAGTTCCACAGCCTCCAAGAAGGTCTACATCAAGACCTTCGGCTGCCAGATGAACGAGTACGACTCGGACAAGATGGCCGACGTACTGGGCGCCGCGCAAGGCTACGAGCCCACCAACGACCCAGAGCAGGCTGACCTCATCCTCTTCAACACCTGCTCGGTGCGCGAGAAGGCGCAGGAGAAGGTGTTTTCCGACCTGGGCCGCGTCAAGCACCTGAAGAAGAAGGGCGTGAAGATCGGCGTGGGCGGCTGTGTGGCCAGCCAGGAAGGCGCCGCCATCATCGAGCGCGCGCCTTACGTGGACGTGGTCTTCGGCCCCCAGACCTTGCATCGCCTGCCCGAGATGCTGGCGCGCCGCGAAACGCAGAATCGCCCTCAGGTGGACATCAGCTTCCCGGAGATCGAGAAGTTCGACCACCTGCCCCCGGCACGCGTGGAGGGTGCCTCGGCCTTCGTGTCCATCATGGAAGGCTGCTCGAAGTACTGCAGCTACTGCGTGGTGCCTTACACCCGCGGCGAGGAAGTCTCGCGGCCCTTCGAGGACGTGCTGGTGGAAGTGGCCGGCCTGGCCGACCAGGGAGTGAAGGAAGTGACGTTGCTGGGCCAGAACGTCAACGCCTACCGCGGCAGGATGGGCGACACGGCCGAGATCGCCGACTTCGCCTTGCTCATCGAGTACGTGGCCGAGATTCCGGGCATCGAGCGCATCCGCTACACCACGAGCCACCCGAACGAGTTCACGCAGCGCCTCATCGACGTGTACGCCACGGTACCGCAGCTCGTGAACCACCTGCACCTGCCGGTGCAGCACGGCTCCGACCGCATCCTGTCGGCCATGAAGCGCGGCTACACCGCGCTGGAATACAAGAGCACCATCCGCAAGCTGCGCGCGGTGCGGCCCGGCATCAGCCTGTCGAGTGATTTCATCGTGGGATTTCCCGGCGAGACCGAAGACGACTTCGCCAGGATGATGAAGCTCATCGAGGACGTGGGCTTCGATGCGAGTTTCAGCTTCGTGTTCAGCCCGCGTCCCGGCACGCCCGCGGCCGCGCTGCACGACGACACGCCCCAGGACGTGAAGCTCAAGCGGCTGCAGCATCTGCAGGCCACCATCGAGGCCAACGTGCGCCGCATCAGCGACAGCCGCGTGGACACGGTGCAGCGCATCCTCGTGGAGGGCCCGTCAAAGAAGGACCCGACCGAGCTGATGGGCCGCACGGAGTGCAACCGCATCGTCAACTTCCCCGGCGGCCCGAACGCCGCTCGGCTGGTGGGTCAGATGATCGAGGTGCAGATCACCTCGGCCCTGCCCCACTCCCTGCGCGGCGAGGTGGTGGTGAAGGAGGCCGTGGCAGCCTGACGCACCACGGCTTGCCCCGACGGTCACCGGTTGTAGAGGTTCCCGAACGTCAGCTGGTTGTTCGTGCACGACCAGGCCTGCGTTCCTCCGTTCGGTACCGTTGGCGTCCCGCAGATCTGGCCACCGGTGTACTGGATGGTCATGGACGATTCGCTGGTGGCGTTGTAGTTGAACGTGAAGCTGCGTGTACAGCTTGCCGTGCAATCGACATCGGAGAAGGTGCCCGTGCCCTGCTGGCCGCCGCTGAATGTCACGGTGGCCTGCTGCGTACCGTTGCAGATCGAGCGGCGCCAGGTGCCCGAGAGACAAGCAAAGCCGCTCGTGCCACCACCTGCCCCCGAGTCGGTTTCACCACGGTCTTTGCCCGTGACAAGACTGCCCCCGGAGACTTGTTGACAGCCTGTGCTGGAGTGTCCCTGGTCGACACAGATTTCCACCTGTCCCGTGACGGGAAGATCCACCGTGGTGCTGTTGTTCGGGCCCGGCACCACCCGAGCTCCCGACAGGTTGACCGACATGTCCACGATGGCCGGGACACGCGGAATGCTGGTGTCACCGAGAACATTGATGCGTTCGACGGTCACCGTGCCGCTCAGACGGCTGCACCCTACCTCGGAGTCAACCGACGAGCAAACGAGGACATAGGGCCGATCGAGAGACGCATCCGTCGACAAGACGTGCTCGCCGACGTCCGGTGGCACCAGCATGTAGAGCGTGGCGTTCGGATTCGCAGGGCTCGGGCCGGGCACCCATGTGAAGATCTGGTACATCTCCGTGGCTGGGTCGAAACTGCCGGGCTGGGCGTACACCCCATTGGGTCCGTACTGGATCTGAATGTCCCGCGGGCGGTAGGTGCTGCCGTTCACCGTCCAGGCGATGTTCTTCGCCGCATCCTGCGAGGAGTCGGCCGTGGAGCTCCAGTCATACAGGAAGGCGAAACCCGTCCGGCGCAGATCGATGCTGTCACCGCCGCCGGCATCACCACCGCCGCCAGCGTCACCACCGCCGCCAGCATCACCACCGC
>Ga0114986_1000126_pt1 | contig 20561 bp, 15 predicted proteins | sample Shrwel1BS1Day17_FD_96988 | JGI IMG/M metagenome (GOLD analysis project Ga0114986, IMG submission 96988) | Subsurface microbial communities from deep shales in Ohio, USA - Utica-3 well 1 S-1-Day17 | ecosystem: Environmental > Aquatic > Deep subsurface > Shale gas/oil reservoir > Produced... | reverse complement strand
CTCGTGCGCCGTGCTGTACTGGACGATCGGGTTGCCCGGGCCCGTCTGCCGTGCCAACTCCGCAAGGGCGGGCTCGTCGAGTTCGGCGAGGCTCTTCAGTGTGATGCTCTCGCCGTCGACCCTCAGGACGCGGTTCATGTCGGGGTGGGCGAGGACCTCCTGCCGGGCGGTGACCAGGGCCATCCGGGTGCCGGGTGTGACACGCAGTTCGGCCAGACGGTCGGCGAGGTCGTCGAGCACGACGTCGATGCCGATCACCGACCCGCCAGCCACGCTGCGCTGGCTCAGCGTCAAGCCGACCTGGCGTGTGGTGAAAAAGACATACGGCAGTGATTGAACCGGCGCCGCCGTGGCGACGGCCGCGTGATACCAGGGGCGGATGCGGGGATCGAAGCGGTAGTCGGGTTGGAGCCGACGCTCTGCCAGCCGCTGGTCGTCGGTGAAGAAGAGGTACTCGCCCCTTCGCGTGCCGTCGGGCTGCAGCGTCATCGACTGCACGAGAAACGCGGCCTGCGCCGGGGCTTGCACGGAGCGCTGCACCTCGGCGCGGTCGAGCGGGCGCGCCAGGATGAAGTCGCCGTTGTCGTAGCCGACGAAGAGGGACGACAGCAGGCGGTTGGCGGAGAGTTCCGCCAGGAGCACCGGCAGCCGGTCCAATCGCTCGTCGAGGCTGCCGGCCCGGGCGATCGGGTCGAAGCTCAGATGGCGCAGCGTGGACTGCGCCGGCTCGAGCATGCGTCGGGCCTGCTCGGTGATCAGGCGGCCGGCATCCTGGGCGGTCCGGGTGGCGTTGGCGATGGCGTTCTGGCGCGAGCTGTAGTGCCCCAGCGTCAGCACGGCGACGGCCAGCAGCAGCATGCACAGCACAACCACCGCTGCGATGACCAGGCGGATCGGCCAGACCTGGACGGCACGCGTTTTGGGGGGTGGCGGCACGTGGATCAGTCCACGCCAGGCTCGTCCAACGCCTCGGCGGCCGCGTCGGGTTCGGGGGGTTTGACGACGGTGACGGGCACCGGGGCGTCGTCGAGCACCGCGCGGGAGACGGAACCGAAAAGGCCGGCCCGCAGGGCGCCGACACCGCGGGCGCCCATGACGATGGCATCACAGCCGTGGGCCTCGGCCAGTTCGATCAAGGCATGGGCCGGGTCGCCGCCAGCGATTTCGCTCTCGAAGGGCAGGCCGGCCTCGCGCAGCAGCGCTTCCGCCGCTTCCAGGGCGTGGCGGCCCGCGCCCTCGGCCACGCCCTCGAGCACTTCGGCATCATGCGCCGTGACCACCTCGTAGAGTGAAGGTGGTTCCTGCACATTGGCCAGCACGAAGCGGGCCTGGAGACCGGCACGCGCGAGGCTGATGGCATGGCGCACGGCCCACAGCGAGAGTTCGGAGCCGTCGACCGGCAGCAGGATCTTCATGGCGCTCTCCCGGGTGTTCTTGGATGTGCGTTCTTTCTACCCCAGAAGCCGCTGGCTGCCCAGAGGGGGATCAAGCAGGTGCCGTCAGTCCTCGGGCCGGCGCCACAGCCACAGGGCCACGCCCAGCAGGAGGAGATAGACCGCCGCTCGCACCCAGGGCGCAACGGGGCTCCACCAGAGCATGATGGCACTGCCCAGCATCATCACCGAGGCCAGCCACTTGGCTTGGCGTGTTACGGCACCGCGCTCACGCCATTGGCGGATGGCGGGGCCGTACGTTGGATGGGCCAGCAGCCGGGCCTCCAGGCTGGGCCAGCCGCGCCCGGCGGCCCAGGCCGACAGCAGCAGGAAGGGCACGGTGGGCAGCACCGGCAGCACCGCGCCGATCAACCCCAGCAGCAGCGACACGCCGGCCAGCGTGCGCCAGAGCAGGAGGCGAGTGTGTCGGATCATCGGCGGGGTGGAGGTGCGGGGCGTGGGCCGATGGTAGCGGGCTGGCGCGTGGGGCTCACTTCATCCCCAGGCGGCGGGCGAGCTTGTGCAGGTTGCTCGCATCCAGGCCCAGGGCGCGTGCGGCTGCGGCCCACTGCCCGTCGTGAACCTGCAGGGCGCGCGCGACCTGTTCGCGCTGGAAGGCATCGACGGCATCGCGCAGGGGCAGCAGCGGTCCGGCCGGGACGACGGCGGTGGCCGCTGCGCCCGCCGGGGGCGCCAGGGAAGGACCGTCGAGGTCGAGCAGTTCGGGCGGCAGGCTCACGATGTCCTGGCGGGCCGCGCCACGGCTCACGGCCTTGAGCGCGGCGCGGCCGATCACGTGCTCGAGTTCGCGCACGTTGCCGGGCCAGGGATAACGCAGCAGGGCGTCCTCGGCCGCGGGGGTGAGGCGCAGGCTGCGCAGCCCCAGGCGTGCGCGGTTGAGTTCGAGGAAGCGGCCGGCAAGCAGCAGCACGTCCTGCTCGCGATCCCGCAGTGGCGGGATGGGCACCGGGTAGACCGAAAGCCGATGGTAGAGGTCGGCGCGGAAATGGCCCTCGCGCACCTGGTCGCGCAGCTGGCGGTTGGTGGCCGCGATGATGCGCACGTCCACGCGGCGCGGTCGGTCGGTGCCCAGGCGCTGGATCTCGCCGTTCTGCAGGGCGCGCAACAGCTTGGCCTGCACGGTGAGGGGCAACTCGCCCACCTCGTCGAGGAAGAGGGAGCCCCCTTCGGCGGCCTCGAAGCGGCCGGGGCGGTCGGTGGTGGCACCGGAAAAGGCGCCGCGCACATGGCCGAAGAGTTCGCTCTCCGCCAACGACTCGGGCAGCGCCGCGCAGTTCACGTGCACCAGCGGCTTCTCGCGCCGGCGCGACAGGCGGTGCAGGCGGCGCGCGAAGAGCTCCTTGCCCACACCGGTCTCGCCGAGCAGCAGCACGGGCAGATCGGACTCGGCCACCACCTGCAGTTCATGCAGCAGGGATTGCAGGGCGGCACTCTGGCCGATGATCTCGGCGTCGTCGCGAGCAGGAAGGCCATCGTCGGACTCGAGGCCGGGTGCGCGCGACAGGCGCAGGGCCTGGTTGTCCTGCTCCAGCCGGGTGATGCGCACGGCGGCCTCGACCAGCAGGCCATAGCGCGCCAGGGCCTCGCGCGCAGCGGCATCGAAGGTGCCGGTCTGCAGGGCATCGAGGGTGAGTGCTCCCCAGGTGCGGCCCTCCACATGCAGGCTCAGGCCCATGCAATCGTGCACCGGCAGGGGCTCACCCACTTGGCTGTCCACCAGGCCGTCATAGGGGTCGGGCAGGGTGCTGTCGTGGTCGAAGCTGGTGACCTCGCGCCGGGCGAGGATGGTGGCCAGGCGCGGGTGCTGGCTCACCGCAAAGCGTCGGCCCAGGGCTTCGCGCACCAGGCCGTCCACCGCCACCGGGCGCAGGTGATCGCCTTCCAGCCGCAGCAAGGCGACGGCACCGCAGCGGAAGTGGCGGCGCAGGGTCGCGACCAGCCGTTGTAGGCGCACGGCGGCCGGCAGTTCGGCCACCAGATCGGCCAGGAGCAGGGCGTCCATCATGGTGACAAGTACCTCATCGTGGTCATAACAACCCTGGCAGTCTAGGGTAATAAGGACCCTGATCGAGGCCAAGTCCTTGATTTTCCGAGGGGCAAGGGTGGGTCCAGGGTTTGCACCAGGGACAGCATTCCAAACCACGGAGTGACACGATGACAGCCTCCCTGATCGACCAACCCCTGGGCCAGCTGGCCCGCACCTTGCCGGGCGCCACCCAGGTCTTCCACGAATTCCAGCTCGACTTCTGCTGCGGCGGCAAGCACAGCCTGCGCGAGGCGGCGGCCGGCAAAGGGCTGGATGCGCAGGCCATCGCTGCGCGGCTGGAGGCGCTCCAGGGGATCGAGGCCGGTGATGGGCGCGATTGGACGCGCATGCCAGTGGACGTCCTGATCGACCACATCCTGAACCGCTACCACGCCCGGCTGCGTGAGCAGGTGCCCGAGCTGATCCGCCTGGCGCGCCGCGTGGAGCAGGTCCACGGTGACCGTCCCGAATGCCCGCGCGGCCTGGCCGACCACCTGGAGGCCATGCAGCAGGAGCTGGAAAGCCACATGCTCAAGGAAGAGCAGGTGCTCTTCCCGATGCTCATGCGCGGCATGGGCGGCATGGCCGACGGCCCGATCGCGGTGATGCGTGGCGAACACGACCAGCACGGCGAGGAACTGCGCAGGCTGGAAGAACTGACCGACGGCATCACGCTGCCACGCGGGGCCTGCAACACCTGGCGTGCGCTCTACCTGGGCCTGGCCACGCTGCGCGAGGAACTGATGGAGCACATCCACCTCGAGAACAACATCCTCTTCGAGGGCCTGAACCCGGTGCGTGCGACGGAGGCGAGCCATGCGTGAATACCGCCGCCTGTGGTTCACGCTGATCGGCGTGCTGGCCATCACCTTCTCATTGCTGGGCTTCTACGGGGCCGAGGTCTACCGCGCCGCCCCGCCCATCCCGCAGCATGTGGTCACCGAATCCGGGGAGCGCCTCTACACCCGGCACGACATCCTCGACGGCCAGACGGCCTGGCAGTCGGTGGGCGGCATGCAGCTGGGGTCGATCTGGGGCCATGGCGCCTACCAGGCGCCCGACTGGAGCGCCGACTGGCTGCACCGGGAGCTGGTGACCTGGCTGGAGCTGGCCGCACAGGACCTTCACGGGCAGCCCTATGACCGGCTCGACGTGACCGCCCAGGCGGGCCTGCAGGCCGCGTTGAAGGCTGAATACCGCCGCAACACCTTCGACGAAGCCTCGAGCCAGGTGACGGTGTCCGACCGGCGCGCCCGCGCCATGGAGCGCACGGCGGCCTACTACGACAAGCGCTTCAGCGACCACCCCGAACTGCAGGGCTCGCGGGAGAGCTTTGCGATGAAGGAGAACACCCTGCCCAGCGCCGAGCGGCGCGACAAGCTGGCGGCCTTCTTCTTCTGGACGGCCTGGGTGGCCTCGACCGAACGCCCCGGCTCGGATGCGACCTACACCAACAACTGGCCGCACGAACCGCTGATCGACAACCGACCGACGGCCGAGAACCTGGTGTGGTCGATCGTGAGCGTGGTGCTGCTGATCGCCGGGGTGGGCTTCCTGGTGTGGGCCTGGGCCTTCCTGCGCCAGCAGGAGGAGGACGAGCCCGAGGTGCCGAAGGCCGATCCGCTCGCGCGCTTCGGGCTCACGCCGTCGCAACGGGCGCTGGGCAAGTACCTCTTCCTGGTGGTGGCGCTTTTCGTCTTCCAGGTCTTCCTGGGCGGCTTCACCGCGCACTACACCGTGGAAGGCCAGGCCTTCTATGGCATCGAGGTGTCGAAGTGGTTCCCCTACAGCCTGGTGCGCACCTGGCACATCCAGAGTGCGCTGTTCTGGATCGCCACCGGGTTCCTGGCGGCGGGCCTCTTCCTGGCGCCGTTGATCCATGGTGGCAAGGACCCGAAGTACCAGAAGCTCGGTGTGGACATCCTGTTCTGGGCGCTGGTGGTCGTGGTGGTCGGCTCGTTCGCCGGGAACTACTTTGCGATCGCGCAGATCATGCCGCCCGAGTGGAGCTTCTGGCTGGGCCACCAGGGCTATGAATACGTCGACCTGGGCCGCCTGTGGCAGATCGGCAAGTTTGCCGGTGTGGCCTTCTGGCTGGTGCTGATGCTGCGCGGCATCGTGCCCGCCTTCCGCCGGCCCGGCGACAAGAACCTGCTGGCGCTGCTCACGGCCTCGGTCGTGGCCATCGGCCTCTTCTACGGGGCAGGCTTCTTCTATGGCGAGCGCACCCACCTGTCGGTGATGGAGTACTGGCGCTGGTGGGTGGTGCACCTGTGGGTGGAGGGCTTCTTCGAGGTCTTTGCGACCACGGCGCTGGCCTTCATCTTCTCGACGCTCGGTCTGGTGTCGGTGCGCATGGCCACCACGGCCAGCCTCGCCTCGGCGTCGCTCTTCATGCTGGGCGGTGTGCCGGGCACCTTCCACCACCTCTACTTCTCGGGCACCACCACGCCGGTGATGGCCGTGGGTGCGGCGTTCAGCGCGCTGGAAGTGGTGCCGCTGGTGGTGCTGGGCTACGAGGCCTGGGAGCATTGGCGCCTGAAGGCTCGAGCGGCCTGGATGGACAACCTCAAGTGGCCGCTGATGTGCTTCGTGGCCGTGGCCTTCTGGAACATGCTGGGCGCGGGCGTCTTCGGCTTCATGATCAACCCGCCGATCTCGCTGTACTACGTGCAGGGCCTGAACACCACACCGGTGCATGCCCATGCCGCGCTCTTCGGGGTCTATGGCTTCCTGGCGCTGGGCTTCACGCTGCTGGTGCTGCGCTATGTGCGCCCGCAGCTGGTGTTCAGCGAGGGCCTGATGAAGACCGGCTTCTGGTGGCTCAACGCTGGCCTCGTGCTGATGATCGCCACCAGCCTGCTGCCCATCGGCCTGTTCCAGTTCCACGCCAGCGTGAGCGAGGGCCTGTGGTATGCGCGAAGCGAAGCGTTCCTGCAGCAGCCCTTCCTGGAGACGCTGCGCTGGGTGCGCACCTTCGGCGACGTGGTCTTCATCGTCGGCGCGGTGGCGATGGCCTGGCAGGTCGTGATCGGCCTGTGGGGCCGGCGTGCGCCGCTGGCCGGTGAGCTCGCTGCGTTGGCTGCCGCTCGCCGCTGACCCGGCAGACTCCTCGGGGGCGCAGTGCCGCAGGGCCTGCGCCCCTTCCTCTTTTGTTCAGAGGAAACGATCGAGCAGGCGGCGGCTGGAGCGATCCAGCGCCGCCGGGTCGCGGATGAGGAAGCTGACACCGGCACGGTCGGCGATCAGGAGGCGGCCGCCGGGCAGGCGCCGGATGTCCTCCTCCCCCTTGAGGACGAGCTGCGTGGGGCCACGGTCGGTCTCGACCTGCCAGGTGCTGGGCGTGGCGAAACTGGAGACCGCCACGAGCCGCGTGATCTCGGGCATGAACTCACGCTGCGCCAGCTCCGCTTCCACCAGGGTGCGTTCGGTCTCGGGCAGACGGTCCAGCCGGTCGATCCAGGCGACCTCGTGGCCCTCGCGGGACACCAGTGAGAGGCCTTCGTCGGCCGCGGTGATGGGGAAGGCACGCACGGGCACCACGCCCACATGCACCTGGCCCTGGGCGTCGGTGCAGACGAGCTGGCCGTGCGCATTGCGATGAAGCGACAGGTCGGTCACGGTGGGTCGTCCCTTCAGGCGCTGCGGGCCGGCTGGTCGTGCCAGGTCTCGGGCGGGCTGCCCTCGCTGTCCACGTTGCGGGCCTGGGCCTCGTACAGGCGCCAGTAGGCGCCGCGGCGTTCCATCAGTTCTTCGTGCGGGCCCACCTCGACGATCTCGCCGCGGTCCATCACGACCAGGCGGTCCGCCTTGCGCAGGGTGGACAGGCGGTGGGCAATGGCGATCGTCGTGCGGCCTTGCACGAGGTTGTCCAGCGCCTTCTGGATCTCCTGCTCGGTTTCGGTGTCCACCGCCGAGGTGGCCTCGTCGAGGATGAGCAGGCGTGGGTCGATCAGCAGGGCGCGCGCGATCGAGATGCGCTGGCGCTCGCCGCCCGACAGGCCCTGGCCGCGCTCGCCCACCAGCGAGTCGTAGCCCTGGGGCAGGCGCAGGATGAACTCGTGGGCGTGGGCGGCGCGGGCGGCGGCCACGATCTCGGCGCGCGTGGCCTCCGGTTTGCCGTAGGCGATGTTCTCGGCGATGGTGCCGAAGAAGAGGAAGGGTTCCTGCAGCACCAGGCCGATGTGGCGCCGCCAGTCGGCCACGGCCACCTGGCGGATGTCGATGCCGTCCACGCGGATGGCGCCCTCGCTCACGTCGTGGAAGCGGCAGATCAGGTTGACCAGCGTGCTCTTGCCCGAGCCGCTGTGGCCCACCAGGCCGATCATCTCGCCCGGGCGGATGTCCAGGTTCAGGCCCTGGATCACCCGTCGGTGGCCATAGCGGAAGCCCACGTCCTCGAGCTGGACGCGCCCCTGCACCTGGGCGAGCGGCACCGGCTGCGCCGGCTCCGGCACCGACGAGACGTGGTCGAGGATGTCGAAGATGCGCTTGGCGCCGGCGGCGGCCTTCTGCGTGACCGAGACGATGCGGCTCATGGAGTCGAGCCGGGTGTAGAAACGCCCGATGTAGGCCAGGAAGGCGGTGAGCGTGCCCACGGTGATGTCGCCGCGCGAGACCTGCCAGATGCCGAAGGCCCACACCACCAGCAGGCCGATCTCGGTGAGCAGCGACACCGTGGGCGTGAACAGCGACCACACGCGGTTGAGCCGGTCGTTCACCACCAGGTTGTGGCGGTTGGCGTCGCGGAAGCGCCGCGCCTCGCGGCCTTCCTGGGCAAAGGCCTTGACCACGCGGATGCCCGGGATGGTGTCGGCCAGCACGTTGGTGACCTCGCCCCAGACCCGGTCGATCTTCTCGAAGCCGGTGCGCAGCCGGTCGCGCACCACGTGGATCATCCAGGCGATGAAGGGCAGGGGGATCAGGGTGACCAGGGCCAGCCAGGGGTTGATGGAAAAGAGGATGATCGAGGTCATCGCGATCATCAGCACGTCGGTGGCGAAGTCGAGCAGGTGCAGCGAGAGGAAGACGTTGATGCGGTCGGTCTCGCTGCCGATGCGCGCCATCAGGTCGCCGGTGCGCTTGCCGCCGAAATACTCCAGCGACAGCTTCAGCAGGTGCTCGTACGTGGTGGTGCGCAGGTCGGCCCCGATGCGCTCGCTCACGAGCGCCAGGATGTAAGTGCGCGCCCACCCCAGGCCCCAGGCGGCCAGGGCCGAGAACAGCAGGCCGGCCAGCAGCCAGGTGACGAGGCCGGTATCGATCGCCTGGCCATTCTGGTAGGGGATCAGCACCCGGTCCATCAGCGGCATGGTGAGGTAGGGCGGCACCAGGGTGGCGGCGGTCGAGGCCAGCGTCAACAGGAAGCCCGCCAGCAGCTGGCCACGGTAGGGCCGGGCGAAGCGCCACAGCCGCAGCAGGGTCCAGGTGGAAGGCGGCACGGCCTCGGGGTCGGCCTCGTCCGCGTCGGCGGTCTCGGCCGCGGGTGGGGCCACAGGCGCGCCAGATTCGGGCGTGCCCTCCTGTTGCGTCTGGAAACTCTGGACGAAGGCCTGGGCCTCAGGCTGGCGGCCCAGGGTGAGGTGCCACAGGCCCAGGCGGCCCTGGGCGTCGTGCAGCGCCAGGTGGGCCACACCGGCGTGGTCGTTCAGGCGCAGCGCCAGCGTGGGTCCGAGAGACCATGATTGCCATGGGGTGTCGGGGGCACTGCTGGCCAGCAGCCGCCGGTTCGTCAGCACCAGGCGCTGGGGGTTGAACCGAAGTTGGGCATCGAGGTCAACCTCCAGCGTGGCCAGAACGTTTTCGGCAGGAGCCAGCGCCGGGCGCAGGCCATCAAGCCAGGTGGCGGCCGGGCCGGCACTGAGGGAAACGGAAGGGTTCATGAAGTCCAGGACCCCGACGGACGGGGGAGTGCAGGGATGCGGGCGGCGGTGGAGGCCCGGCGGCACGATGCCAGCCCTCGGGGTAGCTCACGCGCGAGACCCCGTGCCGGTTGACAGGACACAGGACCCCACGGGTGGGGTCGGGACATCGGGATGTAAGCCATGAGTCACAGAAGCATCGAATTCCTACGGATTGCCTATCTTCGCGGGCCCAACCTCTGGACCTACCGTCCGGTGGTGGAAGCCTGGGTGGACATCGGCGAGCTGGAAGACCACCCCTCCAACACCTTGCCCGGTTTCTACGAGCGCCTCTCGGCCTGGCTGCCTGGCCTGATCGAGCACCGCTGCGGCGTGGGTGAACGCGGCGGCTTCCTGCAGCGCCTGCGCGAAGGCACCTGGCCGGCCCACATCATGGAACATGTGGCCATCGAGCTGCAGACCCTGGCCGGCATGCCCACTGGTTTCGGCAAGGCCCGCTCCACCGCCACCCGAGGCGTCTACAAGGTGGTGGTGCGCGCCCGCCAGGAAGACGTCGGCCGCACCGCGATTGTCGCCGCCCGTGACCTGGTGATGGCGGCCATCGAAGACCGTCCCTTCGACGTGGCTGCCACCGTGGCCCATCTGCGCGAGCTGGTCGATCGCCGCTGCCTCGGCCCCAGCACCGCCTGCATCGTCGATGCGGCGTCCGATCGCAAGATCCCGTCCATCCGGCTGACCCAGGGCAACCTCGTGCAGCTGGGCTACGGCCGCGCGCAGCGCCGCATCTGGACGGCCGAAACCGACCGCACCTCGGCGATCGCCGAGAGCATCGCCAGCGACAAGGAACTCACCCGCCGCCTGCTGGGCGCTGCGGGGGTGTGCGTGCCCGAAGGCCGCGCCGTGAGGGATCCGGCCGATGCCTGGGAGGCCGCGCAGGACATCGGCCTGCCGGTCGTGGTCAAGCCCTCGGATGCCAACCACGGCCGCGGCATCTCCATCGAGTTGCGCCGGCGCGAGGACATCGAGGCCGCCTTCCATGTGGCCGCGCGCGAGGGCAGCGAGGTGCTGGTCGAACGCTACATCCCCGGCGGCGAGCACCGCCTGCTGGTGGTGGGCAACCGGGTGGTGGCGGCCTCGCGGGGCGACGCCGCCTGGGTCACGGGCGATGGCCGCTCCACCGTGGCGCAGCTTGTCGAGACCCAGGTCAACAGCGACCCGCGCCGTGGCGAGGACGAGGCCTTCCCGCTGGACATCGTGCGCCTGCACGAGCCGGCCAATGTGCTGGAACTGGCCCGCCAGGGCTACACCGCCGAGGCCGTGCCGCCCGCGGGCCAGAGGGTGCGCGTGCAGCGCAACGGCAACCTGGCGATCGATGTGACCGAGCGCGTGCACCCGGAGGTGGCCGAGATGGTGGCCCTGGCGGCGCGTGTGGTGGGCCTGGACATCGCTGGCGTGGACGTGGTGGCCGAGGACATCGGCCGCCCCCTGGCCGAGCAGGCGGGCGCCATCGTGGAAGTGAATGCCGGACCGGGGCTGCTGATGCACCTGAAACCGGCCGAAGGCGAGCCGCGCCCGGTGGGCCAGGCCATCGTCGATCACCTCTTCCCCGAGGGCGAGACGGGCCGCGTGCCGGTGGTGGGTGTCACGGGCGCCCAGGGCACCACCCTCACGGCGCGCCTGCTGGCCTGGTTGCTGCACCTCGGCGGTCGCCACGTGGGCCTGGCTTGCGGCGAGGGCCTCTTCATCGACCGTCGCCGTGTCGAGGCGGGCGACCGCGCCACCTGGGCCGCCAGCCAGCGCGTGCTGATGAACCGCATGGTCGATGCGGCGGTGATCGAGAACGGCCCCGAGGCCATCGTGCGCGACGGCCTCGCCTATGACCGCTGCCAGGTGGGCATCGTCACCGGCGTGGCCGGTGCCGCCTCGCTGGCTTCCTACCATGTCCATGACGACGAGCAGCTCTACACCGTGCTGCGCACCCAGGTGGACGTGGTGCTGCCCGAAGGCGTGGCCGTGCTCAACGCCGACGACCTGCTCGCCGCGCAGATGGCGCCGCTGTGCGATGGCGACGTGATCTTCTATGCCCGCGACGCACAGCGCGAGGTCATCGAGACCCACCTGGCGGCTGGCCGCCGGGCGGTGTTCCAGCGTGCACACCGCGTGCTGATGGCCCACGGCGCCAAGGAGACGGTGCTGATCGAGTGGCGGTGCCTGCCGGTCCTCGAAGGCCACGAACCCGAGGCGGTGCTCGGTGCCGTGATGGCCGCCTCGGCCGCGGCCTGGGGCCTGGGCATGGAGATCGATCTGATCCGTGCCGGCATCAAGACCTTCGCCACCCAGTCGGCCCCGCCGGCGCCGGCACCCTTGCCGGTGCTGGCGCACGCCACGACGCCGGTCGAGATGCCGGCCGTGACCCTGGCCCCCGCCGCCTGAACCCGACGCACGAGACCTGCACCATGGACGTTTCCCGCATCCGGGCCCTGCGCGGCCCCAACCTCTGGACGCGCCGCACCGCCATCGAGGCGGTCGTGATCCTGCGCGACGACGAGCTCGACCTCGAAGCCCGCCTGGGCTTCGAGGCCCGACTGCGCGCCCGCTTTCCCGAGATCGGTGCGCTGCGCTCGACTGGCCACACTGGCGCAGTGTCGATGGCGCACGCCCTGGCGGCCGCCGCGCTGGGTCTGCAGGCCCAGGCCGGTTGCCCGGTGACCTTCAGTCGCACCACGCCCACGCCCGAGGAGCGCGTGTTCCAGGTGGTGGTGGAGTACAGCGAGGAGCCGGTGGGCCGCCTGGCCTTCGAACTGGCCCAGGCCCTGTGCGAGGCCGCGTCGCAGGACACCCCCTTTGACGTGGCCGATGCCCTGGCGCGCCTGCGCGAACTCGACGAGGACGTGCGCCTGGGCCCCAGCACCGGCAGCATCGTGCAGGCCGCGGTGGCACGTGGCATCCCCTACCGCCGCCTCACCGAAGGCAGCATGGTGCAGTTCGGCTGGGGCAGCCGGCAGCGCCGGATCCAGGCGGCCGAGATGGACCGCACCTCGGCGATCGCCGAGTCGATCGCGCAGGACAAGGAACTCACCAAGGAACTCCTGCTGGCGGCTGGTGTGCCGGTGCCCAATGGCCGACCGGTGACCGACTTCGACGATGCCTGCCTCGCGGCCGCCGAGATCGGCTGGCCCGTGGTGGTGAAACCCCGCGACGGCAACCAGGGCAAGGGCGTGACCGTCAACATCGTCAGCGACGAGCACCTGCGCATCGCCTACGACGCTGCGCGCGCGATCAGCGATGAGGTGCTGGTCGAGCGCTTCATCCCCGGCTACGACTTCCGCCTGCTGGTGGTGGGTGACCGCCTCGTGGCGGCGGCCCGGCGCGACCCGCCGCACGTGATCGGAGACGGCTTGCACAGCATCCGCGAACTGGTGGACCAGGCCAACACCGACCCGCGCCGTGGCGACGGCCACGCCACACCGCTCACGCGCATGCGCATCGACGAGATTGCCCTGGCCCGCCTGGCCCTGCAGGGCTTCGGGCCGGACGACATTCCGCCCAAGGGCCGGCGCGTGGTGCTGCGCAACAACGCCAACCTCAGCACCGGCGGCACGGCCACCGACGTGACCGACGACGTCCACCCCGAGGTGGCGGCCCGCGCCGTCGATGCTGCGCGCATGATCGGCCTGGACATCTGCGGGGTCGACGTGGTGTGCGAGAGCCTGCAGCAACCCCTGGAAGCGCAAGGCGGTGGTGTGGTGGAGGTGAATGCCGCGCCGGGCCTGCGCATGCACCTGAGCCCCTCCTATGGCAAGGGGCGACCGGTCGGCGAGGCCATCGTCGACACCATGTTCGCGCCTGGCGAGGATGGCCGCATCCCGGTGGTGGCCGTCACCGGCACCAACGGCAAGACGACGGTGGTACGCCTCACCGCGCACATCCTCTCGCGTCAGGGCCTGCGCGTGGGCATGACCAACACCGATGGCGTCTACATCCAGGGCCGGCGCATCGACACCGGCGACTGCAGCGGTCCGCGCAGCGCACGCAACGTGCTGGCCCACCCGGACGTGGACGCCGCGGTGTTCGAGACGGCGCGTGGCGGCATCCTGCGCGAAGGCCTCGGCTTCGACCGCTGCCAGGTGGCGGTTGTCACCAACATCGGTCTGGGCGACCACCTGGGCCTCAACTACATCACCACCGTCGAGGACCTGGCCGTGCTCAAGCGCGTCATCGTCCAGAACGTCGCGCCCACCGGCATGGCGGTACTGAACGCGGCCGATCCCATCGTCGTGGCGATGGCCGACAACTGCCCCGGCCACGTCACCTACTTTGCGGCCGACCGCTTCCATCCCGTGATGGCCGCACACCGTGTGCAGGGCCACCGCGTGGTGTACGTGGACCGTGGCGATATCGTGGCCGAGCAGGCCGGTGCCAAGCACCGCTTCGCGCTGGCCGAGGTGCCGATCACGCGCAATGGCAGCATCGGCTTCCAGGTCGAGAACGCCATGGCCGCCGTGGCGGCAGCCTGGGCCGCCGGTGCTGGCTGGGATGCCATCCGCACCGGGCTGCTGACCTTCGAGAACGATGCAGACAACGCGCCCGGTCGCTTCAACGTCTTCACCGTGCGCGGTGCCACCGTCATCGCCGACTACGGCCACAACCCCGATGCGATGGGGGCGCTGGTGCGTGCCGTCGAGGCCATGCCGGCGAAGCATCGCACGGTGGTCATCAGCGGGGCCGGCGACCGTCGCGACGAAGACATCCGCCAGCAGACGCGCATCCTGGGCGCGGCCTTCGACACGGTGATGCTCTACCAGGACCAGTGCCAGCGCGGGCGTGCCGACGGGGAAGTGGTGGCTCTGCTGCGCGAGGGCCTGCAAGGCGCCAGCCGCACCCGCGAGGTGCAGGAAATCCGCGGCGAGTTCGCGGCCATCGACGCCGCCCTGGCGAACCTGAAGGCAGGCGACCTCTGTCTCATCCTGGTGGACCAGGTGGACGAGGCGCTGGCCCACCTGAGCCGGCGCCTGGCCGAAGCCTGATCAGAGCAGCTCGCCGACGTTGAAGAGGGCGAGCAGGCCCAGCGCCAGGAAGATCGCTGCCGCCACGCCATGGATCAGGCGGATGGGCAGCACCCGCGTGATGCGATCGCCCAGCAGCACCGCGGGCGCGTTGGCGATCATCATGCCCAGCGTGGTGCCCAGCACCACCGCGGCGAAGTCTGCGTACTGCGCCGCCAGCGCCACGGTGGCGATCTGGGTCTTGTCGCCCATCTCCGCCAGGAAGAAGGCCAGCACCGTGGTGCCGAAGACGCCGAAGCGGGCGCTCTGCGTGCCCTCGGCCTCGTCCAGCTTGTCGGGGATGAGCATCCAGGCGGCCATCGCGATGAAGGACAGGCCCAGCACCCAGCGCATGACGTCGGCGCCCACGGCCGAGGTGATCCAGGCGCCCAGTGCACCGGCCCCCGCATGGTTGACGACGGTGGCGACAAAGATGCCGAGCAGGATGGGGACAGGACGTCGGTAACGCGCGGCCAGCAGCAGCGAGAGCAGTTGCGTCTTGTCGCCCATTTCAGCGAGGGCGACGATGCCGGTCGAGATGAGGAAGGCTTCCACGGGAAAGGGTTCTCCGGCCGGCGCTGACACCCATGACCGCAACCGCCCCCGGCACGCGGGCGGGCACGGTCAAAGGTCTCGCCAAGTCCGCACGACCCCCTGTGCCATGCCCGCGGGCGGGCAAGTCTGTTGACACAGGGCCCTCTCGTTGCAGCGAAGCTGCGAAGGAGGGAAGCTACTCCCCAATGACTGGTGGCGATTGTACGGGTCGGCGGCATACTGGGGTTTTTCTTGCGTTCCAGGAGCCCTTCTTGTCCCCGCACGCCGACCTGCCCCACGCCCAACCCCTGCGCGCCGCCGAGCCCGGCGACGGGCCAACCATCGAGGCGCTGCTGCGCGAGCATGCGCTGCCCACGGCTGGCGTGCACGACCATCTGGCCGACTTCCTCGTGGCGCATGATGCCCAGGGGCTGGCGGGCTGCGTCGGCCTGGAATTCCATGGCGAGGGCGTGCTCCTGCGCTCGGTGGTGGCGCGTACCGGCCATCAGGGCCTGGGTGGGCAGATGGTGCGCGCGGCGCTGCGCCAGGCCCGCCAGCGCGGCGCCCAGTGGGCCGTGCTGCGCACCACCACCGCCGAAGGCTTCTTTGCCCAGCAGGGCTTCCGACGCATCGGGCTGAGTGCCGTGCCCGTGGCCGTGAAGGCCTCCGTCGAGTTCCGTGGCGCCTGCCCGGACAGCAGCACCACGATGATCAGGGACCTGCGCGCCGGCGTGAGCGTGCGAGCGGCCCGCGAGGACGACATGCCAGCCGTGCTCGACATCTACAACGAGGAGGTGCGCCACAGCACGGCGACCTACCAGTACGCCGAGCGCACGCTCGACGAACAGGTGGCGCAGTGGCTGGCCAAGCGTGCCGACGGGCACCGCTTCTTCGTCGCCGTCACCGACGACGACCGGGTGGTGGGGTATGCCAACTACGGCCTCTTCCGGCCTCGTGAGGGCTGGCGCTTCACCTGCGAGCACTCGGTCTACCTGCACCGTGACTGGCGCGGCCGTGGCCTGGGCAAGCTCCTGCTGCCGGCCGTGATGGCGCATGCACGCGAGAGGGGCTTCCACAGCATGGTGGGCGTGGTCGACGCGGCCAATACCGCATCGGTGAAGCTGCACGAATCCCTGGGCTTCACCGTGGCCGGCGTGATCCGCGAGGGCGGCTACAAGTTCGATCGCTGGCTCGATGTGGCCTTCCTGCAAGCCACGCTCTGAGGATCAGCGACTTGCGGGCAGAGCCCAGCGTTCCAGTCGCGGTGCGTAGGCCGGCAACAGGATCAGGAAGAGCGCACTGCTCACCACGTTGAACACGAGGTGGGCCACGGCCACGGCCATGTCCGGCGTGGGGGAATGCTCCACGACCGTCTGTGCGAACAGCACGAGCACGGGCGCGAACATCAGCGCGCCCGCCAGCTTGAAGCCGGTGTTGATGACCGCCGTGTGGCGCGCCAGCGAGCCCATCGACAGCGAAGCGATCAGGCCGGTGACCGTGGTGCCCACGTTCGAACCCACGACGAGGTAGACAGCCGCCTCGGGGGTCAGCACCTGCTGCTGCACCAGCACCACGGCCAGGCCGGTGGTGACCGACGAGCTCTGCAGCACCGCCGTGATGACGATGCCGGCCATGACGCCGACCCAGGGGTTGCCGGCCTGCGCCAGCACGTCCAGCACCGCCGGGGTGTTGCGCAGCGGCGCGAGCGCCACACCGATGAGGTCGAGCGCGAACAGCACGAAGCCGAAGTAGAAGAGCACCTTGCCCGCAGGCTTCCAGCGCGCCGGCGCGGCGGCCGAGACCAGGGCACCCAGGGTGAGGGTGAGGGGACCCAGGGCCGTGAGCTTGAGCGACACCAGCCAGGCCGTGGCCGTGGTGCCGACGTTGGCACCCAGCAGCACGGCCAGGGCACCGCGGAAACCCAGCACACCGGCGTCCACAAGCGCAATGGCCAGCGAAGTGACGGCTGACGACGACTGGATGAAGGCCGTGAATCCCGCCCCGAGCAAGGCGGCGCCGTAGCGGTTGGCCGTGGCACGGCCCAGCCAGATGCGCAGGCGCTCGCCACCGGCGGTCATCAACTCATGAGAGAAACCCGACAGACCGAACAGGAACAGCACCACGGCGCTGAGCGCCGAGAAGATCCATTGCCATTCGGTCATGCTGGCATCGGCCGTTCAGGCGGGCGCCTTCACATGGATGCGCAGGCCGTCGAACGTCACGACCTGGCCCACGCGGATCTTGGCGGCCTTGCGTGTCTCGGGCTGCCCATCGACCTCGACCCGGCCAGCTGCCACCAGGGCCTTGCCCTGGCCACCGCTGTCGGCCGCGCCGACGAGCTTGAGCAACGCGTGCAGTTCGACGTGCTCGCCGCGCAATTCGAAGTCGACGTCGGGCATGTCAGACAGCCAGCAGTTCGACCTCGAACAGCAGCGTCGCGTTCGGCGGAATCACGCCGCCAGCGCCGCGGGCACCGTAGCCCAGCTGCGGCGGAATGACAAGACGGCGCGTGCCGCCCACCTTCATGCCTTGCACGCCTTCGTCCCAGCCACGGATCACCATGCCGGCGCCCAGCGGAAAGACGAAGGGGTCGTTGCGGTCCTTGCTGGAGTCGAACTTGGCGCCTTGCTGCCCGTTTTCGTAGAGCCAGCCCGTGTAGTGCACGGTCACGTTCTGGCCAGCGCGGGCTTCGTCGCCCTGGCCCGTCACGGTGTCTTCAAACTGCAGGCCCGAGGCGGTGGTGTTCATGGTGTTCCTTTCTGTGACGAAGGGGCGCAACGGTAGCACACGCTGCGCCGACGCAGCCGGCATTCTCGGCCACAATCCAGTGAAACCGGATTGCCAGCAACCCTCTGTGGACGACACCCCGCCCGCCCCTGTCTCGCCGGCCCCTGTGGCGCCGGCTGACCCGGTGCTGGCGCTCCTGCAGACCGATCTGCAGCGCGCAGACGACGGGCGCTGGACGGCACGGCATGGGCCCTACCGCCTGGGCACGCACTTTCAGGCCATCTACAGCCTGTCGCACCACCGCGCCGTTGGCCACGAAGCGCTGTTGCGTGCCCATGACGACCAGGGGCGACCCGTGCCCCCGCCGACCGTGCTGGCGTCGGCCGGCAGCCCCGAGGACCTGGTGCACCTGGATCGCCTGTGCCGGCTGGTTCATGTGGCCAACTTCGCCCAGGCCGCCCGGGGCGACCAGTGGCTGTTCCTGAACATCCACCCCGCGGTGTTCGTGCATGCCCCGGCGATGGGGGCGGGACGCTACATGGAGATGCTGCTGCAGCGCTTCGGCCTGGCGCCTCAGCAAATCGTCCTGGAGGTCACCGAAGACATGGTGGGGCGTGACCAGGACTTCGAGCGGGCGGTGTCGGAAGCCCGCGATCTGGGCTGCCTGCTGGCGCTGGACGACTTCGGGGCCGGGCATTCCAACTTCGACCGCGTCTGGCGCATCCAGCCGGAGATCGTCAAGCTTGACCGCAGCTTCGTGCGTCGCGCAGCCACCGAGCCGCGTATCGGGCGCATCGCGATGCAGATGGTTTCGCTGCTGCATGCCTGTGGCGCCATGGTGCTGATGGAGGGCATCGAGACCTCGGAGGAAGCCTACCTCGCGCTGCAGGCTGACGTGGACTTCGTGCAGGGCTATCTCTTTGCGCGTCCATCGCCCCTGCTGCACCTGCCCGGCGAGCCCCAGCCGCAGATCGACGCGGTGTGGGCCCGCTTCGATGCGCAATACGACACCGACAAGCGGGCCGAGCGAGAGCGGCTGGCGCCCTATGCGAACGCCATCGGGCAAGCGGCCACCCTGCTGCAGTCCGGGCTGCCGCTGGAGGCCTGCTGCCGGGAGTTCCTGGACTTGCCGGGGGCCGAGTTGTGTTACCTGATCGACGAGCACGGCCTTCAACTTGAGCACAATGTCACGTCTTTGCAGTTCGAGGCGCTGCGTTCGCCCCAGTTTGCCCCGCTGCGTGATTCCCGAGGCGCGCGCTGGGCGCGCCGCCCCTACTTCCGTCGGGCGCTCGACAACTTCGGCCGCGTGCAGGTCACACGGCCCTACCTGACTGTGCATGGCGCCCATCTGTGCGTCACCGTGTCGGTCAGTCTGCGCTGGAAGGGGCAACTGGTGGTGCTTGGAGGCGACATTGCCTGGGAGCGTGACCCCCAACTGGGTTAAGCTGGCCGCGCTGAGCGCTTGCCCGACAGCCCCGACACACCGCCATGTCCTCGCTGCCGCCTGATTCCCCCTCCGGGCCACCGCCAGGTGTGCCACCTTCGCTGGCTGCGCTCGATGCGCTGCCGGTGGGCACTCGGCTGTACGAGTTCGAGATCCGGGGTGTCCTGGGAATCGGTGGCTTTGGCATCGTCTATCGTGCCTGGGACACGGCGCTGGAACGCGAGGTGGCCATCAAGGAGTATCTGCCGTCGGCCCTGGCCGGCCGTGGAGACGGTGCCGAGGTGTCGCTGCGTTCAGCGATCCATGCCGAGACCTATGCCACCGGCCTGCGCTCCTTCGTCAACGAGGCCCGGCTGCTGGCGCGCTTCGACCATCCCGCCCTGGTCAAGGCCTACCGTTTCTGGGAAGACAATCGCACGGCCTACATGGTGATGCCGTGCTACCACGGTCGCACCCTGCAGGACGTGCGGCGGGCCATGGATCGCCCCCCTGACGAGGCCTGGTTGCGGGCCCTGGTCGAACCGCTGCTGGGCGCTCTTGAGGCGCTGCATGCCCAATCCTGCTTTCACCGCGACATTGCGCCCGACAACATCCTGCTGCAGCCCGATGCAGCCGATCCGCTCGGGCCGGGGCGACCGGTGCTGCTCGACTTCGGGGCGGCACGGCGCGTGATTGCCGACCGCACCCAGGATCTCACTGCCATCCTCAAGCCGGCCTTTGCGCCCATCGAGCAATACGCCGAGGTGAACCACCTCCACCAGGGGGCCTGGACGGATCTCTATGCGCTGGGCGCGGTGCTGTACTACTGCCTCAGCGGCAAGGCCCCGCCGGCGGCCACCGCACGCGTGGTGCGCGACGACATGAAGCCGGCCACCGAGGTGGGGCGGGTGCTGGGCGAAGCCTTTCCCGGGTTGCGTTACAGCCCTGCGCTCCTGCAGGCCATCGATGCGGCCCTGGCGGTGCGGCCCGAGCACCGTCCGCAGAGCGTGGCCCAGTGGCGCGCACTCTGGGATGGCGAGGCCTTCGACCTGGAACTTGCGCCGGCCCCGGCGGTGAGTGCGAGGGCGGCCCCGCCGCCGTCTGTCTCGCAGGCGCCAGGCGACTGGGCCTCCACCATCGCGCAGGAAGGCGACGATCTCCCGCCACCCGGGCGCGCTGCGCGGGCGGGGCGCAGGCCGGTCCTGGCTCTGGCGGGCGTGGCCCTGGTGCTGGGCGGCGCTCTCTGGGCCTGGCTGGGCGCGGGAGGCATGACACCGGCAGGGCGTGAACAAGCGGGCACGCCGCCTCCGCCCGTGATCACCGCTGCACCGCAACCGGCCCACACCGCCGAGGCGCCTCCACCCACCCGGCCGGCGCCCACAGCGACGCCGGCAGCCCCTGCGGCCCCGACGGCCCCTGCAGCAGCCCCCGCTGCGCGCGTGGCACCGCCCACGCCTGCAGTCTCCACCGGCCCGTCCAGCCCCCGAGAGG
>Ga0114986_1000125_pt1 | contig 20563 bp, 20 predicted proteins | sample Shrwel1BS1Day17_FD_96988 | JGI IMG/M metagenome (GOLD analysis project Ga0114986, IMG submission 96988) | Subsurface microbial communities from deep shales in Ohio, USA - Utica-3 well 1 S-1-Day17 | ecosystem: Environmental > Aquatic > Deep subsurface > Shale gas/oil reservoir > Produced... | reverse complement strand
GCCCATGACCGACCTCATCGAGGAAGGCAACCTCGGCCTGATGCACGCCATCGGCAAGTTCGAGCCCGAGCGAGGTTTTCGCTTCTCGACCTATGCTTCCTGGTGGATCCGCCAGAGCATCGAGCGGGCCATCATGCACCAGGCCCGTCTGGTGCGCTTGCCGGTGCATGTGGTACGTGACCTGAACCAGGTGCTCAAGGCGCGCCGTCAGATCGAGGCTCGCAGCGATCGCCTCACAGACGGGGACCGCCCCGCGCGGGTGGAGGACGTGGCGGCCCTGCTCGGGAGACCGGTCCAGGAGGTCGCCGAATTGCTGCGCTTTGCCGAGACGCCCACGTCCCTGGATGCTCCGCTGGAGCGTGATGCTTCCGAAACGATGATCGACATGGTGGCCGATGAACAGGCCACCGACCCCATGGGCCTGGCTCTGCACAACGAGGTCGAGCAGTTGCTTGACACCTGGCTGGCGGAACTCAGCGAGCGCGAACGCGAAGTGCTCGCAGGCCGCTACGGGCTGCGTGACCGTGAGCCCGAAACCCTGGAGGTGCTGGCCGAGCGCCTGGGTCTCACGCGCGAGCGCATCCGCCAGATCCAGCAGGAAGCCCTCGTGAAGCTCAAGCGCCGCATGGCGCGCCAGGGCGTGGATCGCGACTCGATCTTCTGAGTCGGGCAGGGGGTGTGCGCGCAGGGATAATCCTGCCCATGAGTGAACCGAACGAATGGCTGCGCGTCGAGTCCCTCGACATCGAAGCGCAAGGTGTGGCCCACGACGGCCAGGGCAAGGTGGTCTTCATCGAAGGCGCACTGCCGGGCGAGGAAGTGCAGGTCAAGGTCCTGCGCCGCAAGAACCAGTGGGAGCAGGCGAGCGTGGTGGCCATGCGTCGCGAGAGCTCGCAGCGAGTCACCGCTCGCTGTCCGCACTTCGGTACCTGCGGCGGCTGCAAGATGCAGCATTTCCATGTGGCGGCGCAGGTGGCGGTGAAGCAGCGCGTGCTGGAGGACAACCTCTGGCATCTGGGCAAGGTGAAGCCCGAGCGGATGCTGCGTCCCATTGAAGGCCCCGCCTGGGGCTACCGCTATCGCGCCCGGCTGTCGGTGAGGCATGTGCCCAAGAAGGGCGGGGTGCTGGTGGGTTTCCACGAGCGCAAGTCCAGCTACGTGGCCGATATGCAGCGCTGCGAGATCCTGCCTGCGCATGTCAGCGCGTTGCTGATGCCCCTGCGTGCCTTGGTGGCATCGATGGACGCACGCGACCGCCTGCCTCAGATCGAGGTGGCCGTCGGCGATGCCGCTGAACGCACGGTGACGGCCCTGGTGCTGCGCCACCTCGAACCGCTCAGCGAGCCCGACCTGATGCGCCTGCGTGACTTTGCGCGGACCCACGGCGTGCAGTGGTGGCTGCAACCCAAGGGGCCCGACACCGTGCATCCGCTCGACACGATCGACGTGCCGCTGTCCTACCGGCTGCCGGAGTTCGACGTCGAGATGCCCTTCCGGCCCACCGATTTCACCCAGGTCAATCACCACATCAACCGCGTGCTCGTGAGCCGCGCGCTGCGCCTGCTGGAGGTGTCGGAGCAGGAGCGCGTGATCGACTGGTTCTGCGGGCTGGGCAACTTCACGTTGCCACTGGCGCGCCGCGCGCGCGAGGTGCTCGGGATCGAAGGCAGCGAGACCCTGGTGCAGCGTTCGAGGGAGAACGCTGCCCTCAATGGGCTGGCCGAGCGCACCCGTTTCGAGGCCCGCAACCTGTTTGAACTCGAACCGGCCGACCTGTTGCGCTATGGCCCGGCCGACAAGTGGCTGGTGGACCCGCCCCGCGAGGGCGCTTTCGCCTTGAGCAAAGCCCTGGCCGACATCCATCAGGAGCCGCAATCCGCGCCTGGCTTCGTGCCGCCCCGGCGTATCGTTTATGTGTCCTGCAACCCGGCCACCCTGGCCCGGGACGCAGGATTGCTGGTGCACCAGGCCGGCTACCGTTGCACCCAGGCGGGCGTGGTGAACATGTTCCCGCACACGGCGCACGTCGAGAGCATCGCCGTTTTCGAGCGAGAGTGAGCTGGTGCCAGCATGGCGCGCCAAAGAAACAAGGGCCCTCGCGAGGGCCCTTGTTCTTTGCACGGAGCAGCAGGTCAGTCGCTGTCGCCGCCGAAGATGCCCAGCAGGGCCAGCAGCGACTGGAACACGTTGTAGACGCTCAGGTAGATCCCCAGCGTGGCCAGCACGTAGTTCGTCTCGCCGCCGTCGAGAACACGCTTCACGTCATACAGGATGAAGGCCGAGAAGACGCCCAGGCACAGCACCAGCAGGGTCAGCATCAGCGCCGACGATTGCAGGAAGAAGTTGGCGATGAAACCCACCAGGACGATCAGGGCGCCCACGGTCAGGAACTTGCCCATGCCGCTCAGGTCGCGCTTGACCACCGAAGCCAGGCTGGCCATCACGAAGAAGATGCCGGCCGTGCCACCGAAGGCCATCATCACCAGCGTGGAGCCGTTGCGGAAGCCCAGCACCGCCCCGATCATGCGCGAGAGCATCAGGCCCATGAAGAAGGTGAAGGCCAGCAGCAGCAGCACGCCGGCGGAAGAGTCCTTGGTCTTCTGGATCGCGTACATGAAACCGAAGGCGCCCGCGAAGAAGACGATCATGCTGATGCCGGGGCTCAGCAAGGTGGTGATGCCGGTGGCTACCCCGATCCAGGCACCCAGCACCGTGGGCACGAGCGACAGCGCGAGCAGCCAGTACGTGTTGCGCAAGACACGGTTGCGCTGCTCGGCCAGGACGCCAGAGCCGGAATAGGCGGCTTGCAGACTTTCGTTCATTGATCAGCTCCTCTCTCAGGATTGCATTGTGGCCGCAGCACTTGCTGCCGCCCCCTTCAGACCTTGCGCGCCGATTCTAGTTCCCTACGCCAGAGGCACCAAATCTGCGCGCGGCGGCGGCGTCTCGGTTAGGCTTGGCACTGTGGCGGGGCGGGCTCGCCGTGCATTTGTGGATGGACACATGAAGCAGAAACACCAGTTGACGCTGGAAGACGTCAAGAAGATCGCCCAGGCCGCCGAGGCCGAGGCCCAGGCCAACCACTGGGCGGTGAGCATCGCCATCGTGGATGACGGCGGACATCTGCTGTGGCTGCAGCGCCTTGATGGCGCGGCGCCCATCTCCGCCCAGATCGCACCGGCCAAGGCCCATACCGCGGCCCTCGGGCGCCGCGAGAGCAAGGTTTACGAAGACATCATCAACCAGGGCCGCACGTCCTTTCTCAGCGCTCCCGGGCTCCAGGGGCTGCTCGAAGGTGGGGTGCCGATCCTCGTGGAAGGGCAATGCGTGGGGGCCGTGGGTGTGAGCGGCGTCAAGTCCATCGAGGACGCGCAGGTCGCAAAGGCGGGCATCGCCGCCTTGCTGGGCTGACATGACTTCAGGGGGCGGCGCTGGGAGGCGCGCCCCCGCGATCGATCACTTGGTGAGAATCAGCTTGCCGAACTTGGTGGCACGCAGCTGGTAGAGCGCACCGTTGTGCTCGATCTGGACCGACTTGCGGCCCTGAAGGAGCCGACTGCTGGGCAGGGCCGGCTCTGCAGGGGATCCCGTGGGCAAGGCAGGCGTGTCGGCCATGATGCTGTGCTCCGAGGGCTGGGCCAAGTGGGGCCTGGGCAGGGTCAGGGTCGGTTTCATCTCACATGCCTTCGTGGCCGCTCCGGCCGGTGGGTGTTGGTCGTTCAGGTTGCGGGCGGCTCAGGAGAGCGCCCACCAGGCCGCCGCAGCCACCACCAGCAGGCTCAGCAACCACTCCATGGGTCCCTGCCAGGGTTCAGGCCAGGGCCAGTGCCACGCCCGTGGCGGGTGCGCAGGACGCCGCAGCACCCCGCCCAGGCATGGAGGCTTCGAGCGTGGCCTGCGCGCAATCGGCGCAACGGCCACAACAGGTGGCCACGCCCAGCTCCACCTGAAGCTCTTCCAGGGAGGCGCAGCCGCCAAGGGCTGCGCGCTGGATGTCGCGCTCCGAGACGCGCCGGCACACACACACGATCATCGGGACTTCCTTCAGATGACTGGTTGTGTGAGAGTATAAATAAGAATGATTCGTAATACAACAAGCGCCTTTGCGAAAGCTTGCAATCGGTTGCGAATCCATGCGGCGGTTCCCACCTCTGGGGGGCGCCAGACGATGGGGCAGGGCCGCATACTGCCGCCGCGGCGTCCCTGGATGGGGCGTTGCATGTCCCCACACCTGCTCACGATCTGCCATGACGCTTTCACTTCGCCACGTTGTCTACCGGCCTGTCCGGCGCCAGCCTTCCGTTCGCGGCCTGGGGCCCGTGGGGAGCTGTGCATGAAGCCCTTGCAGGCAGCGGCGGCCCCGGATCGCAACAATGCCACTGCCGGTGTATATGGGGCGCGTCTCAGGTTCTGGTTTCCGATCTTCCTGTTCGCGTTTGTGCTGGCGGCCTACTTCTGGCGCAGAGGCGAAGACTGGCGGTGGCCCGAACTCGTCTGGGCGGTGGCGGCCTTGCTGCAGGCGGCCATCCGCTGGCCGCACGTACAGGCCAACCGGGCGAACCAGGTGCGGGTCCAGCGCGTGGATCGCCGCGAACAATGGCTGATGTTCGCCGTGTTCATGGGGCTGCTGTGCCTGCCCCTGCTGTATCTGGCCACCCCCTGGTTCGAGGCGCTGGACTACAGCCTGCCGGAAGGGGCGCCCTGGGTGGGCTCCGCGCTGATGCTGGTCTCACTGGGTTATTTCCATCGCGCCCATGTGGACCTGGGGCGGAACTGGTCCCCTTCGTTGGAGGTGCACACCGAGCATCGTCTGGTCACCCAGGGGGTCTATGCGCGGGTGCGGCATCCGATGTACGCCTCCATCTGGCTGTTCGCATTGGCGCAACCGCTGCTGGTGCACAACTGGCTGGCCGGCGCCTTCGGGGTGCTGGCCTTCGGCTTGCTGTACGCGTTGCGGGTGCCTCGGGAAGAGGCCCTGATGCTCGACACCTTCGGCGACGAGTACCGGGCCTACATGCAGCGCACCGGCCGTCTGTGGCCAGTGCTGCAACGTTGATTCAGGACACCTCGCCCATCTGTGACTGCAGGTAGTTCTGCAGCCCCACCTTGCCCACCAGTTCGATCTGGGTTTCCAGGAAGTCGATGTGTTCCTCGGTGTCGTCGAGGATGTCCTGCAGCAGGTCGCGTGATACGTAGTCACGCACCGACTCGCAGTGGGCGATGCCGTCCTTGATGGTGGTCTGTGCCGCAGATTCCAGCTTGAGATCGCAGTTCAGGATCTCCACCACGTCCTCGCCCACCAGGAGCTTGCCCAGATCCTGCAGGTTGGGCAGGCCATCGAGCATGAGGATGCGGTCCATCAGCCGGTCGGCGTGCTTCATCTCGCCGATCGACTCCTCGTATTCCTTCTTGGCCAGCTTGTCCAGGCCCCAGTGCTTGAGCACCCGGTAGTGCAGGAAGTACTGGTTGATGGCCGTCAGTTCGTTCTTGAGCTGGGCATTGAGGTATTCGATGACCTTGGCATCGCCTTTCATGTGGTCCTCCTCTGGGGGGTGTGAACAGATGTTGACAAGCGTGCACGCATTCTGAACGGCCCCGCGCAGAAGCTCAAACGCCCACCGATTCGCTACCCAGTGGAGAAGGGCCGTTGCGCAGGCTATAATTGACAGGTTTACCTGCAACCACCCCCCGCCTAGCGAAACTCCCCGCCGTTTCCTCACCGGACGTCTGCTGGAAGAGCAGCGCTGGGCGCGCACAACACCGGAGAACCCCGTGCTGCCGCAACTGCCCCAAGCTCTTTTAGCACTCGCAGACGGCACGGTCTTTCGTGGCACCTCGATCGGCTCGGCCGGTCACACGGTCGGTGAAGTGGTGTTCAACACCGCGCTCACCGGCTACCAGGAAATCCTCACCGACCCCAGCTACTGCCGGCAGATCGTCACGCTGACGTATCCGCACATCGGCAACGTGGGGGTCAACGACGAGGATGTCGAGGCCTCGAAAGTCCATGCCGCCGGCCTCATCATCAAGGACCTGCCGGTCCTGGAATCGAACTTCCGCAAGACCCGCACGCTGTCGCAGTATTTGGCCGACGAAGGCACGGTGGCCATCGCCGACATCGACACACGCCGCCTGACCCGCATCCTGCGCACCACCGGGGCCCAGAACGGCTGCATCCTGGCGCTGCCGGCCGGGCAGGCCCTCACGCAGGCTCACGTCGAGGAGGCCATCGCCAAGGCCAAGGCGGCGCCCAGCATGGCGGGCCTCGACCTCGCCAAGGTCGTGAGCGCCACCGAGCGCTACGACTGGACACAGACCGAATGGCGTCTGGGCAGTGGCTACGGCACGCAGGCCGCGCCGCGTTTCCACGTGGTGGCCTATGACTTCGGCGTGAAGTACAACATCCTGCGCATGCTCGCCGAACGGGGCTGCAAGGTCACGGTGGTGCCTGCTCAGACGCCGGCCAGCGAGGTGCTGGCCCTGCGTCCGGACGGCATCTTCCTGTCCAACGGCCCCGGCGACCCGGAGCCTTGCGACTATGCGATCACGGCCGCGCGCGAGCTGATCGAAACCGGCACCCCCACTTTCGGCATCTGTCTGGGGCACCAGATCATGGCGCTGGCCTCGGGTGCGCGCACCTTCAAGATGAAGTTCGGCCACCACGGGGCCAACCACCCCGTGAAGGATCTGGACAGCGGTCGCGTGAGCATCACCAGCCAGAACCACGGCTTTGCGGTGGATGAGAAGACGCTGCCAGGGAACCTGCGCGCCACGCACGTGAGCCTGTTCGACGGCACGCTGCAGGGCCTGGCCCGCACCGACAAGCCGGCCTTCTGCTTCCAGGGCCACCCCGAGGCCTCCCCCGGACCCCATGACATCGGCTATCTCTTCGACCGGTTTGTGTCGCTGATGGAGAACAAGAATGCCTAAGCGCACAGACATCCAGAGCATCCTCATCATCGGCGCCGGCCCGATCATCATCGGCCAGGCCTGCGAGTTCGACTATTCCGGCGCCCAGGCCTGCAAGGCGCTGCGGCAGGAGGGCTACAAGGTCATCCTGGTCAACAGCAACCCGGCGACCATCATGACCGACCCGGACACGGCCGATGTGACCTACATCGAGCCCATCACGTGGCAGGTGGTCGAGCGCATCATCGCCAAGGAGCGTCCTGATGCCATCCTGCCCACGATGGGCGGGCAGACCGCGCTGAACTGCGCCCTCGATCTGCACCGCCATGGCGTGCTGGCCAAGTACGGTGTCGAGATGATCGGCGCCAACGAGCATGCGATCGAGAAGGCCGAGGACCGGCTGAAGTTCAAGGACGCGATGACCAAGATCGGCCTGGACTCCGCCAAGTCGGGCATCGCCCACTCGCTGGAAGAGGCCTGGGCGGTGCAAAAGCGCATCCAGGCCGAGATCGGGGGCTCTGGCTTCCCGATGGTGATCCGGCCGAGCTTCACGCTGGGCGGCACGGGCGGCGGCATCGCCTACAACCCCGAGGAGTTCGAGGAGATCTGCAAGCGCGGCCTCGACCTGTCGCCCACCAACGAGCTGCTCATCGAGGAGTCGCTGATCGGCTGGAAGGAGTACGAGATGGAAGTCGTGCGCGACCGCGCCGACAACTGCATCATCGTGTGCTCCATCGAGAACCTCGACCCGATGGGCATCCACACCGGCGACTCCATCACCGTGGCGCCGGCACAGACGCTGACCGACAAGGAATACCAGCTGATGCGCAATGCCTCGGTGGCCATCCTGCGCGAGATCGGCGTGGACACCGGCGGCTCGAACGTGCAGTTCTCGATCAATCCGCAGAACGGCCGCATGATCGTGATCGAGATGAACCCGCGCGTGTCGCGCTCGTCGGCGCTGGCCTCCAAGGCCACGGGTTTTCCCATCGCCAAGGTGGCGGCCAAACTGGCCGTGGGCTACACGCTGGACGAGTTGCGCAACGAGATCACCGGCGGCGCCACCCCCGCGAGCTTCGAGCCGAGCATCGACTACGTCGTCACCAAGATCCCGCGCTTCGCCTTCGAGAAGTTCCGCGAAGCCGACCCGCATCTGACCACGCAGATGAAGTCGGTGGGCGAGGTCATGGCCATGGGCCGCACCTTCCAGGAAAGCTTCCAGAAGGCCCTGCGCGGCCTGGAGACTGGCATCGACGGCCTGACCGAACGCAGCACCGACCGCGAGGAGATCGTGCAGGAGATCGGCGAGCCCGGCCCGGAGCGCATTCTCTTCCTGGCCGATGCCTTCCGCATCGGCATGAGCCTGGATGAGGTGTACGAGGAAACGGCCGTCGACCCCTGGTTCCTGGCCCAGATCCAGGAACTGGTGCGCCTCGAGCAACAGCTGGGGGGGCGGACCCTGGCCTCGTTGTCGGCCGAGGAGCTGCGCTTCCTGAAGCGCAAGGGCTTCTCGGACAAGCGTCTCGCCAAGCTGCTGGGCACCAACCAGCATGAGGTGCGCAAGGCCCGTCACGCCCTGGGCATCCGCCCGGTCTACAAGCGCGTGGACACCTGCGCGGCGGAGTTCGCCACCCAGACCGCCTACATGTACTCCACCTACGACGAGGAGTGCGAGGCCGAACCCACGAACAAGAAGAAGATCATGGTGCTGGGCGGCGGGCCCAACCGCATCGGCCAGGGCATCGAGTTCGACTACTGCTGTGTCCACGCTGCGCTCGCGATGCGCGAAGACGGCTACGAGACCATCATGGTCAACTGCAACCCCGAGACCGTCTCGACCGACTACGACACCTCCGATCGCCTCTACTTCGAGCCGGTGACCCTGGAGGATGTGCTCGAGATCGTCGAGAAGGAAAAGCCCGTTGGCGTGATCGTGCAGTACGGTGGCCAGACGCCGCTGAAGCTCGCGCTCGACCTCGAGGCCAATGGCGTGCCGATCATCGGCACTACGCCTGACAGCATCGACATCGCCGAAGACCGCGAGCGCTTCCAGCAACTGCTGCACACCCTGGGGCTGAAGCAGCCGCCCAACCGCACCGCGCGCACCGAGGAACAGGCCCTGCAGATGGCCCAGGAAATCGGCTACCCGCTGGTGGTGCGTCCGAGCTACGTGCTGGGCGGCCGTGCGATGGAGATCGTGCACGGGGACAAGGACCTGGAGCGCTACATGCGCGAGGCCGTGCGGGTGAGCGAGAAGTCGCCCGTGCTGCTCGACCGCTTCCTCGACGACGCCATCGAGGTCGATGTGGACTGCATCGCCGATGGCGAGTCGGTGATGATCGGCGGCATCATGGAACACATCGAGCAGGCTGGTGTGCACTCGGGTGACTCGGCCTGCTCGCTGCCGCCCTACACGCTGCCGGCCAGCCTGCAGGACGAGCTGCGCCGACAGACCGCCCTGATGGCCCAGGCCCTCAAGGTGGTGGGCCTGATGAACGTGCAGTTCGCCATCCAGGGCGAGGGCGACGCGGCCACGGTCTACGTGCTGGAGGTCAACCCGCGCGCCTCGCGCACGGTGCCCTACGTGTCCAAGGCCACTGGCCAGCCGCTGGCCAAGATCGCCGCGCGCTGCATGGCCGGGCGCAAGCTGAAGGACCAGCAGGGCCTGGGTGGGCGTCCGCCGCACGAGGTGATCCCGCCGTATTACTCGGTGAAGGAGGCGGTCTTCCCCTTCAACAAGTTCCCCGGTGTCGACCCGGTGCTGGGCCCCGAGATGCGCTCCACCGGCGAGGTGATGGGCGTGGGCCAGACCTTCGGCGAAGCCATGCTCAAGAGCCAGCTGGCTGCAGGCTCGCGACTGCCCAGCAAGGGCACCGTGTGCATCACCGTCAAGGATGCCGACAAGACCCGGGCGGTCGAGGTGGCGCGTGAACTGCATGCCCTGGGCTTCCAGCTGGTGGCCACCAAGGGCACCGGTGCCGCGATTGCCGAGGCGGGGATTCCGGTGCGCGTGGTCCACAAGGTCAAGGACGGCCGGCCCCACATCGCTGACATGATCAAGGGCGGCGAGATCCAGCTGGTCTTCACCACCGTGGACGAAACCCGCACGGCCATCGCGGATTCCCGCTACATCCGCACCGCAGCCCTGGCGAACCGTGTGACCTACTACACGACAATGGCAGGCTGCGAGGCTGCCGTGGAAGCGATGAAGCACCAGGCGGACCTGGTCGTCTACTCGGTGCAGGAACTGCACAAGGCGCTACACTAACCCGACATCGTCCAGACCCCAGGCCGCCGCCGGCCGTCCCGCAGGGGACCCGGCGGCGGCTGATTTTTTGCTGATCCACAATCCCAGATCCAAGAGCAAGCGTATGGCCACCATCCCATTGACCAAGCGCGGCGCCGAAAAGCTCAAGGCCGAGCTGGTGCGCCTGAAGACCGTGGAGCGCCCGGCGGTGATCAATGCCATCGCCGAAGCACGTGCCCAGGGTGACCTGTCCGAGAACGCGGAGTACGACGCCGCCAAGGACAAGCAGGGCTTCATCGAAGGCCGCATCCAGGAAATCGAAGGCAAGCTTGCCGTGGCACAGATCATCGACCCGGCCGCACTCGATGCCGGCGGGCGTGTGGTCTTCGGCTCGACCGTCGACCTTGAGGAAGAAGAGTCCGGCGACCCCGTGACCTACCAGATCGTCGGCGACGACGAGGCCGACCTCAAGCAGGGCCTGATCTCCATCAGCTCGCCTATCGCACGTGCCCTCATCGGCAAGGAGGCGGGGGACGTGGCCGAAGTGCAGGCCCCGGGCGGGATCAAGCGCTACGAGATCGTCGAGGTCCGCTACGTCTGAGAGGAGGCCTGCCGTGCTGCAGCGATGGATGGCGTGGTTGGCAGGCCTGTGGGCCGGCCTGGTGCTGACCATCGGCGCGGTGGCGGCCCCCTCGGCCTTTGCCGTCCTGGAGCGGGCTCAGGCGGGCCGCTACGTCGCACGGGTCTTCGTGATCGAGGCCTACGCCAGCCTGGCCTTGGCCGTGGTGATGATCCTGCTGGCTCGTGGTCAGGCGTCGGCTACGGCGGGCGAGGGCGCCGGGTCGCGGTTCAGCCCGGAACTCGGCCTGGCACTGGGGGCGCTGTTCTGCACCGTGGCGGGCTATTTCGCCGTCCAGCCCCTGATGGACGCAGCGCGGGCCGGGCAGGGGAGCCTGTCCTTTGCGGCCCTGCATGGCATTTCGCTCGGCTTTTTCGGCCTGAAGGGTGTGTTGCTGCTGGTGCTGGCCTGGCGCGCGAACGCGCCGGCCCGGCGCTGAGCCGGCAACAGGTCAGGATTCGAGGGCTCGCTTCTTGCGGCTGGCCACGCGTTCCTTGGCGCGCTTGACCGTGCCGCCTTTGGTCAGGCGCTCGTTGCCCAGTACGGTGAGCTTGCGCACTTCGGGGCGCTGGCCGCCCCGCTTGGAATACTTCAAGACCTTGACCACCTTGGGTCCGGCCTTGCGTTGTTCGTCGGCGGTCTTTTCCTTCGGAGGGATGGGGCGCCACAGCACCAGCAGCTTGCCGATGTGCTGGATCGGGGCTGCGCCGAGCTGATCGCTGAGCTGGGCCAGCATGTCTTCGCGGGCCTGTCGATCGTCGGAGAAGACGCGCACCTTGATGAGGCCGTGGGCCTTGAGGGCGGCGTCGGTTTCCTTCAGGACGGCGCTGGACAGACCCTCGGCACCGATCAGGACGACCGGGTCGAGATGATGGGCCTCGGAGCGCTTTTCCTTGCGCTGGGCCGGAGTGAGTGTGATCGCGGGCATCCGCCTATTATCGTCGGGCAATGAAGATCAAGACAAAAAGCAAGAAGGTCAACAAGGCGTGGCTGCATGACCACCTGACCGATCCCTATGTGAAGCTGGCCCAGAAAGAGGGTTACCGCGCGCGCGCGGCCTACAAGCTCAAGGAGATCGACGAGACCCTGGGACTGCTCAAGCCCGGGCAGCTTGTCGTGGACCTGGGGGCTGCACCGGGCGCGTGGAGCCAGTATGTGCGGCGGCGCTTTGCACCCAAGGAGGCGGGCAGCGGTGGGGCCGCCGTGGGCGCGCTGAACGGGCAAATCATCGCCCTGGACCTGCTGGATTTCGAACCCATCGAGGGGGTGCAATTCATCCAGGGCGATTTTCGCGAGGAGTCGGTGCTGGCCCAGTTGGAGGCCGCCGTGGCCGGACGACCGGTGGACGTGGTGATTTCCGACATGGCGCCAAACCTCTCGGGCATTCCGTCTTCGGATTCCGCCCGCATTGCCCACTTGGTGGAGCTGGCGGTGGAGTTTGCGACGCACCATATGCACCATAACGGTGCGCTTGTCTGCAAGGTCTTCCATGGCAGCGGCTATAGCCAGCTCGTCAAGCTCTTCAAGCAGCACTTTCGGGTGGTCAAACCCATCAAGCCAAAGGCCTCTCGCGACAAGTCGTCGGAAACCTTCCTGGTCGGCATCGGTCTGAAGAACGACGGCAAGTCGTGACGCTATCGCGGTCATAGCGCGGGCGGCGCAACACAAAGCGCTGGCATGGGTCAAACTTGCGTCGTAAACGGGGTCACAGACGCAAGGCCGTGAGGCTTGACTCGTCTAGAATGATGCCCATCTTGCTTGTCAATAGGCAATTCTTGTTGTTCGGATCGGAGAAGGAGCCGCGGTGAACAATCAATGGTTCTCGAAGGTGGCTGTGTGGCTGGTGATCGCCCTTGTGCTGTTCACCGTCTTCAAGCAGTTCGACCGCACGGCGGCCACCACCGGGCAGATCGCGTACTCCGATTTCCTGGATGAGGTGCGCGCCAAGCGCATCAAGAGCGTGACGCTGCAGGAAGGGGCCGGCGGCGGCACCGAGATCGTGGCGATCACCAACGATGATCGTCGCATCCGCACGACCGCCACGTACCTCGACCGTGGCCTGGTGGGCGATCTCATCAACAACAACGTGCGCTTCGATGTGAAGCCCCGTGAAGAGCCGTCCCTGTTGATGAGCATCCTCATCTCCTGGGGGCCGATGCTGCTGCTGATCGGCGTGTGGATCTACTTCATGCGCCAGATGCAGGGTGGTGGCAAGGGCGGGGCCTTCAGCTTCGGCAAGTCGCGCGCCCGCATGCTCGACGAGACCAACAACTCTGTCACCTTTGCCGACGTGGCGGGCTGCGACGAGGCCAAGGAAGAGGTCAAGGAACTGGTCGATTTCCTGAAGGACCCGCAGAAGTTCCAGAAACTCGGCGGTCGCATTCCGCGCGGCGTGCTGATGGTCGGCCCTCCGGGCACCGGCAAGACGCTGCTGGCCAAGTCCATCGCCGGCGAGGCCAAGGTGCCCTTCTTCTCGATCTCCGGTTCCGACTTCGTCGAGATGTTCGTCGGCGTCGGTGCGGCCCGCGTGCGCGACATGTTCGAGCAGGCCAAGAAGAACGCGCCTTGCATCATCTTCGTCGACGAGATCGACGCCGTGGGCCGCCACCGCGGTGCCGGCCTGGGCGGCGGCAACGACGAGCGCGAGCAAACGCTCAACCAGATGCTGGTCGAGATGGATGGTTTCGAGACCAACCTGGGCGTGATCGTGATCGCCGCGACCAACCGGCCCGACATCCTCGACCCGGCACTGCTGCGCCCGGGCCGTTTTGACCGCCAGGTCTATGTGACCCTCCCGGACGTGCGCGGTCGCGAACAGATCCTCAATGTGCACATGCGCAAGGTGCCCATCGGCACGGACGTCAAGCCCGACATCCTGGCCCGTGGCACGCCCGGCTTCTCTGGGGCTGACCTGGCCAACCTCGTGAACGAGGCGGCTCTGTTCGCCGCGCGCCGCAATGCCCGCGTCGTCGAGATGCAGGACTTCGAGAAGGCCAAGGACAAGATCCTGATGGGCCCCGAGCGCAAGTCCATGGTCATGCCCGAGGAAGAGCGCAAGAACACCGCCTACCACGAGGCCGGCCACGCCCTGGTGGCGCGCATGCTGCCCAAGACCGACCCGGTGCACAAGGTCACCATCATCCCGCGCGGTCGCGCGCTGGGCGTGACGATGCAGCTGCCCGAAGGCGACCGCTACAGCATGGACAAGGAGCGCATGCTCAACACCATCGCGGTGCTGTTCGGCGGGCGCATTGCCGAAGAGGTCTTCATGAACCAGATGACCACCGGCGCCAGCAACGACTTCGAGCGGGCCACGCAGATCGCCCGCGACATGGTCACCCGCTATGGCATGACGGATGAGCTGGGCCCGATGGTCTATGCCGAAAATGAAGGCGAGGTCTTCCTGGGCCGCTCGATCACCAAGCAGGTGAACGTCTCCGAAGAGACGATGCAGAAGGTCGACAAGGAGATCCGCAAGATCATCGACGAGCAATACGCCCATGCGCGCAGCCTGATCGAGGACAACAAGGACAAGATGCACGCGATGGCCAAGGCCTTGCTGGAATGGGAAACCATCGACGCCGAGCAGATCGAGGACATCATGGGCGGCAAGCCGCCGCGTCCGCCCAAGGACTGGACGCCGAACAGCACCAAGGGGACCGGAGGGCCCACCCCGCCGGTCAACCCTGACCAGGCGCCGGCGGCGGCCTGATCCGAGACGGGGCGCACACACTCGACGGGGCTTCGGCCCCGTTTTCACTTTCCGAGCCTCCAGGCGAGCTCCCATGCATTGGCAGACCACCCGTTATGACATCGACCTGAGCCGCCCCCGGGTGATGGGCATCGTGAACATCACGCCAGACTCGTTTTCGGACGGGGGGCGGCATGGCGACACGCGATCGGCCTTGGCCCATTGCGAACAGCTCCTGCGAGAGGGGGCTGACATCCTCGATCTGGGTGGCGAATCCAGTCGGCCGGGGGCCGGGGCACTTCCCCTGGATGAGGAATTGAACCGGTTGCTACCGGTGTTGCGCGAGGCGATCCGGCTGGGGGTGCCGGTCTCTGTTGATACCTACAAGCCCGCGGTGATGCGGGCAGCGCTGGACACGGGGGCGGACATCATCAACGACATCTTTGCCCTGCGCAGCCCCGGCGCCGAGGCCGTGGTGGCCGCGCATCCTCGCTGCGGACTGTGCCTGATGCACATGCAGGGCGAGCCCAGGTCGATGCAGGCCGCGCCGCACTACGACGATGTGGCCGCCGAGGTCCGCGGGTTCTTGCAGGAACGGGCCGAGAGGCTGCGCGTGCAGGGTGTGGCGGCCGCGCGCGTGGTGCTGGACCCAGGGTACGGCTTCGGCAAGTCGGTCGAGCACAATTTCGAGTTGCTGCGCCGCCAGGCCGAGTTGCTGGCGTTGGGCTATCCCGTGCTGGCGGGCTGGTCGCGCAAGTCGTCGCTGGGGGCCGTCACCGGGCGCCCGGTGGACGAGCGGCTCGCGGCCAGCGTGGCTGCAGCACTGGCCGCCGTGGAGCGCGGGGCCCGCCTTGTGCGCGTGCATGATGTGGCCGCCACGGTGGACGCCCTGAAGGTGTGGTCCCATGCCGGGTTGCCACGGGCGTGAGAGGCCGTGGCATAGTCCTTGTCCCCGAAGCTGTCATCCATTCATGAGCCAACGACAATATTTCGGTACCGACGGCATCCGTGGCGCCGTCGGCCAATCCCCCATCACCCCGGATTTCGTGCTGACCCTCGGGCACGCTGTGGGGCGCGTGTTGCGTCGTGCCCATACCGGCGCTGGGCGTCCGACAGTCCTGATCGGCAAGGACACGCGCATCTCCGGCTACATGCTCGAATCCGCGCTGGAGGCCGGGTTCTCGTCGGCAGGCGTCGATGTGCTGCTCAGCGGCCCCTTGCCGACACCGGGCGTGGCCTATTTGACGCGCGCGCTGCGGCTGGACCTGGGCGTGGTGATCAGCGCCTCCCACAATCCCTACGCAGACAACGGCATCAAGTTCTTCTCGGCCCAGGGTGAGAAGCTTCCCGATGCATGGGAGCTGGAAGTCGAGGCGCTGCTTGGCCAGCTGCCCCAATGGGCCGACTCGGCCGCGCTGGGCAAGGCCCGACGGCTGGATGATGCGCAGGGGCGCTACATCGAGTTCTGCAAGGCCAGCTTCAGCACAGACCTGTCGCTCAAGGGCCTGCGCATCGCTGTCGATGCAGCACACGGTGCGGCCTATCAGGTGGCGCCCAACGTGCTGCACGAACTGGGGGCCGAGGTGGTGGCCATCGGCTGCGCACCCGACGGCTACAACATCAACGCGGGGCACGGTGCGACAGCCCCCCGGGCGCTGGTTGAGGCTGTGCGCAAGCACAGTGCCCACTACGGTGTTGCGCTCGATGGCGATGCCGACCGTGTCTTGCTGGTAGATGCCACCGGGCGTCTCTACAACGGTGACGAACTGCTGTACGTGATGGTGGCTGACCGGCTTCGTCAGGGCCAGGCCGTGCCGGGGGTGGTGGGTACCTTGATGACCAACCTCGGTGTGGAGCAGGCCCTGGCGCGGCGGGGCGTTCCTCTGGTGCGTGCCAAGGTGGGCGACCGTTACGTGCTCGAAGAGCTTGTGGCTCGGGGCTGGCTGTTGGGCGGCGAGGGCTCCGGCCATCTGCTGGCGCTCGATCGGCACACCACGGGCGACGGCATGGTCAGCGCATTGCAGGTCCTCCAGGCCACGATGCGTTCAGGACAGACCCTGGCCGAACTGCTGGCCGACGTGCAGCTCTTTCCCCAGACGCTCATCAACGTGCGCCTGCAGCCGGGTCAGGACTGGCGTCAGAACGCCCGGCTTGCCGCCGAGCAGGCTGCCGTCACCCGGGAGCTGGCAGACACCGGCCGGATCCTCATCCGTGCCTCAGGGACGGAGCCGCTGCTGCGTGTGATGGTGGAGGCACGGGACGCGGCCGTCGCTCAGGCCACTGCCGAGCGGCTGGCGGCGGCGGCGCAGGCTGGTTGAGTCCACGCCCACCTAGTGGGTGAAGAGCATTCCATGCAGCTTGTTGCTGGTGTGGTGCTTGACGGGCGCATCGGTGGCGCAGACTGCAGCAGGCAGTTGGCCGCCACAAGCAAAATGGCTGGGCGGCCCGCTTGAGGCCTGATTGCGCATGCCAAGGCGGGCTTGTTCCCGGATTGGGAACGGTGCTACACTTGCTCCCAATTTGGGAAGAGGCTCGATATGCGCCTGCTCGGAAGAAGCCGTTTACGCCCGCTCTATGGGCATGACCCCCAAACCGACCTATGGCTACGTGGGTGGGAAAGCGAAGTGTCGCACGCGAATTGGAAGGTTGCTCGCGACCTGCTGACCCAGTTTCCTCGGGCGCGGCTGCTTGGGCAAGACACATTTGAATTTCCAGTAGCCGTAGGGCAGATGGCCATTACGCTTGCCGTCATGTTTCCCCAGTCTGTGGCGCTCATCGACCCCTGTAGACTAATCAAATGAAGTACTCTATGGCTGCGAAGGTTATTCGCACAGAAGAACAGCATCAAGCGTACCTTGAGGAGGTGCATCTGCTTATGGCGGACAAACCTCTGCCTGGCTCGGCGGATGCGGAGAGACTCGAGCTGCTTTCTGTTTTGATTGAGTCCTACGAAAATCAACGATTTCCAATTGAGGCGCTCGACCCGATTGATGCCATTCAGTTTCGCATGGCGGAACAAGGTCTTAGACAAGCTGACCTTGTTCCATACTTTGGCACGAGAAGTCGCGTGTCCGAGGTTCTTTCGCGCAAGAGGCCTCTTACCGTAAACATGATTCGTGCTCTGTCAAGTGGGTTAGGGATTTCCGCTGAAACGCTGATTGGCACGAGTGGTGGCGAGCTGGTTTCAGCTGATAAGAATGGAGTTGATTGGGCTCGATTTCCAATCAAGGAAATGGTTGCGCGTGGTTGGATTCAGAAAATTGCCAGTCAGTCAGTTAAATCTACCGAGGAGTTGCTGAAGGATTTTGTTTCAAGCGTAGGCCTTGGTGCTTCGCAGGCTGCATTCAAACGGACACTTGGAGGGGAGGCCTATTCGCCTGGAACGAAACACTCTCTGTTCGCATGGATGGCTCGCGTTGTGCATCGCACTCGTGAAAAGAAGAAGTATCTCGGGAGGTTTGATAGCGAGGTGATTTCCGCTCAGTTCATGCGAGAGTTGGCACAACTGTCGTGGTTTGACAAGGGGCCGGTTCTCGCGGTGGAGTTCTTGGAAAAGCATGGGATTGCCGTTGTCATTGAGCCACATTTGAGGGGGACGTTGCTCGACGGTGCTGCTATGCGGGATGATGACGGTACGCCTATTATCGCGCTGACTTTGCGTTTCGATAGGCTTGACAACTTCTGGTTTACGGTTCTCCATGAGGTCGCACACCTATGGAAGCATCTAGATGGTGATTGTGCTTTTTTGGATAACCTTGATGCTTCGACTGAAGATCGGCGTGAGATTGAGGCAAACAGACTAACTAAGGAAGCGCTCATTCCGCGCGTTGCATGGAAACGAAGTGAAGCATCGATAAACCCGTCTCGCGGGAATATTGATGAGCTATCGAGAGAGTTGAAGATTCATCCAGCGATCATTGCTGGAAGAATTCGGAGAGACCGACAGGATTTTACAGTCTTTTCGGATTTGGTCGGGCAAGGGCAGGTGCGACAGCACTTTAGTATTGCTGAAGAAGGAGTTTGAGATGGCTTACGTGTACATGCCTATCATGGCTCCCAAGAAGGGCGAATTCACTGCCCTTGGACATTTGTCTCAAAGCGTTCAGGGGCGTACATTGCCTCTCTTTGAGTTGGGTGGACGAAAACCTGGCGTGAATCAGATTGAGAAAAGCATTGCGCGAACTGCGCAGGCGGCAGGGAAGGTTTGGTCAGGAAGGCGTGCCCTGCTGGATGCCTCAAAATGGCGCCCGAATGATCGAACCGAAAACAGAATTCATGTTCTCGAATACGCTTTCGACCAGTTTCAAAAAAATGGGATCGAGTTGGTTCCCGTTGTAGGCTATGATCGCTGGGATGATCCCAGTTACCGGTCTGCTGTCGAAAATATTGTCGAAAAATCAAGATTAATGCCGTGTATCCGCATAGATCGAGAATCGCTTAATGATGAAATTCGGGATGTCGAGCATTTTGGTGGCCGAATTCGCGGCATCTTGGATCATTTGGAGCTTGCGGCGAATGAGTGCTTGATTCTCCTGGATTTCGAGTCAGTATCGAGTCTCTCAGTCCCGGATTTCATAGCACTTGCGGACGTTGGGATTTCGACTTGCAGAGCGCTCGGATTTTCAAGAATCGCGATTGCTGGTGGGTCAATGCCGGCGACGGTTGATGCTGCAGTACAGTCTCATGACTCTGAAGGCTGCATTCCAAGGGTAGAGATGATGGGGTGGCGAGCAGTTGTCTCGCGCGGGGCAAGTGATATTCTGCTAGCTGACTATGTTATACGATGCCCAAGTGCCGTGGAAGGCATAATATCTAGGCATGCCAATGCCAAGATTAGGTATACGATCAAGAACCAGTTTTTCATACTGCGAGGACATTCAAAGGATTGGGAGTCACTAGAGAGGCAGCACAAGGTTTTGGCGGAGAAGTTAATTTCTTCTCACCACTGTGCAGGGCCACAGTTTAGCTGGGGTGATAGCCAAGTTATGGGTTGTGCGCTCGGAAATCGACCCATTCGCGATGCAACAACCATGATTTCTGTGGATTCAAATCATCACATCGTTTCGATTATGGATGAGATCCTGGAGCATCGGCGAACAGTGACCATGCCGGGTGGTTTGGTACTGTCGGCGAGGGAGTAAATGCTGGGCGGTGGCTAGGTCAACTTAAGAGCCAACAAACTATGGTCGCGGTTGTCATGGGCGCCTATTTGCCCTGGTGATGTTGCTGGGAGGTGGCCATCTCCGAGGCCAGTTCGCCGCTGCCTTTGATAGGGATCTTCGATGCCTTTGGTGCGACCGTGGACGGGGCAGATCACGAGAGCCTGTTCCGCTGGATCGCGATGCGCACCAGCAAGATCCCGCAATGGCCTCAGTGGGTGGAAGATGAGTGCCGCATCGAACCCCATGACCCGTGGCGGCGCGAGCCGGGGTATCGGGATGAAGAGGCTATCGCGGCCGTGAAGGCGACCGCTGGGGCGCAGAGCAACCGCTGAAGACTGGGGTGACTTCAGGAGAGCAGGACGGGGGGAGGGGGTGACGAGCCTTAACCCCGGCACTGTTCGCGATGGTTAGGGCTGCTTCGTTCCCGACCTGACCCGGTTGGCCATGCTCCCATGCGGGGAGGCCCGTCACTGACTATTGTAGGCCACGCGGGCGTTCGGGGTTTGTCGCTGGACATGACGCACCTTTGCTGGGCATGATGGGGCATGCAAGAGTGGCTGGCGCTTGTTCCCCTGGTCTATCGAGAGATCAGCATCCATTTGCTGGGCGCGGTGCTGGCGGGTGGCCTGATCGGGCTGGAGCGCAGTTATCACGGGCGTCCGGCGGGGTTTCGAACGCACACGCTGGTGTGCTTGGCGTCGAGCCTGCTGATGCTGATCACGGTCTATCACGCGCAGTGGTTTGCCGGACCAGGCGCCACGAGGGCGCAGATCGACCCGACGCGCATGGCGCAGGGGATCATGACGGGCATCGGTTTTCTGGGCGCCGGGGTGATCTTCAAGGAGGGCCTGTCGGTGCGCGGGCTGACGACCGCTGCGTCGATCTGGATCACGGCTGCGATCGGCATCCTGATCGGTGTGGGCTTCTTCTTTGCG
>Ga0114986_1000124_pt1 | contig 20619 bp, 15 predicted proteins | sample Shrwel1BS1Day17_FD_96988 | JGI IMG/M metagenome (GOLD analysis project Ga0114986, IMG submission 96988) | Subsurface microbial communities from deep shales in Ohio, USA - Utica-3 well 1 S-1-Day17 | ecosystem: Environmental > Aquatic > Deep subsurface > Shale gas/oil reservoir > Produced... | reverse complement strand
TAACAATTTCAATTCCAATACCACAATTTGATTATTTCATAATTGATATTAGTCAATTATTTTGGGATGAATGGCCATCGCCTCACGCCCCTCAATCGCCTAGCCAGAGGTCGTGCGCATCAATCCTCAGTTTGGTGATTGCTCGTATTGCCTCGGCGCGGGCCTCCGCCTCGCGGCGGAAGGCGTCGTGGACCATGCGCTCGCCCAGAAGGAGATCGGCAAGGTCGATCTCGCCGAGCTGATGCCCGCGCCGCAGCTTCTCGAGCGCGGCCATTTGGGCCGCAACGCTTTCGCGGGCGCGTTGCCAGCTGGCCATGCGGAAGCGAGCCTCGGTCACGTCAGCGGTGGCGGTCTCGGCAACGTCGAAGCGGGCGAGTTGTTCATCGGCCCGCGCGGCGGACGCGCCCGCGCTCGCTTCATTTGCCACTGCCCGGCGATGTCCGCCACCGAGCGGCATACTGATAACCACGCCAGCACCGCGTTCCAGCCCGCCGAATTCGGAAAACAGGCGAAGGCCTACTGTGGGGTCGGCCATGCGGTCAGTCCGCGCCCGGTCGGCAACGGCGGACATGCGGGCGCTTTCCGCCTCGGCGGCGGCAATCATGTGGCTGTTGACGACAACCAGATCGCCAAGCTGCGACAGGCGCGCATCGGCGATGCCCGGGAGCGGCACCTCGGGGGCTTGCTGCGGCAGCGCCAGCATCGGGAACTGCGCGGCCAAGCGGGTGCGAGCCAGTGCAGCGAGACCGGAGGATTGCTCCAGTGTCCGGCGCGCCTCGGCAAGGGCAGCGGTGGCCTGATCGACATCAAGTTGCGCCGCATCGCGCATCGCGCGCCGCCGCTCGATTGCGGCCAGGGCAGCTTCATAGTTGGCAACCGCTGCCCGGTCGACCTCAGCCTGCGAGGAGGCTGACAGCCAGTCGAACCAATGTTTAGCGAGCAGGAGGGCCGCTTCATGGCGCGCGTCTTCGGCGACGTTTTCGGCAACCTCCGTGCCAGCAGCGCCAATCGTCCGGTCAAGACGCGCTTTGCCCGGAAGACGGATCGGGCGGCTGAGCTGGGCGTCATATTCATCGAAGGCGGCCCCTCCGTTTACGTCGCGGCGGGTGTAGCTGCCTTGGACGGTGAACTCATAGGAGCCCTTGCGGATGGCTTCGGCGCGGGCGCGGGCGGCTTCGAGGCGGGCGTGAGCGGCGATCACGCTGGGGTGTTCGAGTAGCGCCGATGCCACGGCTTCCTCGGGCGGCAGGCCCGGTTCTGCGGCAAGCGGAGCGGCAAGCAGGCATGCGACCGATCCTGCAAATATCATACGACGGATCATGCTGAGGCCTCCGGCATTTCGTCGGCATGGTCGGCCGGGCCTTCGCCGAAGCGTTCGTAGAGGATTGGCAGCAGCACCAGCGTCAGCAAGGTCGCGGTCACCAGCCCACCGATCACGACGATCGCGAGCGGCTTCTGGATCTCCGAACCCGGCCCGGTGGCAAACAGCAAGGGGACAAGTCCGAAGGCCGCAATGCTGGCGGTCATCAGCACCGGCCGCAGACGACGTTCGGCCCCGCGCCGCACAGCCTCGGCAAGCGGCATGCCTCCCTCGCGCAGCTGGCGGAAGTAGGTCACCATAACGAGGCCGTTCAGCACCGCGATCCCGAGCAGTGCGATAAACCCGACCGAGGCAGGCACCGAAAGGTACTCTCCAGACATTGCCAGCGCGATCATCCCGCCCACAGCGGCAAAGGGAATGTTGGTGAGGATCAGCAGCGACGCGCGCACCGATCCGAGGCTGAGATAAAGCACCGCAAAGATCAGCAGAATCGCCACTGGCAGCACGATCAGCAGCCGGGCCGAGGCACGTTGCTGGTTTTCGAACTGCCCACCCCATTCGAGCCGGTAGCCCTGTGGCAGCGGGACATTGGCAGCGATGTCAGCCTTGGCATCATCGACATAGCTGACGATGTCGCGCCCGGTGACGAAGGCCTGCACCATGGCGAAGCGCGATCCGTTCTCGTGCTCAAGCTTCACCGGTCCTTCAGACCGCACGACCGAAGCGACGTCGCTTGCGCGCACCAATTGTCCGGTGGGCGAACGATAGACGAGATCGGCAAATTGCTGGATATCGAGGTTACCCCCGCCGCCTTCGCCCCGCATCACGATCGGCACCCGGCGCACGCCGTCGGCGACCATTCCGGCGCGCACGCCTTCGATCTGAGCGCGCATCATGTCCTGCAAATCCGATACCGGCATCCCGACCCTGCCTGCCGCCACCCGGTCGATATCGACCAGCAGGTAATCGACCCGATCATTGGCGACCGTCATCGCCTCGCTTGTGCCTTCGATGGCTTCAAGCCGCGTCTGGATCGCCCCTGCCAGCCGCGACAGTTCGGCAGCATCGGGGCCGAACAGCTTGATCGCCAGATCGCCGCGGGCGCCCGTCAGCATTTCTGCGGTGCGCATTTCGATCGGTTGGGTGAAGGTCGGCTCGATCCCGGGAAACTGCTCCATCACCTTGCGCAGCTCATCGACCAGCCAATCCTTGTCAGACACGCGCCATTCCTCGCGGGGCTTCAGTTGCAGAAAACTGTCGGTCTCGTTCGGGCTCATCGGATCAAGACCAAGTTCGTCAGAACCGACACGGGCAATCACGGCCTCGACTTCGGGAACCTGCTTCATGATTGCCCGCTGGACCTTGAGGTCACCCTCAGCCGAGTGGTCGAGCGCAATCGATGGCAGCTTGGTCAGCTGCACAATCACTGAACCTTCATCCATCACCGGCAGAAACGTCTTGCCGGTCATCGTGTAAGCCGCACCCGCCAGCACGAGACCGACCGCTGCGACCGTGAACACGCGCGCCTTGCGGGCGAAGGCGCCTTCCAGCAGCGCATGGTAGCGCGGCGAAATCTGGCGCATCAGCCAGGGTTCGTGATGATGGCCGTCTGTGTCCACCTTCACCTTGAGCAGGTAGAAGGCCAGCACCGGCACCAGCGTCAGCGACAGCACCAGCGCCGATGCGAGAGACAGCACGATGGTAAGCGCCACGGGGCCAAACAGCTTGCCCTCCAGCCCTTCGAGCGTCAGCAACGGCAGAAACACGATGGCAATGATCGCAAGGCCCGAGGTCACCGGCTTTGCGACTTCGGCGGAAGCCATGAAGACATTGTGGAGCTTGCTTGAGGATGCGTGCTTGGGGTCGGACAATCGCTCGACCACGTTCTCGACCACCACCACCGCGCCATCGACCAGAATGCCGACAGCGATGGCAAGGCCGCCAAGGCTCATCAGATTGGCGGTGAGGCCAATCGCGCGCATGAAGATGAAGGTCAGCAGCACCGCCATCGGCAGCGCCAGCGCGACGATCACCGAGGCACGCACATCGCCCAGGAACAACAGCAACAGGATGACCACCAGCACGGTCGCTTCAAGCAGCGCGGATTCAACTGTGCCGACCGCGCGGGTAATGAGGTCTGATCGGTCGTAGAACACGTTCACGCTCATGCCGGGCGGAAGGCTCGGGCGGATCTCTTCCAGCCGGGACTTGACGCCTGCGACAACCTTGGAGGCATCCGCGCCGCGCAGGCCGATCACGAGGCCCTCGACCGCCTCACCCGTGCCGTTCTTGCTGACCGCGCCATAACGGGTGAGGCTACCGGTGCGCACCTGCCCCACGTCGCCCACCCGCACCACCGCGCCGCCGGATGCTCGCACGACCACTGCTGCCAGATCATCGAGGCTGCGGATCGCTCCGGTCGCCCGGACGATCAACGCTTCCTCGCCGCTGCGCAGACGGCCAGCGCCATCATTGCGGTTGCTCGCTTCGATAGCGGCGGCAAGATCGGCGGTGCTAAGCCCGGCGGCCGCCAGTGCCGCGCTGTCGGGCGCGACTTCGAAGGTCTCGGCATAGCCGCCCAGCGAATTGACGTCGGCCACCCCCGGCACAGTGCGCAGCGCGGGCCGGATGGTCCAGTCCAGCACCCTGCGCTTTTCGGCCAGCGTCTGCGGCCCTTCGAGCGTGAACATGAACATTTCGGACAAGGGCGTGGAAATCGGCGCGAGGCCCCCTTCGACGCCCGGCGGAAGGTCCGCCATCACCGCATTCAGCCGTTCGCCCACCTGCTGGCGCGCCCAGTAAATGTCGGTGCTGTCAGTGAAGTCGATGGTGATATCGGCAATCGCGTATTTGGCGACCGAGCGCAGCACGGTCTGGTCGGGGATGCCGAGCATCTCCATTTCGATGGGGGTGACGACCCGGCTCTCGACCTCCTCCGGCGTCATGCCGGGGGCCTTGAGGATGATTTTGACCTGGGTGGTGCTGATATCCGGGAAGGCGTCGATCGGCAGATTGAGGAATGACCACGCTCCAAGCCCCGCCAGAAGGACCGCAAGGCCGATAACGGCAAGGCGCAGCTTGAGCGCGCGTTCGACGAGTGTGTTAAGCATGCTCCGCGCCTATTCCGCGTTCATCGCTTTGAGTTCAGCGACGCTGCTGCCTGCAACCACCTCTCCTGCGGCAAGGCCGGCGGAGATCACCGCCAACCCGCCCCCGCGCGAGGCGACCGTCACCGCGCGCTTTTCCCAGGTCTTGCCCTTCCGGACGAACACATGATCCTTGCCGCCGATGCGGGTAACGGCACGATCCGGCACCGCAATCCCGCGCCCGTTCCCGAGGATCGTGACCGTTACATTGCGCCCCGCGATCACCCCGGGCGCCGCGCCGATGCTGGCGCGCGCCATGACGGAGCGTGTGGCGGGATCGAGCGAGGGTGCGACTGCGATAATCTTGCCGCCCACAGGTGCGGTGCCGTCACCGCCCAGCGCGATCTCGACCGCCATGCCGGGCCGGACAGCTTGCGCGAGCCGTTCGGGCAGTTGCAGTTCGATCTGATAGGCACCTGCCGCCTCCACCACGAAAGGCGCAGTGACAGTATCGATCCCGCCGCCGGTCTCGACCGCGACCTTGGCAACCCGCCCGGCAATCGGCGCGCGCAAGGTCATGGTGCCATCTGCGCCAACCCCGCCGAGCGCGGCCATCTTAGAAAACTGCGCGACACTGGCGCGCGCCTGTTCCCATTCGGCCTTGGCCTCGTCGGCGCGGGCCTGGGCGATGATGCCTTCATCGGCCAGCTGCGCCAGCCGTTTGGCACGCGCTTCGGCGAGCGTGGCGGCAGAGCGGGCGCGCGCCAGATCACCCCCGATCTGCACAGGTTCAGCTGCACGCATAAGCCCGAGCGCCTCACCGCGCGCAACCTGCTGACCTTCGATCACATAGACCCGCACCACTGCGCCAGCAAAAGGCGCAGTGACCGCGACCCGGGCCTCGGGGGGGAGGCTGATGGTTCCCGGAACGCTGCCGAGGGGGACGTTATCGACCTCCCTTGCAGCCACGGACTCGATCGCCAGCCCTGCGGCGGCATCGGCTTTGGCTGCCGGATCGCCCGCCTGCTCCGAAGGGGGGGAGGAGCAGGCGGGCATGGCGGCAAGCACGGCCAATGGGGCAAGGCGGGCGATGAGGTGCGGTGTCATGTCCGCCCCTTTGCCCTGCCAAGCTGACAGGAACTTGCCAGTCTGGCAGCTTCTTGTCAGTTTCATGGCCCATTACCGGCGGCGGAAAGGGACCGGCACGCCATGCGCCTTCTCGTTGTTGAAGATGATCCTGAACTCGGCCGACGCCTGAGCGAGCGCCTGCGCGCCGCCGATTTCGCGGTGGAGCTTGCCACCAGCCGCTCCGAGGCCGAGGATTGGCCTGATGTTGCCCGGATGGCCGCCGTGATCCTCGATCTCGGTCTGCCTGATGGCAGCGGGCTCGATCTGCTGCGGCACTGGCGCGACCAGCGGCTCGAAACCCCGATCCTGATCCTCACCGCACGCGGCAGCTGGCAGGACAAGGTCGAGGGGCTGAATGCGGGGGCCGACGATTTCGTGGTCAAGCCGGTGCGGTTCGAGGAGCTGCTCGCGCGCCTCAACGCACTGTTCCGCCGCCAGCAGGGCACCCGCGCGGCGACCATCGACGCGGGCGATCTGGCGCTGGATCCGCTGGCCCGCACGGCCACGCTGGCAGGTGCGCCGCTGATGCTGAGCAAACAGGAATTCCGCCTTTTGCACCTGTTCCTGCGCCGCGCGGGGCAGGTGCTGTCGCAAACCGATATCCTCGACGATCTCTACGCGCTTGACGACGAGCGCGAGCCGAACACCGTCGAAGTCCTGATCGGTCGGTTGCGCCGCAAGATCGGGCGCGAGCGCATCATCACGCTGCGCGGGCTCGGCTACAGGTTCGCTAAGTGATGCGTCTGCCCGTTCCTGGCAGTCTGAGACTGCGGTTTCTGTTGGCGGTGAGCCTATGGGTTATGCTCGGCATCGCTGCGATCTGGTTTTCGGCCGTCGGCATTTTCAGCAAGCATGTGGAGCAGTCCTATCATGAGGAGCTGGAAGTGCATGTGCGCGAGCTTGGCGGGCTGACCGAAATTGCATCCGACGGCGCAATCGTGCTCACGCGCCCGCTATCCGATCCGCGCTATGCCGAGCCGCTATCAGGCTTCTACTGGCAAGTGACCGCCGAAGGGCGCGAACCGCTGCGTTCGCAGTCCATGACGCGTGGCAACCTCGATGAAAGCATCGCCCATTCACCGGAAATCTTGCACCGGCTGGATAGCGGACCCACCGGTCCGGCGATTACCTATGGCTATACCCGCAAAGGGCCGGCGGGCGAGGACATCCACTTCGTGATCGCAACGGACCAAAGCGAGCTCGACCGGCTGATCGGCAGCTTCACACGAGATCTGACGGTATGGCTGACTGCACTTGCCGCGCTGTTGCTGGCGACGGGGTTTGCGATCATCTCGTTCGGACTGAAGCCGCTCGACCGGCTGTCGCAGGCCTTCGCCCGGCTGAGGCATGGCGATACCGCGGAACTGGAGGGGCAATACCCCACGGAAGTCGCCCCGCTGGCGGCGGACCTCAACGCCTATATCCACCAAAACGAAGCGATGGTTGCGCGCGCGCGGGTGCAGGCTGGCAACCTTGCCCATTCGCTGCGGACGCCACTGGCGATCATTACCGATGAGGCCGAACGTCTGGCGGAGCGAAATGATAGCCGCGCGGCGGGCGCGGTGCTGCTCGATCAGGCAAGCGCCATGGAGCAACAAATCGAATACCAGCTCGCCCGTGCCCGTTCGTCCGCTGGCAGCAAGCCATCGGGCCGAGGGGTCGTGCTGCCTGCCGTTGTCCTACCGATATTGCGGGCGATGGAGCGGCTGCATCCGGACAAGACATTCACGCTCATGGCAGAGGCTGGCGAGACGATATCGTTGCCGCTCGACCCAGTCGATTTTGCCGAGGTGCTCTCGATCCTGCTCGACAATGCAGGGAAATGGGCACGGCGGGAGGTCACGCTGACTTTTGCCCGCCTGCCCAATGGCGGCACCATGGTGAGGATTGCAGACGATGGACCGGGCATTCCAGAGGGCCTGATCGAGCGGGCGTTTGAGGTAGGCGCTCGGTTCGACCCTGCTGTCGCCGGGTCAGGGCTGGGCCTCGCAATCGCGCGGGATCTCTGCGAAGCGATGGGCGTCGAGCTCCTCCTTGAGAACGGCACAAGTGGGTTGCTAGCGACCTTGCGCTGCCCCGCCGAGAATGGGGATCGAGTTTGATGGCTCACCATACCAGTGTCTGCTTTTGGAGAAACCCGCCGTCCAGACTACCTCTTGAAAGCGACCGCAAAGTCCCAGACCCGGTCAATTGGACCATGCAGCGTGCTCAAAAACACGAACTACAGAAATCTCTCTCCAGCATGGTTCTCGAACAGCGCTGCGTCGCGGACATAACCGAGCAGCACTTCGACCTTTTTTTGCCGTGATACCTCCTGCATCTTCGGCAATGAGGCCCCCGCCTTGGCTGCCTCGGTCAGGAACCCTGATCGTAGCGAGTGGGCACCGAATGCGGCAGGATCGAGCCCAACCTTTTGGGCGTAGCGCTGGATCAGGCGGGCAACTGAGCGATCTGACATCGGCTCTTTGGTCATCATCCCTTGTGCGTCGGTGCGGAAGAACAGGGGACCTGCCTCCCCTCCCCTGACGCTGAGCCATTCATTCAGCCGAGCGCCGGGCTTGAGGACCTTGCCAGAGGGCACGGCGATGACCTGCCCTGCCCCCTCCTGGTCGGTTTTCGAATGCCGGATCGTCAGCTTGAGCCCTTCGCGCACCAGTTCGAGGTCAGCCAGCTGTAACGAGACCAGTTCGGAACGCCGAAGCGCCGCCGCCAAACCAAGTGCCATGACCGCTCGGTCGCGGATCGCTCGCGGACTCTGGCCTTCAGCCGCTGCGATCATTCGAGCCAGATCGGCGGCCAAAATAGCGCTCTTCTTGCGCGTCGGCCGCGCACGCTGCTCACGCCGGATCCCCGCAAGTGTGTCGCCAATGACATCGCGCGGATCGCGATGCTGGGGCGCGACCTGACCTGCCTGCCTGTGGCGCCAGGCGACGGCGGCAAGGTGCCGCCCTATGGTGCTGTCCGCCCTCCCCGCCTGCGCCAACGAGGCAAGGTATGTGGCCACTGCCTCCGGCATAGCCGGCATAGGCTCAAGATCGCGCGTCCAGCACCATTCCTCGAACTGCCGCCAGTCGCTGTCATAGGCCCGCACAGTGTTGGCCGCCTTGGATCGCGCCCGGTACGAGCGCGCCGCTTCGATCTCCGCTGCGAGCTGCGGCGGGATCGCATTCCCCAGCGGCGAAAGCGCGACTTCATCTGAAAGCCCCAAAGCCCTGCTGCTGTCATCGTCCACGGTGACACTCCTCAAGCTTCATTGCCGCTGCTGTGCCTTATCCCTGCCTTAGGGCGCGGGCGACATCGCGGCGAATTTCGGCTCCTTTATATAGAATAGCGTGTCGTCCGTGAAGGGCTCTTATCGGACAGCAAAGGCACCGTACAAGCTGGGTATACTTTTTAGGCCATTTATATACTATCTGGCCGATGGCATCCGCCCCAGCACCCTGGCAACTGACGCTTGCCCGCATCGAAGGCGCCCTCCCCTTCATCTCACCCGAGCTGTCCGAATGCCTTGCGCTGGCCTCACTCCGGCGCCTCTGGCGCATGCATGTGCGCGATTATCCGTTTGATAATCTTGGAATTGAACACAATCCGGGGCTTGAGGCCGACGAGCTTGTGCGCTCGTGGTATTCCGAAGAACGCCGTCAGTTCTTGTCGTGGATCAGCCGGCGAGGTCACCCTACCCTCGCCCATGCCGCCAAGCTGGTCATGGCCGCCAAATGTCACTCCGAAGGGTTCAGCGAGGCCTACTTGCCCGCCGATCGCGCGCTCGAACGGCTCGATGCGCTGCTGCCGACCCGTGATCCGATGGGGACTCTGCTTGAATGGTTGGCGGAGCTGCGAACTGAAGAAATCGACTTTCTTGAAGGCGGCAGCGAAACGGTCCAGGCTGGCGGTATCGTCATTACGCGCGCATCACCGCGCGGCGCGGCCTGGGCCGCTTCTTTGTCGGCAGCGATACGCCCTCACCTGTTCGGTCTGGGTTCCGCGCCGATTGTGCTCGCAGGCACAATGCCGCGGCGACTCTTCAAGGAACATCGGGAAGAGCCCTTCCCTGCGGCGCTGCGAGGTGCGCTTGATGGAGCCAGCGCGAGTGCGGCCGAAGATATTGAAAGGATGCGGGCAGGCCTTGACCGGGGGCAAGGAGCGTTGTCGCACCTTAAAGCGTCCTCCACTGCCCCGCAGGCTTGGAAAATACTGATCGGTCTTGGGCCATTAAACAGAGCTGAACTCGCCAGAGCGCTTCAAGTTACAAAACGGACGGCGTCTCAAGCGGCAAGCGCTCTTGTGATGTCCAAACTCGTTTCATTGAGACAGCTCGATGGCGCATTGCGGCCTCAGCAGAACATAATCAATGCCCGATTTGATCAACCTGAAGCTTGAGTGTGGCTAGCTTGCCGCATTGAAGGTTTTCGGATATCTGGGTGTCGCAAAACCTTCAAGGATCTTTTGAATGGCATATTCAGATTCAATAGCGGGTCAGATCGGTGATCTTGCTGAAGCAGGAGAGCGCATGATCGAGCGACTCCGCCGCAAGGCTTTTCTGCCTGACAGTCGCAAAGGCCTCAACATCAGGTTTGGCATCGCTGATACAGCGCAATTGCTTGGCTGTTCTACCAACAGGATTCGGATGGCGGAGGAAGACGGCCGCCTCCCCGCCCCGCCATCTGGCGAAAATGGAAGGCGCTTGGGATACACGATCGAGGAGGTTTTGCACATGCGCAAAGTGCTTGATGCAAGCCCGGCGCGCGCCCCCAAAGACACCCCGGCCATCATCGCAGTTCAAAACTTCAAAGGGGGCGTGGGAAAATCGACCGTAACGACCCACCTAGCCCATTACTTTGCCGTTCAGGGCTACCGCGTTCTTGTAGTCGACTGCGATAGTCAGGCAACCACGACCACCCTGTTCGGGTTCAATCCGCACTTCAACATTACGCGCGAAGAAACGCTTTATCCTTATCTGTCGATTGACCCGACGCAGGCGGACCTTCTTTACGCAGTCAAGAACACCCCGTGGCCCAACGTCGATCTGATCCCGTCGAATCTGGAACTCTTCGACGTCGAGTATGAGCTTGCTGCTTCTGGGGCTGATGGCCAAAATGTGCTCGCGGCACGCTTCCGTAAGCTCAAACAGGGACTTATCGACCTTGGGCGGAATTACGATGTGGTCATTCTCGATCCTCCCCCAGCCCTTGGGACAATTTCGCTCGCGGTCATGCAAGCCGCGAATTCACTGCTCGTGCCCTTGGCTGCAACAACGCCGGATTTCTGCTCGACGGTCCAATTCCTATCCATGATGGATCAGGTAATCGAACAACTCATCGAAGCAGGCGTCACAGTTGAGTACAATTTTGTTCGCTTGCTGTGCTCGAAGTTCGATAGCGGTGATCCGAGCCACGAAATGGTGCGCGCGATCATGGAGCAGAGCTTCGGCCCCGCCCTCCTGCCGGTACCGATCCTCGAAAGCGCCGAAATTAGCCACGCCGCGCTACGCATGATGACTGTTTATGAGCTTGAAAAACCCATCGGCACATCAAGAACGCACAAACGCTGCAGATCGAATCTCGATGAGGCACTTGGCCAAGTCGAGCAACTCGTACGGCAAGGCTGGGGACGAACTCAGGCCATTGATGAGGCACTGCTGGTCAATGGATAACCGAGCAGCCCCTGCCCCTCCGACTACAATCCTTCAGAAACGCGCGGCCGCTTTCTGGGCGGAAATTTGAGAGACCACCGATGGCAAAGAAACAGAAGGATTACCTGACATCGTTGCTTGCAGACGACGGTAGCGACGGATCTGCAACCCCGCTTGACGGCGAGGAAGATGTGGCGTCGTTCGCGCGCCAAGAACGATCGCGGCGAAATTCACTTCTCGGTCGGGAAAGTGCTCTCGCCCGCGTTGCCAGCGGCGAAGTCCGGCAAGTTACGCAAATTGCGCTGGATCCCGCACGCGTCCGACCCTGGGTCGGAAACGCTCGTTCATATGGTCATTTGAGTGAGGAGAACTGCCGCGACCTGATCGATGCGATCATTGCGGAAGGCGGTCAGAAGGTTCCTGCGATTGTTCGGCGGATCGATGGCGACCCGACATTCGAGTATGAAGTCATCGCAGGCACACGGCGCCACTGGTCAATTTCATGGCTGCGGCAGAACTCCTACCCAGATATGAAATTTCTCGCGCAGGTGGCCGACCTCGATGACGAAGCCGCCTTCCGCCTCGCGGACATCGAGAACCGGGCCCGCAAGGACGTCTCCGATCTTGAGCGAGCGCGCAATTATGCGGCAGCGCTGAAGACACATTACGGCAACCACCAGTCGCGCATGGCGCAACGGCTCAAACTTTCTCAGAGTTGGCTTTCCAAAATGATCAAGGTTGCTGCGATCCCCGACGCCGTGATCGCAGCATTCGCATCCCCTGCCGACGTTCAGCTAAAGCCCGCTTATCCGTTGGCTCAAGCCTTGAGTGACCCAAAGCGGGCGCCACATATTCATAAAGCTGCAAAAGGGCTTGCAGACAAGCAAGTGCGCCTTCGAAGTGCGGGCAAGGCGACGCTTTCCGCCCAAGAGGTCATCAGAATCCTGCTGACGTCCGATGAAGCGCCGACCGAACCCAGAGAGATTGTCATTCCAGGAGCGCATGACCGGCCAGCAGTAAGCCTTCAGCGCGTCAATCGACAAGGCGTTACCTTGCGGCTTCACGCTGGGCACGGCCTTTCAGACGATGACCTTCTGGCCAAAGTCCGAATTCTGCTCGAAACACTCACGGCTGAGGGCGGGGGCCTGCAAAGGTGAGCACCGCCCTCCCCCATCTGGTCAGGACCACCCCCCATCAGGATTATTCCCCGGGGAATAATCATCGCGGACAACAGGCGTCACTCAAATGACGCGCGCCAGCAAGAAGAGCGTCTCGGAACAGTTCGATCTGTTCCTGCCCTATCTGGCCGACCTCCCACTGCGCGATCAACGCGAGATGATGGAAAGGCCCTTTTTCTCGCTTGCGAAGCGCAAACGGGTCAAGCCGATCGAATATACCGCGCCAGACGGCAAGCTATGGGTACATGTCAGCTCCAACCCCGACTACGGCATGGCTACGATCTGGGACGCCGACATTCTCATCTATTGTGCTAGCCAGCTTGCTGACATGGCCCGGCGAGGGGTCAATGACGTCCCACGCAAGCTCCACATCATGCCTTACGACTTGTTGCGTGCGATCGGTCGACCGACCACGGGCCGCGCCTATGAGCTTTTAGGCCAAGCTCTGGATCGCCTGGTCTCAACAACTATCAAGACCAACATCCGCGCTGAGAACCGCAGGGAAGCCACGTTCAGCTGGCTGGATGGCTGGACTCAGCTCGTCGACGAAAAGACAGAGCGCAGCCGCGGAATGACGCTCGAGCTATCGAACTGGTTCTGGGAAGGCGTGATGATGAAAGGCGGAGTGCTTAGCATTGACCGCGCCTACTTCGATATTACCGGGGGTCGTGAACGTTGGTTATACAGAGTGGCTCGCAAGCATGCTGGCGGCGCTGGTCAAACCGGCTTTGCAATCTCCATGCCTGTCCTATTTGAAAAATCCGGCGCAGAAGGCGAGTATCGGCGCTTCAAATTCGAAGTTATCAAACTGGCGGAGAAAAATGATCTGCCAGGCTATCGACTCCTGATCGAGCAAGGGAAGGGCAGCGAGCCGCTTCTCCGAATGATCCGCTTGGACGATCAGGCTGCCGCAAAGACGAATAGCCAACCTTCGGAAGACATGCCTGCACCGCATTCTCCCGTTTATTCCCCGGGGAAAGATCATAGTGTAACAAAGCGCAAACCGCCGGCATCCGAGGCGACAGAAGCCGTAGAGGTTCAATTCTTTGACGCTCGGTCGCTTGTCCGCTCCGCAGTTGCGGGACTCTCCGACAAGGCTACGCGAGGTATTATTGCAGATGAAACGATGGCTTATCTGCGGGAAAAATGCCCAGGCTGGGACCTCTATGCTCTTCATGCCGAATTCGAAAGCTGGGTGAATGCCGATCCGGCAAGGACACCTGCAAACTGGCAGAAGGCCTTCATCGGATGGGTGAAGCGCCACCATGAAAAGCACAAACACGAGTTACGCAGGTAACCAACGCGATTTGAATAAAAATCTGCGCCAAGCGCCGCTGACATAAGCCGTCCACTCGGGGTTCCCATCGATGGTGCGTTCCAAATGTGTCGTGTCGAATCGGCATCAGCCGCGAAAGCCACACCCAGCAAGCGTCCTTTGAAGCTCTTACCAGCATGTCACCGCGATAATGATTCAATTTCTCTGGGCATCTGGCCTCCAGATCCTGTTTCTCGACACATTGAGAACGGTTTCGAACGGTCACCGACACATCGGGAACGCAAAAGCGAACTTTCGGGAACACGCCTTCGAACTTTCAGGAACACAATGCCGACACATCGGGAACCGCGCAGTGGAAAATCATCAGAGAATACAGCGAGTCGCAGCATCACATCGGCCTCTTAACTAGTCTAACTTAACTGTAACCCATCTAACCCGTTGGAAGTTATAGTTTTTCCAGAATATATTGATGACGAAATGCAAGAGCGAACCTTACGTGGGCCCACATTCCTTTTCGGACGACGCATTGCCATAGCGGGGAACAGTCTTCGATCGGCACCCCAGCTTTCATAAGCAAAATCGAGTCCCTGAATCACAGAGGCTTCTGTGATTCAGAATTCCAATTGGACCGACCGCAAATGATCTTGGCACTATTTCCGAATGGAAACTCCAGAGAACCAGTCATGGCATTGGCAAGCAATAGACCCGTCCCGCAACGTCGCGCGCGACTATCATCTCTGGATTGAGACGGATCTGTTTGGCTGGACAACCGTTGAGCGGCGCTGGGGACGAATCGGTACGAAAGGGCAGGGGGTGACCACCAGCTTTCCAGATAGAAGACAGGCAGACACAATCGCACAGCAGATCCGGATCCGGCGCGAAAGCGCATTTAAGCGGATTGGTGTTCGCTACCAGGCAGTCGAGTGACTTCCCTCAACAATTAGGTGGCTCTTCACAGCTGAACACTTCTCCAAAAACTCCCCAGTTTCGCCAAAGGGAGAGGGGGAAGGCCTGATGCGGTTCAGCATCAGGAGCAGACCGTGACCGACCTTTTTGAACAATCCAGCCAGAAGCTGGACGCAGCAATCACCGAAATCCAGCACGCCATCGCAGCCGGACTGGCGAACAAGCAACGCCTGTTTGAGACGATGCGCCAGCTCTACGGGGAGGGCTCCGCAAACGGCACCTGGAGCCAGAGGGACGCCTTTGACCTGCTCGAGGCGGCATTGACGCGCCACATGGCCGGAATGCTGAACAAGCCTCAGATGCTGCACCAGATCTCGGAGATCAGTGCGCTTATCGAGGCACTGCCGACACATACGGTCAGAAGTGAAGACCAGATCAGGTATCAGCAATTCTCGACGCCCGCAGACCTCGCAAGCCTGGCCGTGATTTTGGCGCAGCCGCTTGCAACCGATATCGTTCTTGAGCCGAGCGCCGGACATGGCGCTCTGGTGGCAACTTTGCCCGATGTCAGCGCATTACATCTCAACGAAATCGATCCGCGCAGGCGTGAAAAGCTGGCTCTGCTGTTTCCCGAGGCCACCATGGCAGGGATCGATGGGGCCATGCTGGCTTCGCATCTCGACGCGGCTGTGCAGCCAAGCCTGATCCTGATGAACCCGCCGTTCTCCCGATCAATGGGGCGAGGAGCAGACGAGTTCGCAGCGGTGCGTCACCTGCGCGCTGCCATAACGCGCCTCAAGCAGGGGGGCAGGATCGTCGCGATCATGCCGGACTGGTTCACGACGAGCGCAAAGCTTGCGAAAATCTATGAAGACACGTTCGCCTCTTGCACGGTCCGCACATCCATCCGGCTCGATAAATGCTATCACAAACAGGGCACCAGCGTGGCCGTGCGCTTGTACGTGATCGACAAGATCCCGGGGCAGATCAGGCCAGCAGTTTTGGCGCGAGAGACAGTTGCAGACGTCGCGTCTGCAGTTCCAATCATCAAACGCGTGACAGCGCAGCCCGACTGCGAACCGCGCGCGGTGCCGCCGAAAGCAAAGCCGGGTGCGCTCTTCAAAGCCATGCGGGCAACGCCGATCACAAAACCCGTCAAAGCGAGGGCAACCCAAGCCCCCAAGATCGAAGCACTGGCGTTCAATACCCTGGACAAGCCGCGCGTGCTCGGTGAGCAAAGCGGGGTCTACATCCCGTACCGGCCAAGCCGGGTCGACATTGTTGGCGCACGCGAGCATCCGACGCCGCTCGTCGAAAGCGTGGCCATGGGCTCGATCCCGGCACCTATCCCGGATTATGTCCCGGCGCTGCAGGACCGGGTCCTTCAGGAAAGCCTGCTCTCCGAGGCCCAGATCGAAACTGTCATCTATGCCGGGAACGCGTGGCAGCAGTATCTGCCGGGCCTGTTCGTTCCGGCTGAGGAAGGCGTTGGCCTGCAACTCGACGAGCAAGGGCGTGCCTACCGCAAAGGCTATTTCCTCGGCGATGGCACGGGGGCAGGGAAGGGCAGGCAGATCGCCGCCTGCATCCTTGATGGCTGGCTTGCGGGACGCCGCAAGGCCATCTGGATCTCGAAGAACGAGAGCTTGCTTGAGGATGCGCGCCGCGACTGGAGCGCCATCGGCGGCCTTGCGGCCGACGTTCAGCCGCTTTCCAACTGGAAGATCGATCAGGCGGTTCCGTTTCGCGAAGGGGTCCTGTTCGTCACCTACCCGACCCTTCGCAGCCAGCGTCAGGACGCCACCCGCCTGAAGCAGCTGCTCGATTGGGCGGGCGAGGATTTCGACGGTGTCATCGCCTTCGACGAGAGCCACGAGATGGGCGGTGTGGCAGGAGGCGAGGGCGCCCGCGGCACGAAAAGCGGATCCTTGCAGGGCATCGCCGGCGTGCTGCTGCAAAACAATCTGCCCGATGCCCGGGTTCTCTACGCCTCGGCGACCGGAGCCTCGGAGGTCAACAACCTTGCCTATGCCGTGCGGCTTGGTCTGTGGGGACCTGGCACCGCGTTTGCCAACAGGGAAGATTTCATCAGCCAGATCAGGGCAGGGGGCATCGCTGCGATGGAACTCGTGTCGCGCGATCTCAAGGCACTTGGCCTCTATCAGGCGCGCGCACTCAGCTTTTCAGGCGTCGAATACGACATCCTGAAACATGATCTGACCGCCGAACAGATCGCCGTCTACGACACTTATGCCGACGCCTGGGCGATCATTCATCAGAACCTTGAGGAGGCGCTGGAGCTGACCGGTGTCGTCGATGAAATCGACGGCGCAACGCTCAACAGCGGTGCGAAAGCCGCAGCGCGAAGCCGGTTTGAAAGCACCAAGCAGCGGTTCTTCAACCAGCTGCTGCTGTCGATGAAGCTGCCCACGCTGATTGCTGCCATCAATTTCCATCTGGACCGCGATGAGGTGGTTGTCGTCCAACTGGTCTCGACCGCCGAAAGCATCCTCGATCGCCGTCTCGACAGCCTCTCGCCAGAAGAGCGCGCGGAGCTCGACCTCGACCTCAGCCCGCTCGACGCCGTGATCGAGTACCTCGAGCGCGCCTTCCCAACGCAACAGATGCAAGTATTCGTCGATGATACCGGCACTCAGCGCTCGGCACCGATGTTCGACGAGGAAGGCCGTCCAGTCCACAACCAGACTGCGATCGCCCGCCGCGGCGATATGATCGAGCACCTGTGCGCCATGCCGCCGATCAAGCCAGCGCTGGACGGGATCATCGAGCACTATGGACCGGAGAAGGTCGCCGAGGTGACCGGGCGCAGCAAGCGGCTTATAACCCAGAGCGACGGCCAGCAGCGTCTCGAGACCCGCTCGCCGCGGACGAACCAGTCCGAGACCGACCAGTTCATGGATGGCAGGAAGCCGATCCTTGTCTTCAGCGATGCGGGCGGCACCGGACGGTCCTATCACGCCAGCCTTGATGCAGCTTGCCAGAAGCGGCGCATCCACTTCCTGCTTGAGCCGGGATGGCGAGCCGACCGCGCCATCCAAGGGCTGGGCCGAACGCACCGGACCCATCAAGCCAACACGCCGCTATTCCGGCCTGTCACCACGAACTGCAAAGGGGAACTGCGGTTCACCAGCACTATTGCACGCAGGCTCGACAGCCTGGGGGCGCTGACGCGGGGCCAACGCCAGACGGGCGGCCAGAACCTTTTTGACCCTGCCGACAATCTCGAAAGCGAATACGCCAAGGCCGCTCTCTCTACCTGGTTTGCCTTGCTGGCGGATGGCAAGCTGAAGAGCGCGACGCTGATCGATTTCCAGCCCCGTAGCGGGCTCAAGATTGTCTCCGACGACGGCATTCTCGAAGAGGACCTTCCGCCGATCCAGCGCTGGCTCAACCGCATCCTCGCGCTGCCGATCGGAATGCAGAATGCGATCTTCGAGGAATTCCTGGGGTTGGTCGAAGCGCGAGTGTCCGCAGCGCGCGAGGCCGGATCACTCGATGTCGGCGTCGAAACACTGCGGGTTGAACATGCCGAAGTCGTCGAAGACATAGTCCTGCGGACCGACGGGCGAACCGGCGCCACGTCACACTTGCTGCAGCTGGCTCTAAAGACGAGAGCACGACCGATCTCGCTTGAGCGTGTCCTTGAGCGCCGTGACTACGCCGACGGTTGCATTCTGCTCCACAATACCAAGAGCGGGAAAGCGGCCCTGGCCGAACCTTCGCGGCACTTCATGACTGAGCAAGGCGAGCTGATCAGGCGAGTTATCCTCCACCGTCCCCTGCGGCGCGAATACCACCACTTCGATGACCTTGCGGAATCGGCCTGGGAGGAAGCACCCCGCCGGACCTTCGAAAAGTTATGGCTGAGCGAGGTTGGGGAGCTTGCCGAACGGCTCACCACAGAGACCGTGTACCTTGCGACCGGACTTCTCCTGCCGATCTGGTCGAGCCTTCCCATCGACTACCTGGAAGTTCGGCGGATCGTCGACGAAGAGGGCAGAAGCTGGCTCGGCCGCATGGTACACGAGCTCGACGTGGCAAAGCTGCTCGAGAAATTCGACATTGCCTCTACCGTTGAAATGAGCCCGGATACGATCATCAAGGCGCTCAGCGAAAGCCGGATCATCCCGCTCAAGCAGCCATTTGAGGCGACCCTCAAAGGCTCCCGCGTGGCAGGCGAGCAGCGCTACGAAATCGTCGGTGCGCCTGTCGATCAGCTGCCTTGGCTGAAGAGCATCGGCTGCTTCACCGAGATCATTTCCTACCGGACACGGGTATTCATTCCGAAAGCAACCGCTTCATCGGTGATCAGCGCCCTGCTTCGCGTGTGAGATATGAAGTGAAAAGCTGGTACCCCGATGACAGAGGTGTAACCTCCGGGGTTACACCTCTGTTGACTCCTTGTGTAACTTGTGGGATTACACCTTCATGGAAATCGGAAGCATCCGCCACAAGGCGCTTCGCAGGTTTGCTGAAACCGGGAAGCCAGCAGGGCTGATGGAGGTTGACCGGCTCCGTCGCATGTTGGCGTTCATTGCCTCGGCAGAGAGCCTGGATGAGCTGGCGGTGCCGCCGAATTTCGGGTTTCATCCCCTCAATGGCGACAGGGAGGGATACTTTGCCATGACGGTAACCCGAAATTGGCGCCTGACATTCACAATGTTCGACGAACTCACCGTCGCTGATCTCGATCTGGAGGACTATCACTGATGGCTATCAAGCTCCATGACAGCTTCGCGATCCACCCGGGCCCTTGGTTGCTCGAAGAGATCGTGAAGCCTTACAACATGAATGTGTCGAGCACCGCAGATCATCTCAAGGTTACTCGGCCTGCGTTGAGCCGCTTGCTGAATGGCAGGGCTGCGCTAACCCCGGAGATGGCGATCCGCTTCGAGAAGGCATTTGGCGTCTCTGCTGCCACCATGCTGCGGATGCAGTCCACCTATGATCTTGCGCAAGCCAAAGGCGGATTGGAGAGGATTTCTATCGAGCGCGTGCGCGAGCCTGCATAGCAGGACTCTATTGGGTCGCTGATGATCGCAGTCACGTTGGAACTCGCTCCATCGGATGTCCCGCCTGACTGACAATGCGCCTACTGGCCAAGAGGTTATGGTTTCGGACCGAGATAGGCCAATTCTGCCCCGCTAGATCGGACGGTCTCAATTCTTCGCCCCGGTCAAAGGCAAAGTCACCTTTGTTTCCCGTTCTTTCTACCTGGCCAATCAAGGCCATGGAGAAAGATGATGACCTATTCTCACTTCGACCCCGCCATGCAGAACCGCGTTGTGTGGAATGCCGGCAGAACCGTCGGCACCAAGCGGCCGCTCACCCAAAAACAGATTTGGGCGATCCGGTTCTTCCTTGATCGCGAGGAGCGGCTCCGCGACCGTGCGCTGTTTGACCTGGCGATCGACAGCAAGCTGCGGGGCTGCGATCTTGTGAAGCTCAAGATCGGCGACCTCGTGGCCGGATCGGAGGTCCGCGACCGTGCGATGATCATCCAGCGGAAGACCGGCCGACCCGTGCAATTCGAAATCACCGCAGACGCCCGCTCGAGCCTGGCGACATGGCTACTGCGACGTGGCGGCACCATCGATGATTTCGTGTTCCCAAGCAGGATCCATTCCGGTCAACCGATGAGCACGCGGCAGTATGCCCGGCTCGTCGATGAATGGGTCACCGCAGTCGGGTTGCGGCGTGAAGACTACGGCACGCATTCCATGCGGCGCACCAAAGCGGCCATGATCTACCGGACAACGGGAAATCTGCGTGCGGTCCAGATTCTCCTGGGACATTCCAAGATCGAGAACACGGTCCGCTATCTCGGTGTCGACGTGGAGGATGCACTTGTCCTCGCTGAGCGTATCGAAATCTGACCATCATGGCGGCCGTCGGGCAAGCTCCGATGGCCGCTTTTGGTGAAAAGCTGAGATCGCCGAACCGGCAACAAGTGGGTGGTTTGCTGAACGGCGGCTAATCTCGGCCCCGCAACATCATGGGCCCCGTCCGTCACGCTATATGATGATGGGTTTCGGCCCTGCGCGCCCCTTCATCATGAAAGGCTGGCGCCG
>Ga0114986_1000123_pt1 | contig 20660 bp, 18 predicted proteins | sample Shrwel1BS1Day17_FD_96988 | JGI IMG/M metagenome (GOLD analysis project Ga0114986, IMG submission 96988) | Subsurface microbial communities from deep shales in Ohio, USA - Utica-3 well 1 S-1-Day17 | ecosystem: Environmental > Aquatic > Deep subsurface > Shale gas/oil reservoir > Produced... | reverse complement strand
GCCCACAGCACGATGGGCAGGCTGAGCAGCAACTCGGCCCAGGTCCGGACCAGCGGCGGCAAGCCTTCGAGCCGATGCCCGGCCATCGCCAGCACGACGACTGTTACGGTCAACGGCAAACTGAGCCAGAAACGGCGGTGGAAATCCCGATACTCGGCGTTGTCCTCGTCCTTCTCGAAATCGGGCAATACCGGTTCGAGGGCCATGCCGCATTTGGGGCAGGTGCCGGGGCCGGTCTGGCGGATTTCCGGGTGCATCGGGCAGGTGTATTCGGCGTCCAGAATGGCCGGCTCGGCTGGCTGCGGGCCGAGGTAGCGCGCCGGTTCCGCCGCGAATTTCGTTTTGCATTGGGCACTGCAGAAGCGGTAATGGACGCCGTCCAGATCTGCCGCATGCGGCGACTCCGGTTTGACGGTCATGCCGCAGACGGGGTCGATGAAGATAGCCGACGACGAATGGTCGTGATGTTGCCCTGAGTGCTCGCTGTTCATGGCTACTCCCCTTTTATCAAAGTTGATCCAGTTGCCCCATGGGCCAATATCGAAAAAAATTGGCCCTGCTTTGCAGCAAGGCCGTTAGCAACGATCGCGCAGGAGAGAGAGCCGACCGCAAAAGGGATCTGGTTAAAGTTGCACAGGCTCCAGCCAGATTTTTCCTCATGACTATTTTCTATTTAGTCGATACCGACCTTGCGCTGTTCGCTGCGCACATAGGCCGTGATGTGTGCCACGTCGTCGGGTGTTACCTGCGGCACCGGCGCCATATCGCCGAATTTCCAGTGATGGGCGCGCACACCGTTCTTCGCAGCGAGTTGAAAAGCGGCATCGGCATGGTGTGATGGCTCGTAGATGCGGTGCAAGAGAGGCGGCCCCTTGTCCGAGCCTTTCAAGTCCGCACCGTGACAGGCCGCGCAATGTTTCGCGAATAGCGTCTTGCCGGCTGCCGGATTGGGCATCAGGCCAGGACTGGGTTTGGGCACCTGCCAGCCTTGGGCTTGCACCGACAGGCAGACCAAGGCGATCAGCCCTGCCGCGAGCAGTTGCCTACCAAATTTGTTCATTGGTTCCTCGCGCCCTGTCGTGTCCGCCAAGCCGCGGTGTGATGGTTGGATTCAGGATTCATCGGTTGGCTCCTCGTACTTGATTGACGCCGTGGGGCACTGCCGAGCAGCAAGCGGCAGGTTTGGCGGCGGCGCGTACCAAAGCGTTTTCAGCGCACCAGCCTTGAAGGGCCAGCCGCCAACAGCGGCAGGCCCTTGGTACCCGCTGGAACCGCTCAGTGGGAGTGACCGGCACTTGATCCGCCACTGGAACCGCTCCTGGAATATTCGCCGCCGGCGCAACCACCCAGCAATACCACAACCACTGTCGCGGCAACAACTAACATCTTTTTCGACACTTCAGATTCTCCTTGGTTAAAAATGTTTCATTCAATGCCTCGATTCAGGCTGGTTATGGATCTGCATCCGTCAGGAATTTCCACCGCCTGCTTTTTCGTTTTCAGGCTCATATGGCCGGGATCGCGGCCAGGGTCCGCACCGTCGACGAAACCATGCACATCAGAACTTCGCCTCGGCCCACAGCCAGAACTTGTCCGTATCAACTGAGAAGCTCTTGGCGTCGTAGCGGGCGTACTTGGCCCCCACTGCATAGGTCTTATCTATAGCCTTGACGGCCTGCAGGTCCCATTCCGTGCCGTAGCGCGTGCTGTTGTTGTCGGCGCGGAAGTCATGGTAGATCGCCTCGAGCCGGGTGCCCAACACCGTGGTGGTGGCGGACAGGTAGGCATCCTTGAGGCCGGCTCCCGGGGTCACGAGGAACTGGTCGGCCCAGCCGTTCATGGCGTGCAAGGTGGCGAGCGGCGTCTGGAAGGCGACCGTGCCGTTGCCACCCAATACCTCATAGCCCAGCTTGAACACGGCGTTGGACAGGTCCACGCCGCCTTCGACCAGGTAGTACTTGAGGTTGTAGTTGCGCGGATTGTCGCTGTAGTCGCGCTGGGTGGCATATTCCGCTGTGTATAGCGCCTTGGCCCCGCCCAAAGGCGCGCTGCCCTTCAGGCGCAAACCGTAGGTCTGGGTGGAACTGGCCGCCAGATCGGTGAAATCCAGGAGATAGCCGTAGCCCACCACCTCGCCCAGGCTCCAGCCCTTGTAGCTGACGTTGAAGATGGGCGAGTTCATCTTGAAGTCGCCCTGCGGGCTCTTGTCGCTGAAAACGCGATTGACGTTGTAGATGTAGCCTGCGGTGATGTTCGTCTGGGGCAACGAGGCGTTGGTGAGCGTGAAGGCGTCGAAGGTTTGCTCGTTCTGGCGCCAGCCGACGTTGCCGATGAAACGGTGATTGTCCAGGATGATGCGTTGCCTGCCGTACTTCAGCGTGGTATCCGCCAGGCCGGCATAGCTGAGATAGGCCTGGTTGATCTCTGTCGCCTCCGGGTCGACCACGGTGGCATAAGCGGTCTTGCCGTTTACCGTGCTGTTGTAGTTCTCGCCGCCCAGGGCGGTCACGGTCTCGGCCTCGACGAGAGCGCCAAAGCCGTGGAACTGGCCGGTTTCGTAACCGAGGCGTAGGCGCAAGGTCGCCGCATTGGCGTCCTTCAGGGCGTTGGCCTGGTCGACCGACTCGTAGCGCAGCCGCAAATCAACGGTAGGCTTGCCACCGGTGAGCGCACCGGTGAAGTCGTCGGCCGCAGCCGTTGACACCGTGGCTACCAGCAACGCAGCCCCCAGGGCCGAGTAGTGGTCAATGGCAAATAAGGAAAAGTACGTTTTTTTGGCATGCTTTTCTCCAGCAGACGGTTGGCTTACGTGAAAACTTCCAGTATGCGACTGCGGCACTGACAAAAACATGGCCGCCTGATTACAAATCTGTCATGAAAACACCATGTCCCGAGGGGCCGTTATTTCCTACCCTTAATCGGCGCCTCAGGGCCGTGGCTGGCCTGTCTTGCCGCCAACGGCAATCCCCATCATCCGGTCCGGGGCCTTGCCAGTACGACCGGTGGCACGGTGTTGGCCGCGCCACCAGTTGGTCAAACGATCAGAACTTGTAACTCATGCCGACTTCGAAATTGCGCTCCACGCCGGGGAAGATTCCGTCCGGGTTGCGACTGGCAATGTATTTCCGGTCGAACAGATTGCGCACCGTGCCGAACACATTCCACTGCTTGCTCAGACTGTACTGGGCATTCAGGTTGACGGTCGTGTAGGCCGGGATTTCGCCGCGCCGGCCATCACTGCTTTCAGCCTCGGTGTTCTCCGGATCGACGTACTGGCTGGACACGTGGTAGGCGCTGACGCCGGTCTTCAGCGGTCCGGCCTGGTAGTTCAGCGCCAGGTTCCCGGTCAGTTCGGGCGCGTACGGCAGACGGTTGCCGTTGCGGTCGATGCCGCCGACGATTTTGGTGCTGTTGTACTTCGCCGTCGGCACATAGGTTGCGTTGGCGGCCACGCTCCAGCCGCCGCCGATGTCGAAGCCGAGCGCGCCTTCGAGGCCCTGGTTCAGGGTTTCGCCGGCATTGGTCACCGTGGCGCCGACGCCGCCGGATTCGGATTGCGGCACGATCTGGTTGGCGAAGTCCATCCGGAAGGCGGTCGCTTCGTAGCTCCAGCGATTTGCCGTGCCGCGCACGCCGATTTCGAAATTGGTCGAGCGTTCGGCATCGAGTTCCTGATCGACGCCACCGGCGCTGATCGCTGTCGCCACCATGGCCGGCGAGAAGCCCTTGTAAACCCCAGCGAACAGTTGCGCCTGCGGCATCAGTTGCCAGGTCAGCCCGAGCCCGGGCATCACTTCGGTATTGCTGGACTTGCCAGAAACGCCGTTCAGTTCGTTCTTGCGCTTCTGGTCATACGATTCGATGCGCAAGCCGACGGTGGTGGCCAGCGCGTCGCTGATCACGAAGCGGTTCTGGCCGTAGAAAGCGATGCCTTTGGCATCCTGCGAGTCGTCGCCGGTCAGTTCCCCGGAACGGGCGTTGGGATTGGTTTTCGAACGGACGGTCTGGTTGCTCAGGGAGTCGCTGTGCAGACGGATACCGATCTCCGCCTCGTTCTTGATGCCGAAGCCGTTGAAATTGACGAACAGCCGGCTGTCGATGCCGGCCATCTCGAACGAGCGGTTGCGGCCGGACATGCAATAGGCGGCACCGGTGCACGCGACGAACGTCGTGCCGTCGGCGCTGCGCGCGGCGATGTCGCGCCGCCAGTAGTCGCGGTCCAGTTGGGCCCAGTAAACGAGAGTCTTCACCTTGATGTCTTCGTTGATCTCGATTTCATGATTGAAATCGAACGCGTTGCGCTGGTTCAGGAAATAATCGTCGGGCGCCGGATTCTTGGTCGGATTGTTGCGGTATTCGTTGGGCCGCAGGCCGAGATAGGAAGTATTGATGTCGTTGTCGTAACGCGAGATCTTGAGGCTGACCCATTGCTTGTCGCCGATCGCCATGCCGCCCTTGACGACAATGTCGTTCATATCGAAGGCGTTGCGGCGGAAGCCGTCGCCCTGCGAGGTGACCAGGCTGACGCCGCCGATCGCCTCGCCCGAAGGCGCGACGCCGCCGGCATCAAGGCCGAGCAGCCAGTAACCATGGGAGCCCGCCTTGGCGGTCACCTTGACGCCATCCTCCGGCTTCTTGGTCTTGTAGTTGATCACGCCGCCGATCGTGGTCGGGCCGTAGCGCAGGCCGGCGGCCCCCTTGAGCACTTCGATGCTCTCCATGCGCTCGATGCGCGGGCTGTAATAGGATTCATTGGCCAGGAACAGGCCGGGGGCGACTGGCACGCCGTCTTCCAGCACCAGCAGTTTCTGGCTGCGATTGGGATTCAGGCCGCGCAGGCCGATGTTGGGAATAAAACCGTAACCTTCCTCTTCCCGCACCACGATGCCCGGCACCGCCTTGAGGGCATCCTGGACCGACAGCGGCTGGCGGAGCGCCAGATCTTCCTTGCTGATGACGGTGACTGCCCCGGGCAGCTTGGCGATCGCCTGCTCGCCCTTGCCGACCACGTCGATGCTGGGCAGTTCGACTTCGGCGGCAACCAGCGAGGTCGGGACATTCATCACGAGGGCCACGGCCAAGGCCAGTTTGGTCCTGCCAAACAGCTTGCTGTCGTGTCGTTTGGGGGGCTGCCAGTTCATTGAAACTCCTTGCGTCAGTTGTCAGTTATTTGGCTGGCTTGACGCGAGGGGTGCGGCTGGCTGGCTGGGATGGTTTAAGTAAGTAAGCGTACCGTTTTGTCAAAAGCAAATAATTGCAAATGGTAACGATTCGCGTTGCTGTGGTCAATATTGCCCTATATGGGGCAACAAAAAATAGGGATCAGCCCCGTCAGACCCCATTGTTTTCTGCCCCGAAGCAATCTGGTTTTTGCCCATTTCTCCGGTCGACCGTAGCATTCGCTTTCCCGGCCGCCCGGCCTACGGATCAGTGAAAGCGTGCGACGCTCAGCACGAGCACCGCCAGCAGCACAAACAAAGTTCTCTTCCAGAAAATCACCGGATTGCGCTCGATCAGCGGCGGGCGGATTTTGTTCAGAAAAGCCTGATTCGTGTGGTGGATCTAGACGAATTCGGACAGTTCCTCGTAGCGTGCCAAGGGATCACGCTCGACGGCTTGGCGGATAGCCAAAACAATCAGTCCTGTGGCGAACAGTCGCTTACAAATTCTGTTCATTGCTACCTTCTGCCTTGCCGTGACCGCCATGCCCACCGTGACCGAAGAAGTGCATCAACGGACAGAGCAGAAGGAGCAAATAAATCCACCGTCCGATCAGATGTTCCCAATGCTCGCGAATGATGAAGAACCCCAGGATGACCGCGATCATGGCAACGACGACCGCGCCACGCGACCGGTACCACGGCTCGGCGTGACGATGGTCGGATTCCGTTTTCACGAGGTGACTCCTTGTTCTCGATTGACAGCGGATGGATCTGCAGAACGGCAAACGAGGGGCTGGGTTGTCGCGCCGTGCTTGGCGGCTCCGGCACCAGGCATGGGAAACTGGTCACCCAAGGTGAACAGCTTCCCATGCCTGCAGGAATCGATTAGTGGGAGTGACCGGCGTGCGAGTCGTTCCCCGAGCTGCCCGTATATCCATCGCTGGCACAGCCGCCCAGCAATAGTCCAGCCACCGTCACAGCAATCACCAAAAGTTTCTTCGACATCACGTTCTCCTTGCGTTGAAAAAATTTATTCTTTCCCGCGCTTCAAGCCCCACTGTTTTACCAAGGCGTAGATGGCGGGAATCACCGCGAGGGTCAGCACCGTCGAGGAAATCATGCCGCCGACCATCGGTGCCGCGATGCGGCTCATCACCTCCGAGCCGGTGCCGGTGCCCCACATGATCGGCAGCAGGCCAGCCATGATGGCGACTACGGTCATCATCTTCGGGCGCACCCGCTCGACCGCACCTTCCATCACGGCGTCGTAAAGATCGGCCACGGTCGGTGCGCGGCCTTCGTGCCGGCACTTTTCCTTGACTTCCTCCCAGGCGTGATCGAGGTAGATCAGCATGATGACGCCGGTCTCGGCCGCAACGCCGGCCAGCGCGATGAAACCGACCGCCACGGCGACCGACAGGTTGTAGCCGAGCCACCACATCAGCCAAATGCCGCCGACCAACGCAAACGGCACCGACAGCATGACAATCAGGGTTTCGGTCAGTCGCTTGAAGTTCAGGTAAAGCAGCAGAAAGATGATCAACAGCGTCACCGGGATGACAATCTTCATTTTCTCGATAGCCCGTTCCATGTACTCGAACTGGCCACTCCAAGTGACGTAGTAGCCGGGTGGGAACTTGACCTGTTCGGCGACCGCCTTCTTGGCGTCGGCCACGTAGCTGCCAATGTCGCGGTCGCGGATGTCGACATAAATATAGGCGGAGAGCAGGGCGTTTTCGGTACGGATGCTGGGTGCGCCCTTGGCGACAACGACCTTGGCCAGTTGCCCGAGCGGAATCATCGCCCCGTCCATGGTCGGGATCAGCACTTCGCGGGCGATCTGCTGCGGATCGGAGCGCAATTCGCGCGGGTAGCGCACGGTGACACCGAAACGTTCCCGCCCCTCGACCGTGGTGGTCACCATCTCACCGCCCAGCGCCGTGCCGATCACATCCTGCAGGTCGCCGATGGCCAGGCCGTAGCGCGCCAGTTGCTCGCGGTCCGGTTCGATATTGAGATAGAAACCGCCCGTGATGCGCTCGGCGAAGGCACTGGTCGTGCCGGGCACGGCTTTGACCACGGCCTCGATTTCCTTGGCCACTTTTTCCATCTCACCGAGATCCTTGCCGAAGACCTTGATGCCGATCGGCGTGCGAATGCCGGTGGACAGCATGTCGATGCGGGCCTTGATCGGCATCGTCCAGGAGTTGGCGACGCCGGGGAATTGCAGGGCCTTGTCGAGTTCGGCAATCAACTTGTCGGTGGTCAGGCCCGGGCGCCATTCGGATTCCGGCTTCAGGTTGATCACCGTCTCGAACATCTCGGTCGGCGCCGGATCGGTCGCCGTATTGGCGCGCCCGGCCTTGCCATAGACCGAAGCGACCTCGGGGAAACTCTTGATGATCTTGTTCTGCGTCTGCATCAACTCGGCGGCTTTGGTGATCGACATGCCGGGCAGCGATGCCGGCATGTAGAGCAGCGTACCCTCGTTGAGCGTCGGCATGAACTCCGAGCCGAGTTGAGAGGCCGGGTAGATCGAGGCCACCAAGGCGACGACGGCAGCAACGATGGTCATTTTCTTCCAGCGCATGACGCCGGCGATGATCGGCCGATAGACCCAGATCAGGAAGCGATTCACCGGATTCTTCGCTTCCGGCATGACCTTGCCTTGGATGAACAGCATCATCAGGACCGGCACCAGCGTCACCGAAAGCAGCGCCGCGCCGGCCATCGAGAAGGTCTTGGTGAAGGCGAGCGGCGAGAAAAGCCGCCCCTCCTGGCCTTCCAGGGCGAACACCGGGAGGAAGGAAACCGTGATGATGAGCAACGAGAAGAACAGCGCCGGGCCGACTTCCTTGCAGGCGGCGAGCATGGCGTCGGCACGCTCGGCCTTGGTGTGCTCCTCGGGCAGGCGTTCCAGGTGTTTGTGGGCGTTCTCGATCATCACGATGGCGGCGTCGATCATCGCGCCGATGGCGATGGCGATACCGCCCAGGCTCATCAGATTGGAGTTCATGCCCAGCGAGCGCATGGCGATGAAGGCGATCAGCACGCCGACCGGCAGCATCAGGATGGCGACCAGGGCGCTGCGCACGTGCATCAGGAAAACGATGCAGACCAGCGCGACGATCAGTGCCTCCTCAATCAGCGTCCGTTTCAACGTGTCGATGGCGCGGTGGATCAGTTCGGAACGGTCGTACACCGTCTGGACCGTGACGCCCTCGGGCAAGCCGCCACCGATTTCGTCGATTTTGGCTTTCAGGTTGTGGATGACTTCCAGCGCGTTCGCACCGTAGCGCGCCATGGCAATGCCCGACACCACTTCGCCTTCACCGTTGAGTTCGGTCAGGCCGCGCCGTTCGTCGGGCGTCAGTTCGACGTGCGCGATGTCGCGGATCAGCACCGGCGTGCCCTTGTCGCTCTTGACGACCAGCGTTTCGAGGTCGTTCTTGCCACGCAGGTAACCCTTGCCGCGCACCATGTACTCGGTTTCAGCCATCTCGACGACACGGCCACCGACATCGCGGTTCGAGTCGCGGATCACCTGCGCCACCTTCATCAGCGGGATGCCGTAGGAACGCAGTTTCACCGGGTCGACGGTGACCTGGTAGGTCTGAACGAAGCCGCCGATCGATGCGACTTCGGCGACGCCGTGCGCCTTGGTCAGTTGATAGCGGACGTACCAGTCTTGGATGGTGCGCAGTTCGGCCAGCGTCTTGTCTTTGGCGAGCAACGCATACTGGTAAACCCAGCCGACGCCGGTGGCGTCCGGTCCAAGCGACGGCGTGACGCCCTTCGGCATGCGGCTGGAGGCGAAATTCAGATATTCAAGGACGCGCGAGCGTGCCCAGTAGATGTCGGTGCCATCCTCGAAAATGATGTACACGAAGGAGGCACCGAAGAACGAGAAGCCGCGCACCACCTTTGATTTCGGCACCGACAACATGGCCGTGGTGAGCGGATAGGTGACCTGATCCTCGACGACCTGCGGCGCCTGGCCGGGATATTCGGTATAAACGATGACCTGCACGTCCGAGAGGTCAGGCAAGGCATCGATCGGCGTGCGCAATACGGCATAAATGCCGGCGATGGTGATGAACAGGGTGGCGAGCAAGACCAGGAAGCGGTTCCGGCCCGACCATTCGATAATATTGGCCAACATGGGGTGACTCTCCGTGGTTCTCGGTCAGTGACCGGCGTGCGGGTTGGCCCCGGCGGCCGGCGTGCCGGCTCCCTGGTTTGCTGGCAGCGGCTTGACGGCCGTAATCACCCATTCGCCGGGCTGCCGCTCGACGAACTCGACGGCGACTTTGGCTCCCGGTTTTATCACTTGCAGCAGCGATGCGTTGGCGGCCTTGAACTCCATGGTCATGGCCGGCCATTTGAGGCTGGCGACCGGGCCGTGATTGAGGCTGATTGTGCCGGCTGCCGCATCGACGCCATCCACCGTGCCTTCGGCCTGGTGGCTGGCGCCTTTGGCGGCTGGCTGTCCGGGTGCTACCGCTTGCCCTTCTTTTGGGGCGGCGCCATGGGCGGCATGGCCAAAACCGCCGACCGCTGCCTTGAGGTTGCTCTCGGCATCGATCAGGAAGTTGGCGGCGACCACCACCTGCTCGCCATCTTTGACACCTTCCAGCACTTCGACATGATTGTCGCTGCGGCCACCGAGCTTGATTTCGCGTGGCTCGAAGCGACCTTCGCCCTGCTGGATCAGCACAATCTGGCGGGCACCGCTGTCGATGACGGCGGAAGTCGGTACCGTGACCACCTGGCCTTTGGTACCCACCGGTAGTTCGACCTGGGCGAACATCGACGGTTTGAGCAGCAGCCCCGGATTGGCCAATTCGACGCGAACCGGTACCGTGCGGGTTTGGGCGTTCAAGGTCGGATAGACATAGCTGATCGTGCCTTCGAAGGTCTTGTCCGGGTAGGCGTTGATCCTGACCTTGGCCTTGGCCCCCGTCCTGACTGCGGCGGTCCCGCTTTTTCGGACAGTCGGCTAAGCTAAGGCTGACCGGCTGAAAGGAACGTGAAACATGGGAGCGAAGCGCAAGCAACACAGCGCGGAATTCAAGGCGCAGGTCGCGATGGCGGCCTTGGCTGGAGACAAGACCCTGGCCGAACTGGCCTCTGTCTATGGTGTCCATCCGACAATGATCAGCACCTGGAAACAGGAACTGATGAAGAATGCCAAGGAACTGTTCGAGCGCGGCAACAAGAAGGCGGCCGACCCGCAAGCGGTGATCGACAATCTGCATCGCAAGATCGGCCAGCTCCAGGTCGAACGGGATTTCTTGGCCGGACAGCCCGCCATTGCCCGCCTGCTGAAAGGCGGGCAATGATCACCCCGGGAAGTGAGCTGTCCGTCGCCCGGCAATCCAGTCTGCTGGGCGTATCCCGTAGCAGCGTCTATTACCGACCCAAGCCCGAATCGGCAGAAGAACTCGATCTGCTCAAGCGGCTCGACGAACTCTTCACGGAGAACCCCGTCTATGGCAGCCGGCGGCTACAGGTGATGCTCAAGCGGGACGGCATTCAGATTGGGAGAAGGCGGGTCCGGCGGCTGATGAAGAAGCTCGGTCTGTGGGCCATTGGCCCCAAGCCCAACACCAGCAAGCCGCACCCGGCGCACAAGATCTACCCCTATCTGCTGCGCGGCCTGGTTGTCGAGCGCCCCAATCACGTCTGGGCCACCGACATCACCTACATCCGCATGCGGCATGGGTTTCTGTACCTGTGCGCCATTCTGGACTGGGCGACGAGAAAGGTACTGGCCTGGCGCCTGTCGAACACACTGACCACCGACTTCTGCACAGCAGCGTTGAAAGAAGCCTTGGCCCGCTACGGTACGCCGAAGATCTTCAACACCGACCAGGGCAGCCAATTCACCAGCGTCGAATTCACCGACGTTCTCAAGGTTCACGGCATCCAGATCAGCATGGATGGTCGCGGACGTTGCCATGACAACATCTTTGTCGAGCGTCTGTGGTGGACGGTGAAGCACGAGTGGGTCTATCTGCGCCCTTGCGACAACGGTATCGAGCAACATCGCAGCCTGACGGCGTGCTTCGACTGGTATAACCAACGACGTCCGCATCAGTCGCTGAACTGGCAGACGCCGGACGAGACGTATTTCGGTGCGTTGGCCAAAGAGCAGCCGAGGGCAGCCTGAAATGCAGAAGCGATGCACTGTGGATTTATGGACAGCCGGCTGCGCCGGTTCCCGCCTGACCGCGCCAGCGCGGTCCCCTATGGACAAGCCATGGACAACGCTCTGCGTTGCCCACCGCTTGCCCACAGGTCGGCGGCTGCCCACAAGCTCCACAGCGCTCGATTCAATCCGTATAAAATCCGGGAAAGTCAAAACCAATACCCCGGCACCGGCTTTAGCTTATTCACCCCCGGTGACTGTCCAAACGAGTGGAACCACCGCACTTTCGCCAAACCAACATCTTGCTGACTTGTGGATTACATTTCCGTAATCTAGGCATTTAGCCTTCAAAAGCGACGGAAAATGCGCCATCAATAGCCAATGGATGGCGGAGAGAGCGATGAAAATTCTTGTGGTGGAAGACGAAACCAAAACCGGGACCTACCTCAAGCAGGGGTTGGTTGAGGCGGGCTTCGTCGTGGATTTGGCTATCAACGGCCTCGACGGACTACATCTGGCGCTGACCGAGGCTTACGATCTGGCGATCCTCGACGTCATGCTCCCGGGTATCGACGGCTGGCAGGTGTTGCAAGGCATTCGTCGGGCCGGCAAGGAAATGCCGGTGCTGTTTCTGACGGCACGCGACCAGGTCGAGGACCGGGTCAAGGGACTGGAGTTGGGCGCTGACGACTACCTGGTAAAACCCTTTGCCTTCTCCGAACTTTTGGCTCGTGTCAGAACCCTGTTGCGGCGGGGCGGAAAAGCCAAGGAATCCGAGTTTCTGCGCGCCGCAGACCTCGAACTCGACCTGCTACGGCGCCGGGTCAATCGCGCCGGCAAACGCATCGATCTGACTGCCAAGGAGTTCGCGCTGCTTGAACTGCTGTTACGCCGCCAGGGCGAAGTGCTGCCTCGGTCGCTGATTGCCTCCCAGGTTTGGGACATGAATTTCGATAGCGACACGAATGTCATTGAGGTGGCGATCAAACGCCTGCGCGTCAAAATTGATGATGGCTTTGAACCCAAACTGATCCGCACCGTGCGTGGCATGGGCTATGTCCTGGAGGTGATCGATTGACATCGACTCGCGGCCCTTCACTGACACTCCGGCTGACCCTGTTATTCGCATTGGCCTCGGCCTTAGTGCTGTTCCTGCTGGGCTTGCTTATCGGCAACTCTGTCGAGCACCACTTCGAGGAACAGGATATGGAGGTGCTCAACGGAAAAATGCAGTTGGCAAAGCATATTCTGGAACGGAGTCCGGGCAGCCAACCCAAAGAAACGCTAACTCAGCAACTGGACGATGCGCTGACGGGGCACCATGGACTGGTCGTTGCCGTCTATCACCAGAATGGAGAAACGCTGTATGCCAACGAATCAATGGCGTTTCCTCAGGAACTTTTGTCTCCTAGTCAGACATCGAGGCATGAGCGACCTGTCAAATGGACCAGCAACGACGGTCTGCCGTGGCGGGGTATTTCCTCGATGGTCAAGCTTGGCGCCGATAGCAGCAGCCTAACGGTAGCAATCGCCACCGATATCACCCATCACGAGCACTTCATGAGTTCGTTTCGGGGAACGCTGTGGGTGTTTATGGCACTGGCAACCCTGGCCATGGGTCTACTTGGCTGGTTTGTCGTCCGCCGAGGTCTGTCGCCACTACAAGTCATCAAACTCCGGGCTGCCGAAATTACTGCCAACCACCTACATACTCGCCTGCCGGTAGAGTCCATCCCCTTAGAGTTGGCCGATTTGGCCGACACCCTGAACAGTATGCTTGCGCGCCTGGAAGAATCTTTTCAGCGACTATCGGATTTTTCATCGGATCTCGCTCACGAATTACGAACGCCAGTCAGCAACTTGCTGACCCAGACCCAGGTCACGCTCTCAAAAGCGCGTTCTGCTGATGATTATCGGGACATTCTGGCGTCCAATGCGGAAGAGTTCGAGCGCCTGTCACGAACCATTTCTGACATGCTTTTCCTAGCTAAAGCAGACAACAAGCAGATCATCCCCAATCAGGAGCCAATCGATCTTGCCGAGGAAATCGGAGATCTGCTGGAGTATTACGATGTGCTGGCCGAAGAGAAGGCGATTGGTTTGTCGCTTTCTGGCAACGGCCAAATTGTCGGCGACCGATTGATGCTGCGCCGTGCGGTCAGTAATCTGCTCTCCAATGCGTTGCGCCATACGCCAAATGGCGGAAAGGTCACGGTAAAAATTGACGAAGCTGAAGATGGCATGACGCATATAGCCGTTGAGAACACCGGCAGTGAGATTCCGTCAGAACATTTGCCACGCCTCTTTGACCGTTTTTATCGGGTCGATAGTTCTCGGCTTCGAACCACGGAAAGCTCAGGTCTCGGACTGGCCATTACGCGCTCCATAGTCCTTGCGCATGGCGGAAATGTTGATGTGCGTTCAGCCAATCAATTGACCTGCTTTACGCTGTCGCTGCCCCCATCTCCTTTGTGCTGACTTGTAATTTGGCTGAAGCGTAAAGATCGGCCATGCCTCAGCTTAAACATTTGCCTTCCGGGCCCCATTCACTGTTCGATATGCTTCTGGTGTGGTCGATGGTCCTCGTGGTATTTGTCGCCTTCTGGCTTCTCGATCGATACCTAAAAAAATCAAGAACGAAACGCCCCTACACAAAACGGTTCCAAGCTCGCTTTCAGAGGCGTAACAAACGTCAAAAAGGATGAGTGTCGTGCTGGGCGATCTTCTTACCAAGCTATCGTCCATGACCTGGCTGGCACATTCCAAGGAAACGCACAGCGAATCGGAGGCTCGGAGATGGGCGACAAATAGCCAGTTATTGACCAAATACAAAATTTCGCCATAAAATTCGCCATAATAAAACAACGCTTGAAAAGGTCAATTTTGTGGCAAAAAACGTAGCATCCGGCGATGTTGGTAGTATTGAAGAAGATTTCGCCAATTTGGCCCGCCTTGCCGCCTCGGACTCTCATGAAGACACCCGTCTGCTGCTGGCGCGCCTCGTCCGCAAATACCGTCAGCAGCGCCCAGAGTTGGCCGCGCGCCTCGACCAGTCCCTGAAGGCTTCCCAGACACGCTCGGCGGGCAATTCAATCCTGCGGCGCGGCATGCCTACAATGGAACCAGGCGAGGCGTCGCTACCCGTCGACGGCGACTCCCGCCTCGCGCTGATCCGGGTGTTCGATGATCGTGCAGGGCTGGCTCCTCCGATTCTTCCCGGCGGCGTTCATGACGCCATCGGCGCCATCATTCGCGAACGCCAGGAACGCGAACGGCTGGCTGCTCGCGGTATCAGCCCGACCCGTTCAGCCATTTTGGTTGGGCCACCCGGGGTCGGCAAAACACTCTCGGCCCGCTGGATCGCCAGCGCCTTGGGCAAGCCCCTATGGGTGCTTGACCTGACGGCGGTCATGAGCAGCCTGCTTGGCAAGACTGGCAACAATCTGCGTGCCGCCCTGGACCATGCCAAGAAGCACGCCGCCGTCCTGCTGCTTGATGAGATCGACGCCATTGCCAAACGGCGAAGCGATGAATCCGATATCGGCGAACTGAAGCGCCTGGTCACCGTCATGCTGCAGGAAGTCGACCAGTGGCCGGACAGCGGATTACTGCTGGCTGCCACCAATCATCCGGAACTGGTCGATCCTGCGCTGTGGCGACGTTTTGATATGGTTCTCAAGTTCGACGCACCGGATGCCTCGGCGATTGCGGTTGCCATCCAGCGATTCCTTGGCGACGACCTGAAACTGTTTGAGTCCTGGATCGATGTGCTAGCCGCCGGCCTACAGGGGCAGTCGCTGTCGGATGTCGAACGCAGCATCAACGCCTTGCGTCGTGGCCATGTCTTGCAGACAGCACCGTTAGAACAACTAATCGGCTCGGCACTGGGCCAGCGTCAGGAAGCCTTGAGCAAGGCAGAACGCCTCAATCTCGCAATCGAACTGGCCAAGGCGGGCCAGCATACGCACATGCAGATCAGTCAAATGACGGGGGTCGCTCGCGACACCATTCGCAAACACGCGGGACCATCACCCCGCAAAGGTAGGGGGCTCAAATAAGTGACTACGCGATACCTGATCGGCCGTGCCGAATTGCTGACCTATCCCATCGAAGCACCCAAGAAGAAGGTTGGCGACAAGGCTCACCCCTATACGCTCGGCGAGGCCAAGCGCATCATCGTGCCAGAGATCGAGTTAGCTAATAGCGTTTTCAAAGAATTACCAGCGAAGGCCTGTGCCGATGATTTAGCGGTGGCCCGTCTGATATTGCACCCGGCCTACCTGGCCAAGTCATTTTTCCCGAAGCTGCTGCTCGATCAGGTCGGCCTCGCCTCGGTCGGGTCGCGGACCCGCCGTATCCAGCCGCGCCGCCAAACTCAGAAGAAGGCGCCGCCGGAAGCAGAAACCACGGAACTTTTCGGGGCTTCGGATTTTCCAGTGGACGGAGCCTGATTTATCCCTTGGTCGGCCAAGTGTCAATTTCGGCCAGTAAGGTGGACAAGTCGGTTCCGAGATTGACGTCGCGCACCACCTGACGGGTCACATATTCAGGCTCGGCGTAGGTCATCCGGCCCATCATTAGGTACATGGCGTTCTGCGGCACTTCGTCGAATCGTGGCCGCTTTTTGACCTTCACCTGCTCAACCTTCCGCGCTTTCTTCTGCAACATGTCGGAGAACAGTACCTTGGCTCGCAGCACCTCGAAGCTGTAGCCATTCCCCTCCTGGTAGGCTTTCCGAATCTTCGAGTTGAAGCTCTCGGTAAAAGCATTGGTAATCGGGCATTCGAAGTAAGCGAGAATTTGCTTGCGCCATGTCCGCCACGCCGTCGTGATGGCACGGAATGGCTTGGCAAGGTCGTCAGGGATGGATTCCTGCCAGCGCAGAAATTCGGCCAATGCCTCCTCCGGCGTCGCGCAGTCCCAAATCTTGAAGTAGCGCTCCTTTAGTTCGTAGGCCAGCTTCAACTGCGGGAAGTTGTTCAGCCAACCAGAGACAGCAAGCCACTGGAAGTCGGTCAGTTCGTGCTGGCGCATCGTCAGCAGCTTCCGTTCCCGTTTCAGTTGCAGATTCAGCTTGCCAGGGATAGTGTCCTTGAGCCGTCGCCGAACGCGCTCCAAGGCTTCGTTGCCCATCCGGATGATGTGATACTTATCGACCACATGAACGACGTGCGGCAGCACTTCCTGGATGGCTTCTCGATAGGGCCGGTACATGTCGGTGCTGGCTGCCTGAATCTTCTCCGGATTGGGCAGGCTACGCAGGAACTCAACAATCGTCACCTTGCGCCGGTTATCGAGCATATCAACCAGGCAGCGGTCGCCAATGTTGGTGATGACGCCCCGTGGCGTGGAAAGGTAGATTTCGTCCAATCCAAGGATGGTGGGCGTCTCTCGCCGAAAGTTCTTCTCCAGTTCCTTCACGTACTCGGCGAAAATGGTACGGACGGTCTTCTCATCGACGCCAACCTGCTTGCCGATTTCGGTGAAGGGGTAATCAAGCCCTTGGCGACCAATCCACTTGCGTAGGCGCTCGGTCATCTGCCGGTCGGCATCGACCTCTGGCACGACGGCGGTAAAGGTCTTGATGCAGCCGTGGCATTTGAAGCGGGGAACGTCGAGGTGGATGGCTACCGACCGGCCATGACTCGGCAGGTCACGGACGAACAGCGTCTTGTGCTCATGGATGACCACCTTGCCCACCGGGCCGCACAACGGGCATTGGCGGGATGCTACTTTGGGCCTGGCGCGGACATGATATTCCGTCGCCGTTTCCCTGAAATCGACGACATCAAGGCCGGGGAGGTTCAGGAAATTGACTGGCATGGCGGTCGGCGAAAAGGACGAATTTTAGCCCTTCTGCCCTGTATCCCGTAGACATGAACTACCCCACCCAAGCCGCGTGAGCGGCTATGGATGGAGTTTCTGAAGGCAGGCGGCGCCTGCCCTCTGGCTGAGTTCCCAGCCAGAAATCCCCCTCAAGTAACCATCGCAAGAGCGTCTTGGCGGCGTTTTCGTCTCGGCCACAGTCGGCACCACAGGCGCAGACGTGCCGACGGTCCTTGAGTTCCTTTTTGACGATCGCGCCGCAGCAGTGACAGCGCTGCGTGGGTTTCACTTTTCGGGTGTTTGCCTCAGCAAATACGGACGCAGCTTCTGCCGCTTTCGTTCGTAACATCCCGATCAACATCGAGGGCGCAGCATCAAGGATGCTGCGATTGAGTCCTGCTTTTTGAGCGGCACCATTGGGCAAATACTCGCCCGGCTTGGCTGGGTCGGGTTTTGCCTTTGGGGCTTTGCTCATGTTCTTGACCGCCAATTCTTCCGTCCCGAGAAACGCGAAACGGGAAACCAGTTCGGCGGTCAGTTTGTGATAAAAATCTTTCCTCTGGCGGCTGACCTTGCCGTGAATCACCGCCAATTGCCGCCGCAAGCGGTTTAGTTTGCTGGTGCGCTGACTAGGATGAATCGGCGCATCACTTTCCAGTCCCCGGATTGCGCGAATCCGGGCTTCTTCGGCGCTGATACAGCGCGACACGTTTTTGACCGTATCGAGTTTCGCCTTGAGCCAGCGCGGATTGTCGACTTCCTTCAACGAGCCATCGGCCTTGGCAATGGTCAGCAGCGTGTCCAGCCCCCAGTCGAAAGCGGCTGCTTCGCGGCCCACAGGCCGAGAAACGGCTTCTAGGGTCACGTCATAGGTGACGGACAGATACCATTTGCCGCCCTTGCGAATCACCTCGGCGGTTTTCGGCGTGCCGGTAAAACGGCCTTGGCCGCGCATCGGAATCTCACCAATGCCAGTTAGTCGTACTTTGCCGTGCCGCCCCTCGGGCTGGATCAGTTTCCAGCCGTCGCCATAGGTTTTGTATCCCCAGCCGCCAAAGCGCTGTATTGGCTTGAAGCGCGGGAATCCTGGCGTCTCCCCGGCATTGACTCGACGAAAGAAGGAATCAAAGGCCAGCGCTACACGCTTGGCCGTGACTTGCAACGATTGGGCGTTCAAGCCCTTGAGCGAATCGGCATAGCCTCGCCATTCGGTTAACGACTTGCACATCGCCGAAAAACCGAAGATTGGTTCTTTGGCCTTAAAGCGACGCTGATGTTCTTCGAGCAAAGCATTGTATGCCCGGCAGTGAAGCGCCAACACCTCACCCATTCGCAATTCTTGCGTGGCATTCGGATAAAGGCGATAGCTGATCTTGCGCTGGACGAAGGCCATGACGTTGATTATAGTTACATTATGCATAACGTCAATATCTACAAGCTTTACCACTGCACTTACGCACTTAGTTACCACTTCGTTTTTGTAACAAAATATCGGCGCAAGTGCCTCTCCGGGGCGATGCTGGATCGACTCAAGGAGATCGTTTCCAACCTGTGCGACTCATGGGAAGGCCGACTGGTCGAAATGAATGGCGAGGCCGACCATGTTCATCTCCTGCTGGAGATGAACCCCAAAGCCGCACCATCCGTCGTCGCCAACAATTTCAAGACCGTGACCAGCAGGCTTCTGCGCAAGGAGTTTGGCGAGGCGCTGGACAAGGTTTACAGAAAACCCGTGCTCTGGAGCCGAACCTACTTCGTTACCAGTTGCGGCGGCGCACCGCTTTCCGTCATTAAGCAATACATTGAGCAACAGGAACGCCCGGAATGACCGCGATGCGGTCAGCGCCCTTTCACCACCACCCAAATTCCCGGCTCACGCCTCAGTGTTGCTGCGCAACAGGGGAATTATGGATGGAGCACTTGGGCGCGATTTGGTAGAAAACCCCCGGCAGCAGGACTGCGCGGGGGTCGAGAAGTTAAGTCGAGATAGTGCCTAGCAGGCCACCATCATTGATGTGCGACACAAGGTCGCCATAACGCGCCGCAGATTTTTGGTACGCCGCCGTAAAAGCATTGGCCAAAAACCTGTGCTTTCCTCTTTCGTAAAACGCCAACAACCCAAACGTGTAGTCCCGGCCCCGAATGTCTGAGAACGAGAACGGAGCAAGAGCATGCTTCACCAGTGGAATGTTCATCGCAATGCGTGATGTTCGCTTATTTCCATCCTGGAACGGCTGGATGTAAGAGATGAACACCATGGCAAAGAATGCCTGTTCGTACGGGTTTGTAATGGCATCAGCCTTTTCGCAGAACTCGTCGAAGATTTCCTTGAGTTGGTGCGGATTGTCTGGCGGCAGGTATTTGCTGTCGTCAAACTTAACCACAACCGAACGCAAAGCACCAACGGCAGATGTATCACCGAGCAGCCCCTTAATGAGTAACGAATGGATGTCCAGCAAATCACGTTTTGCAAAGGATAGGCTTGAGCCATGTTCCTTCAGGAACGAAATCGCTTCCTTGTGGTTGAGCACAATTCGCATCTGCTTTTCCGTCAAGCCTTCAGGGCGTTCTCCGAATTCAATCAGGGTTTTGGTGTCGAGCCATGAAATATTGACGTTTTCCAAGTTGCTTGATGCGTGTGTCAAATCAATCAACAAGGATGCCAACACACGCTCATACAGCTTGCCCTTTTCTTTGGCTTCTGCGATTCCTGCTACCTTACCGGCCCGTTCAAGCGCCAAAAGCTGGTCATCTGTTAGCAGAAACGTCGAGTTCGGGCGGTAATCGCCAAGCAGCCTTGGGTTGTATCGCACCGCCCCCCGATGATGCGGAGCGCGAGACAAATCCCAACGCAGATACGCGTCGGAATCCCTGTTTACACGGTACGCTTTCCCTTCTGGCTGAAGCAATCCGGCTTGTACGAGCTTTTTGATGTCACGAAAGACCGTAGTTCTCTCTAGTCCGAAGTCAGCGAAGTCTCCAACAGACTTCGATTCATCCGGAGTTTCGAGAAACAGGTCGATGATTTTCTGCTGACGCTCAGTAAGCGGCATAGTATCCTCCCATCTATGTTGCAAACCATGTTGCAGCACTGCAACCAGAAATGCAACATCAAGTAGCGGACGTTGCAAGCTACGTTGCAAACATGCAACGTCTCGTGCAACATTTGTTACGTCTCAGCGACGGTCCAAGAGCCCCTTCAAGCGCATCATTGCAAAATGCACCTTCGAGTTTCCAACCGAAGCATCCGGAAGCCCTTCAAGGACTCCAATAACTTCAGCAAGGACTGTTTGCACGCTGGCCGTGTCTTGGCGCGGCGCACAAGTTTCGTCGAACTGATGCTCAGCCACGACGAGACCAGTCTCCGGGTCAAGTTCGTCAACCAGGACACCGTAGATATGTCGGCGCGCGTTTAAAAGTACCCAGCGATACGCGTTGAATTTTACCCAGGGACTTTAGCCGCTCGTCATTGTTGCGGCTGGTAACAAGTGTAGCGCAAGGATAGTCGTCGGCACCTCCGT
>Ga0114986_1000122_pt1 | contig 20685 bp, 15 predicted proteins | sample Shrwel1BS1Day17_FD_96988 | JGI IMG/M metagenome (GOLD analysis project Ga0114986, IMG submission 96988) | Subsurface microbial communities from deep shales in Ohio, USA - Utica-3 well 1 S-1-Day17 | ecosystem: Environmental > Aquatic > Deep subsurface > Shale gas/oil reservoir > Produced... | reverse complement strand
GCCCAGCTCCCGGTTGATGCGCGCGATCACGTCCAGGACCAGCTTGCCGGTCTGGTAGTCGAGCGCGCCGGTGGGTTCGTCGCACAGGAGCACCTCGGGGCGCTTGACGATCGCGCGCGCGATGGCCACGCGCTGCTGCTCGCCGCCCGAGAGCTGCGACGGGAAGTGGTCGCGCCGCGGCGTCAGCGCCACCAGCGCCAGGGCCTCGTCGATGGGCATGGGGTCGGGCACGATGTCGGTGACCAGTGCAATGTTCTCGCGCACCGTCAGGCTGGGGATCAGGTTGTAGAACTGGAACACGAAGCCCACGTGCTCACGCCGGTAGCGGGTCAGTTCGGCCTCGGAGGCGGCGCTGAGGTCATGGTCGGCAAAACGCACCTGGCCGGTGGTGGGCACGTCCAGCCCGCCCAGGATGTTGAGCAGCGTGGACTTGCCGCTGCCCGAGGCCCCCAGCAGCACGATGAACTCGCCTCGGTACACGTCCAGGTCCACGCCGCGCAGGGCATGCACCTCGACCTCGCCGGTGCGGTAGACCTTGCTCAGACCGCGGGCGCTGAAGACCGGCTCGGAAGGAGGGGGCGTGGCGTTGGCGGGCATGGGGGCATCGTGCCCGCCACCGCACCCGAACAGGTTGATGCATGTCAAGCCAGCGGTCGGCGCGCGCGCCCGGAATAATCGCGGCCATGCGCCGCCGTGCCGAGGACCCTCCGCTCACAACACCGGCCGATGCCTGGTTGGCCGGGCGCGGCTGGTCTGCCTTCCCATTTCAACGCGAGGTCTGGCAGGCGATGACGGCAGGGCGCAGCGGCCTGCTGCACGCCACGACAGGCTCGGGCAAGACCTATGCGGTGTGGCTGGGGGCCTTGATGCGTGCCCAGGCCCTGGCTCGCGAACCGGTGGGAGCCCAGGTGCTGTGGATCACCCCCATGCGCGCGCTGGCGGCCGACTCGGCGCGTGCCCTGGCCTTGCCGCTGCCCGAGCTGGCGCCGCGCTGGCGCGTGGGATTGCGCACCGGTGACACCCCCAGTGCAGAGCGTGCCCGGCAGGATCGCCGCCTGCCTGAGGCTCTGGTCACCACGCCCGAGTCGCTGAGCCTGCTGCTGACGCGGGCCGACGCGCGCGAGCGGCTGTCGGACGTGCACACGGTGATCGTTGACGAGTGGCACGAACTGATGGGCAACAAGCGTGGGGTGCAGGTGCAGCTGGCGCTGGCCCGGCTGAGGGGCTGGAATCCGTCGCTTGTCACCTGGGGGCTGAGCGCCACCCTGGGCAACCTGGAGGAGGCCATGGCGGTGCTGCTGGGGCCTCGGGAGGGCGATCTGGTGCAGGGCCGGGTGGACAAGGCGCTCGTGATCGACACACTGCGGCCTCACGAGCCGGGGCGATTTTCGTGGGCGGGTCACCTGGGCGGCCAGATGCTGGCGCCGGTGGTGGCAGAGATCGAGCGATCGGGCACGAGCCTTGTCTTCACCAACACGCGATCGCAAGCCGAGATCTGGTACCAGATGCTGCTCGAGGCGAGGCCCGAGTGGGCCGGCATCGTGGCCCTGCACCACGGCTCGCTCGACAAGGCCGTGCGGGAGTGGGTGGAGCTGGGCCTGAAAGAGGGGCGGCTGAAGGCCGTGGTCGCCACCTCCTCGCTGGACCTGGGCGTGGACTTCCTGCCGGTGGAGCGTGTGCTGCAGATCGGTTCCGCCAAAGGCGTGGCGCGGCTGCTGCAGCGTGCGGGCCGCAGCGGTCACGCACCAGGCCGGCCGAGCCGTGTGACGCTGGTGCCGACCCACACGCTGGAACTGGTGGAGGCTGCGGCGGCTCGTCGCGCGGCGCAGGCCGGGCGCATCGAGAAGCGTGAGTCGCCCGACAAGCCGCTGGACGTGCTGGTACAGCACCTCGTCACCGTGGCGCTGGGCGGCGGATTCAGGGCCCCCGAACTGCTGGCCGAGGTGCGCAGCACCTGGGCCTACCGGGAGCTCACCGATGCCGAATGGCGTTGGGCTCTGGCCTTCGTCGAACGTGGGGGGGAAAGCCTTCACGCCTATCCCGAATACCACCGGGTTCAGAGCGTCGAGGGCGTGTATCGCGTGCCTGACGCGGGCATCGCGCGCCGCCACCGGCTCCAGGTGGGCACCATCGTGAGCGATGCCTCGATGCAGGTGAAGTTCCAGGGCGGACAAAGCCTGGGTACGGTGGAGGAGAGCTTCATCGCCCGCCTCAAGAAGGGCGACTGCTTCCTTTTCGGCGGGCGGCTGCTGGAGTTCATCCGTGTGCAGGACATGACGGCCTACGTGCGCCGCGCCGAAAAGAACCGCGGGGCCGTGCCGCGCTGGGGCGGCGGCAAGATGCCTTTGTCCACCGAGATGGCCGATGCCGTGCTCGAACTGCTGGCTGGCGCCGACCAGGGCGACTTCTTCGAGCCCGAGCTGGAAACAGCACGACCCATGCTGGAGATGCAGCGCCGTGTCTCTCGCCTGCCCCGGCCCGACACCCTGGTGATCGAGCGCTACCGCTCCCGCGAAGGGCAGCATCTCTACCTCTATCCCTTTGCGGGCCGTTTCGTGAACCTGGGGCTCGCGAGCCTGCTGGCCTGGCGGCTGGCGCGCGATCGGCCCAACACCTTCAGCATCGCGATGAACGACTACGGCTTCGAGCTGCTCAGTGCCGAACCGGTGGACCTCTCGCCCGTGCTGGAGGGCTCGGTCTTCACCACGGATGACCTGCTGAACGACGTGCTGGCCAGCCTCAATGCCACCGAGCTGTCACAGCGGCGCTTTCGCGAGATCGCCCGCGTTGCCGGGCTGGTGTTCAGCGGCTACCCCGGTGCGCCCAAGAGCATGAAGCAGCTCCAGGCGTCCAGCAGCCTCTTCTTCGAGGTCTTCCGCAAGTACGATGCCGGCAACCTGCTGCTGGGCCAGGCCGAGCGTGAGGTGTTGAGCCAGGAACTCGACCTCCGGCGCCTCACCATCACACTGCAGCGGCTGCGGGCCCGGCGTCGTGAGGTGGTGGAACTTCGCCACCCCAGCCCCATGAGCCTGCCGCTGATGGTCGAGCGCTTCCGGGAGAAGCTCAGCAATGAAAAGCTGGCCGATCGGCTGGCGCGCATCCTGAAGGACGCCCAGAAGGGGCTGGAATCGTGAATCGAGGCATCAACGTGAGGGTCGTCCGCACGATCTTGTGGACCTGGGCCCTGGTGTTCGGCCTTGTCGGTCAGGCCAGGACTGACGAGGCCCCCTGGATCGCCGCCATCGTGACGCATGTCTCCGACGGGGACACGGTGTGGATCGACGTGGGAAGGGCATCAGGCGAGGGGCCCACCGGGCGCATCAAGGTCCGCATCGAGGGCATCGATGCACCGGAGTCCTGCCAGGCCTGGGGGGAACAGGCCCGCGAGGCCTTGCGTGAGCGATTGCTGGGCCGCGCGGTGCGGGTGCAACTGCGCCGCCAGGATGTCTATGCCCGCTGGCTGGGCCAGTTGAACCACAACGGCGAAGACGTCGGTGCCTGGATGGTGACGCATGGACATGCCTGGAGCTACCGTTACCGACGTGGAGCAGGGCCCTACGAGGCGCAGGAGGAGCAGGCCCGCGCCACAGGGCGTGGACTTTTCTCCCAGCCCACACCGATGCGGCCGGCGGTCTTCCGCCAATCGCATGGGCCCTGCCGGTGACACAACCTGCAAAACCGGGCGAAACCTGTGACGTAGTCCACAACGCCTCGGGCGGGCGTGTTGCCGAGTGTGTGTTCCCCCGACAGAGGGGCATGGGCTTTGCTGGCACCGGGGCACAATGGTCGCTCTGTGCTGCTTGAACGCATTCACCCCGCCGAGCTTGCCCGCATGAATTGGGGGTCGTCCCTGACGCGCCTGATGGCGTCCCACCTGGGCGTGAGCCAGCCCCAAGAGCTGGCCGCGTGGCTGCGCGCGCTTGTCCTCGCCGAGCCGGCGGGCCGCGCCGAGGCGGTTGTCAAGCTTCAGCGCTGGATCGAGGCGGTGGCGGTGGCGCAGGCCGAGCTTGAAGCCTCCCTGGCCGATGCGCGCATCGAGCAGCGTGATGCCGAGCGCCTGCGTCTGGCGATGGACAGCGTCAACGACGCGTTCTGGGACTGGAACGTGGCCAGCGGCGAGGCCTATTTCAGCCCGCGGCTGCTCGAGATCCTGGGCTACGCGCCTGGCGAAATCCAGATGACACTGGCGCTGTGGCGCGAACACATGCATCCCGATGACCGGGAAGAGGCCCGCGTCCTGCTCGAGGCCCACCAACGAGGCGAGACGGCGCGCTATCAGGGCGAGTTCCGCGTGCGTGCGCGAGACGGCCAGTGGCGGTGGGTGCGCTCGCGTGGCAAGGTGATCGAACGGGGCGGGCAAGGCCAGCCGCTGCGCATGGTGGGCACGCACAGCGACGTCACCCAGCAACGGCAGGCCGAGGAGGAAGTGCTGCATCAGCTGCGCTTCATCGAGGAGCTGGTCGAGATCATTCCCAACCCGATCTACTTCAAGGACGCCCTGGGACGCTACATCGGCTGCAACCGGGCGTGCGAGGATCTGTTCGGCCTGCGCCGCGAGGACTTTCTCGGCCGCATGGCCAGCGAGGTGCTTGGGTCCGAAGGCGCGGCAGAAGAGGCACAGGACCAGCATCTGTTCGCCACGGGAGGGGTCCAGACCTTCGAGACGCAGCTCAGGTCGTCCTCGGGCGAGCAGCGCGAGCTGATCCACAGCCGCACACTGTTCACCGGCGCCCAGGGCCATGTGGGGGGCATCCTCGGCGTCATCACCGACATCACGCAGCACAAGCAGGTGGAGGTGGCCCTTCGTGACGCCAAGGCCGCGGCCGAGGCGGCCAGCCGCGCCAAGAGCGAGTTCCTGGCCAACATGAGCCACGAGATCCGCACGCCGATGAACGGCATCATGGGACTGGTGGATCTCACGCTGGACACGGCCCTGGACGACACCCAGCGACGCTACCTTTCCCTGGTGAAGTCTTCATCGACGTCCCTGCTGAACATCCTCAACGACATCCTGGATCTCTCTCGCATCGAGGCGGGCCGCCTCAGCGTCGAGCAGCTCGGCTTCGACCTGCGCGGCTTGCTCCACGAGGCTCTGGCACCGCTGGAGCCGCGCGCCCGGGAGAAGCAACTGGCCCTGCAATGCACGGTAGCGCCCGATGTGCCGGCCCAGCTCGTGAGCGACCCGCTGCGCTTGCGGCAGATCCTTGTCAACCTCGTGGGCAATGCGATCAAGTTCACGCGCCAGGGACGTGTGGATCTCACCGCCTGGCCCGAGGGCCGTGGCAGCACCGCGGTGCTGCACCTGTGTGTTGCCGACACGGGCGTGGGCATCGCACCGGACAAGCTGGACCGCATCTTCGAGTCCTTTACCCAGGCCGACAACTCCACCACGCGTGAGTACGGCGGCACGGGGCTGGGCTTGACGATCTCACGCCGCCTGGCCCAGGCCTTGGGCGGGCAGCTGTGGGCCGAGAGCGAGGTCGGGGTGGGCAGCCGTTTCCACCTGACCCTGCCCTTGCTGCCCTTGGGGGCCGGGTCTGGCACCGCGCCCGATGCCGCGCGCGGTGTGCCGGGCGTCACCGAGGCGGCGGCCGGCACGACCAACGTCTCGCGCGACAAGGCACGCTCGCGCTTCGAGTCCACTGCATACCTGGGCCTGGCAGGTCTGGACGCCGACGCCGATGAGGCGTCTGCCGAGGGCGATGACCATGGCCTGCATGTGCTGCTGGTGGACGATCATGCCGTCAACCGCTTCATTGCCAGTCGCATGATCCGTGGCGCCGGGCACCGTGTCAGCGGCGCCGTGACCGCGGAAGAGGCTCTCTCGCGCTGCGAATCCGAGGAATTCGACCTCATCTTCCTCGATCTGCAGATTCCCGGCATGAGCGGCATCGAGCTCACGCATCGGATCCGGGCCTTGCAGGCCCAGTATGGGTGGCGCTGTCCTATCGTGGCGCTCACGGCGCACGCGATGCCCATGGACCGCGCCCGCTGCATGGACGCGGGCATGGACGACTACCTCACCAAGCCGGTGGATCAGGAGCGGCTGCAAAGCCTGCTGCGCCTGGTGTCCAGTGCGCGTCTGCAGCCGGCCTTCAGCATCTCGCGGCGCTAGGGTGCTCGGCGGCGGCCGGCCATCTCTTCGCCCATCGCCTGGAGCTGCGGTGCACCGAGCAGGGCGCGCGAGGCCGGGTAGATCACTGACTCCTCCAGTTCGATGTGGCTGGCATAGAGGCCGGTGAACCGGTGCAGCACCGTCAGATCCTCGTGGGAGAAGTCGGCCTCCTGGCCACTCGCGATGCGCGCCAGGGCGCCTCGCAACGACTGCCACAGCCGATGCATCAGGAGGTGATCCTGCTGGAGCTGGCGCACGGCCGCATGCACGGCCGCATGGGCCTCATCCTGGGGCAGGGCCATCAGGGGCGGGAAGACGTGACGCTCCTCGTCCTCATGGTGGTGCGGAGCCGCCACATCGAAATAGCGCAGCACGTCGGCTGCGGCCTGCTGGGCCGAGGCGTCGTGGCCCACCGTATGCAGGTGCTCGGCCAGCCTCGTGAGCAGATCGACGCTGCGCTGCACCCGTTCGTGACAGGCTTCCAGCATCTCGAAAGGCTGGTCGAAACCCACGGCGGGGGAACTGAAACCCGGCAACATGCCCGAGATTGTGCGCGCTGGGCGCGCCGGTGTCTTGCGCCAGATCAAGCCGGAAGGAGGGGTTTTTGCCCGGGTCCCCGGACGTCGGGGGCGGCGCAGCCCCGCTTTCTTGAGCCAACGCAATACTGTCTTGAACCCAAGCTGAGAGAGTCTGGGCACACGATCTCCCAATGGGTGGAGCAACCGATGAACAGGCTCATGGACAGATTCCGAGGACACCCCACCGGTGCAGCGCTGAATGGGCGGGGCATTCCGCTGGACGCCCGCGCAGCCCTGCTGCAGGCGTCGCTGGCCCCGGCCCGCATCACCCGCGAGGCGGCCCAGGCTCTGGCTCAGTTGACGCGCGAGCATGCCCTGGATGGCGGGCGCGTGGTTTTTCATCGGGAGGAACCGGCCCTCGCGCTGTGGCTGGTGGTCTCGGGGCAGGTGGCCCTGGGCACCCTGCGCGAAGGACGCCTGGCTCAGCAGACACGCCTCGTGGAACCGGGACAGTGGCTCGATGCGGCAAGCGCCTGGCTCGACGGACGACCGTTGGAAGACGCCGTCACCCAGGGGCCGGTGCTCCTGTGGGCGTTCGATGTCGAGGCCGTGCGGGAATGCTGTGTGGACCACCCCAGCCTGGCCGATGCCCTGATCCGCCTGCTGGCGGCCCGGGTGCGTTGTCTCACCGAGGGCACCCTGGGCCTGATGCTCAAGGACGCCGAGGCACGTTGCGCGACGTGGCTGCTTGAACATGCCGAGGTCAAGCCGGGCAGCGATGGCAGCAAGACGGCACTGGTGGCCCTGCGCGAGCGCAAGCGCGCCATTGCATCACAGCTGGCCGTCACGCCAGAGACCTTCTCGCGGGTGCTGCGTCAGCTGCGCGAGCGCCAGGTGATCGACGTGGCGGGCTATACGGTCAAGGTGCTTGACGTCGATGCACTGCGCCGTGCAGCCGGCGTGCCGGTGGGTTCGCGCGCCGCGGCCTGAGCGCGGCTCAGGTGGGGTTCGAGGTTGCCTGGAGCAGTTCGGCCGCGACGGCCATCGCAATGACCTCCGGCTCCTTGCCCGTGATCCCTGGCACCCCGATGGGGCAGGTGATGCGGCCGACGGTGGTGGCGGCCAGCCCCCGTTCGAGCAGGCGGTGCTCGAAGCGGGCGCGCTTGGTCTTCGAGCCGATCAGCCCGAAGTAGCGAAAGTCGCCGCGCCGCACGATGGCCTCGGTGATGCGCAGGTCCAGGTCGTGCTGGTGGGTCATGACCAGGTAGCATGCCCCGGGTGGGGCCGCATCCACCTCGGCTTCCACGCTGTCCACGCAGATCCGCTCGACCTGCGGTGGCCATCCGCTGGGCCACTGGGTGGGGAAGCTGTCCTCCCGTTGATCGATCCACTGCACCCGGCACGGCAGGGTCGCCAGCAGGCGCACCAGCGCCTGCCCCACGTGGCCGGCACCGTAGAGCTGCAGGTGGAAGCGTGGGGCCACCTCGGGCCATCGCGACCATTGCCCTTCGTCCAGCGTGGCGAACCCCAAGGTCACGACGCCCCCGCAGCACTGCCCGAGTCGGGGACCGAGCGGGAAGCGCTGCGTGAACGGGCCGAGCGAACCGCGCCCGAGGGCCTCGCGGGCCAGCCGGATGGCCTCGAACTCCAGGTGGCCGCCGCCGATGGTGCCCGCCACCTGGTCCGCCGAGACGAGCATGCGTGTGCCGGCCCCGCGCGGCACCGAGCCCTGGGTCTGGAGGACCTCCACCACGATCGCCGGCAGGCCCTGGTCCAGCCAGGTGCGAGCCGATTGACGCAGCATCAGGCCGCCCCGCGCACGGCCTCGACGGCCGTGAGGATGGCTTCCGCTGTGGCCGGGGCGCGCAAGGGCGGGTCCACCCGATGGTGGCCCACGGCCGAGATGGCATCGCGGATCGCGAAGAACACCGAAAACGGCAGCAGCAGCGGCGGCTCGCCCACCGCCTTGGAGCGGTGGATGCTGTCCTCGCGGTTGTCGGCGTCGAAGAGCTGCACATTGAACACCGGCGGCACATCGTTGGCCGTGGGAATCTTGTAGGTGCTGGGCGCGTGCGTCATCAGCCGGCCGCTGGCGGGATGCCACCAGAGCTCCTCCATCGTGAGCCAGCCCATGCCCTGGATGAAGGCGCCTTCCACCTGGCCGATGTCCACGGCCGGGTTGAGCGAGCGCCCGGCGTCGTAGAGCACGTCGGCGCGCAGCGTGCGCGCCTCGCCGGTGAGCGTGTCCACCACCACCTCGGCCACGGCCGCACCGTAGGCGAAGTAGTAGAAGGGGTGGCCGGTGAGCGTCTTCGGGTCCCAGTGGATCCTCGGCGTGGCGTAAAAGCCGTCGCTCCAGAGCTGCACGCGGGCCAGGTAGGCGGCGGCCACCAGTTCGGCGAAGGGCAGGGTGGTCGAACCGATCTGCACTTCGTCGTTGGCGAAGCGGACGGCGCCCACGTCAACCTCGAACCTGCGGGCGGCAAAGGCGGCGAGCCGCTCTCGGATCTGGCGCGCGGCGTCCTGGGCGGCCTTCCCGTTGAGGTCGCTGCCGGTGGAGGCGGCTGTGGCCGAGGTGTTGGCCACCTTGTCGGTGTCGGTGGCACTGCAGCGCACCCGCTCGAAATGCACGCCCAGCTCATGGGCCACCACCTGGGCCACCTTGGTGTTCAGGCCCTGGCCCATTTCCGTGCCACCGTGGTTCACCAGGATGGAGCCGTCGTTGTACACGTGCACCAGCGCGCCGGCCTGGTTGAGGTGGGGCACGTTGAACGAGATGCCGAACTTCACCGGCGTGAGCGCCAGGCCCTTCTTCAGCACCGGGTTGCGCGCGTTGAAGGCCGCCACGGCTTCGCGGCGGGCCCGGTACTCGCTGCGCTGCTCCAGCTGTGCCACCAGGTCGTGCAGCAGCTTGTCTTCGATCGGCTGGCCGTAGGGGGTGGTCTGGCCCTCGGGGGCGTAGAAGTTCAGCCGGCGCACGTCCAGCGGGTCGCGCCCCAGGCGGCGGGCGATGGAATCCAGGATCTGCTCGATCGCGATGGCCCCCTGGGGCCCACCAAAGCCGCGGAAGGCCGTGTTGCTTTGGGTGTTCGTGCGCGCCGCATAGCCATGCACGGCCACTTCGGGCAGCCAGTAGGCGTTGTCGAAGTGGCACAGCGCCCGCGTCATCACCGGGCCGGAGAGGTCGGCCGAAAAGCCGGCGTTCGACACCATCGTGACCTCGGCGGCGAGCACGCGGCCCTCATCGTCATGGGCCACGTCGTACTCGTAGTGGAAGCCGTGACGGCGGCCGGTGATCATGAAATCGTCGTCGCGGTCGACGCGCAGCTTCACGGCGCGGCCCAGCTTCACTGCGGCCATCGCAGCCAGGCAGGCGAACAGGGCCGACTGCGATTCCTTGCCCCCGAAGCCGCCGCCCATGCGACGGCACTCCACGCGCACATGGTGCGCGTGCAGGCCCAGGGCATGGGCCACCGCATGCTGCATCTCGGTAGGGTGCTGGGTGGAGCATTGCACCAGCACGCCCCGGTCTTCCAGCGGCCGGGCGTAGGCGATCTGGCCTTCGAGGTAGAACTGTTCCTGCCCGCCCACCTCGAAGCGGCCCTGCAGCCGGTGCGGCGCACTGGCCAGCGCCTGCGGCAAGGCACCGGGGGCGCTTTCGCGCTTCAGGTGCAGGGGCGGGATCACGTAGCGGCCGGCGGCGTGCGCGGCCATGGCCGTCAGCAGCGGGGGCAGCGGGGCGTAGGCCACCACCTCGGGCTGGCGCGCCAGGGCGGCAGCACGGCGGGCGGCATCCACCGAGCGGGCGATCACGAGGAAGACGGGTTGGCCCACGTACTGCACCACGCCATCGGCCAGGATGGGGTCGTCGCCCTTCACGATGGGGCCCACGTCGTTCACGCCGGGAACGTCGGCCGCCGTGTAGACAGCCACCACGCCGGGCTGCGCGCGCACGGCCTCGAGCTGCAGGGTCGTGATGCGCGCATGCGGCTCACGCGAGAGGCCCAGCGCGGCATACAGCGTGCCGGCCAGTTCCGGGATGTCGTCCGTGTAGGTGGCTTCGCCGGCCACGTGCAGGTGCGCCGATTCGTGCGCCCGGCTCACGCCCACGCGCTGGCCCTGCGCCACACGGCGGGCCTCGGACTGGGCATCCTGCCCCGGCGCCGTGGGGTGAACGGGGGAGGGCGTGCCCAGGGTGTCGAGGTCGGCTCGCTGGTTCATGATCGGGCCTCCTCAAGCCGTCAGTGACGCTTCGCGCCACACGCTGACCGGCGCGCCACCCTCGTGGGCGAGCCAGGCGCGCAGCAGCAGGTTGCCCGCCACCTGCAAGCGATACGCGGCGCTGGCACGCATGTCGGTGAGGGGCCGGAAGTCATTGGCCAGCGCGCCCATCGCGGCGCGCACCGTCGCTTCGCTCCAGGGCCGGCCTCGCAGCGCGGCCTCGGCGTGCGCGGCCCGGCGCACCGTGGCGGCCAGCCCGCCATAGGCCAGCCGCACCTCCCGCACGCAGTCGCCGTCCAGATCGAGGGCCAGACCGAGGCAGACCGCGGAGATGTCGCTGTCGTAGCGCTTGCTGACCTTGTCGGCCCGCACCATCCAGGTGGATGAGGGCAGCGGCACGATGAGCGACTGGATGAACTCACCCGGGGCGAGCGCGTTCTTCATGTAGTCGAGGTAGAAGCCCTCGAGCGGCAGCTCGCGGTTGCGCTCGCCCTGGCGCAGCACGAGGCGGGCGCCCAGTGCCATCAGCACCGGGGCGCCATCGCCGATGGGAGAGCCGTTGGCGATGTTGCCGCCCAGGGTGCCGGCGTGGCGGATGGGGGGGGAGGCGAAGCGCCGCCACACCTCGGTCAGTGTCGGGAGGCGCGAGGCCAACGCGCTCCAGGCGGCTTCCAGGCTGGCGCCGGCGCCGATGTGCAGCTCGCCGTTGCGCTCATGGAGGGCCTGCAGCTCGCGCACCTGGCCCAGGAAGAGGATGTCGCCCAGGTCGCGGTGCTGCTTGGTCACCCACAGGCCCACGTCGGTGGCGCCGGCCAGCAGGCGGGCGGTGGGGTGGTCCACGCGCAGCCGGGCCAGTTCGTCCAGCGTGCTCGGCGCGAAGAAGCGGGCGTCCGCGGTGGCGAGTTCGGACGTGCTTGCGCACGCCTCGTCCTGCAGCGCACGCAGCGCCGCCTCGATGGGAGCGGTGTCGAAGCGCACGGCGGGCAACTCGAACATGCGCTGACCGGCATCCAGGATCGGGCGGTAGCCGGTGCAGCGGCACAGGTTGCCCGACAGGTCATCGGCGAGTTGCTGGCGGCTGGGGCAGGCGCCGGCGGCGTCGCGCTCGTAGGTGTGCCACAGCGACATCACGAAGCCGGGTGTGCAGAAGCCGCACTGAGACCCATGGCATTCGACCATGGCCTGCTGGACCGGGTGCAGCGCGCCGCCCGCCAGACGCTTGAGGTCTTCGACGGTGAACAAGGCCTTGCCGTCCAGCGTGGGCAGGAACTGGATGCAGGCGTTGACGGTGCGCAGGTCCAGGCCGCCCACACGGCTGGTGCCGGGCGCGGGTGGGGTCGAGAGGTCGGCCAGTTCACCGACCATCACGGTGCAGGCCCCGCAGTCGCCTTCGGCGCAGCCCTCCTTGGTGCCGGTGCAGTGCCGGTCCTCGCGCAGGAACTGGAGCACCGTGCGCGTGGCCGGGACGTCATTCAGGCTCAGGGTCTGGCCGTGGAGGTGGAGGCGGATCGGACGGGTGGACATGCGCACGAAGGTACTCTTCTGGCCGGGTTTGACTATACAGTCTGGGTGATGATGGTTATCTGAATGAACGTATGGCAACCCGGCCCGGGTTCGACAACATCGAACTCCATCTCATCCGCGTCCTCCACACCGTGATCACCGAGCGCAGCGTTTCCCGGGCGGCCCTGCGGCTGGGCCAGACCCAGCCGGCCGTGAGCGCCCAGCTCAGGCGCCTGCGTGAACTCACGGGGGATGCGCTGCTGGTGCGCTCGGGCAACGGCATGTCGCCCACGCCGGCCGCGCTGGAATTGCTGGAGCCCGCCGCCACGGTGTTGCGCGAGGCCGAGCGCCTGTTTGGCCTGCCCCAGCGCCACCGGGGCTTCGAGGCGGCCACTGCCGAGGGCCGGTGGCGTGTGGCCGCGAGCGACTACCTCGACCCGCTGTTCCTCCCCGCCCTCGTGGCCCAGCTGCGTCAGGCGGCGCCGGGCATGCAGCTCGATCTGGTGCCGCTCACGGGCGCCTTCGACGTGCGACGCAGCCTCGCGCTGGGCGAGGTGGATCTGGTGGTGGGCAACTGGATGGAGCCGCCCGAGGAACTGCACCTGGGGCGCTTGCTCACCGACGAAGTGGTGTGCCTCGTGCGCCACGACCACCCGGCCGTGCGCAATGCCCGGGGCTGGACGGTGGAGCGCTACCTCGACTGCGACCATGTGGCGCCCATGCCGCTGCACACCGGGCGCGAATCGCTGGGCGTGATCGACGGCCATCTCCAGGCGCTGGGGCTGGAGCGTCGCGTGGCCGTGCGCAGTGCCCACTTCGGCCTCATCCCGCAGATGGTGGCCTCCAGCCTGCTGGTGCTCACCACCGGGCGCCAGTTCTGCCAGCGCTATGTGGGGCAACTGCCGCTGCGCATCGTGCGCTGCCCGGTGGCCTTCCCGCCCATGAGCTACTACCAGCTCTGGCACGATCGCACCCACGCCGCGCCGGCCCACCGCTGGCTGCGAGAACAGGTGCGCGACGTCGCGCGAGGGCTGGTGCAGGCATGACCCATCCCTCCCGCATCGCCCTGCGCGGCGACCTGCTCGACTTCACCGCCGACCCGGGTTGGGCGCTCGAGGCCGGCGCAGCCGTGCGCTGGCGGCCCGACCATTGGCTGCTCATCGACGCCGGTCGCATCGTGGGTACGGCGCCCGGCGATCAGCCGCCGGGTGACGACTGGCAGCGCATCGACCATCGCGGCCATCTCCTCCTGCCGGGCTTCATCGACACGCACGTGCATGCCCCGCAGCTCGACGTGATCGCCAGCTTCGGCACCGAGCTGCTCGACTGGCTCAACACCTACACCTTCCCGGCCGAGCAGCGCTATGCCGACGCGGCCGAGGCCCACGACGGGGCCGAACGCTTCTGCGACGCCTTGCTGGCCCACGGCACCACGGCCGCAGTGGTGTTCCCCACCGTGCACAAGGTCAGCGCCGACACCTTGCTGGCCGCGGCGCACGCACGCGGCATGCGCCTCATCACCGGGAAGGTGCTGATGGATCGCCACGCGCCACCGGGCCTGATGGACACCGTCGAGAGCGCCGAACGAGACAGCCGCGAGCTGATCGCCCGCTGGCACGGCACCGGGCGCCTGGCCTATGCGATGACGGTGCGTTTTGCCCCCACCAGCACCGAAGCACAACTGGACATGGCCGGCCGTTTCCTGCGCGAGGTGCCGGGGCTATACATGCAGACCCATGTGGCCGAGAACCGCGCCGAGGTGGCCTGGGTGCGGCAGCTCTTTCCCGATGCGCGCAGCTACCTCGACGTCTATCACCGGCACAGCCTGTTGAACGAACGCGCCGTGCTGGCCCACGGCATCTGGCTCGATGACACCGACCGCCGATTGCTGGCCGACACGGGCGCGCAGATCGCTCACAGCCCCAGCTCCAACCTCTTCCTGGGCAGCGGGCTCTTCGGCTGGCGGGCCCTGGAAGCGGCCGGGGCGCAGGTGAGCGTGGCCAGCGACGTGGGCGGCGGCACCAGCCTGTCGATGACGCGCACCCTGGCCGAGGCCTACAAGGTGCAGGCCCTGCTGGGCGAGAAGCTCACGGCCTGGAAGGCGCTCCATGCGGCCACACGCGGCGCAGCCCAGGCCCTGGGCCTGGACGCCGAGATCGGCAGCTTCGAGCCTGGACGCATGGCCGACCTGTGCGTGTGGGACTGGGCGCAGGGCATCGTGGGCGAGCGTCGCATGGCGGTGGCACGCGACGTGCATGAGCGTGTCTTCGCCTGGATGACCCTGGCCGACGAACGTCACCTGCGCGAGGCCTGGGTGGCGGGGCAATGTGCCCACCGCCGGCCGGCGCAGGCACAATCCGGGCCGTGACAAAGCTGCCCGCACTGACGGAGACGTTCATGCCCCCCCGCCTCGAACTGCTGGGCATCAGCAAGCAGTACCCCGCCGTCAAGGCCAACGACCGGATCCACCTCACGGTGCAGCCCGGGGAAATCCATGCCGTGCTGGGCGAGAACGGCGCGGGCAAGTCCACGCTGATGAAGATCATCTACGGCGCGGTGCGACCCGATGAAGGGGAGATGCGCTGGAACGGTCAGCCGGTGGTGGTGCGCAATCCGCACGAAGCGCGCGAACTGGGCATCAGCATGGTGTTCCAGCATTTCTCGCTCTTCGACACCCTCACCGCGGCCGAGAACGTCTGGCTCGGCCTGGGCAAGCGTTTGAGCCTGGCCCAGGTGAGCGATCGCATCCGCGAAGTCTCGGGGCAGTACGGGCTCGATGTCGAGCCACAGCGTCCGGTGCACACGCTCAGCGTGGGTGAGCGCCAGCGTGTCGAGATCGTGCGCGCGCTGCTGACGAATCCGCAGCTGCTCATCCTCGACGAGCCCACGTCGGTGCTCACGCCCCAGGCGGTCGACAAGCTCTTCGTCACGCTTCGCAAGCTGGCCGACACCGGCTGCTCCATCCTCTACATCAGCCACAAGCTCGACGAGATCCGCACGCTGTGCCATCACTGCACGGTGTTGCGGGGAGGGCGCGTCACGGGCGAGGTCGATCCCACAAAGGAAAGCAACGCCAGCCTGTCGCGCCTGATGATCGGATCGGATCCACCGGAGCTGGTGCACCGCGAGGCCCGCGCCGGCGAGGTGGCGCTGGCCGTGCAGGGACTGAGCCTGCCCAAGCTCCACCCGTTCGGCACGGTGCTGCGCGACGTCGCCTTCGAATTGCGAACCGGCGAGATCCTCGGCGTGGCCGGCGTCTCGGGCAATGGCCAGCAGGAACTGCTGGCCGCGCTGTCGGGCGAGGACACGCGTGCGCCGGGAGGCAGCCTGCGCCTGTTCGGCCAGGACATTGCCCGCCACGATGCCCGCCGCCGCCGCAAGGAGGGCCTGCACTTCGTGCCCGAGGAACGCCTGGGCCGCGGGGCCGTGCCCACGCTGTCGCTGGCACTCAACACCCTGCTCACCCGCACCGAGGCCGTGCACCGCGCCACCGGCTGGATCGACATGCACCGCGTGCGCGAGATGACCGACGAGATCATCCGCCGTTTCCAGGTCAAGGCCGGGGGGGCCGCCGCGGCGGCCAAGAGCCTGTCGGGTGGCAACCTGCAGAAGTTCATCGTCGGGCGCGAGATCAGCGCCAACCCCCGGGTGCTCATCGTGGCCCAGCCCACCTGGGGTGTGGACGTGGGGGCCGCCGCGCAGATCCGCAGCGAGCTGCTGGCCCTGCGCGATGCCGGCTGCGCACTGCTGGTCGTGAGCGAGGAACTGGAGGAATTGTTCGAGATCAGCGACCGGCTTGTGGTGATCGCCCAGGGGCGGCTCTCGCCTTCGGTACCCACACGCGAGGCAACCGTGGAACAGATCGGTGAGTGGATGAGTGGCCTGTGGCCGCAGACGACCGGAGCAGTCCATGCTCAAGCTTGAAGCCCGTGCCAACCCCTCGCGGGCGATGTCCGTCGCCTCGCCCTTGCTGGCGCTGGCCATCACCGTGCTGATCGGCATTGGCCTCTTCGTCATTCTCGACAAGGACCCGGTACGCGGCCTGCAGATGTTCTTCGTGGAGCCGCTCAAGAGCGGCTACCAGCTCAGCGAACTGGCGATGAAGGCCGTGCCCCTGGTGCTGATCGCCCTGGGCCTGGCGGTGTGCTTCCGCTCCAATGTCTGGAACATCGGCGCGGAAGGTCAGTTCATCCTGGGCGCGATCTTTGCCGGCGGGATGGCCATGCAGGCCGGGCCCGAGACGGGGCGCTGGTTCTTCGTCATCGTGCTGCTGGCCGGAGTGGTGGGCGGCATGGTCTGGGCGGCCATCACGGCCGGACTGCGAGATGGCTTCAACGCCAATGAGATCCTCGTGAGCCTGATGCTGGTCTATGTGGCCGACATGCTGCTGAGCTACCTCGTGTACGGGCCCTGGAAGGACCCGGCGGGGTTCAACTTCCCGCAGACCATCACCTTCGCCGACGCCACCAAGGTGCCGCGCCTGTTCACCGGCCTGCGGGTCAACATCGGGCTTGTCATTGCGCTCGTGATGGTGGCCGTGTTCACGGTCTTCCTCTTCCGCACCTACCAGGGCCTGAAGCTGCAGGTGGGCGGGCTCGCGCCCATGGCCGCGCGCTACGCAGGCTTCTCCTCTCGCCAGGCGCTGTGGACGGCGCTTCTGGTGTCGGGCGGCATGGCCGGGCTGGCCGGGGCGCTGGAGGCGGCGGGCCCTCTGGGGCAGCTCACGCCGCATGTGCCCTCGGGCTACGGTTTTGCAGCCATCATCGTGGCCTTCGTCGGGCGGCTGAACCCGGTGGGCATCGTGTTCTCAGCCATCCTGATGAGCATGTTCTACATCGGCGGTGAACTCGCCCAGTCGCGCATGGGCCTGCCCAAGTCCATCACCGGCGTCTTCCAGGGTCTGCTGCTGTTTGCGCTGCTGGCCTGTGACACGTTGATCCACCACCGCATCCGCTGGCAGCGCGGTGCGAGGGTCGCCACCGCCAGGCAGGAGGCCTGAATGGAACCCATCGCCCTCCTGATCGCCGCCACGATGAACGCCGGTACCGTGCTGGCCATCGCCTCGCTGGGCCTGCTCATCAATGAGCGTGCCGGGATCGTCAACCTCGGCGCAGAAGGCATGATGCTGGTGGCCGCCATTGCCGGCTTTGCCACCGGCGTGCACACCGGCAACGACTGGCTGGCCTTTGCGGCGGGGGCCGGTGCCGGCGCGGCCATGGCCCTGCTCTTCGGGGTGCTGGTCATCTGGCTCAACACCAACCAGTACGCGTCGGGCCTGGCGCTCAGCCTCTTCGGCGTGGGCTTCTCGGCCTTCGTGGGCATCCGCTACACCCAGGAGCGGCTGGGCGACCGCCCGCGCTTCGAGATCCCGGGCCTGGCCGACCTTCCCTTCGTCGGGCCGGCCTTCTTCAAGCACCATCCCATGGTCTACATCGCCATCGTGCTCACGGTGGTGCTGGCCTGGTTCCTCTACCGCTCGCGCGCCGGCCTCGTGCTGCGCGCCGTGGGCGAGTCGCCCGAGTCGGCCCATGCGCTGGGCTATCCGGTGCGCCGCATCCGCCTGCTGGCCGTGCTGGCGGGCGGCGCCCTGTGCGGCCTGGCCGGGGCCTACATCTCCGTCATCTACACCCCGCTGTGGGTGGAGGGCATGATCGCCGGCAAGGGCTGGATCGCGCTGGCGCTCACCACCTTCGCCACCTGGCGCCCGGCACGCGTGTTGCTTGGGGCCTACCTGTTCGGGGGCGTGACCATGCTCCAGTTCCACCTGCAGGGGCAGGGGGTGCAGATCGCGAGCCAGCTGCTCACGATGCTGCCCTACCTGGCCACCATCGTGGTGCTGGTGCTGATCTCGCGCAACCCGACCTTCATCCGCGTCAACATGCCGGCGTCGCTGGGCAAGCCCTTCTACCCTGGCAGTTGATGGCTTCATAATTGTTTGTTCACCACCCCGCCACTCTCTCATCGGAGACGCTTCGACATGACCGACTTCACCAAGCGCACCCTGATCCGGCTGGCCGGCCTGGGCACCCTGGCCGCCGCGGCCGCCCTCGTGGGCTGCGGCAAGAAGGAAGAGCCTGCTGCACCGGCCGCCACGGCCGAGGCGCCCGCCGCCAAGCCCGAACCCCTGAAGATCGCCTTCGCCTACGTGGGCCCGGTGGGTGACGCCGGCTGGACCTTCGCCCACGACAACGGCCGCAAGGCCCTGGAAGCCGAGTTCGGCGACCGTGTGCAGACCTCCTTCGTGGAGAGCGTGCCCGAAGGCGCCGACGCCGAACGCGTGATCCGCGACATGGTCAACCAGGGCAACAAGCTCATCTTCGGCACCACCTTCGGGTACATGGACTACATGCTGAAGATCGCGGGTGATCACAAGGACGTGAAGTTCGAGCATGCCACCGGCTACAAGACGGCCGAGAACATGCGCACCTATGACTCGCGCACCTACGAAGGGGCCTACATGGCTGGCGTGATTGCCGGCGCGATGACGAAGTCGAACACCCTGGGCGTGGTGGGCTCGGTGCCCATTCCCGAGGTGATCCGCAACATCAACTCCTTCACCCTGGGCGCCCAGAGCGTCAACCCCAAGGTCACGACCAAGGTGGTGTGGGTGAACAAGTGGTTCGACCCGCCCAAGGAGGGTGAGGCCGCACAGTCGCTGCTCAACCAGGGGGCCGACGTGCTGTTCCAGAACACCGACTCGTCGGCCGTGCTGCAGGCGGCCGAAAAGGCTGGCAAGCTGGCCTTCGGCTGGGACTCCGACATGAGCCACTTCGGCCCGAACGCCCACCTGGGTTCGGCCATCATCAACTGGGCGCCGTACTACATCAAGGCCACGCGTGACGTTCTCGAAGGCACCTGGAAGACGGAAACCACCTGGTGGGGCGTGAAGGAAGGCGCGATCGACCTGGTGTCGGTGTCCGACAAGGTGCCGGCCGACATCCGAGCCAAGGTGGACACCATCCGTGCCGGCCTCAAGGAGGGCAGCTACAACATCTGGAAGGGCCCCATCACCGGCCAGGACGGCAAGGAAGTCCTGAAGGACGGCGAGGTCGCCGACGACAAGTTCCTGCACGGCATCAACTTCTACATCAAGGGTGTGGAAGGCCGCGTGCCGGCCGGGAGCTGATCCCAGGGCATGAAGGCCGCCGAGGCGAAGGCCCGGCGGCCTTTTTCTTTTGCAGGACGGATGTTGAGCATGGAATCCACGCTGTGGCACCCCGTGTGTGCCGGTGACAACCTGGTTGCCGCGCCCCTGGCCGTGCGTCTGCTCGAACGCGATGTGGTGCTGTGGCGCGATGCCAGCGGACAGGCCCGGGCCTTCAACGACCAGTGTCCGCATCGCGGCGCCCGGCTGTCGCTGGGGCGGGTGCAGGGCGACCTGCTGGAGTGCCCTTACCATGGCTGGTGCTTCGAAGGCTCCGGCCAGTGCGTGGCCATCCCGGCCGTGCCCGACTTCACACCGCCCGTGGGGCACCGGGTGGGTTGTTTCGATGTGGCCGAGACGGCCGGCTTGGTGTGGGTGCGGCTCGAAGCCTCCGAGGCTGCGTTGCCCACGATCGACGGCGAGGACGACCCGCGGCTGCGCAAGCTCACGGTCGGCCCCTACGACGTGGCGACCAGTGCACCGCGCATCGTCGAGAACTTCCTCGACCTGTCGCACTTCGGCTTCGTGCACGAAGGCTGGCTGGGCGACCGCGAGCACGTGGCCCAGGCGCCGTACCAGGTGAGCGAGTCGCCGGCCGGGCTGGTGGCCACGGGTTGTCGCGCCTGGCAGCCGCAGAGCAACCGTCTGGCGCAACAGGGCACCGAGGTGGAGTACACCTACACCGTGCCGAGCCCCTATCGGGCGGTGCTCACCAAGCTGCCGCAGGCCCAGTCGGGCTACCGCGATGTCATCCACCTCCTTGTCTGCCCCATCGAACCCGAACGCAGCCGCGTATGGTTTCGTCTGGCGGTGACCGACTTCGATTCCAGTGACGAAGACCTGCGCGCTTTCCAGCACACCATCTTCACCCAGGACCAGCCGGTGCTGGAATCACAGCGGCCGCGCCGCTTGCCCCTGTCCGTCGGAGAACTGCATAGCGCAGCTGATCGATTGAGCACGGCCTACCGGCGCTACCTGCGCCAGCAGGGCATCACTTTCGGCGTCTGCTAAAAAAAAGGGCCCGCCAAGCGGCGGGCCCAATCCCCGTTCCCTGAAGTTTGTGAGAGTGGATCAGTCGTCGTTCAGGCTTGCCCAGACGGTGTCGCACTGGTGCTCGGCGGCGAAGTTCAGGCGCGTGGTGATGCCCTCGCCGGCTGCCACGTCCAGGCCCAGGTAGGTGGGCG
>Ga0114986_1000121_pt1 | contig 20745 bp, 24 predicted proteins | sample Shrwel1BS1Day17_FD_96988 | JGI IMG/M metagenome (GOLD analysis project Ga0114986, IMG submission 96988) | Subsurface microbial communities from deep shales in Ohio, USA - Utica-3 well 1 S-1-Day17 | ecosystem: Environmental > Aquatic > Deep subsurface > Shale gas/oil reservoir > Produced... | reverse complement strand
GGAGAAGAAGCGCGTCGCCGACTTCGGCGCCACGCTGGCCAAGGTGCGCGAGCAACTGGCGCGCTTGGCCTGAATGTGCTTGGCTCGGCGCCGGTGGGAGCTGGCGCCGAGCCAGACATCCTGGCTCAGCGGGCGTGCAGCCGCAGGTTCCCCCACTGGGACGGCGTCACCGCCTGGGGATCGCCCAACTGGCTGTCTGCGCCTTCCAGCCCGTCAGAGACCGGGAAATCGCTGACCCTGGCCTCTGACTGCACCGATGCGGGCGACAGGGTTTCATGAATCCGGTGGGCCACGTACCAGCTCGCCCGCAGCTTGGCTTCCCGGGTGTGGGAGCCCAGTCGGGGCGTCAGGTGCAGGTTCGGGATCCCGTACAGCGGGGTGCCTTCCGCCGCAAACTGGGGGCTGGCGCCGTCCAGCAGGCAGGCATCGATGCGTCCATCGGTCAAGGCCAGCGCCAGCGCCTCGGGATCGAACAAGGCACCCCGGCTGACACCCACCCAGAGCTGTCCGGGCTTGCAGTGATTGAGCAGTCGCTCGTTGATCCAGCCCTTGAACCGCGAGGCATACACCACCTGCAGGGACACCGCATCCGAACGGGCGAGCAACTGCTGGACCGTCACCGGCTCCACACCCAGACGTTGCCACAGCGGCGCGGCATGGTGCACGGCGGGATCGTAGCCCAGCAGGCGGACACCCAGCCCCTTGAGCATGGGCGCCAGGGTGTGGGCCACCGGGGCGAGCCCCAGCAACCCGACCGTACTGCCCGCCAGTTCCCGTCCCATGCGCACCTGGGAAATCTTTCGCCCCAGCAGGGCGCTGACCATGCCGCGCCGGTACAGCATCAGCAGCCCATACAGGATGTACTCGGCATTCGACCGGACGGTGGCGCTGCGGGCCTGCACCAGACGGATGCCGCGGCGCTGGCAGGCCTCCACATCGGTGTTGTCGCTGGAGATCTGCATGCGGGCCACCACCTGCAGGCGCGGCGAGAAGTCCAGAAACTGCTGCGACACGATCACGTGTGGCGGCAGGACGATGGCCCGCGTCTTGTAGCTGGCATTGCGCAGCGCGATCGGATCATCGGCCAGCTCGGGCTGGTAGCTCACCTCATACCGCTCCTGCAGCCACAGCAGGGCGTCCGACACCAGTGGTTCGACCAGCAGGACATCCATTCGCGTTCCTTGGTCGGCAACCCTGGCGGTGATCAAGCGCTCAGCGGCGTTTGAGGATTGTGATGAAATCGCCGTCCACGGTCTGTTGTTCGACCAGCTCGTTGCCGGTTTGCTTGGCAAACGCCTGGAAGTCCCGCACCGAGCCGGCATCCGTGGCAATCACCTTGAGCAGCTCACCACTGTGCATGTCCGCCAGGGCTTTCTTGGCTTTGAGAATCGGCAGGGGGCAGTTGAGCCCGCGGGCATCCAGTTCTTTGTGGGCGTTCATGGCGAAGGTTCCTATGGAATCGAGATTCTAAAGGCCCGCCGCGGCTCGCGGTCCATTGGGGGCTTCAGGTCCCCGCGGTCGGCGCTGGCTCCATGAACACCGGCTCGATCCCCCGACGGCGCAGCCAGTCGGCCAGGGCCAGCCCCGTCCCGGCGCGCCAGCATCGGATCTGAGCGGGCTCGAACAGGCGGTACTCGGCCAGCTCCGGAGACAGCCTGACTTCACCGTGGGCACGGGCGTGATAGGTGATCACCACCTGATTCATGCGCTGAAAATCGTGCACCCCCACCAGTTCCAAGCTGTCGGTCACCAGCCCGGTCTCCTCGGCAATTTCCCGCCGAATGCCCTCTTCGGGCGTTTCGCCCGCCTCCATGAACCCGGTGATCAGCGCGAACATGCGCTGCTGCCAGGCCGCGTTGCGGGCCAGGAGCACCTTGCCATCGAGCTCGACAATCGCCGCCAGCACCGGTGTCGGGTTGTTCCAGTGGGTGAAATCGCACGCGGTGCAGCGCCAGCGCTGCTTCCAGCCGCCGTCCTCCTCCCGACCCGAGAGGGCCAGCCCGTGGCCGCACAGCGGACAGAATCGGTAGGCGGCTGTCTGCATCAGGCCGGAAACACGCCGGTGGACAGGTACCGGTCCCCCCGATCGCAGACGATGAAGGCGATCGTGGCATTCTCTGCCGTCGCTGCGATCTGCTGGGCCACCCAGCAGGCACCCGCAGCCGAGATGCCCGCGAAGATGCCCTCCTCGCGGGCCAGGCGGCGGCACATGTCCTCGGCGTCGGCCTGGCTCACGTAGACCAGCTCATCCACGCCGGACGGGTCGTAGATCTTGGGCAGGTACTCCTGCGGCCACTTGCGGATGCCGGGAATGCGCGAACCTTCGCTGGGCTGGGCACCCACGATGCGGATCGCCGGATTCTTTTCCTTGAGGAACCGCGAGACGCCGGTGATGGTGCCGGTGGTGCCCATGGCGCTGACAAAGTGGGTGATGCGCCCACCGGTCTGCTCCCACAGCTCCGGTCCGGTCGTCTCGTAGTGGATGCGCGGGTTGTCGGCATTGGCAAACTGGTCCAGCACGCGTCCCTTGCCCTCCTTCTCCATCTTGTCGGCCAGGTCGCGTGCGTACTCCATGCCCCCGCTCTTGGGCGTGAGGATCAGTTCGGCACCAAACGCCTTCATGGTCTGGGCGCGCTCGATGGACAGGTCCTCCGGCATGATCAGCACCATGCGGTAGCCCTTGATGGCGGCTGCCATGGCCAGGGCGATGCCCGTGTTGCCCGACGTCGCCTCGATCAGAGTGTCGCCTGGCTGGATGTCACCACGCTCCTGCGCCCGCTGGATCATGGACAGCGCCGGGCGGTCCTTGACGGAGCCGGCCGGGTTGTTGCCTTCCAGCTTGCCCAGGATGACGTTGCCGCGAACGCGGTTGGCTTCGGCCCCGATGCGCTGCAGGGCCACCAGCGGCGTGCGGCCGATGGCGTCTTCGATGGTGGGATAGTTCATGCCCGCCACTGTGCCATAATTTGCGACTTCCCTACCTGCCGGAGTGGCGAAATCGGTAGACGCAGGGGATTCAAAATCCCCCGCCAGAGATGGTGTGCCGGTTCGAGTCCGGCCTCCGGCACCATATCCCCATTTTTGCGCATGTTTCGCCAGCATTCGCAAGGGGATAGCAGGCTAGGTCAGCAGAGAAAATGCTATTGTCGTCGCAGGAATCCCGCACGTATTCCCGCACGGAGGACAGCAATGGCATACATAAGGAAGCTCGCTTCAGGATGGCGGGCGGAAGTGCAGCGCAACGGACAAAGGCTATCAAAAGTCTGGCCGACCAAGCGCGAGGCGCAGACATGGGCACTTGAGCAGGAATCGAAGGCCAGAGCCTTGAAAGGCGGATGGCGAACATTCCGCGAAGCCGTCACCAAATACGAAACCGAGGTTGCGCACAAGAAGCGCGGCGAAGCATGGGAAGTCCGCAGGCTTGCCCAGATGCTTGAGCACTTCGGTGATGTGCCACTAGGCAACATCGACTCGCCACAAATCGCAGAATGGCGTGATGCCAGACTAAAGACGGTCAGCGCGTCAACAGTCGTGCGTGAGTCGAACCTGCTGAAGCACCTATTCAGGGTGGCGCGTGATGAATGGCGCTGGATTGAGCATGACCCGTTCCGTGGGGTCAAGATGCCGAAGGAAGCGGACCCACGTCATCAGCGGTGGCGCTGGCAGCAAATCCGGCGCGTCGTTCGGTATCTCGGATACGTCACCGGAAAGAAGCCAGAAACGAAGTCGCAGGAAGTCGCTTTGGCTTTCATGATTGCGCTCCGTACCGCGATGCGGGCCGGTGAAGTCTTGCAGGTAAGCCCGCAGACGCTTTCTGGCCGTGTCGTGACTCTTGCTCAGACCAAGACCGAGAAACGCGCACAGGTGCCACTGACGCGCCGAGGTGCAGCCTTATGCGCCCTGGTAGACAAATGGACGATTGATGGCGTGATGCTGGATGCACTGTTCCGCAAAGCGCGTGACGCCTGCATGGTTCGTGATCTTCGATTCCATGACGCCAGGGCAACCGCCCTGACATTGCTTGCCAAGCGTGTGGACGTGCTGACGCTTTCGCGGATCAGCCGACACAAAGACTTGCGCATTCTCTCCAACACCTATTACCGGGCCACTGCCGAGGAAATCGCGGCAAGCCTGTAAGGACACACCATGAAACCCACACTGCCAGAGATAGAAGTTCTAGACAGGCACTTGCCGACAAACACGCCTATCACTCGTGGCTACACATGGAAGACAGTGCAGCGCCTCATAGACGAGGCGTATGCTGCTGGGCTTGAGGATGCGGCAAACATTGCTGACCGGGTGGCGAACATTTGCCTCCACCCCGGAGAGATCGGTACTGCAATCCGTGACTTTAAGGATGGATCATGATCGACGTACAGAAGCTAGCGCGAGATGCGGGGTTTGATGTCGCACTATTTGACATCAATGGCCCACTTGTCTACGAAGCTGAGCCAAAGCACGTTTCTATGCTTATCGCCCTGGTGCTTGAGGAAGCTGCGAAGCGCTGCGACGAAGTACAGCGTATGCACTCAGATCATGATGGCTTTGCTAGAGATTGTGGCAATGAGAAAAATCAGGCGTACTTTAAAGGGGCGATGATCGGAGCGGAAGATTGCGCAGCCACCATCCGCTCACTGAAGCCGAAGGGGGATTGAAAGAAGCCCCGCACAAGACGGGGCCTCAGTGACGGCTGCATGTTGGGATGCGATGGTTTGGCCGTCTGGGGCAGTGTATCCGATGAACGGTAGTTGACCGCGTTACTAGTAACTGCGAAGATTCATCCATCGCAACACACACCGGAGAGCAACATGACAGCACAAACTTTCACCCTCGGCCAGTCACTGAAGTACGAAGCCACCCAGCGCGCCCGAGTTAACGGCGTTGATGGCGTGATCTGGGTCAAGCGCATCAAGTGCGCCGATGGCAGCGGCTGGATGCATGACGGCAAAGCCCACCTCCCGCTTCGCGCAACTCGTCAGCAGATCGTTGAGCACTTCGGGCAAATCTATCGCGCAGAAGATGTCAACGCATAAGAAAGACCCGACAGGATCAAAGCGCATAGCGGACCACCGCCAGCGCCTTCGTGAGCGCGGACTAGTGCCTGTAGAGGTGTGGATACCCGCAGACAAGAAAGACGAGCTCAAGGCGTTTGTGGCGCATTTGCAGGGCTTACCAGCAATTAGCCAACAGGGATAAAAGAAACCCCGCCGGTACTACCCTACTTGCGCATGCGCTTTCGGAGCTTCGCGGCGGGGAATCTACATCCAGCGATCAACCCGGATGGCCTGTCAGCTTTCGCGGCAGGACTTAAAGTGACGGCGGCCACGTAGTCGCAACCCGACGACTCTCAGCGTTATCCGCTGCCTATCGCTTAACCGTCAGAGCTGATTTTACTTGATAGCCCCATGAAAACATGCACCTATGACAACCCGGAAACCATGCAGCGCGAGTGCTGGCAGGATGGCCGACTCATCGCGGCTTACTCAATGGACGCCATGATGAGAAAGCCAGCACCCGGAGTGAGTCAGCCTATACCCGGCGAATACCTCTTTTTTGGCGCTAACGTGGGAGACTGGGAAACCGGGCGGCTGATCGGCGACGCTGGCGCTATGCCGTCAGTCAGTAGTCGGGTAGATAACACTTGACCCTGCGGGCGTGGAGTTGACGATCACGGGCGGCTTGCTGGCGGCTTCGATGCCTTGCGATGCGATGCCCGAGACTGTGCCCATCGTCAGACCGTAACGCTCTGTGGTGGCTTCGATGTTGGCAAGGTTCACGCGGGTGGACTGCTGAATGCCGTACAGGTTCGTGACTGCCGGAACCAAAATGCTGGCCCATGCTAAGGCTTTATCCTGCGGCGGCTGGATGCGTACCACAGAGTCTCCAGCCTTCGCGCCCTTCATGATCCAGTACGCCATTGCCATGCCCTTGGCTTGAGCGTCACCAGTGGCGGCCAGAGCGGTAATCTGACCTTCAATGCGGTCCTGTGCATCATTCTGCGCCTTGGCTTGCGCGGTGATGGCTTCATAGTATTTGTCTTGGCTGGTAGCGCAACCGGCCAGAGCCACAGCCGCGACGGCGGCAATCATCAGTCGTTTCATTTCGCAGTTCCTTTCATGGTTTGAACTTGCAACTTCATGGCTTCGTCAAAGGTTCTGGGCCACTGATCGGCCCATTGTTTGAGCGTGTGGGCGGCGGCAGAGCCTCGCGCAGCTTCGTATCCCAGAGTTCGATATTCGTCTCGACACGCCTGATAAGTGTCTCCGGCGACGATGGCATAACGACTGACGGCTTCGGCACTGCCTGCGGCAATGGCGGCGTCTCGCTCTGCTTTGGTGACGCGCACCCCAGCAGCCCTAGCGCGGCGCTCAAGATCATCAATCGTTGCGAGTTGTTCACGGTTCGCCTCGTTCAGTTTGTTGGTGACGCCGACCAGCCTGGACAGTTCGCGGTTAGCTTCGCGCAGTCGCTGGGATTCGTCTTCGGCCTTCTCGCGCTTCAGGTCGGCAATGTCAGTCTTCAGATCACTGATCCGCATCGTCTGGGCCGTACCGAAGGCCACCACCACCGCAAGCGCAGCGGCCCATAGCCAGTTCGGCAACAGGTCAAAGATTGCCGCGATGGCCTTCACCACGCACCCCACACCAGCAGGCCCAAGGCGACGCCAGACGCAAGCGCACAAGCGGCAAGGAACACGGCAGCGCCGCCCATGCCGATCAGTAGCCAGACAGATTCACGTTCCATCGTTACGCCTCCAAAAGGTCGGCAATGCGCCGCGCCCAGCCGCGTGAAAAGTGCGGCCACGTTTTCAGGTCGGTCATGAACTTGAGCCTTTGCGACAGCATCCGGCGTTTGACAAGATCAGGATGGAATGCGCGGGCTTTGGTGATCGTTTCCGGCCCCACCTTCCCGTCATCACGCGCATCGACAGCACGTTGCAGCCACTTGACCGACTGACCAACACCAGAGTTCACAGCACCATCAAAGACCGCATAGCGGATGGCAGGCGGCAGGTCATCGCATCGGCAGGCGTCCCAATACTGGCGGCGATAGATAGCCTTTGCTTGCTCCACAGGGAACTCGCTCATGTGGCCGTGATAGCCATTCTGTCGGGCTACAGCTTGAGTCACGCCCCACCGGGTAGCGCCACCCGGATCGGATGGGTGATCTACGAACCCACCCTCATGACCCAGCAGAAGGTGAAAGCATTGATCGAATGTCACTTCGCAGCCTCGTCAATCGAAATCGAAACCTGCTTGACGATGCGGGCCAGCGGGATCATCGCGGCAGTCACCATCGACAACACCCCAGCCTGACCGTCATCAAGGAACTGCGAGAACACCGGCACCAGCGACACCACATCGGCATGGATCGCCTGCACCAGACCGGCCACAGCAGAAACCACCGCAAGCCAAACAGTCCACGCCTTCAGAAGGACAGACTTCCAGTTGTCAACGAGCTTCATTCTTCAGCCCTCCGCATCGGTCGGATGCCAGCACGAAGCATCATGATTTCAAGCTGCTGCTCTACTCGCTTGAGCGTTTCCAGTAGTTCGGACTTTGTGACCAGCGATGACTCCACAGCAGTGATCCGTGCCCGCAATGCGTCAATGTCTCGCTGCTGAGACTCAACTGCCACAGCCACCCGGTCCACTGTCTTGTAGACTGCCCACATGCCGCCAGCAATCGCCAGGACAAGGGCAACAAACAAAGGCGGAAGCACCTTGTCGGTGAACCACGTCCAAGGATGCATGTTCTTAACGGGCGGCGTCGGCATGTTTTCTCTCGTCTACAAAGTGATAAAGCGGGTCGCCCTTGTCATCAAAAATCGGATCGGCGTTCTTCAACTCGTCTAGCAGTTGTTGCAGCTTGTTGCGAGACTGCATTTTTTTTGAGGGACGCGCAGGCTCATGGATGGCGTACAGCAGGCCAGAGAAAACAACCGCGTACCAGATAAGCAGCCAGTCCATCACCGGCCCTTCATATCAATCGCCAGCATCAACAGGTCTTCAGGCGTCACCCTGTCTGTCGGGTGTTTCCCGGTCATCATGTGGGCAGACAACTCGTAGCAGTAAGCTGCCTTTGAGTCCCGCGCCTTGATGCCGACAAATGCCAAGAGCGAGAACCAGTCGTAACGCCCGCCTTCCAGCGAATCGAATACATCCAGCGCCTTTTGATCGTTGCCGCCCACGTCGATCAGCACCCAGTTTTCAGGCGTCCAGTCGTCGGTTTTGATGACGCCATCAGTAGCTGTGCTGTGATACAGCGTGTTGCCGATCACGATGCCGGAATGCGAGTAGCGCGTCACCAATCGCGACTTGATGATCCAGTTCGCCAGCCGGTGATTCCAGGCGTCAGACGCTGGTTTGGTGCGGAGCGCGAGCTTCATCACGGCACCAGATAGAAATGCTCGGTCAACTTGCTGATCCACACATCCTTGATAGCTTGTGTGAGCAGCGGCGGGGTTGCTGATGCAATAGACTGCGCGGCGAGTTCGTAGCTGAGCGTCTGCATGTAGGCATTAGCTGCAGTGACAGCAGGGTCAGACATGAGGCTGGTCAGGTCTGCCACGGTCCATACGCCGCTTCTGACGCGGCTCATGTTGTCGGCAGCCATCCATGCGATCAGTTCCGACTGCACAGCGGCGCGTTTCTGGTAACGGTGTTGGTCCAGTTCAAATTGCGTCGGCGGAATTTCTGGTGCAGGCCAGTCAATCACACCCGGCACAATCTCGTCGGGCTGCTGCGCGTCGTGCCCCGGAACAGTCACCACGCCATCAGCTTCAATCTCGATGACCTGCATCGGATCAATCGCCGGAGTCTGTCCGTATGGCAACGGCATAGACACCGTGATCTGTCCGCCCGTGCGTGATGCTTGGAAGCCACCGACAGAAATGGACTGACCGTCAATCAGTGGCGAGAGATCGTAGGAAACGCCATTAATGACGAGGGACTCACCATTTACCGTGACAGCAAGTGAAACGTCTGACCGCTGGGGGGTGAATTTGACTTTCATTTAATACCACCTTCCAACGGCTTGAACCTTGTTGATAGCGGCCTGCCTGCCTCCACCAGCAGCCCAACCATGCAAATCCACGCTTGTTGTCGTCGGGTTTGAATACGTCGTCACAACGGACACGGTTCCCGAACTGCCGATATATGAAACAGCAGGCTCTGATGCAAATGCAGCAGGAAAAACCCAAAAAACGCCAGCCGTCCCGGATGTCGTTACGCTGTGCCAGCAAATTTGCAGACCGCCCGCAAATTTGGCATATACCCCATTGGCGTTCGATCCGTATTCAATCAACGCGCCAGTCGGCACCCCGCCAGACTGCGAGACTGTGCCGAGAATGTTCGACCGCTTATAATGCGTAGTCAGTTGCGCATCTGCCAATGTGCCGATTTCCTGCGCCTGCGGAACCTGCGCCCCCGATGCACCAGCAGGAACAGACAGCGGGCCCGTCATCGTGTCGCCGGTCTTGCTGACTTTCCCCGAAATATCAGTCGCGAATGCGATTGCTGCGACTTGCTTTGTCACTCCACCTTGCACCACCGGCACAAGCTCGGTGCCTGCAAGCGGGGTTGTCGCTGCCGGTAACGCTGAAATCTTTACTTCCGCCATTTCATTCAGTCCTGATAATCAAACCGTCTTCTGTAGATATAGGGTCTTCACCTTCTGTCAGAAGACCAAATGTTCTGATCCAGTTAGTAAACTGACGCCACGAAGCTCGGACCCATTGACCAGATTGATATACGATGACTTCGGCGGGAGTAGGCGTGTCCGATGCAGCAGGAAGAACAGAAGGATCGAAGCTGCCACCCGGCAGGGTGTCGCTCGATGGAAGCTCAACGAGCCTTCCACCAACAACAACAAGGGGGCGACGAATTGCCATAAATCAGGCCCGCGTAATCGGTTCTTCCGGCTCGAACACCAATGACGTGGCATCAGCAGCAATGCCAACCATCTGCAGGACGTTCCCAGTAGCTGACGGGGGCGTCTCGGTGCGTGCGCCGGCAGTCGTTGCCAGATACTGACGTGCGCCGGGGGTCAGACCAGAAAGGCCAGTGATGAGGTTGCCAGGCGTGTAGATCGTTGCGGTCGCGCTGGCCGACACTCCTGCCTTCACAAAGCCGTGGCACTCCTTGCCCTCAGTCGTTGCGTCTGCTTTCCTAGCCTTCAGCGTGCCAGTGTCATTCCACAGGTTCACCAGATCGTTGGCGGATAGCGTCTCACTTGCAACAGCAGCAACCGTGTTCACGCCAATGCCAGCAGGAAGGACTGAGGCGTCGAGTTTTCCAGCGGCATCCAAGGCCACCAGCTTTCCGTCATCAGCAGATCCAGCGGACACCACAGAAGCGGTCAGCTCCTTGATCCGACCGGCCACAAGTGCGAGAAACTTTTGTGCAGCCATGCTGCCTCCTACAGTGAAACCGGCTCAGAAAGATCAACCCACATGGTTGTCGCGTCTATTGCGTAGCCGGCGCGTTGAACAAATGCGGCGCCAAATGGAATGCTCTGCGTCAAAGCCCCATCAAGGCCGACATAGATGTCATCTCCCGGCGTCCATGACCAAGATGGCTCCACAATGCGTCCCGCCGACTGGTAAGTGATCTGGTCGCCAGCATTGGCGGCTGAAGTTGTCACCCCGACCACTCGGCCAGAGTGGGTAGCAGCCGATGCGTCGGCGTACATGAGGCCGGCAGTCGTCTGGATGATTGCCCGGTGCCCGCCAATAGCCTCGGCGGCCAGACCCGTGTAGGCGATTGATCCGGCAGGCCCAGGTGGTCCGGGCGGTCCTTGCGTTCCTTTGTCAGTCACCTCTTGGGTGATGACGTACTCCACTACCGTGTCAGTTCCAATATCTTGGACAACCACATCGGTTTGAGAACTGACAACGACCTCTTGCTCGGTTTCTGTTTCGACAACCGTGTCAAGACCGCCGTCATCTGAGACGACTTCTGTCTCTACGAAAATGACGACTTCTGGCGTCATGTCCGCGTGACCTCGGGAGAGACAACGACCGCACCAGCCAGCAATCGTCGTACATCACCAGTGCCGAACTCAATCTCAAGGTCGTAGACGCCAGACTTCCATGTCAGCGCAGCGGTAGCGGTGGCTGACAGGTAGATAGTTACCGTGCCGGCGGTCCCGCCAAGGATGATCCCGCCGTTCTCAGTGGTCAGACTCAGGAGAACATCGGTGCTTTCAACCTTCTGGCGAACCTGCATCCTTGCCGTGCATCCGGTCAGATCAACAGGAACAGCCGGATCGCCGGACTTCCATGTCGTGACATCCCTCAGGGTCGCGCCCTGATAGATCGTGATGTTGTGCTTCGCAGGCTTGGACATGATGCAGGGCAGTTTCCCGCCCAGGCCATCACAGACAAAACCCTATACGGGGGCGCCAGCTACCGCTTGAGCCACTTCCATGCAACCGGGATCAGGAGCAAATGTTCCACACCCATACTCGGAGCGCATTACAATGTCGTTATGAAAGAAAAACTTTCTCAATCTCGCCTACAAGAGCTTCTGCACTACGAGTCAGAGACCGGTGTGTTTATGTGGAAGAAAGATGTTGGCAGTAGGGGCGCGGTTGGCGCTGCCGCAGCCATCACAAAGCGAGCGCAAGGCCACTTAACCATACGAGTCGATGGGCGTCTTTATCAAGCCCATCACCTAGCTTGGCTTTACATTCATGGTGAGTTTGCGGACAGACCTATTCGGCACAAAGACGGCGATAGGTCAAACAATCGGCTGAAGAACCTTGAGCTTGCCAGTCGGCAGACTCTTGCCGAGTCGTTGACGGCAAAACCAATCACTCCTGCCACTGTGCATGACATTTTCTCGTATGCAGATGGGCTCCTGAAATGGAAGCACTCATTGACAGGCTCACGCAGAGTTGCGGGGATGGTGGCAGGGTCAATAAATAACGACGGATACGTGATCGTTGAAGTAGCAGGGAAGTCAGTAGCCGCGCATCGGATTGTCTGGCTTATGCACAACGGCCATTGGCCTACTGGGGAGATTGACCACATCAACGGCATACGCCATGACAACCGGATAGAAAATCTCAGGGATGTTCATAGGAAGACGAACGCGGAAAACAGGCGCTCTGCCAGCAAAACATCAAAGACAAAGCTACTTGGCGTTGAGTACCTTCCGAAAATCGACAAGTACCGAGCGAGAATTCGTGTGGATGGTGCACTTATCAGGCTTGGCACATTCAACACTCCTGACGATGCGCATGCAGCCTACATAGAAGCGAAACGACGCTTACATGCAGGCTGCTCTATTTGACTCAAAAAGTCACAGCATCATTCGCATCCCTGCGGTTGCGTGGCAGGTAAACCCCGTCCTCGGCCTCGTTGATCCGTTTCTGGCGGGCTTTGAAGCTCTGCAGAAGGTTCGGCACCGTGATCCTGCGCGTCGGGTTCTTCTGGTTGAAGGCCTGGATTTCCTCCATCGCCTCGACCATTCCCTCAGAGTCTGAAGCCATACGAGCCTCGGACCACTGACGCATCAGGGTAGATCGGCGGTCGGCCAAGGCGCGGTCGTAGTCCATGATTGCACCCTTACGCTCCGTTGCGCGTCGCACCTCTGAAGGCGACAACCCAAGCGCCTGGCCAACCACGCCAGCCGGCCCCACGTCATCCAAGATCACTACACCGGATTTGTCCACAGCACCCTCTGATCCGTAGCGAATAGCCTTCAGCGGGCCGCGCAGCGCAGCAGGCATCATGTCCTCAAGGCCACGCTGGTAGTCACCATCCATGATCTTCTGAAGACCCTTGACGAAGCCAGTGAAGATGCCGGCCACCGGACCGGCGGCACTGGTCAAGAATGATTCGGCCCACTGCTGACCTTCAAGCCCCTCGTAAACATCAGGCAGGATCAGCTTGTTCAAGGCCACTCGTCCGGATAGATCGAACGGGGTCAGGCGTGAGAATCCTCGTGCCATGACTTCTGCAGCCTTCGGACCAAAGGTGTCGGCCAGCATGTTCTGCATAGCCACCTCGGCATCCCAAGGCTCATCATCATCACCGCCCATGAACGATGCGGCAGCCAGCAGAGGCCCAACCAGCGGCAGGCCAAGAATGCCGGCAGCAGACGCATGCATTGCCAGGATTCCGGCCAGCGTCTTACGGGCCTGTGTGCGCTCTGCCGGGTCAAGCGCCTTGACGCTCAGATAGGCGTTGCGCGACAGTGAGTAGATCATGTTCTGGGCGTACTGCTTGAACAGAAAGATGACCTTCTGCCAGTTGCCCTGCATGATGCGCGGTCGGTTCGACGCGGCATAGTCATGGTGGCCGTCGTAGGTCGCTTTCTTGGCTTCCTCGTAGGCCGTGGCCGAGTCCTTGCCGGTCGCTTTGGAAAGCCGGTATGCAGCCATGAACGTGGCCTGGCGGTTGAACTTCTCTGCATGGTGGAACATGAACGAGGCAGCACGCATCACCGGCCGCATAGCCCAGACCACTTTCTGATCTTCGCCTTGAGAGATGCCGGCCAGGTCGTGCGCCATGGTCACGTCGATGGTTCCGTCCTTCACCGCCTTGTTGAAGGCGTCCAGCTCGTCGCCGGTCAGGAACTTGCTCAAGTCGTTCTTGGCGCGGACGACTTCTTGCGATGCCTTCAGAAGTGCAGCCGATGCGCGGTTGTATCCCCACTTGGCGCCCATGATCGGGTAAGCCACTAGCGCGGTCTGAGTCAAGTTGACCATAGCCGATGCTGGAGACAGGCCAAGGTGGAACACAAAGCCGATGCTGGTCAGTGCGGTCGACACCGGGTTGACCTTCGGGTTCATCAGGTTCTCATGGCGCTTGACCATCTCATCCACGACTTGCTGCGCCAGCACTCCGTCGTATTCATCGACACCCTGGTATGCCTTGATGTGCTCCTGCATCTGCTCCAGTTGAGTCTGCATCTGGTCGGCATAGCGCAGCTTGGCCAGATAGCGGGCACCGTGGAACATATTTTGTGCAAAGGCCCGTCGGGCGTCTTGGCTGAAGCCGGGCGTCCCCTTCCGGTGGATACCATGCTTGGCCCACGACAGGTCAGGCAGGGAGGACAGGTAGAGCTGAGACACGGCATCGCGCAGCGCGTCATCCACACCCTTTTGATCCAGCGTCTCGAACAGGTCAGCCATGAATCCCTTGCCAACGGCATCACGGCCGGGGTTGAATTCGGCGTCCTTCATCACCTTAGTGGTGGTGTAGCCCTGCTCCTTGGGGAATGCGGCCATGATCTGGCGGCGGGCTTGCTGCGCCTCATTCAGCGTCTCGGCGCGGGTCACGTTGACCACTTCACCAGAAGCGTCCTTTGTGACCATGACATAGCTGCCGAATCGGGCCAGCGGGAAGTAGACGCCCTTGACCTTCTTGAAAAAGTCATCGTCCATCTTCGCCATCATTTCCTTCTTCCGGCTTGCGGACAGTTCGCTTCGCTCGATCCGGTCCTTGATGGCTTCGCGCACCTTGTTGTAATGGTCCGCGTACATATCCCGCGTCTGGCGGTAGATGGCCTGTGCCTCCGGCGTCAGCTTGTCGAAGCGGTTTTTCAGTTCCCCGTACTTGATCCGGTTATCACCCTTGACAAACTCCTTCTCGGGGTCGATCTGCGCCAGGGTGGCATCGTGCATCAGTTCAGCAAGGCGGCGTTCCTCGCCTTCCTTGCCAGTCACACGGTCCAGCTTGCCCCACTCACCGGCCAGTCGGTCGGCCTCTGCGCCGGAGTCGTTCTTTTCCGCGTCCATGTTCTGCACAAGGCGGTCGTACTCGACAAGTTGCGGAAGCTCCTGCTGGAACAGGTCAACGATCTGGCGGCGTCCAAGCGTCTGCATCAGCATGCCGCGATAGTGGCCCCATGTGTTGCGCGGAGCTTCCTTCACGTCGAACTGTTTGATGCGCTCCACTGCCGCATCAGCGATGCTGAACCGGATGTCTGCGTCTTCAGGGTCGAAGTTGCCGTTGTTGCCTGTGGCGGACTTCACCTGGGTCGGCCTGAACACAACCCATTGATCTTCTCCCTTCACCTTTCCGATGTCTGGCGAAGTGATGTGGATTGCGTCGTAGCCTTGGGACTGCACCCACTCTGCAAACTCTTTGGCTCCAAGCTCATTGCGCTTCTTTTGAATCCTCTGATCTTTGTCGCTTCCAAGCCTCCATTCAAGGGGGTTTTTCGCTGACAAGAAAACAGGCATCACGTTCGCGCCAGTACTGCTGCCGTAAGGAGCGGCCATTGATGTGGCGTAAACGGAAGCCTCGGCAGGATTTGGAGCAAAGTAGAAACCCTCACCAGCCCATCCTCCGTCTGTTTGTCCAAACTTCTCAAGGCTAAAGGCGCTGAAGTCTGCCTTCGTCCCGTGATACACAACCAGCGGATCCCCGTTGGCGTCCACCACCTTGGAGTCACCAAACCAGCGTTTGAAGGCTTCGGTCTTGGTTTGGTCGGTGTCGGCAGCCGACATCGCGCCGCCAGTATCCGGCGCGGATTGGTCATTCGGGATGACTCGCGTCAACGGTGTGCCATCGACGATCAAGAAGGACGTTCCGTTTTCATCCTTCATTTCAACAGCTTGATACCCCAAGGCTTTTGCCAGCCGGCCGCGTAGTCGCTGCGCCTCCCAACTTGCTGCGCCAACATCATCCTCCCGCATGATGCGCATCAACTCGGCATCATCAACACGGTCTGATTGATCTTCAGCAACAGCTTGCCAAGCTGTATCAAAGTCTCCATCTTCAAGCCACGGCATCACATCGCGCAGCGCCTGCGACGACTTTTCATAGTCAATGTCGTAGTCGAGTTCTCGCTGACTCAGAATCTTGTCATCAGCAATGTCTGCGAAATACTTTGCTCCAGTGCCATAGTTGCCCCACCGTCCACGCAAGGCGAACATCCCATCAAAAACACCGCCAGACGGTACTGATTGAAAGTATCCTCCTCGCACGGGGTCAGATCCAGAGTGATACAGGCGAGTGAAACCATCTGCCGGCTGGCTGTCTTTTTCCTGTTGCTCTGTGACGGCATTACCCGTGGAAGCGCCCTGTTGCGCGTCACCTTGTGGGCCGGGCGCTTTGTTTTCCGGCATGGACGTAGTTGTACCACGGGCCACGGACAGGCGATCTCCACGGCCCCGCTGGTTGCCCCTGTCGAAAGTCTTGAAAGCCTCCAGCACAGCATTACGCGATGCGTCAATGTCGGAGAGGAACAGGTTGGTGCCAAAGGGGCGCTTGCCGTCCGACTGCTGGGCAACGGTCAGCATCAGGTCGCCGTCGTTGGTTTCCTTCATCCGGCCCAGCTTGTTGAAGATGCCCTTGAGCCACCGCTGAACCACGTCGATCACCCGGCGCCACAGGAGCGGCTTTTCCTGCGAGGTCATCGTCAGGGCTTGCCAGAATTCCGGCTCGGTGAAGTGGTCGCCAACCATGTCGGCGTGCAGTTCTTCCACGATGTCAGCCGGCAGGGACTTCATCCCGGCTTCGCGGTACTTACGCTCCACCCGTGTGCTGTAGATGTCGTAGTTACGGGTCAGCTTCGTCAGGCGGTTGTCCAGCTCATCGTAGGCCTTAGGGTCAGACTTGCGCAGCTCGTGCAGCAACTCGTGACCCAGAACAGCCATCAGCGGGCGCTCGCTGTCGATGTTCAGGAAGATTTTGCCGGGGTTGGCGCGGGAGACTGCACCGTTGAACACCGGATCACCGTTGGGGAACCGAACAAACACCACTTCGCGGCCGAACAGCTTGCGGGAGATCGCGGCCACTGAACGGGCCTTCTTGCCTTGCTCACCGGTACCAGGGGTGACGGCTTCCATCACCACCGGGCGGCTGCGCTGCTGGTTCAGGCGGGCGGCGAATCCTTCCACGGCCTTGCGGTGCACCTCCGATGCCGGCTTGTGCTGCTCGGCGCGGTTTTGCTGCTCGGCGATGGACAGTTGTGCCCGTCCATCGGCTCCAATGGACTTCCTGTAGCCGGCCAGATTCTTCTCAGTTAGAATCCTTTGCATTCCCGGCTTGTTTTGGATCGCTGTACTAGGCAATTGCCGCCCAGCCACCGTTTCATACAACGCCGGGAATTTCTTTTGGTCGGCGTACTTGAGCAACCCCTGAGAGATCCACCGCTGGTACGGGGTGCTTGCTGACCGGGTGTAGGCGTTCAGCAGGAGGTGGACGTTCAAAGCACCACGGCCATCTGCATCAGGCCTGACGATCACGGACACAGCCTTGCCGCCGACCAACTCAGGCGCGATGACAACCAGCCCGCCGTCCGTCTCGGAATCAAATACCGCCGCCGGATTCTCTAGCCAGTTGGGAATCTTCTTCCAGATGTCTGCGGTCATCTCCGGGTGGTTGGCCATGCCCTGAATGACTTTGGACTCTGCCAGGACAACAGGCTTGTCGGCATAGCCCAGCATCGCCATTACGTCTGACGAGTCAAGCACCTTGACACCAGCACGTTCTGCCGGCTGCCCACTGAACAGGGCATCAATACGGTCGTTGTAATTCGATGCGGTCGCTTCTGCGATGCTGAACATCTCCACGTTGCCGGAGTCGGTTTCGCGGGTCTGGATGGTCTGGAACAGATTGCCAAATGCATCAGCAATAGGGGCCACTTCGGACGGAAGCAGGTACGGATACCGGTCTTGGTTCTTGCCGACGTTTGAGGCGTCTTTGACGTTGGCCAAGAAGTCGTTGTGGTAGCCCTGCTCCATCATGCGCGTCTGCACATAGTTCTCGAAAGAACGGGCAGCACGCTCAAGGGTGCGGGACCAGTAGCCATCACCGAGTTTCACGCCATCAAGGGTCCTTGCACGCTTGAGCATGGGCGAGGCGTCAAGCGCCTTGACCAGTTCGTCAAAGCGTTCTTCCACCTCGGCACGCACGCCCTGCTTGTGATTCGGGTCTTCGATCCACTGGTCTTCAGCCAGATAGGCGCTGCCGGGGCTTGACTTACGCCACTCGGCCAGACGTTCGCGGGTGACGGGGCTTCCCCGGCCATCCTTGCGAACCATCATCGGGCGGGTCTTGTGCGTGATGTAGTTGTTTCGGCGGTACTCGTTCTGAGCGTCAAGGCCACGGGTAATAGGCACTTCACCACCGTTGCGCTTGCGGGCAAAGTAGTTGTCCAGCGCGTGGAACCATTCATGGGCCAATGCGCCAGCACCTCGCGGCTTGGTCAGATTGATGACCAGATTGGACGGCTCGAAGTGGGCCGATGCCCAACCGCCACCACGGGAACCAAAGGCGATGCCAAGGCTGCCCTCCAGAGAGATTGCCTTTGGCGGCACACCCAGAATCTCGGAGAGATCCATCAGGGCATCGTAGGCACTGTTGAGCATGAACTGACGTTCTTGCGCTCCCTTGCCCTGTGAAACCCATTTCCCAAATTCCCCCCCTCTGAATCCAAACTGCTCTTGGAATTCTTCGGCGCTCACATCGCGCCCCTTGCGCCAGTCCTTGCCGGTGCGGGGGCGGTTCTCTGCCGTGCGCAGATCCTTCTCGCTGATGTTGTCGCGGTCCTTGACGCCTTCCCATGCAGCCACAAGGTCAGCGTACTGATCCTTGATTGCCTTGCGGGCAGCCTCCACAGAATCAAACTCCATCAGTCGGCGGTATTCCTTGTCGCCTTTCTTGCTGATGAAAATCTTGCGGTCGCCAGTCGTGGCGCGGAAGACCTCGAACTTCAGTTTCGACTCAGGAGCGTCACCGGTCAGCATCGCCTTGATGGCGTCCATGTGGTCGGCAAGGTTGCCGGAGCCCTTGAACCAGTGAGATTTCCCGTCGATAGTGACGGTTGCGGATGGTGACGGGATAGCCTTGCCGTCCTCATAGCGGATAGCGCCAGGAGCTTCGGAGACATCACCGATGCGCTTCCACTGTTCGCGGTCGATCTGCTCCAGAAGATTGATCTTGGAGCGCATGTCTCGCAGAGAGGACAGTTTGTCCATCTCCGCCAGGAAGGTTTCCTTCGACACCGTACCGCGCAGAATCTTGGCGGCGAAGTCTCGGAGAACCTTGACCTTGGATACCCACGACCTGACTTTGTACGAGGTGCGCGGCTTTGCCGGGATGGCCTCGCGCATGACGTGTGCCACGGCAGCGGCAAACGTGTCTTCGATAGCTTCGTTTTCTTCCAGCGGCCAAATCTTGCTCAGTGGCTGGCCGGCAATGTCTTCGTCGGTCAGCGTCTCGCTGAGTTTCGCGGCCATGGCACGGCGGGCCGGGGGCAGTTTCTCCCCGAAGTCCTCAATCTTCCCTCCCCCATCTTCTGCCTTGGTGGGCTGGGGGGTGGGTTGCGCTTCAGTGGCCTCTGGCGGTACACTTGCCTCCAGACTCTGGCTCGACTCCATCGCGGACTTGGAACCGGCTTCATTTCCAGGTTCGGCAGACGAGGCTGATGTGCCGGCATCAGCAGCAGGAACGGGAACCCTGCTCCAGAGTTCTTTCCATCCCTTGCGCTTCTCAGCGTAACTGCGACTCGACGGAAATGCGGTTTTCACCGTGTAGAAGTCCCCGGCCTCATCCCTTCCGGCTTGAAGCTGGATGAATACAACCTTCCCGCGCTCTGTGGACTGAATGACCACAAGCTGAGATGTTGCAGCCGGCTTCCAGATGGCCTCGATGTCTGAAACAGCGCCGCTGACAAATTCCTCCACTGACGCGAATCCGGCTTCCCGGATTTCTTTGCCGTGGCGTTGCTCAATGTGCTGCAAGCCGAATGATTCGTCGCCGCGCTGAAGACGGATCTTTCCGGCCTGCCGACGCATGGCCTTGCTCATCTCCGGCGTGATCTCGCCGTAGTCGATACCGCCACCGGGCGCCTCGATGAAGTCGTTGGCGTCTTGCTGTGCTGCAGGCTTCTTGGTCTTGGCGGGGTCGGCCAGCCATGCCTTGAAGTCGTCCAGGCTCATCTGCGTGATGGCGCCCAGGCCGCTCCAGCCTTCCTCGTAGTTCTGCAGGTAGGTCTGGCGGGCTTCTGCCTCGGTGGCCACGCCCAAGACAACCTTGTGCTCGTCAAACGAGCCATCAGCGTTCACTTGATCGACAACGAACACGGGCAGCGATGTGTCGTCTGCCCGGTCGGTCAGGAAGACATCGACGTGATCCTTGTCGGCGCCGACGGATCCCTTGAAGTAGCCATAGTGGTTCTTCAGGGCCGGCCACTCGGGGCTGCGTTTGGTGCCGGCCGGGTTCTCGATGCTGATGTTCAGGCCATTGAACGAAACGTGACCCTTGGCGTAGTTGCCGGCTTCCTTCTGGGCGTCGGTCGGCGCGGGAAGGTCGTTCTTCGGGCTGGTGGCTGCTTCGTGGGCGGCTTCCGCAATGGCATTGCCGCCAGTGGCGGACGCCTTCTCGCGCCGTGCCATCATGGCGTCGATCTCGCCGATCGAGGGGCCGTCTTCACCGATGCGCTGAGTGAACGAGGCAATCTTTCCGTAGGGAAGGCCGGACTTCTCCAGGTGATCCATCAGCTCAGTGCGGCTGATGTCGCCATTCATGTAGTCCACCACCTTGCGCTTGGCGGCCACATCCGTGTCGGAGTCCCATCCGGTTTTCTGAGGTGATTCCCAGCGGTCATTTCCGGTCAGTTTGGCGCGGCGCTCGGCCATGCCTGTAGGCGTCAACTCGACGGGCGGCTGCTCGCGGCCATTCACCCCATTCGCTTGAGCGTCACCACCTCGTCCAGCGTCGGAAACTCCAACGGCTTGCGCTCCATCGCCTCGCGCTGCCTCTGGCGCTTGATCTGCCTGGGCT
>Ga0114986_1000120_pt1 | contig 20910 bp, 16 predicted proteins | sample Shrwel1BS1Day17_FD_96988 | JGI IMG/M metagenome (GOLD analysis project Ga0114986, IMG submission 96988) | Subsurface microbial communities from deep shales in Ohio, USA - Utica-3 well 1 S-1-Day17 | ecosystem: Environmental > Aquatic > Deep subsurface > Shale gas/oil reservoir > Produced... | reverse complement strand
GGCTCTCTCTCGGTGCTGGTCACCCAGGCAAGAACGGTCCAATCCGCCAACCATCGGGGGGTGGCCACCCCCCGATGGTTGCTTCATCGTGTAATCGAAGAAGCTGCCTGATAATATGCAAGGGAAGACCCATGACGCGCAAGTTCGCTACCTTTGCCTGTGGCCTGATGGCATGCAGTGCTTTGACCACCCCCGCATTCGCCCAGGACACCGAAGACGGCCCCGTCGCCAAGGATGATAACGTCATCATCGTGACGGCGACCCGCCGTGCGCAGGACGTGCAGGACATTCCCCTCGCCGTGACCGCGATCGCCCCGCAGCAGCTCGAAGCGCAGCGCGTGGTCAACATCCAGCAGATCGCCGCACTCGCGCCTTCCTTCACCGCCAGCCAGGCGCAGCTTGCCTCGGGTTCGGTGGTGCTGCGCGTGCGCGGTATCGGGACGACCTCGAACAACATCGGCTTCGAAAGCGCGGTCGGCATCTTCATCGATGGCGCCTATCAGGCCCGCCCGGGCGTGGCGCTGAGCGAATTCGTCGATGTGGAACGCGTCGAAGTGCTGCGCGGCCCGCAGGGCACCCTGTTCGGCCGCAACACCTCGGCCGGCGCGCTCAACATCACCAACGTGCGGCCTGACGTCACCGAATTCAGCGGCTTCGTGAATGCCGAATACGGCAATTTCAACGAGAAGAGCCTGCAAGGCGCGGTCAACGTGCCGATCGTCGAGGACACCGTGGCGCTGCGCCTCACCGGTGCCTTCCGCGAACGTGACGGCTTCCTTGATGTGGTCGATCGCACCGGCCGCAAGATCGGCGAGACGAACTCGGTCGACCAGTGGCTGGTTCGCGGCCAGATCGGCTGGGATACCGAAAGCGGGCTGCGCGGCCGCATCATCGCCGATTATTCCAAGAGCACCTCGAGCTGCTGCGGCGCGATCGAGCTGTACCAGACCCCGCTGGTGACCGGCGGCGCCTTTGCCGCGGTCGGCCTTGGCGCGAACGGCGGCAACGGCCAGCCGGTGGTTGCCACCGCCCGTGACGATCAGGGCGCCTTCGAACGGGCGATGGACAACCGCATCGTCTCGGCCAACTTCGCGCCCGTCGCCGATATCGACAACTACGGCGTGACCGGCGAACTGGAATTCCCGATTTCCGACAATGCCGACCTGATCTTCATCGGTTCGTACCGCAAGTACCAGAGCTTCGAGAACTACGATTCCGATTTCACCGCGCTCGACATCTTCAACGTGCCGGGCCTGAACCTTGAAATCGATAACTGGACCGCGGAACTGCGGCTTCAGGGCGAAGCGGCCGAAGGCAAGCTGAACTACATGGTCGGCGGCTTCTTCTCCGACGAGCAGATCGACCAGTCGGTCAGCTTCCAGCTCGGCGCGGATTACGGCGAAAATGTCGGCGCGCTGCTGTTCCCTGCCACAATGGGCGCGCTCGGGCCCAACCCGCTGACGCTGTTCACCGGTGTCGATCCCGCCGGCACGCGCAACACCAACCGCTTCCAGCAGGATGCCAAGAGCTACGCGATCTTCACGCACAACTCGCTGGAAATCACCGACGGGCTCGAGCTGACGGTCGGCGCGCGCTATTCGTGGGAAGACAAGTCGGGCGGGTTCACCCAGACTTCGGTCAACAACGCGATCTGTCCGGCGACGCTCAATGCCATCGGCGCTGGCACGGGTCCGGCGGTGGTGCCGGCGGCGCTGCGTCCGACCTTCGTGGCGCTCGGCTGCTTCGGCTTCACCGCACCGGCCAACCTGCCGCAGGCAGCCGCACTGCCGCTGGTCCGCACCTTCCAGTCGGACTTCAAGGACGAAGAGCTGATCTACACCGTCAAGCTCGGTTATGAATTCAGCCCCTATGTGAGCAGCTATGCCAGCTTCACCCACGGCTACAAGGCGGGCGGGATCAACCTCGATACCACCGCAGCTGTGCTGGGTGCCGATCCGACCTTCCTGTCGGAAGAGGTCGACGCCTACGAACTGGGCCTGAAGGCGCAGACCCCGGGCGGCGGGCTGACCTTCAACGTCGCTGCCTTCTACGAGGAGTTCACCAACTTCCAGGTGCTCGAATTCACCGGGACCGCCTTTGCCACCTTCAACGTCCCGGTCGCCGAAACCCGGGGCGTGGAAATCGAAAGCGTGCTGCGTCCGGCTGACGGTCTGACGCTGAACCTCGCCGCGACCTTCCTTGAAGCGAGCTACCCGGACGATTGCGCCGGCACGCAGACCTCGGTGCAGGTGGTGGCGCTGTGCGGCAACGATCTCACCAATGCGCCGCAGGTCGTCGCGCTGGCGGGGGCGATGTGGGAGAAGCCCATCAACGACACGATGGAGTTCTTCCTGGCCGGTCAGGTCCGTCTGGAAGGTGACCAGCGCACTTCCACCCAGGCGAAAATCCTGCCGACTGTGGCCGCCGGTTCGACCCAGGCACAGGTCAAGGCGGCGGTCGATGCCTCGGCCCCGATCATTGCCGACATCCAGGACGGCAAGGCCTTCGTGAACCTGCGCGCGGGCCTGCGCTTTGCCGAGGGCAAGTATGCCATCGAAGGCTGGGTCAACAACCTGACCGACGAAGTGGTGCGCGGGGTGACCTTCAACACCACCCTGCGCGGTTCGGGCGCGGCCAACTCGCGTTCGGCCTTCACCCTGCCGCCGCGCCAGTACGGCGTGACCCTGCGCGCCAAGTTCTGATCGCGTAGAACCAGTTAGCTCCGAAACGGAGCGGGAGAGGGGAGCGGCCTGCCTTGCGGCAAGCCGCTCCTTTCTTTTTGGTTTGCGAGGGCGCCTCCGCGCGTTTCGATCCCTGCGGGATCGAGCACCTGCGGGCGGCCGCTGCGGGGCCGTTCAGTGCCAAACGCGGATCAGCAAGGGGACGCTGGCTCTGGCTCGGTCGCGCAGCGGCCGCGAGCGCACGCGCGCGAGCCGCAGGTGCCCGGAACGTAGCGCCGCGAAGTGGAGGAACAGCGCCGAGGACGGGCCCGCGGAGGCGGGCCCGCTCTCAAAGACGCCGCGGAGGCGGGCACGCTTACATAGATCTTGCGATCAGCATCTTCATGATCTCGTTGCTGCCGCCGTAAATGCGCGCGATGCGGGTGTCGCGGTACATGCGGGCGATGGCGTAATCATTGATGTAGCCCGCGCCGCCGTGGAATTGCAGGCACTTGTCGACCACCTCGCTTTGCAGCTCGGTCACCCAGTACTTCGCCATGCTCGCGGTCGCCACGTCGAGCTTGCCTTCGAGCAGCTTGGCGATGCAATCGTTCACGAACACGCGGGCCGCAGTGCCGCGCGCCTTGAGGTCGGCGAGGGTGAACTGGGTGTTCTGGAAGTCCCAGATCGTCTTGCCGAAGGCCTTGCGGTTCTTGACGTATTCGACCGTCACATCGAGCGCCTTCTCGATCCCGGCAATCGCGCCCATGGCGATCACGAGGCGTTCCTGCGGCAGTTCGCCCATCAGCTGGTAGAACCCGCGCCCCTCGACCCCGCCGAGCAGATTGTCGGCCGGAATGAAGACGTTGTCGAAGAACAGTTCCGAGGTGTCCTGCGCATCCAGCCCGATCTTGTCGAGCTTGCGTCCGCGGGTGAAGCCTTCCGCGCCTTCGGTTTCGAGCAGCAGCAGCGAGATGCCCTTGGCGCCTTCGGCCGGATCGGTCTTGGCGACGACGATGATGAAGTCCGCCAGCTGGCCGTTGGAAATCCACGTCTTCGACCCGTTGAGGCGGTAGCCGTTCCCGTCCTTCAGCGCGGTGGTCTTGATCGACTGGAGGTCCGAACCGGCATCCGGCTCGCTCATCGCGATCGCGCTGACGAGATCGCCGCTCACCAGCCGGGGCAGGTACTTTTGCTTTTGTTCTTCAGTACCATGGCGCACCAGATAGGGCAGGATGATGGTGTTGTGCAGGCTCGCGCCGAAGCCGTCGACGCCGTATTCGCCCTGCTTGGAGATCACCACCATGTCATGCCGGAAGTCCCCGCCGTGGCCGCCATACTCGGTCGGCACCGACACGCCGAGCAGGCCCGCCGCCCCGGCCTCGCGCCAGAACTCGCGTTCGACCATCCCGTCCTCGCGCCATTTCTCGACGCGCTTGGCGGGGGCGTGCTGGGCGTAGAACTTGCCGACCGCATCGGCGAAAATGGCGATCTCTTCTTCTTCCATGAAGGCCGGCTGCGGCACATCGATGACGGGCATGTCTCTCTCCAATGTTTCTGCTTTGCAGAACTACGTTTCCACGTGAAACCCCCGAGCGAAGGGGGTCTGGAGGGGGGCTAGGCCGGGTCAAGCGGGGGTCTAACCCCGGGCAAACCCGCCCAAGCCTCCCTCGAAGGCGTGTTTACTTCCCGGTCCAGTTCGGCTTGCGCTTCTCGGCGAAGGCGGCGGCGCCTTCGCGGGCGTCGTGGCTGACGAACACCGGGCCGATCAGCTGGCCCTGCTTGGCGTAGCGTTCGTCCATCGCCCAGCCGCGCGATTGCTTGATGATCTGCTTCGACACGCGGACGGCCAGCGGGCCATTGGCCGCGATCCGCGCCGCCAGTGCCTTGGCCGCATCAAGCGCAGAGCCTTCGGTGACTTCGTTGATGAGGCCCAGCTGGAACGCACGGGCGGCATCGATGAAATCGCCGGTCAGCGCCAGTTCCATCGCCACGCGCTGCGGGATCTGGTCGGGGAGCATCATCACGCCGCCTGCCGCCGCCACAAGGCCGCGCTTCACTTCGGGAATGCCGAACTTCGCGCCCGCATTGGCGACCACCAGATCGCAGGCGATCATCAGTTCGAGCCCGCCTGCCAGCGCATAGCCTTCCACCGCAGCGATCAGCGGCTTCTGCGGCGGGGCTTCGACCACGCCGCCAAACCCGCGACCGTCCACCGTGGGACGTTCACCGCGCAGGAAGCCCTTGAGGTCCATGCCCGAACAGAAGGTCCCGCCGGCACCGGTCAGGATGCCGACGCGCAGATCGTCTTCCGCGTCCAGCCGGTCCATCGCCGCCGCGATTCCCTCGGCCGCGGCTCGGGTCATGGCGTTCTTGGCATCGGGGCGGTTGATGGTGACGATGAGGACGCCGTCCTCGACTTCGGTCAGCACTTCGGGTGCAGCGGTATCGCTCACAGAATCTCTCCCTATCGAAAATGGCATTGCGTTTCGAAACGCAATTCTTGTGCGAGTGGTGCAGTGGGTTTACGGACCCGTCAACCGCATTTTCGCTACTCCGGGAGAGAACCGCCATGGCCGAAGCTTACATCATCGACGCAGTCCGCACCCCGCGCGGAATCGGCAAGCAGGGCAAGGGCGCGCTGGCCGCCTGCCACCCGCAGCACCTCGCCGCCACAGTGCTCAAGGCGATCAAGGACCGCAACAATCTCGACACCGCGACGGTCGATGACGTGATCTGGTCGGTCAGCACGCAGGACGGGATGCAGGCGGGCGACATGGGCCGCATGGCCGCGCTGGATGCAGGCTATGACATCACCTCGTCCGGCACCACGCTCGATCGCTTCTGCGGCGGCGGGATCACCAGCGTGGCGCTTGCCTCGGCACAGGTGATGAGCGGGATGGAGGATTGCGTCGTCGCCGGCGGCACCGAGATGATGAGCCTTACCGCCGCGATGAGCCAGGAAAAGATGCGCGCCGGGATCAAGCCGCCGATGATGGGCAGCTACAACGCGCGCCTGCAAGCCGTGCACCCGCAGTCGCACCAGGGCATCTGCGGCGATGCGATCGCGAGCAAGGAAGGCTTCACCCGCGAGGAGCTGGACGAAGTCGGCTACCGCTCGCAGCAACGCGCCGCCGAAGCGATTGCCGAAGGCCGCTTTGCCAAGTCGGTGGTGCCGGTGGTGGCCGATGACGGCACCGTGCTGCTCGACCGCGAGGAATATCCCCGCCCGCAGACCACCCGCGAAGACCTCGCCAAGCTGGAACCGGCCTTCCCCAAGATCGCCGATGTTCCGCTCGACGAGCAGGGGACCACGTTCCGCAAGCTGATCAACCAGAAGTATCCCGATCTGGAGATCAAGCACTTCCACCACGCGGGCAATTCCTCGGGCGTGGTCGATGGCGCAGCCGCCGTGCTGATCGCCAGCAAGGATTATGCGCAGAAGCACGGGCTGAAGCCGCGCGCCCGCATCGTCGCCACCGCCAACATGGGCGACGATCCGACGCTGATGCTCAATGCCCCGGTCCCGGCGGCCAAGAAGGTGCTGGCGAAAGCTGGCCTCACCAAGGACGATATCGACCTCTACGAAATCAACGAGGCTTTCGCAGTCGTTGCCGCCAAGTTCGTGCGCGATCTTGAGCTGGATTGGGACAAGGTCAATGTGAACGGCGGCTCGATTGCGCTCGGCCACCCGATCGGTGCGACGGGTTCGATCCTGATCGGCACCGTGGTCGACGAGCTGGAGCGTCGCGGCGGTCGCTATGGCCTCGTCACGATGTGCGCGGCGGGCGGCATGGCCCCGGCGATCATCGTCGAGCGGGTCGAAGACTTTGTCGACTAAGATCGCGGACAATACCCCCGTCATCATCGGGGTGGGTCAATATTCGGAGAGGGTGGGCGAGCCCGGCTATGCCGCCCTCTCCTATATGGATTTGGCCGGACGGGCGCTGGGCGCGGCGATTGCCGATAGCGGCGCTTCGGGGTCGGTGGCTGATGCCATCGATTCCCTTGCCGCGATCCGCGCCTTCGAAATGTCGCGGCCTGACCGCAAGCCGCCGTTCGGCGCGGCGGACAATGTGCCGCGCGCGATTGCCAAGCGGGTCGGGGCTGATCCGAAGCGCGCGATCCTCACCACCACCGGCGGGCAGACCAACCAGCAGCTGGTGGGCGAATTCGCTTCCGCGATTGCGGCGGGGGAGAGCCGGTGCGCGGTGATCGTCGGCAGCGAGGCGATTTCGACTGTGCTGGCCCTGTCGGCCAAGGGCGAGATTCCGGACTGGTCGGAAGAAGTCGGCGGCGACTTCGAGGATCAGGGCTTCGGCGTCGAAGAACTGATGGAACCCGTGCTGTTCATGCACGGCGCAAGCGGGGCAATCCCGCTCTATGCCCTCGCCGAGAACGCGCGGCGGCACCGGCTGGGCATGGGGCTGGAGGAATACCGGCTGGAGATTGGCCGGTTGTTCGCGCCCTTCACCAAGGTCGCCGCCGCCAACCCGCACTCCGCCGCGCCGGTCGAGCGCAGCGCCGAAGAGCTGGCGACCGTCACCGACCGCAACCGCATCGTTGCTGAACCCTATCCGCGCATGACGGTCGCGCGCGATCAGGTGAATCAGGCGGCGGCGGTGATCGTCGCGAGCGCGGGTCTGGCGCGGGAGCTGGGCGTGCCGGAGGACAAGTGTGTGCACATCCACGCCGTCACCGCCGCGACCGAGCTGAAGCTCTCGCAGCGGCCTGACCTGGCGGGCAATCCCGCCTCGCTGGCTTCCGTCGATGCGGCCCTGGCGCGGGCCGGCAAGGGCATCGCCGATATGCGCTACATCGACTTCTACTCTTGCTTCGCGATCCCCGTCTTCAACCAGTGCGACCACTTCGGCCTTTCGGCTGACGATCCGCGCGGGTTGACGCTCACCGGCGGCCTGCCCTTCTTCGGCGGCGCGGGGAACAACTATTCGGCCCACGCCATCGCCGAGGCGGTGCAGCGGGTGCGGGGGGATCGGGGTTCCTATGCCCTCGTCGGCGCGAATGGCGGCTGGATGAGCAAATATGCCACTGGCGTCTATTCGACCGAACCTGCCGACTGGTCCGCGAATGATCGCTTCGCCGTGCTCCCCAAGGCCACTGACAAGGTGCCCGTGGCGAAGGGGCCGGTCGAGGCGGCGGTCGTGGAGACCTACACCATCAACCGCGGCCCCAGGGGTGCCGAGGCGATCTTCATCGCCCGCAGCGACGCGGGCGAGCGGGTGGTGGGCAATGCCGACCTGACCGATCCTGCCACGGCCGAGGCATTCGAAAGCGGCGAGCCTTTCGGCAAGCGGTTGTCGCTGACGCAGGACGAGCGGGGAAGGACTGTGGGGCGAGTGGTCTGACTTCTACTCCCCCTCCACTCGCGGGAGGGGGGATGTTACCGCCGCTCACCCCCCAGAAAATCCAGCGCATCGAAGCCCTCGGGCGCTGCCACCTCCACCACCGGATCGTCGCGATCATCGAACTCGGTGCGCAGCGCGCAGCTCATGATGGCGTGCATGTGGTAGAGGCAGGTGATGTAGGTGAGTTCGAGCACTTCCTCGTCGGAGAACTGCGCCTTCACCTCGGCGAACAGCGCGTCGGGCACCCGCCCGCCGTGGCACACCAGCCGGTCGGCATAGGCGAGGACAAGGCGCTCCTTCGCGTCGAACACATCGGCGGTCTGCCATGTCGGCAAGGCCGCAATCTTCGCCTCGCTCACGCCCAGCCCGCGCAAGCTCTTGCAGTGCTGCGAGAAGACGAACTGGCTCCCCGTGGCCCACCCCGCCCAGGTCTGCCCCAGCTCGCGCAGCACCGGATCGAGCTTCCTCTCCGGCGAGCGGTAATAGGCAAACCCCTGCGCGGCGTGGCGCAGCGTGTCGGGGGAGTTCGCGAACACCGTCCACCAATCCCCCCGCGTGCCGGTGGCGGTGCCCGGCTCGGCGACCGGATCGCGCTCCCCGAACAGCTGGGCGTAGAGTGGCTGGGCAACTTTCGCATCCGCCTCGGCGCGGGGCACTTCGCGCAGGCGAGGCATCAGCTCAGCTCCGCCTGTCGTGCCGGCGCATGGCGCACGTCATCCGGCCCGAAATCGCGGGTGGTCGCCGCGAACTCCAGCATGATCCCGTTGGGATCGGTGAAGTAAACCGAGCGCACGAACACCCCTTCGTGCATCTCGCGTGCATAGCCCGAGGGGCTGTCATCGTGGTTGAACACCATGTGGGTGTGCGGCACGCCCGCTGCCTCCAGCCGCTCCAGCGCCGCTTCCAGTTCGGCCTCGTCCATGTGGAAGGCGAGGTGGTTCATCGAGCCGACCGCCGTCTTCGCATCGAACGGGAACTTCTTCACCGAGGCGATGCCCGGCGCGGCGGGCGGCGCGTCCTTCCACCAGAAGAACGCCACCGCATTGCCCCCGCCGCAATCGAAGAAGAAGTGCTGGCCGCCATCGGGCAGCTCGACTGTCTTGAACAGCGGCATGCCCAGCACCTGCACATAGAACTTCATCGTCTCGGCCATGTCGCGGCACACCAGCGCGATATGGTTGATGCCTCTGGTCCGGATCATCGGCAGTCTCCCCTTTGGCGATAGACTGCCCCGAACCCGCGCGGCTGGCAATGCTTGCGCGAATCGGGCATTTCGGGTAGATGGTTTCAATTGAAACTATTTTGCTGACGCAGGGGATCACCGATGAACGCGCCCACTCATGACCTGTTCGACAACCCCGCGGGCCTCGACGGGTTCGAATTCGTCGAGTTCTGCGCGCCGGAAAAGGGCATGCTCGAGCCGGTGTTCGAAGCGATGGGCTTCACCCGCGTCGCGCAGCACCGCTCCAAGGACGTGCACCTGTGGCGGCAGGGGGGCATCAACCTGATCGCCAATTACGAGCCGCGCAGCGCCGCATGGTACTTCGCGCGCGAACACGGCCCCTCGGCCTGCGGCATGGCCTTCCGCGTGCGCGATGCGGCCAAGGCCTATGACCACCTGATCGCCAAGGGCGCCGAGCCCGTCGCCGTGCAGACCGGCGTCATGGAACTGCGTATCCCCGCGATCCGCGGCATCGGCGGCGCGATCCTCTATCTGGTCGACCGCTACGAGGGCGCGCAGGGCGGCAACGGCCTCACCATCTACGACATCGATTTCGAGTATCTCCCCGGTGTCGAGCGCCGCCCCGAGGGTGCGGGCTTCCACACCATCGATCACCTCACCCACAACGTCTATGGCGGGCGGATGAAGTACTGGGCCGACTATTACGAGACCCTGTTCAACTTCCGCGAGATCCGCTTCTTCGACATCAAGGGCGAATATACCGGCCTCACCAGCAAGGCCCTGACCGCGCCCGACGGCAAGATCCGCATCCCGCTCAACGAAGAGGGAGAGGGTGGGAAGGGCCAGATCGAGGAGTTCCTGCGCGCCTTCAACGGTGAGGGCATCCAGCATATAGCGCTGATCTGCGACGATCTCGTCACCTGCTGGGACCGCCTGCAAAAGCTCGGCGTGCCCTTCATGACCGCGCCGCCTGCGACCTATTACGAGATGCTCGCCGAACGCCTGCCCGGCCATGGCGAGGATGTCGATGCGCTGAAGATGCGCGGCATCCTTTTGGACGGCACAACTGAGGGCGGCTCACCCCGCCTGCTCCTGCAAATCTTCGCGCAGGCGCAGGTCGGCCCGGTGTTCTTCGAATTCATCCAGCGCAAGGGCGACGAAGGCTTCGGTGAGGGCAACTTCAAGGCCCTGTTCGAAAGCATGGAGCGCGACCAGATCATCCGCGGCGTGCTGACGGTCGAGGAACCGGCGGAGTAAATCCCTCCCGTCATGCTGAACTTGTTTCAGCATCCATCGAGCCGCCGCGAGCTGTGTTCGATGCGGAGAAATGGACCCTGAAACAAGTTCAGGGTGACGAATAGTAGGAGTGCAGGACCATGACCCACCCCGTAAACCTCGCCGGAATCCACCACGCCGCCTACCGCTGCAAGGACGCCAAGGAGACTGTGGAATGGTACGCCCGCGTGCTCGGCATGACCTACACCACCGCCTTTGCCGAGGATCACGTGCCATCGACCGGCGAGTATGATCCCTACATGCACATCTTCCTCGATGCGGGGAACGGCAACATTCTGGCGTTCTTCGAGCTGCCGAACCAGCCGGAGATGGGCAAGGACCCCAACACGCCCGCATGGGTGCAGCATCTGGCGCTGAAGGTGCCTTCGGAGGACGCGCTGCTGGCGGCCAAGGCGCATATCGAGGCGCAGGGCATCGACGTGCTCGGCCCGACGCATCACGGCATCTTCAAGTCGATCTACTTCTTCGACCCCAACGGCCACCGGGTGGAACTGGCTGCCGATATCGGGACGGCGGAGCAATACGAGGAACTCGCCCGCGTCGCCCCGCTGATGCTGGAGGAATGGAGCCAGACCAAGCAGGCCCCGCGCCACGCCGACTGGCTGCACGAGATTGCTAGGGCGGAGCACGCGGCGAAGGGCGTCTAGACCTCTTCCCCCTCCCCCAACGGAGGGGGCTTTTTCCTTTTGATCCAACGCAAAGCGCCCCGCCGCCAACTCCCCCACCTTGAGCGCACTCAAGAGGGGGAGTCGGCCCATGCGCATTCTGTTCGTCCATCCCAATTACCGTTCCGGCGGGGCCGAGATTGCCGGGACATGGCCGCCCGCCTGGGTCGCCTATCTCTCCGGCCCGCTGCGGCGCGCGGGGTTTGACGACATAACTTTCATCGACGCCATGACCGAAGGCGTGTCGGACGAGGAACTCGCCCGGCGGATGGAGGAGTTGCAGCCCGATTTCGTCGGCACCACTGCGATCACCCCTTCGATCTATGCCGCCGAACGCGTGCTGGAACTGGCCGCGCTGCATGTGCCCAAGGCGGTGCGCGTGCTGGGCGGGGTGCACGCGACCTTCATGTACCAGCAGGTGCTCGCCGAAGCGCCGCATATCGATTTGATCGTGCGCGGGGAGGGCGAGAATATCGCGGTCGAACTGTGCACCGCGATCGCCGAGGGGCGCTGGCCTCAGGACCGCGCGACAATCCGCGGCCTCGCCTTCCGTGAAGGTGACAAGGTCATCGCCACAGAAGCCGCCGAGACGATCAAGGACATGTCGACCATCAAGCCCGATTGGGACGTGCTCGACTGGAACCAGTACACCTACATCCCGCTCGGCACCCGCGTCGCCATCCCCAACCTCGCGCGCGGCTGCCCCTTCACCTGCTCGTTCTGCTCACAATGGAAGTTCTGGCGCGATTACCGCGTCCGCGATCCCAAGGACGTGGTCGACGAGATCGAGGAGCTGCACGAAAAGCACGGCGTCGGCTTCTTCATCCTTGCCGACGAGGAACCGAGCATCAACCGCAAGAAATTCGTCGAGTTCTGCCAGGAGCTGATTGATCGCGGCCTTCCCGACAAGGTGAAGTGGGGGATCAACACCCGCGTCACCGACATCTATCGCGACCGTGATCTGCTGCCCTTCTACCGCAAGGCGGGGCTGGTCCACGTCAGCCTCGGCACGGAAGCGGCGGCGCAGATGAAGCTCGACCGGTTCAACAAGGAAACCAAGGTCGAGGAGAACAAGGAGGCGATCCGGCTGCTGCGCGAGGCCGACATCTTCGTCGAGGCGCAGTTCATCGTCGGGCTGGACAATGAAACGCCCGAAACGCTGGAGGACACCTTCCAGATGGCGTGGGACTGGCAGCCCGATCTCGCCAACTGGGCGATGTACACGCCGTGGCCCTACACGCCCCTGTTCGAGACTCTGAAGGACAAGGTCGAGGTCCACGATTTCTCGAAATACAACTTCGTCACTCCGATCATGAAGCCTGCCGCGATGGAGCGCGGGGAGCTGCTCGACGGGGTGATGAAGAACTACCGCCGCTTCTACATGCGAAAGGCGCTGTTCCACTATCCGTGGCGCGGAACGGGCTTCCGGCGGCGCTATCTGCTGGGATGCCTTTGGGCGTTTCTGCGGGCCGGGTTCAAGCGGACCTTCTACGATCTCGGCAAGGCGGGATACTGGGGGCCGCAGACGAAGAAGCAGCTCGATTGGCACTTCGATGAAAGCCGGGTTGGCGCGCTGGCGGCGGCGACCGACTGGGAAACCAATGCCGACAAGGCCGCGCAGGCGCAGGCGCGGCGCGAGGCTGTCCGCGACCAGATGAAGCAGCGGGGTGAGCTGCGGCGCCGGGACCGGATCGATGTCGATTGAGGCGCGCATTCTCCCCCGCCGCCGTGCCGTGCCCATGATCGGGCCTAACGCGGTGCTGAAAGCGGTGGAGGTGATGGAGGAACGGCTGGGCCACGCGGAAACCGCCGCCATCCTCGCCGATGCGCAACTGGCGCGCCTGCCCTCGGGCGAGCACATGATCCCCGAGATCGAGGCGCTGCGCCTCCACCGCTGGCTGGCGCTGCATGATCCGATGGGGGCCTTCGTCATCGCCGAGGAGGCGGGGGCGCGGACTGCGGATTACATCATCGCGCACCGCATTCCCGCACCGGCGGTGTGGTTGCTGCGGCACCTGCCGTCGGGACTGGCCGCCCCGATGCTGATGGCCGCGATCCGCAAGCACGCCTGGACCTTCGTCGGCGCGGGGCGTTTCGCGCCGGCTGATGCATGGCACTTCACCATCGATCGCGCTGCGGCCGATGACGGCCTGCCTGTGCCTGAAAGCCTGTTCCTGTGGTACGCGGCGGTGTTCACACGGCTCTATCGCGCCTTGGTCGCCGCCGACTGCGCGTGCCGCCTGATCGAGCCTGATGTGCCCTGCGACATGGCCCGCAGCTACGCCATCGCGCGCGGCTGAATGCCTACTCTGCGGGCTGCGGCGCGGCGCAGCTCAGGCGGATTTCCGCGGCGGCGAAATCATAGGTGATCGCCGAACAATGGGCGATCTGGTCGCGGCCGATGCGGGTGAGCAGATCGGGGCTCCCCTTGCCCTTGCGGCGGCTGACGAGGATGTGGTTGCGATCGAAGCGCGGGTCATCCGGCGCGATCTCCCCCACCTGCCGCGGGTTGCCATAATCCTCGATCCGCACCGCGAACCGTTCCACGACCAGATCGCCGAGCAGGATCGGATCGGCGATGCGCATCATCCGCGTCGGGCGCAGAACCCCGAAGTTCATCACCGCCATCCCGTCCGTGTCCGGCTCGAACCCCCCCTCGCGGTGGGTGGCGATGAAATTGGCGGTGGGCGCGGTGACGAGGTTTTCAGCCCGCTGCGCGGCGAAGACCATCATCAGCTTCTTCTTGCCGACCATCACTTCGGTGCCGATCCGCGTGTTGCCGCGCCCGCCCGCGCGCCGCATCGCGAAGCGTTGCACGCTCTCGCCCTCGGCGGCATCGTGAAAGACGAAAGTGACGCGGGCATAGGGCAAATCATGGACGCCGATCACCCCGTCGGCCTTACGCGACGCGCGCCGGGGTGTCCAGGAGAGCGGCAGCGGCACCGGCCCTGCGCCAAAATCCGCGGCAACGGTGGCGGTCACGCCTTCCACCGTCACGGGGCCGAACTGCCAGCCTCGGCCGCCTTCGGGGAACAGCATCAGCTGCGCGGCGGTATCGGGATTGAGGAGCGGCGCGCCGAAGGAATCCGCGCTGACCTCGAAGCGCAGCGGCACACCGTTGATGGTGACCGTGATGATGTTGTCGCCGCGCAGCACCAGTTCATCGGGCAGCGGGGCGGACGGCGGGTCAGGCACATCCTGCGCGGCCTGCGCTCCGCCTGTTGCGGCGAGCAGCGTGACGGCGATCAGCAGAGCCACGGGCGGCGGACACAATCTCATGCGATCCCAACGCTCTGCGGCAAGCGGCGTTCCTAATCCTCGCGCTGTTTCTTGCGTTGCTTGCGCTGCTGGTCGCGCAGCCACACGCCCATGTCGATCTGTTCGGCGCGCGAGAAGACCCACCACAGGAAGCACACCACCCAGCCGATCAAGGCGAACAGGAACAGGCCAACGCCGCTGGCGAAATCGGGGCCGCCGTAACGCAGGGCGAAATGTTCGGCGAACCAGATGGCGAGGGGAATCAGCAGCGCGAGCCACACGCCAAGTTGCGCCCAGCCCGCAAACCCGCGGGGGACGATGGTGAACATGCCCGAGGCACGCCGGAATACGACAAAGGGCTTGTCGCGCCTTGTCAAACTTTTCTCCTAATCCGGTCCGCACTGTTCGCCGCACGGATCCGCCGCGACCGAGGCAGGGCCGATGCCGCAGGCGTCTCCAGTGAGTCAAGCGGGCCACATTCAGGGGGAAACGCATTTTTACAATTAACTGGATCAGGATTCGGCACCCGCATGAAGCGGGTATCGGGGCGGGGCAACCTATGGCGTGTCGCCGCCGCCGCTATCACCACTGCCGCCCGGCGGACGGCCACGACGCGGGGGCGGGCTGCGGTCGGGCTTGACCCCGCGCCGCGCCAGCGCCTCGCGCAGCAGCACCTCGATCTCGGCGTTCACGCTGCGCAGCTCGGCATCGGCGAGCCGCTGGATCGCATCGTGAAGCGCCGGATCGAGGCGCAGCGGGAAGGCTTTCTTCGCAGTCATCGCATGATCGTCAGTAGAGCGACCCTGCATTGACCACCGGCTGGGTGTCGCGCTCACCGCACAGCACGACCATCAGGTTCGAAACCATCGCCGCCTTGCGTTCATCATCGAGGTGGACGACGTCCTTCTCCGAAAGCTGGGTCAGCGCCATCTCGACCATGGTCACCGCGCCTTCGACCAGCTTCTTGCGGGCGGAAATCACCGCTTCGGCCTGCTGGCGGCGCAGCATCGCGCCGGCGATCTCGGGGGCATAGGCGAGGTGGGTCAGGCCGCATTCGTCGACCGTGATCCCCGCAACCGACAGCCGCTCGATCAGGGCAGCGCGCAGTTCCACGCCGACTTCCTCGTGATTGCCGCGCAGCGTGACTTCGAGATGCTCGATATCGTCATAGGGATAGCGCGAACCGATTGATCGCACCGCCGCCTCGATCTGGGCGGTCACGAATTCGCGGTAATCGTCCACGTCATACAGCGCCTGCGCCGTGTCGGTGACACGCCACACCACCTGCGCGGCCATCTCGATCGGGTTGCCGCGCGCATCGTTGACCTTGATGGTCTGCGAGATGACGTTGTTGGCGCGCACCGCGATCTTGCTGCGGGTCAGCCACGGCAGGACCCAGCGCAGCCCCTCGTTGCGATCGGTGCCCTTGTAGGCGCCGAACAGCTGGATGGCGGCGGCTTCGTTGGGGTTGATCATGTAGAAGCCGGTGAGGATGAACAGGCTGATGAAGCCGGTGATGCCCGCGGCGATCATCAGCGTGCCGTTGACTTCCGGATCGGGCGCGATGGCGCCGAGGAACAGCCACACGGCAAGCGCCGCAAGGCCGAGGCTGACCAGCAGCATGACATAGCCGCTCTGCGTCGATGCCGGGGTCTCCCGGCTGCGATTGAGGGCAGGTGTATCAACAGAAGACATGACGAATCTCCATTCCCGATATAATTGTGATATCATTTTTATATCGACTGCGGGGGTCGTCAAGCGGATTCGAAAGGCGTTCGGATCCGCGCGGCGCAACTGCGCTTTGCGTGGCGGTCGGTTTCGGGTTAGCTATCGGTCCTAAGGGGTTTCACGCGCGAAAGGGGTGGTTCGGGTGGATAGCGGCGACAACACGGCCACGGATGCGCGTCCGCTGCTGTTCGTTAGCTATTCGCGCGGCGATCTGGACCGCGCCCGGCCTGTGATCGACCTGCTTGACGCTGCGGGCTTCGACGTGTGGTGGGATGGCCGGCTGGAAGGGGGCGAGAACTTCCTCCAGACCACCGAGACCGCGCTGGAAACAGCGGCCTGCGTGGTGGTGCTGTGGTCGGCAACTTCGGTCGCATCCCACTGGGTGCGCGACGAGGCACAGCGCGGGCGCGAGCGCGGGTGCCTGGTGCCGCTGACCATCGACGGGACAATGGCGCCATTGGGCTTCCGCCAGTTCCAGCTGCTCGATATCAGCGGGTGGGACGGCAAGCCCGCCAGCCCCGAAGCGGCGCGGATTCTGGTGGCGGTGCGCGCCAAGCTGGGCGGCGATCAGACCCCCGCGGGAGCGCCCCTTGCGGCCGCGGCGAGCGTGGCACCGGCACGCCCTGCCTTGGCGCTGTCGCGGCGGGGGATGCTGGCGGGCGGCGCCGGAGTGGCGGTGGCTGCGGGCGGGCTTGGCGCGTGGCAGTTCGGGCTGTTCGGCTCTGCGGCCAACGCCACGACCTCGATGGTGGTGTTGCCGTTCGTCAACCAGACCGGCGATCCGGACAAGAAGTACTTCTCCGACGGTCTGGCGCGGGAACTGCGCACCATCCTGTCGCGCAATCCCCGCCTCAAGGTGGCAGCGCCGACATCATCCTCTGTCGAAGGCGAGGATGAATTCGCCCTCGGTCGCAAGCTGGGCGTGGCGCATGTGCTGCGCGGAAGTGTCCAACGCGATGCGACCCGCGTGCGGGTGGGGGTGGATTTGGTGGCGGTGAAGGACGGCGAATTGATCTGGTCCGACACCTATGACCGCGTGCTCGATGATGTCTTCGCGCTCCAATCCGAAATCGCCCAGACTGTGGCGGTCTCGCTGGTTGCCGAGGTCGCCACCGAGGGCGAGGCCAAGGAGGCTGCCGCCGAGCAGAAGGAGATCGGCGGCACCTCCTCGGTCCCCGCCTATGAGGCCTTCCTGCGCGGCGTGGCGCTTTATGATGTCGCCTCCGGACCGGAGACCGACCGCGCGGCGCTGGCGCAGTTCGATGCCGCGATCGGCGTGGATGCCAACTACGCGGCGGCCCATGCGATGCGCTCGATCATGCTCGCCACCATCGCCAATGACGCGGTCAGCGGAAGCGACGAATCCCGCAAGCTGTTCGATCAGGCCAAGGTCGCGGCCGAGCGTTCGCTGGCGTTGGAAAGCCGCCTGGCGCGCGCGCATCTCGCGCTCGGCGTGGTGTTCAACAACGGCTTCCTCAAGCCTGCAGCCGCCGCCCCGCACTACCGCGCCGCGCAGGATCTGGCCCCCGGCGACGGAGACCTGCTGCGATCGGTCGCGTCCTTTCTGGCCTATGGTGAGGAGCGGGCGCAGGCGGCGCAATTGATCGCGCGCGTGCTGGAGCTCGATCCGCTCAATGCCGGGGCCTTTCGTGCGGCAGGTTACGTTGCACTGTTTTCGCGCGATTATCCGACGATGATCACGCATATGGAGCGCGCCCTTGCGCTCAATCCCGGCATCGCGAGCGCGCATTTCGGCATAGCGGTGGGGCGGTTGCTGCAAGGCGATCCGGCTGGCGCGCTGACGGCGGCCGCAGCCGAACCCGGCCGGGCCTATGGCCTCACCGCGACGGCGATTGCCAGCGCCCGAATGGGCGACCGCCCCGGTTCGGACGCGGCCTTCGCCCTGCTCCAGCAGGAGTTCCCGGACAGCCGCTACCAGCTTGCGCAGGTGCACGCCCAGCGCGGCGAGACAGCGGCGGCCTTGGCCATGATCGAAAGCGCCTTTGCCGTGATCGATCCCGGTTTGCTGTGGCTGCGCAATGATCCCCTGCTCGATCCGCTGCGGGGCGAGGCGGGGTTCAAGGATTTGCTTTCGCGCCTCGGGTCATGATAGCACCTCGCCTGCGCCCGATGGGGGGCGCGTTCGAGGGGGTTTTACACCATGAAGAAAATCGTGACCTTGGCCGTGGTTGCCGGTGCCGCTCTGTCGCTCGCCGCCTGCGGAGGCAAGACGGAAGAGGCGCCCGCCGCCGAAGAAACCGCCACCACCGAAATGGCGCCGATGGCCGAAGAGCCGATGGCTGATGAAACGCCGGCTGCCGACGCGGCGATCGACCCGACCAGCAACCCGATCCGCCCGGACGCCGCCGCCCAGGGCGAGGCCGCCGCTCCGGCTGCCGAATAAGCTTCTTGCCTGCCCGCGCCGTGTTTCACGTGGAACACGGCGCGGAGCCTTCCTGAGCCGGGGCTGGCAGGGGTCTGGCAGGGGTCAAGACCGGGGCAAGCGGGGGGCAAGACCGGGTCTGGCCCGCATCAGCGCAGTGGTAGCCCTGACCGGAAGCCCGGCAGGTTTTCATCAAGCCACCGCTGCACCCGTTCATGTCCGATCCGGACATATTGGCTCGGCTTCCTGTCCGCAGTGGTTCCGCACTGCCACCCGCCGCTCACCACGCCGAACAGCACCGGATTGTCCTTGCGACTGGCGTAGAGCACCAGCGGCCCGCCGCTGTCACCGAAGCACGCCTGCTGGTTCTGCGGCCCCGCCGCGCACACCACGGAATTGCGCCGCAGCCCCTGCGTGAAGGTGCTCACCCGCCCGCACTCCTCGGCGCTGCGCAGCAGCAGCTTGACCCCCTGAAGCTTCTCCGCCGCCTTCGAGGTGTCGATGCTGGTCACCCCCCATCCATAGGCATAGACCGGCCGCCCGGCGACCACCGGGCGTTCGGTGACCGATTTGCGGTCGATGGCGATGCGTTCAGCCCCGAAGGTCCCGAGGCCCCGCCGCCCGGCCCGCGCATCGTACTGCACCAGCGCAATATCGAAGGCGAGCGAGGCGGGGTCATAGTTCCAGTGCCGGATCACTCGCAGGATCGGGTAGCTGTTCCCCTCGTCCTCGCCCAGCCCCATCAGGCCGAGCCGGATGCGATAGGGGTTCTTCTCGATCGCGTAACGCTTCCCGCCCGGCCCACGGGGTTGATCGATCAGGCAATGCGCCGCGGTCAGCACCCAGCCGGTCGCCACCAGCGTGCCGCCGCACACCACCCGGTCGCGCAGGCCCAGCGTCATGCCGTCGATCTTTTCCGGACGCCAGATCATCGCCTGCCACGGCGCTTCGCCGACCTTCGCCATGAAACCGCCAAGCGCGCGTGGCTTAAGATCGCAGATCGTTTCCGTGTAGGTCGTGCCGCGGAATGTCACCGTGGAGGTGGTGCAGAACTGCGCCCGGTAAGCCTGTTCCTCTACGTCACGTTCGGCGAAGACCTCGGCGTAATAGGCCTTTTCCTCTTCCTCGGTCATCGGCGGGCGGACCTTGCTGGAGGCGATCGGCAAGGGCGCGTCCGGGTCTTTCTCGGCAAAGCGTCGCAGCGCGTCGCAGGCTTGCTGGTTGTCCGCCTCGCAGGCCCGCGAAACCAGCGCGTAGCCCTGCGCACGATCAGCGGGAAGTTGCTCGCCTTCGATGAGATCCGAGCCGAGGATCAGACAATAGGCAGATTCCGCTTCGCAGGCTGACAAGCGCCAGCGGATGGCGGCGGCGAAATCGTCGGCATTCAGCGGCACCAGCTTGGCCTTGTCGATCAGCAGCACCTCGGCGGCGGTGCCGCACGCGCTGACAATCCCCGCATCGCAGGCCCCGCCCAGCAGCGGCAGGGCGGCGAGCGGCTGGTGCAGCACGCTCTGGGGATCGGCATAGAGCTGGCCCAGCGCCGCGCATTGCGCCTGATCGCCGGCGGTGCAGGCTGCGGCAAGCTGCGGCACCATGGCGATATCGCGTTCTTCGACGCATTGGTAGATGGACAGATCGCAGGCGCGGCGGAACAGCGCCAGTGCCGCGCTGCGCCCCTCCGGCGGACCGGCGCTTTCGGCGAAAACCGCGCGGCCCAGCCCGGCGCACGCGTCAGCCAAGCCCGCACGGCACCCACGACCGAACAGGTCGCGCAGTTCGGCGTTTGGCGGCGCGCCCCACTCTGCGGCCTGCTGCAACTTCGTGATCAGGACGCTGCAGGCGCCGGCCGCGCCCCGGCTGCACAAGGCATCGAGCTGCGCCTTTCCGGCCTGCTGGGTGGCGGGATCATCTTCCGCCTCGAACTGCCGCGTCGCCAGCGTCGTGCAGGCAGCGGTCCCGCCGCGCGCACAGGTCGCCTCGCGCAATGCCGCGGCGGCGACAGGATCGACGCGCGTGCCAGCCCACATGTTCTGTTCGATCAGGCCGGCATATCCGTCGCAAGCATCGAGCTGGCCGAGCTGGCAGGCCCGGTCGAACGCATCGACCCCGAAATAGACCGTTTCAGGCTTGCGCAGCGAAACCAGCAGCATGCCGAGTTCATGGCATGCCTCGGCCTCGCCTGCGGTGCAGCCTTCCCGCAGCAGCAATTCGGCCACATTGCGGCTCTGCGGCTTTCCCTCGCCGTAGAGATAGGCCTTGGCGAGTGCGGTGCAGCCCGCCTGGTCGCCGCCATCGCAGGCCTGCTGCGCGGCGGCGGCGGCTTCTTCTTCTTGTGCGATGATCCGGGGCAGCTTGTCGCGCGGGGCAGGAT
>Ga0114986_1000119_pt1 | contig 21063 bp, 12 predicted proteins | sample Shrwel1BS1Day17_FD_96988 | JGI IMG/M metagenome (GOLD analysis project Ga0114986, IMG submission 96988) | Subsurface microbial communities from deep shales in Ohio, USA - Utica-3 well 1 S-1-Day17 | ecosystem: Environmental > Aquatic > Deep subsurface > Shale gas/oil reservoir > Produced... | reverse complement strand
GTGCGGGCTGGCCGCGGCGGGATTGCTTGCGTTCGCTGCGTGTGTCTGCCTGGGAGCGGCAGCCGCCGAGGTCGAGTTCGATCTGCAAGCCCATGTGCAAGCCATGGCACAGGCTCACCACCAGCAACTGTCAGCCGCCGCGGGCCAGCCCGCACCCCGGCCCACCCGCGTCGAGGTGGAGGTGGGCGCGCTTGACAGCCGGGTGCGCCTGGCGCCCTGCACGCGCATGGAGCCCTATCTTCCCCCGGGCTTGCAGCCCTGGGGCCGCACCCGCGTCGGGGTGCGCTGTGTCGAGGGACCCACGCGCTGGAATGTCTTCCTGCCGGTGACGGTGCGCGTGTTCGGTCCCGCGGTGGTGGCGGCCAGCCCACTGCCTGCAGGCACGGAGTTGCAGCCGTCGCAGCTGCGCACCATCGAGGCCGACTGGGCCGCGGAACGGTCCCCCGCCGTGACCCACCCCGATGAACTGGCCGGTCGCGTGCTTGCGCGCGCCTTGCATGCGGACCAGCCCTTGAGGGAAAGCCATTTGCGACCGATACAGTGGTTTGCCAGCGGAGACACCGTTCGGGTGATCGCGCGCGGCCAGGGTTTCGCCGTGAGCAGTCAGGGACAGGCCCTGACGCCAGGCATGGCCGGCAGGCCGGCGCGCGTGCGCACGGACAACGGACGCATCGTCACCGGCGTGGCCAGCGCCGAAGGGGTGCTGGAGGTGAATTTGTGAAAGAACGTAACAATTCCGAATGCCAGGCTCAAGTTGGCCGTCCAAGGGTCGATAAAGCGATCATGTCGGACCGGACCCGGTCCAGGAGCAGGTCATGAAGATCGTTCACACCCCAGAAACCGCTGCCATCGCCGCCGGCCAGGCTCGTCCGGCCGCGGCTGAGGCACGCCCGGCCGCCGCGGGCTCTCCGAAGGCGGGTGCTTCCACCTCCAGCGAAAGTGCCACCGTGAAGCTGTCCAGCACCGCTGCCGGCCTCATGGCCAGCACGCCTGAATTCGACGCCGAGAAAGTGGCCGCGATCCGCCAGGCCATTGCGAACGGCACGTTCAAGCCGAACGCCGAGGCGATTGCCGACAAGCTGATCGCCAACGCCCAGGAACTGCTCCAGCGCCGCTGAGTCGGCGGCTTTCCACCATCGTTTCACCAGACACGGAATTCGCCCACCGATGCGCGCGCACGCCCCTGCCCTCGTTGCACCGACTGCCGACTCCACCCATCTCGAGCCTGCCGTGGCCGCCGTGGAGACGCGCCTTCTCGCGCTCGGCGAGGCCCTGATGGCTCGCGATGCAGCGGCCATGGAGCGTTGCGCCAGCGAACTCCACCGAGCGCTGACCGAGGCCGTGAACGGCTTCAGCCTCGCCGCCCGCAGCGGCGCGGCCGTCAACCCTGCCTTGCGCCAGCGGCTCGTGCAGGCCACCGGGGCCGTGGCTGCACAGCGCGAGAGCCTCTCGCGCGCCACCGCAGCGCTTGACCGGGCCATGGACGTGCTGATGCCCCGCAGCCCCGAGGTGGTCTATCAGGGCGCGCCTGGCGCGTCGGCGTATGGCAATGCCGGGCGCCCCAGCCGGGGCTCCATCCACGCCTGATCAAGGACCCCGGAACCGACAACCAAAACGCCCCGCCAGCGCGGGGCGTTTTTCATGGGGTGCTGCTGCCGAGGTGCTGCAGCGTGTGCCGCAGGTGGGAGGCGAGCCGATCCACGCCGGGCGGCTGCAGGATGCCCAGATGGTCGCCCGGCACGACGCACAGGTCGAGGCTCTTGGCACAGTGGTGCCAACCGAGGTCCGGGTCCGGGTCCGGCGAGGGCGAATCGCTGGCGCGCACCAGCAGCACCGGGACCGTCAGCTCGCGCGGCCGGTACAGACGCCTGGCGCGCTGGTAGATGCGGTCGCGTGCCTGGAGTTGCGCGAGATCCTCGCGTGCGCCAGCGTCGAGCCGGTGCATCGGTCCCAGCCGAGGGGCCAGCAGGGTGCGGAGCTGGCCAAGACGCCTGGCGCCGGCGCGCCACAGACCGGCCCAGCCCTGCGACGCCAATCGCTGGCGCTGCCAGCGCAACCAGCGGCCCGCGAGAGCCCATCGCCCCTGGGGGCAGGTCGTGTCAAACAGCATCACGCACTGCACCTCCTCACCCTGCTGACGCAACTGCAGCGCCATCTCATAGGCCAGCAGCCCGCCGAAGGACAGGCCGGCGAGCCGGTAGGGTCCGTCCGGCTGGTGCGCGCGCAGCACACGCACGTAGTCTGCCGCGATCTGCTCCACCGTCACGGCCTCTCGCAACGGATCGCTGCGTGCATCCAGGAATCCGAGTTCTGCCGGCACGAAGAGGCCGAAGACCGGTGTGTGCGGCGCCAGGCGCTCGGCCAGCGGCTGATAGATGTGCACGCCACACACGCAGTACAGCGGCGGCTCGGTGCCCTGCGGCTGCAGGCAGACGATGCTGGCGGCCTCCACGCGCCGCTGGGTGTCCAGGGCCTGGCTGAGCAGCGCCACCGTCGGATGGGCGAACAGCTGGGCCAGGCTACAGGGCAGGTCCAGCTCTGCCTCAATGCGATGCACGAGACGTGCCGCCAGCAGCGAGTGGCCGCCCAGATCGAAGAAGTCTTCATGCACGCCGAACTGCCGGTGCCCCAGCACCTCGGTCCACAGCGTCCACAGCGCCTGTTCGGCGCCGTTGCGAGGCAGCACCATCGACTCGCCCCCTGGCGCGTCGTCCGCAGGGGCCGGCAGGCTCTTGCGATCGAGCTTGCCGTTGGGCAGGACCGGCAGGTGGTCCACGAAGACGAGATGCTGAGGCTGCATGTAGTCGGGCAGTCGCTCACGCAGCCGGGCCCGCAGGGCATCTCGCAGGTCATCCCGTTCGGCCACCGGTTCATCGCTGAGGATGTAGGCCACCAGGCGGACATCGCCGGGTCGGTCCTCGCGGCGCATCACAACTGCGCGCGACACGCGGTCGTGGCCGGCCAGCACGTCCTCGATCTCGAACGGCTCGATGCGGTGGCCTCGCAGCTTGATCTGGTCGTCCAACCGGCCCAGGTGCTCCAGATGGCCATCTGCGCGCCAGCGCACGCGGTCGCCCGTCCGGTACAGCCGACGGGTGGATGGGTCGAACCCCGGGCACCACGTCACGAAGCGCTCGGCCGTGAGGTCCGCGCGCTGCCAGTAGCCCCGCGCGACGCCCTGCCCTCCGATGTGGAGCTCCCCCGCGACGCCAAGGGGGCAAGGGTGGCCCTGGTCGTCCAGCACCCAGACCTCGGTGTTGTGGATGGGGCGCCCGATGTGGATCTCTTCGCGCCGTGCCGACACGAGGCGCGCGCAGGTGGACCACACCGTCGTTTCGGTCGGGCCGTACATGTTCCAGACCTCGGCAGCACGCGTGATGAGCTGAGCCGCCAATTCGTGCGGCAAGGGCTCCCCTCCCACCAGCGCCCTGAGCCCCGAGGTGCCGGACCATCCGGCGTCGATCAGCATCTGCCATCGTGATGGTGTGGCCTGCAGCCCGGTGATGCGATGGATGTCGATGAGCCTGCGCAACTCGGCGCCGCTGGCGGCCTCCTCTCGCGTGGCAAGGATCACGCAGGCCCCGCCCATCAGCGGCAGCAGCAGTTCCAGCACGGCAATGTCAAAGCTCAGGGTCGTCACGGCCAGCCAGCGATCGGCCGCCTCGATGCCCGGGGTGTCGTGCATGCTGGCCAGGAAGTTCACCACGCCGTGGTGGGTGACCACGACCCCCTTCGGGCGCCCGGTGGACCCGGAGGTGTAGATCACGTAGGCCGCGTCGAAGCCTGCGGGATCGGGCGGCGTCCACGATCGCCCTTCTTCGGGCGTCAGCGACCGCAGCGCAGCGACCGGAAAACCTGCCGCCCACTCGGGGCACGTGGCCTCCACCAGCAGCAGCGACAGGGCGGCGTCTTCGGCCATGTCGGCCAGCCGCTGGGGAGGATAGTTCGGATCGAGCGGTACGTAAGCCGCCCCGCTGCGCAGCACGCCGAGCACCGCGACCATGAGGTCGAGGCCACGATCCAGGCACAGGCCCACGCGGTGGCCTGGGCCGATGCCTCGCTGGTGCAAGGCCTGGGCGATGGCCGCGCTGCGTTCGGCCAGTGCGCCGTAACTCAGCGTTTGCCCCCCGCAGACAACCGCCGTGGCATCGGCATGGGCCGCAAAGGACGGCGCAAGCAGCGACCAGACATCCGGCGCCGGCAACGGTCGTGCGGGCCCCATCGCCAAGGCGTTCAGCTGACGCTGCTCAGCCGGCGACATCATCGGCAACTCGCACACCGGCGTGTCCTGCGAGCCCGCCACGGCGGCCAGGAGACGCAGGTAGTGGTCGAGCAGCCTTTCCACGCGCGCCGCATCGAAGAGGTCAGTCGCGAACTCGAAGACGATCGAGCGGTCCAGTTCGGCATCCACCGTGACGGTCAGGTCGAACTGGGTGGCCTGCCGGTCGAAGTCCAGACGCTCCCACTGAAGCGCGTCGAACTCGAGAGTGCCCAGTGGTGCGTTGACGACGTTGAAGAGCACCTGGAACAAGGGCGAGCGGCTGCTGTCGCGTGGCAGGCCCAGCTCGCGCACCAGCAGCTCGAACGGCATGTCCTGGTGGGCATACGCGTCCAGTGCTGTCTGGCGCACCTGGGTCAGCCACTCGCTGAAAGGCAGGCGCGGGTTCAGCACCGATCTCAGCACCAGCGTGTTGACAAAGGTGCCCATCAGGTCTTCGGTGGCCAGGTGATGCCGATTGGCGATGGGCACGCCCAGCGCAAGGTCGCGATGCCCGGTGTGGCGGTGCAGGAGCAGCTTGAACACGGCCATCATCACCATCGACAGGCTGGCGCGCTGCCGCGCCCCCAGCTCGGTGAGCGCGCGGATCAGCGACGGCTCCAGCGGCGCCCTCACCCGCGCGCCGCGGTAGCCCTGTCGCGCGGGGCGGGGGTGATCGGTAGGCAGCTCGGCCAGTTCCAGGCCAGCCAGCTGCTCGCGCCAATAGCCCAGTTCCTCATCATGCCGCTCACCGGCATACCACTGGCGATGCCAGGCTGCGAAGTCGGCGTATTGCCAGGACGGAGGCGCCACGGGCGAGGGGCGGCCGTGCAGGTGCCGCCCGTAGGCCGCACTCAGTTCGCGGGCCAGGACGGCGAACGACCACTGGTCTCCGATGAGGTGATGCTGCACGATCAGCAGCACGGACTCCTCGCCATCCAGCGGCAGCAGGTGCACTCGCATCAGAGGGCCCAGACTCAGGTCGAAGGGCTCGCCGGCCAGACGGGCCAGCTCGGCCTGGAAACCTGCGTCATGCACCGATGGGACGCCCGTGGAGAGGCGCACGATCTGCACCGGCATCGACAGCCGAGGCTTCACCGAGGGCCGCACGGCCTCCTCGTCCTGGATGAACACGGTGCGCAGGATGTCGTGGCGAGCCACGATCTCGGCAAAGGCAGCCTCCAGCGCATGGTGGTCCAGGCGCCCCCTCAACCGGATCGCCAGGGGCATGTGGTAGGCGGTGCTCTGCGGCGCGAGCTGCTGCATGAACCACATGCGCTCCTGGGCATACGAGAGCACGGGCTGCACCGCACGGTGTCCCCAGGCCTGCATCGGCGACGGCCCTGCCTGGCCGGCCACGGTCCACTGGCGCGCGAGACCGGCGAGCGTCGGGGTTTCGAAGATCGCCCTCAGCGGCAGATCGGCACCCGCCTGGCCCCGCAGCCGGGACACCAGCTGTGTGGCGCTCAGGGAATCGCCGCCCAGCGCGAAGAAACTGGCATGCGGATCGTCGGCACTCCCCGGGCCGAGGACGGCCTCCCACGCCTCGCGCAGCGCCTGAGGGATGGACGCGGCGCCACCCTCATCGGGCTCGATGGACCCGGGAGACCAGGCCACCCCGGCCCATCGATCCCTCAGGTAGCGCTGCCTGGCCGCGGCGCGCTGAGGCTTGCCGCTGGAGGTGCGCGGCAGGCTCCCGCTGCGCAGCAGCACCACATCCGCCACATCCACCTCGAACTCCGACGAGACCGCCGCCCGCAGGGCTTCGCACACTTCGCCGGTGCGCGAAGGGCTCGGCTGGCCGCGGCATTCGGCGAGCAGGACCACGGCCTCACGGCCATGGCCGTCGTCGGCACCGAAGGCCATCACGCCATCCGGGCGCACGGCGGCATGCGCGATGGCGGCCCGAGCTTCGAGGTCGGACGGATGCAGATTGCGACCGGCGACGATGATGAGGTCCTTGAGGCGCCCGGTGACGAACACCTCCCCATCGATGAGGGTGCCCAGGTCCCCCGTGCGCAGCCAGCCCTGCGAATCTTCCGAGCCGGCGAGGCGCGCCGCGAAGGTCTGGGCGCTGGCCTCCGGCTGCCCCCAGTAGGCCTGGCTCACGCTGGGTCCGCGCACCCAGAGCTCGCCCACCCGGCCCTCGCCCACCGGCATGCCGTGCTGCGGGTCCACCACGCGCACCTCCAGGGCGTCGATCGGGGCTCCGCAAGACACGAGGACCTGTGTGTCGGGCTCACCGGGTTCGCGCAGGCTCACCCTCCCCTGCTCCAGCGACGATCTCGAGACGGTCTTCAGCACAGGGGCTTCGCACCGCGGCGGCAGACTCACGGTCAGCACGGCCTCCGCCAGTCCATAGGCCGGCGCCCAGGCCTGCGGACGGAAGCCGTTGGCCTCGAAGGCGGCATTGAAGTCACTCAGGGTGCGCGAGCGCACCGGCTCGGCCCCGCAGACTGCGAGCTGCCAGCTGCTGAGATCGGCCGTCCACTGAGGCCGGCGCCGGCGCTCGGCTGCGCAGGCTGCATAGGCAAAGTCAGGCGCCCCAGTGACCGTGACGCGATGGCGTGCCACCGCCTCCAGCCAGCGCAGCGGGCGGCGCATGAAGGCCGCACGCGACATCAGGAAACACGGGACCCCCATGTACAGCGGCTGGATCAGGCCCTGCACCAGACCGTAGTCGTGGAACCACGGCAGCCAGCTCAGGATGCGCACACACGCCACGCGCTGCTGCAAGCGCTGCGCCAGCACCTGGGAATGAGCCAGCACCTGGGCGTGGGTCAGCACCACCCCACGAGGGGTTTGCGTGGAGCCCGACGTGTACTGGAGGTAGGCCGCGGTGTGCGCTGCAGGTTGCGTCTGCAAGTCCCGCGGTTCCGCTGGTGTGCCCGCGGTGCCCCGCAAGGCCGCAGCCGTGATCCAGCGTGTGCCGGCATTCGATGCTCCGGCCTCACCTTCACCGTCGGCACACACGCCCAGCACGGCCTGCGCATCGCGGGCAATGGCTTGCAGTCGCTCCCATCCGCGGGCACCGAGGCGTCGGTCCGGCGCAGGCGCAGGCACGGGAACGATCCCGGCGATGAGGCAGGCCCAGAACAACTCGACGGTGTCGGGCCCCCCCTCGAAGGCCAGCACCACTCGTTCGCCCGGCAATGCATACGCCTGCAAGGCCTTGGCCAGCGGTGTCACACAGGCCAGCAACTCGGCAAAGGTCCACGTCTTCGTGACGCCCCCTTCGTCATCAAGCCAGGCATAGGCCAGTGCATCGGGCTGATCGAGCGCGCGCCGCCACACGAGATCGCCGAGTCGGCTGACCGGGCCGGGAGCATGGGACGGTGTGCGACGCAGGGGCGCGAAGGAATCGATAAGGGCAGCAGGCATGGACGTCCAGAGGAGGACGCACACCCCTCCCCGAGTCGCGATGATCCGTCAGTGACGGCGCGATGACATCCCCATGCCCCGGGGGGCTTCGGTGTAACGAGTTACCACAAGCCGTCGAATCGCACATCCAGCGGCAGGGCGTGGATGCGCAGATGCTCCGGCAGCGGTTCCAGCGGACGCAACTTCACCAGCAGCGACGGTGTACGAGGTGACAGCGGTGACACCCGCTCTGCCGGCAGCCGCTCGACATGGGAAATGATCTCAAGCACTTCGGCAGGTGCGCGGTGACCGTCCGCAAAGTGCAAGGTGGCGCGGCGTCCCGGCTGCACACGCGAGGCCCTTGCGGGGTCGACGTAGGCCTGCACCAGAGCAGGAGCGGTGGATTGCAGCAGCAGGGCCTCGGTGCCCGCGGGTTGCCATTCTCCGGCGTGGAGGTAGACCTGGGCCACGCGCGCGTCGAAAGGCGCCTGAAGCTCAGCAGCGCGGGGCAAGGCAGCCGGTGTCGCTGCAGGTGCAGACCCCGCGGACCGCGCCGTCTGTGCTGCAAGATGCTCGGCCAGTTCCGCCTGGCTGCGGCCAAGTTCGCCCTGCGCCTGCAGCCACAGCACACGGGCAGCCTCCACCTCCGGGCGTGTGGCTGCCGACTGCGCAGCCAAGGCCTCCATCCGGACCAGTCGGTCGCGTCGCAGCTGAAGTTGCTGACTGGCCAGGCTCACGGCCTGGCGAAGCGCACGTTCGCGCGCCGACGACAGCGCGGTTGCCGCCAGCGGTGTCATGGCCTGCGCAGTCGGCCCCGGTGCCATCGGCGCATCCTGAACGGGCGCCTGCATGCGCAGCACCGCGGCCCCGGCCGGCACCCGGTCGCCCACGGCCGCGAGCTGCACCACCACGCCAGCCGAAGGCACCCGCACGACACTCTGCTCGAGCACGACCGTGGCAGGCACCTGCGCCCACAGCAGACCCACCACAAAGCGCAGCGCCAGATAGGCCGGCGCCGCCAGCACCAGGGCCAGCAGCAGGTACCAGCGCCAGCGCGGCACCTGGCGCTTGGAAGCGGCATAGCGCACGGCCACACCGGTGGGGTCCTGGCCTGCGCCGGGCGGGGCGTCGAAGCGGATCTTCATGGGGCGGCGTCGAGATAGTGTTCAAGGGATTGCACGACCCAGCCCGCGTAGCGCGGGTGGCTCGACAGCGATCGGTGCCACGCCTGCCAGCGTGCGAGGGCTGCCGCCCGGCCGCGCAGGAAGTGGCTGTGCTGGTCGTCGAGTTCAGGCTCCATGCTCCAGGCCAGTGCCACCTGCAGTCCGGCAGGGGCCGCATCCAGAGCCTGTCGCGCCAGTTGCAGCGCCCGCTCGCTGCGCGTGACATAGACCATCGCCGTGACCTCGCTGACGCCAGCGTCGAGCAGCCGCGGGCCCAGCCGGGCCTCGGTGAGTTCACGGAAATGCGTCGTGAGATGCAAGGGCCAGGCGGAGGCCTCCCGCACCGCCCGCAGCGTGTCGATCACCCAGACATCCCACACCCCCTGCTCTTGCGCAGGCAACTGGCTGCGCTCGAGGTCCAGGTGCAGGGCATCGAAGGGCCAGTCACTGAAGCGGCGCAGCAACTGCAGCAGGTCGGCGCGGCGATCGGGACGCACCCAGCTGGGCTCACCGAGCAGCCACTCGACCCGCCAACCGCGCTCACGAAGCTGGCCCAGCAACGATCGCAGCGCCGCCTGCTGCGACGGCTCACGCATCACGCGATCCAGCGTGGCAGCCTGCCACGACAACAGCAGACGCCCCGTGGACGGCGGCAGCCGGGACAGGCGGTCGGGGTGCGCCAGCAGCGATTCGCCATCCCACACATACCACCCCATCGGGCCCGTCGCCGGTCGTGCCATCGGCACGATCGGCGTCATCGGCACCAGGGACAGCGCAGCCAGCACATCCTCCCCCGGAGCGCTCGCTCCGACCAAGGGGCTGCCGCAGGACGGATCCCAGGCCAGCAATTCGATCTCGGCCCGATGGGCCCGCGCACGGGCATCGACATGCTCGATCACCGCCTGGTAAAGCGCATAGCGGGCCTGCACGGCGCGCTCGTATCCGTCACCTTCAAGGGCCTGGGTCCGCAATCGGGCGATGCGCCAGGCCTCCAGGGCGGCGCTCACCCGTCGGGCGTAGATCTCGACTTCACGTTCGCGCAGGGCCAGCTCGTCGAGCGAACGGTCGAGCGCCAGCGCCTGTTCCTCTCGCTCCAGCGCCAGCCGGGCTTCGGCCTGCTCGGCCGCGCTGAGCGACTGGGCCTGGCGCGCATCGTTCCAGCGCCGCCATTGCAGGGGCACGCTCACATCCACCCCCACGAAGCTGCTGTACCCCCCGCTGCCGCCCACGTCACGGCTCAGGCTCTGCGACAGGGTGACCCCGGCCTCGATGCCGTCAAGCCGCCCACGTTGCGCCGCGCGGCGGGCGGCCTCGCCTTCGAGCCTTGCCCTGGCCACCGCGGGTTGCGCTTCGGCCGCCGTGCGAAGTGCGTCGCGGCTGCGGCACGCCTGCGGCCAGCGCGGCCAGGCGAGTTCACGCTCCACCTCGTCGAGCCCCTGCGCCGCCGCACCCGTCCAGGCCTGCAACTCACGCGCGGCACTGCGGGCGATGACGTCCTGCCGGGCCAGATCGCGCTCGACCGTGTCGGCCTGGGTCTGATAGGCCAGGTGATCGGCACCGAGGAGCAGCCCGGCTGCCTCGCGCCGGGCGAGGGCCTGCGCGACGGTCGCCTGGCTGCCAAGCCAGGCGCGTGCAGCGCTGGCCCGCTGGCGGGCGGCCACCAGGTCGAGGTAGCTGCGCCGGACCTGCAGGCGCACGAGCGCCTGGGCCTCATCCGTCTGCAGGTGGGCCACGGCCAGCGCCACGTCGGCATCGTCCACCGCGCGCTGCACTGCCTCGCGGCTGCCCAGCAGGGGCCAGCGCAAGCCCATCTGGGCCTGGCCGCGTTCGTAGCGGCGCACGGCGGTGTCGGTCAGGGGTTCGCGCACGCGGGCCAGCCCGGCACCCGCCTGCAGGCGCGGCCCCTCCTGGGCCCGCGCGGCCTCCAGGCCCTGGCGCCGGCTGGCCAGTGCAGCCTCGCTCAGCCGTACGGCCAGGGCGTGCTCGACAGCAGCCGCCTCCAGCGCGGGCAGCGGCAATGGCGCCGAGGCCGCTGCGGCAAAGCCCAGGGCCCCGAGGGCCATGACGATGAGGAAACGCAGCCGCTGCATGGTCAGAACTTGGTCTTGCGCAGCACCCACCACGGCGCCATCGACGAATCGAGGTGCGCCTTCAGGAAGATCTCCTGCAGGGTGGACAGCGAGCAGTGCACGCGGTTGACGAAGGCGAAGAGCGGAAAGAGGCACACCAGCCCGAGGTAGCCCAGGTCGTCCCGCGGGCGTTCGGACACCACCGCCACGTAGAGCAGGAAGAAGAGCAGCAGGGCCGCGAGATACACCATGTACACGAAGCCCAGGACGCCGAGCACGGCGCCGGCCGGCAAGGTCCAGAACAACAGCCCGGTGTAGGCCACGATCATGAAAGGCATCACCACCTGCAGGAACAGGCCGTTGAAGGTGACGAACAAAAAGTTCGGCCAGCCCAGCAGCCTCGGGCGCAGGTTGTGGCGGAACTTGCGCACGTAGAGGTAGAAGAGATCGCCGTCCCAGCGCAGGCGCTGGCGGAAGAAGCCCATCCAGGTGTGCGGTGCGTCGGTGTGGCCCACGGCGTGGGGGTCGAAGACGATGCGCAGGCCCGGGTGGCGGCCGAAGTACTGCTTGATGCGCAGCGTCATGTCCAGGTCTTCGGCCGTGCCGGCGTCCCAGCCGCCCAGGTTGCGGATGAAGGCGGTGCGGAACACACCGAAGGCACCGGAGATGTTGTTGACGAGGTTGAACTCCGACAAGCCCGTCTTGCCAGCGCCGATGGACAGCATGTACTCCAGGGCCTGCAGCCGTGCCACGAGCGAACTCTTCGCATTGCGCACGCGCAGGCAGCCAGCCACGCCCACCACACGCGGGTCATCGAAGTGCCGGGTGGCATGACGCACCATGTCATTGTCGAAGGAGGTGTCTCCGTCCAGCGCCATGACCACCTCGCCCGTGGCCATCTGCAGGCCGGCATTGAGAGCCGACACCCGCCCGCCACGCTGCCACTTGGGCAGCACGATGAGCCGCCGCCTCGGCACGCCTTCGACGAGGTCTTGCGCACGCCGTGCGGCCTCCAGGGTGGCGCGGTTCTGCACGGCACCGTCGATCATCGCGATGATCTCGATGTGACCAGGGTAGTCCTGCTGCGCCAGGCTGTGGATGGTCTTGCGCACATCCTCGCCTTCCGAATAGCAGGTGATAAGGCAGGACACACGCGGATAGCGCTCACGCTGGCGGTCGGGCCGGTGCTCGCGCAGGCCGAAGCGCACGATGCCGGCCGTCACCAGCAGGTACAGCGGCAGCTCCAGCAGCAGGACGAAAGGAAAGAACTTGAGGGCGATCTCCAGCCAGCCCTGTTCGCTGGTCGACAGGATGAGCGTACCGAAGGCATGGACGGCCTGGTCCCACATGCTCAGGCTTCCGCCAGACGCTGCATCAGGCGTTCGCAATCATCGCCGGGGCGCACGTCCTCTGGGGCGGCCAGGCAAGTGATGCGCGCGCGCAGGGCTCCCTCAGCATCGGAGCCGGCCTGATGTGCCAGCAAGGCCTCCACCCGCGCCGCCAGACCCGGCGCGTGCGAAAAGGGCAGGAACAGCCACAAACGCTCCTCGGCCGTGCGCGTGCTCACGTCCGAGGTGCGCAGCAGTTCGTGCAGGCGGCGCGCGAACTCGTCGAGCATCAGGTAGGCCCGGGCCGCACCGTGGCGCTCGACGAACTCGGCCGAGTTGAGGAACTCCACCATCATCAGCCCGAAGCGCATCTCGGCATGGCGCGATTGCGCAGCCAGCGCCCAATCCACGAGCTGACGGAACTGGGCCGGCACCACATAGTTGGCGCTGTCCAGCGCGGCCATCGACTCCTTCACCTGGCCGGCGCGCAGCGCCGCACGGCCATGGGCGCTCAGCCGCAGCGCGCTCACTTCGCGCACGTCCAGTTCGGTGGGCTCGGCGGTGGTCGCGCAATCGAGGCAGCGCACCACCACGGACGATTCGACAAACACATGGTGGCAGCTGGCACAGGCGAGCTGGGTGAGCGGGCGATCATAGTCCACGCCGATGTGGCGCAGGCGCGCCGCGCACTTGGGGCAACTCAGGCCGGTGTCGCCGCGGAAGTCGGCCTCGGGCGCCACATGCCCGCAGGTGAAGCAGTGCAGCGACAGCGACTTGTGGATCTCGATGCTGCTGCAGTGCGGGCAGACGTCGAGATAGTGCAGATGGGCGCTGCCACAACCCCGGCAGTGGCGGGTTCGGTCGATGAGCCGGGAAGGCTCGAGCAGCCCGCGCCGGATCAGGGCCACGACGCCGGCGCCGGCATCTTCGCCTTCGCGCGCGAGCAGCTCGATCACCGGGTGTCGGTACAGCGCCAGGCTGTGCCGGTCGCACACCGGCGCCAGTTCGGCCCCATCGCGCTGCGCCAGGAAGTAGAGCACCCGTTCATCAAAGTGCAGGCCGGCAGGGTCGAGCGCCAGGGTGCGGCGCACGGCCAGGGCGCGTTCGCCGGCCTGGCGTGCCTGTTCCACGCGGCCTTCGCCGTCGATCCAGGAGGCAGACGCTCCCGCCTCCTCCGACCACACGGGGCGGTCCCACCACGCCGATCGGCGGATCTGCTCCACCAGGGCGCGCCGTCCGGCCTCATCCCAGCCGGTGAGGTAGAAGGCCAGCGCCTCCGCCCCCTCAGCCGTGAAGGCCTCCCACGATTCATAGGCGGCGCCACGGGCTGACAGGTCGGATGCACGAGGCCCCCGCAGCACGGCAACGTGGAGGCGGCGGGTCTCGTCGGCCGAAGCGGCGAGCAACTCAGTGAACAAAGATCAGCTCCAACGACTCCGTCAAGGGAGATTTTCTTGAATGTGTATCCAATTGTATTTAACGCTTCGCCCCACCTCACCGCATACATGAGGGGGATGCATCGGCGCAGACTGCGCAATGCATCACGGAAAAGGGCGCCATCGGCGCCCTTTTGACAAAGCTCAGAACTGGTAGGCCAACCTCAGCCCCCCCCAATGCCGCCCTTCCACCTGGATGGGCGCAGAGACTTCCTTCATCAGCACGAAGCGCCCACCCCCCATGTCGCGGCGATAGGTCTGCAGCAGGAAGGGTCGGCGGTTGCGGGCGCTCGCCAGGCCGGTGCGGTCGTTGAAGACGCGGCGATAGCGGCTGTTCGCCGTGTTCCACACCACGTCGCCGGGGCGTTGGGGCTGGCAGTACTTGCGGTTGTGGGTGGGCACATAGCCATTGCGGTCCACCGCGATGCAATAGACGACCTTGGGTGAGAGATCGAGCAGCTTTTCCTGCACCTGCGGAAACAGCCGATCGGCCAGGCCCACGAACCGGGTCTCCACCTGCGGCGGGTTGGTGCCAGCGATCGGGCGGTAGTGCTCATCGAACAGATCGGCGGCGCTGATCGAGCCCGTGCGAACGGCGTCTTCCAGCAGCTTGCTGATCTGTGCGGCCGCTTGCTGGGCCGCCTGGATGTAGGGGGTGTCTTCGGTCTCGATGCCGCTGGCGGCAGTGAGCTCCATCAGGTGTTCACTCACCTTCAGGAAGGACTCGCTGCGTGCCATCGCCTGCTGCAGGGCCTGCGCTGCGCCGCGGGTCTCGCGCTCGATGAGCACCATCTCCTCGTTCATGCCCTGGCTGAGCTGGCGGCTGTGGGCTGCGGCCTGGGCGATGCGACCCACGCCACCTTCCACTTCGGCCAGGGCCACATGGAAGGCGCCCTGCCGACCGTCGGCACCATCGCTGCGGATCTCTCGCGCCAGCGTGCCGATGCGCGAATCCAGCGTGCCCACGGTGCCCATGATCTGCTTGGACGAGGCCTCCACCTTGGCGGCCAGGTCCTTCACCGCATCAGCGACCACGCCGAAGCCACGGCCGGCTTCGCCGGCACGCTTGGCCTCGACCGAAGCGTTGAAGGCCACCAGACGGGTCTGCATGGCAATCTGCGTGATCTGCTGAGCAGCCTCGGCCACTTCGCGCAGGGTGTCGACGACACCTGCCACCTCGCGACCCACGTCCTCGACCGCCCCACGCGCCTTGGCCACCGATTGCAGGCTCTGCCCGGTGACCTCGCTGATGCCGTCCTGGGCCTTCACGATGGCGCGCAGGTGCTCGGCCAAGGTGGCCACCGCCTGCTGCTGTCGCTCGGCCCCCTTGATGCTGTCATCCAGCACCCCGCGCACCTCGGCAGCCTCGCGGCCCAGGCCGGAGGTCTCCTTCTGCAGAGATTGGATCAATGTCTTGGCATCCATGCCCGACGCAGGGGTTGAGGCGGATGCGTCCTGGACCAGGTGCTGGCCCTCTCGACCACGGAACAAAGACAGCATGTCGGGTCTCCTCGATCTAGGGTGCTGTATTGGGAGTCCTACCACTCGCGCAGCTTCACGCGCAGGCGTGCGATCGACTGGCTGTGCAGCTGGCACACCCGCGATTCGGTCACGCCCAGCACGGCGGCGATTTCTTTCAGGTTCATGTCCTGCTCGTAGTACATGCTCATCACGTACTGCTCCCGCTCCGGCAGGGTCTTGATGGCCCCCACCAGCGCCTCGCGCAGGCGGTGGTCATTCAGCTGGCTCAGCGGATCGGCTTCCTTGTCGGCCACGTGACGGTCCAGGTAGTCCTGGTCGCCGTCGTCGCCGCTCATGTCCTCGAGGTACACGAGCTGGGTGCCACGCACCTTGCCCAGCAACTCCTGGTACTCGGACAGGCTGATGCCCATCTCCTTGGCGATCTCGCTTTCCAGCGGTGCGCGGCCCAGCCGCTGCTCCAGCTTGTGGACGGCCGCCTCGATGGAGCGCTGCTGCTTGCGGTTGCCGCGGCTCATCCAGTCGGCTCCGCGCAGCTCGTCGAGCATCGCGCCGCGGATGCGCTGGGTGGCAAAGGTCTCGAACTGCACGCCCTGGCCCGTGTCGAAGCGGCTGAGCGCGTCATTCAGGCCGATCATGCCGACCTGGATCAGGTCGTCGATCTCCACGTTCGCCGGCAGCTTGGCAATCATCTGGTGGGCCAGGCGGCGCACCAGGGGGCTGTACTGCTGCAGCATCGCGTTGTTGTCGAGACGGCCTTTGGCGGTGTACATGAGAGGGCGCTCCGGATTCAGTTGAACGCGTGATGGGCGGCGCTGGCCTGGGCCCGCAGCGCGGGGCCGGACCAGTCGTCGCCTTCGCTGCCCTGCACCGAGAAGGGCAAGGCGTGATGCAGCAAGGTGGTGGACAGCAGGTGCAGGGCCTGCGCCAGGTCGGCCTCGGACTGCACGGCCGTGCTGGTCAGCGCGGCGAGATGGACGGTGCCGCCCAGGAAATCACCGACACAGCGAGCCAATCGGGTGGCTGCCATCGGTACGCCCAGCGTGGGGGCCGCCAGATCCATCACCACTGCGTGCTCGCCGATGCCGGCGTACTGCAGCAGGATCTTGATGGCCGCATAGGCTTCGGTCAGACTGGCCGGATCGTCGCTGGTAAGCACCAGCGGGCGCACACGGCGGTTGGCAAAGAGGCCGCTCAGGATGGCCGCATCCGCATGGAAGGCGATGACATCGGCGCTGGGGGCCGCTTCGCGCAAGGTCTCGAACAGCAGGTCTGCCGAGCCGGGCTCCTCGCCGAACCAGGCCAGCGTCGGGCTGGCAGCCAGCACCGAGGTATGGGCATCGAGCTCGTCGATCCACTGGCCGAGGTCGAGATCGCGCGCAATGGCCTCGGCCACGTCCACGCCGGTGGTGTAGGGGCTGGGCGCAGCATCCACCACCAGGGTATGCAGATCCTGGGCGGCAAAGCCCTGGCACAGGCCTTCGAGCAGCATGTGCGCGCCCGGGGCATAGGGGTTGGCCGCCACCGGCAGCAGATGCACGGTGTGGTGGGCGAACAGACGGCGCAGGCCGTGCGCCTGATCAAAGGCGCGTTCAGACATGCGCAGCCCCCGCCTGGCCACCGCGAGCTGCAGGCGGTGCGGTGAAGACCAGGTTCACGTCGTCGCGGTCAAGCCGGTAGGCAGCGCTCCCACCCCCCCGCAGGGCACGGTGCACTAGGGCCTGGGCCGACATGCGGTGCCAATCCTCCGGCACACGCTGGCCATTGGCCACACCGAGCACGGGCAGTTTGTGCCGGATGACGGCATCCAGGGCAGGGCCCAGCTTCACGGCCTCGTCAATCTTCGACAGCAACACACCCTTGCACTGGTTGGCTCGGTAGCCGATGAGCACATCTTCGATCGTCTCACCCTGGGCCGCGGCATTCACCACCAGCAGACGCTGGATGCTGCGGTGGCTCACCATCTCCAGCAGCTCCTGGGTTCGGCTGTCGCGCTGCGCGATGCCGGCGGTGTCGATCAGCACCATCTTCTTGGACGCGAGCAGCTCCAGCAGGTCCTCCAGTGCGGCCCGGTCGTGAGCCGTGTGCACCGCCACGCCGATGATGCGACCGTAGGCGCGCAGCTGTTCATGAGCGCCTACGCGGTAGGCGTCCAGCGTGACCAGGCCGAGATTCGATGCGCCGTACTTGGCGGCAAAGGCCGCCGCGAGCTTGGCGGTGGTGGTTGTCTTGCCCACGCCGGTGGAGCCCACCAGTGCGTACACGCCGCCTTCGTCTTCGAGCGCCGGTCCGTCCTCGCCCGTGAGGAGGTTGCGCTCCAGCACGCCGGACACCCAGGCATTGAGGTCACCGCCGTCGTTCGGGGTGTGAGCAGCCAGCTTGCGGATCAGGGCCGGCGAGAAGCCGCAGTCGAGCAGCTTTTGCGTGAGCTGGGCCTGGGCTGGGTTGCGCTGCATCTTTTCCATGAAGGCCAGTGCGCCGAAGCGTTCTTCGATCAGGCCCTTCATTTCGCGGAGTTCGGCGATCATGGCGCGGCCTTCGGCTGCAGGGGCCGCTGCGGGTGCCGGTGCGGTCCAGGCGGCATCGTCGGCCAACGCAGGCACGGCCTGGGCCGGGGCCACAGGCGCCGGGGTGCGCACGGACGGGGACTGCGGTTGGACCATCGCCTCCTGGGCCAGGCGCTCGGCCTTGCGCTGGGCCGCACGCTCGGCAAGGCGCTGTTCCAGCGGCAGGCTGGCAGGCGCCTTGGCCACCGGGGCGGGACTGGCCGCCGCCAGCGTCGTCGGGTGTGTGGCCGTTGCGGCCGTCTGGGCCTGCTGCTGCAGGGCCGCTTGGCGGCGCTTGAGCATGCGTTCGCGCACATAGTCCTGGAAGGACAGCGTGCTCATCGCCAGCTGCTCCACGTCCTTGGCGACGGCCTGGCCTGCCGCCTGGGCGGCCGGCTGCGGGGTGGCTCGGGTCTTGGATGCGACGGGCGCCGCCTTGCGCGATGCCGCAGGCGATGTGGGCTCGTTGAAGGTCTCCAGCGCGGCCACGCTTTCCGGGGCCATCGCCAGCACCTCCACGCCTTCCTTGCAGGGACGGGTGGACAGGATCACGGCGTCTTCGCCGAAAGCCTGGCGCACCTGCACCAGGGCATCTCGCGAAGTTTTCGCGACAAAGCGTTTGACGTTCATGCGGTGCCTCCAATCACGGAGCCGATGCGGATGGTGTGGGTGTCAGGAATCTCGCTGTGGCCCAGCACGGCCAGGCGAGGCGCGGCGCGCTTGAGCAGCCGGGCCATGGTCGGGCGGATGGCATCAGGCACCAGCAGGCAGGCCGGCACACCCAGGTCTTCCTGCTTCTTGCTGGCGCGCGCGGCCGACTGGGTCAGGTGGTCGGCCACACCAGGATCGAGCGTGGCACCGTGAGGAGAGGTGAGGGCCTGCGTGACGAGGCGCTCGAGGTCGGGTTCGATGGCGATCACGTCGAGCTCCTTCACAGGGCCGTAGATCTGCTGGACGATGGCCGGAGCCAGGCTTACGCGGATGCGGCGGGCCAGTTCACCAGGGTCGGTGATGGCGGCGGCGTGTTCGGCCAGGGTCTCGACGATGGTGCGCATGTCGCGGATGTGCACCGACTCTTCCAGCAGCATCTGAAGCACTTTCTGCAATGTGGGAATCCCAACCACCTTAGGTACCACGTCCTCGATGAGCTTGGGTGCCAACTTCGTCACGTGATCCACCAGCTGCTGCACTTCCGTGCGTCCGAGCAGCTTGGCGGCGTGGACTTGCATCAAGTGTGAAAGATGGGTGGCCACCACGGTCGAGGAATCAACCACCGTATACCCGGCCATTTGGGCGCTTTCGCGCTGGGCCTCGTCGATCCACACCGACGGCAGGCCGAAGGCAGGGTCGGTGGTGGTGGCGCCAATCAGCGGCGTGCTCGCGTGCCCGGGGTTGATGGCCAGGAACATGCCGGGGAAGCACTCTCCCTCGCCCACCACGGCTCCGCGCAGCGTGATCCGGTAGACGCTGGGCTTGAGCTCGAGGTTGTCGCGGATGTGCACCGAAGGCGGCAGGAAGCCCACGTCCTGTGCAAACTTGCGACGCACCCCCTTGATGCGTGCCAGCAGGTCGCCCTGGCGATCCTTGTCCACGAGCTGGATCAGGCGGTAGCCCACTTCCAGGCCCAGGATGTCCACGGGCTGCAGATCGTCCCAGGTGGCTTCGGCGTTCGGGCTGGCCTGCTGGGCCGCCGCCGGCGTGTGCTGGGCCTGCAGCTTGGCGCGCTCCTGGCGCTGATGCACCCGGTAGGCCGCATAGCCCAGGCCACCGGCAATGCCCAGAAAGACCACATGCGGCATGCCGGGGATCACCCCCATGGTGCCGATGACGGCGGCCGTGATGCCCAGGGCCTTGGGCGAATTGAGCACCTGACCGGTGATCTGCGTGCCGACGTCCTGTTCCTTGCCCACGCGCGACACGACCATGGCGGCAGCGATGGAGATCAGCAGGGCCGGAATCTGGGCCACCAGCGCGTCGCCCACGGCCAGCAGGATGTAGGAGTTCGCAGCCTCGCCCGCGCCCAGGCCATGCTGGGCCATGCCGATGATGAGGCCACCGACGATGTTGATGATGAGGATCAGGATGCCAGCCACGGCATCGCCGCGCACGAACTTGGAGGCGCCGTCCATGGAGCCGAAGAACTCGGCTTCCTCGCCCACCTCGGCGCGGCGGCGCTTGGCCTCCTTCTCGTCGATCAGGCCGGCATTCAGGTCGGCGTCGATGGCCATCTGCTTGCCCGGCATGGCGTCCAGGGTGAAGCGCGCACCCACCTCGGCAATGCGCTCGGCGCCCTTGGTGACCACCACGAAGTTGATCACCACCAGGATGGCAAAGACGATCAGGCCCACGGCGAAGTTCCCGCCGATGAGGAAATGGCCGAAGCTTTCGATCACCTGGCCGGCGGCCCCGGTGCCAGTGTGCCCTTCGAGCAAGACCACACGGGTCGAGGCCACGTTCAGCGACAGGCGCAGCATCGTGGTGAGCAGCAGCACCGTGGGGAAGGCGGCGAAGTCCAGCGGGCGCACCATGTAGGCCGACACCATCATCACCATCAGCGCACAGGCGATGTTGAAGGTGAACAGCAGGTCCAGCATGAAGGGCGGCAGCGGCAGCACCATCATGGTCAGGATCATCACCACCAGCAGCGGCGCGGCCAGCATCTTCACCGGGATGCCCCCCAGCAGGTCCTGCAGCGGGCGCAGCATGGCGGCGTTGGAAGCGTTGTTCATCATTCAGCCTCGGTGGTCTCGGCGCTCGTCTTGCCGTGATGGGGGTCCAGCTCTTCGGGCACCTGCAGCGCCGGCAGCTCGCCCGGCATGGGACCCTGGCCCGCCATGGCGGCGCGCAGCTGGTACACATAGGCCAGCACCTGGGCCACGGCGGCGTACAGGGCAGCGGGGATCTCGCGGTCGAGTTCGGCGTGGGCGTAGAGGGCTCGGGCCAGCATGGGCGCCTGCAGCACCGGTACCTTGGCGTCCTTGGCCACGTCGCGGATGCGCAGGGCGAGCAGGTCGGCCCCCTTGGCCACCACGCGCGGTGCGCCCATCAGGCCATCGTCGTACTTCAGCGCCACGGCGTAGTGGGTGGGGTTCATCACCACCAGGTCGGCCTTGGGCACGGCGGCGATCATGCGGCGCTTCACCGCCTCGCGCATCACGGCCTTGACCTTGGCCTTCACCTCCTGGTTGCCCTCCAGCTCCTTGTGCTCGTCCTTCACCTCGCGGTGGCTCATCTTGAGGCGGTTCTTGAGCAGATGTCGCTGCAGCGGCACGTCGACGGCGGCGAAGGCCCCCAAGGCGATCAGCAGCAGGGCCACGCCCCAGACGATCAGCTCTGTGGCACGCCCCACGGCAGCCGGCAGCGCCACGCCCAGCACCGCGGGGAAGGCGTCGAGCTGGCTGTGGAGGTAGAAGCCGCCGATCGT
>Ga0114986_1000118_pt1 | contig 21106 bp, 19 predicted proteins | sample Shrwel1BS1Day17_FD_96988 | JGI IMG/M metagenome (GOLD analysis project Ga0114986, IMG submission 96988) | Subsurface microbial communities from deep shales in Ohio, USA - Utica-3 well 1 S-1-Day17 | ecosystem: Environmental > Aquatic > Deep subsurface > Shale gas/oil reservoir > Produced... | reverse complement strand
TCGTCGTCCTGCACCGAGGCCAGGAGGGGCACCAGAACGGGTGGCGTGGCGCCGTCCAGCCCCGCAAGCTTCTCTTCGAGTTCCTGGTGTATTGCGTAGAGCGCGAATTCGCTCTGCTCGATCAGCAGCAGCTTGGCCGGATTCACCGCCAAAATCTGGCGGCACAGTTCGCTGCCAATGGAGCCTCCGGCGCCCGTCACCAACACCACCTTGCCCACGATGTTCTTGACCAGCAGGATGTGATTGGGCGTTACAGGTTCGCGGCCGAGCAAGTCGTCAATGTCCAGTTCCCGCAAATCCGAGATGCTGACCTTTCCCTGGGCCAGGTCGGTCACGCTGGGCAGGGTACGCACTGCTACACGGGCTACACGGATCTGGCTCAGGATCTCGTTGCGTCGCTTGCGGCTCAGGCTGGGCATGGCCAGCAGCACATCGCTGATGTTCAGCGTAGTGGCCAGGTTGTCCAAGTCGGCCGGGTTGTAGATGGGCTGGCCGTTGAGTACGTGACCGTGCAACCGGTCGTCGTCGTCCAGGAACCCCGCCACCTGCATTTCGTGGCTATTGGCCATGGCAGCGGCCAACTGGCGGCCGGTGGTGCCTGCGCCGTAGATCAGTACCTTGGGGCGTGAAGCACGCTTGAGAATGCTTAGGTACTGGTCACCCAGCCAGACCCGCGCCAGCGCACGCGATGCACCGACGAACAACAGCAACAGAATTGGCTGGATGATGCCCACCGTGCGGGGCACCCCAGCCACGCCAATAGCGGTGAAGACTGAGGCATAGAGCAAGCCGTAAATGCCCACCGCACGCGCCACCGCCAGCAAGGCTGGCCAGCCGCTATAGCGGAAGATGGCGCGGTACAAGCCCGACACCACAAAGATGGGTAGCGCGATGCCTACTGATGCAGCCACCGCCCACAAAGCGGTGCCAGACAAAGCGACAAACTCCCCCAGCCGTAGATAGAAAGCCAACCAGACGGTCAGGACACAGAGGCCCAGATCGACTGACAAAGCGACAAATCGCTTTGCTGCTCGCGGCAGGGCAAGGATGGGGACGGCCAGCTTAAACAGAGGCTGTTTCATGGCGTCCAGCCCCTGAGTCCTGAGTCCTGAGTCCTGAGTCCTGAGTCCTGAGTCCTGAGTCCTCAAGATGATCTGTGTTTTTCTTCAATGTGACACTCCATCTCTTGCCAGAACCTTCAACGCTGTCAACCAAAGTATCTTCATATCGAAAAGCAACGATCCGCGCTCCAGATACTCCACATCCAGCTGCACCTTCTGAGGAATCGGCAGTTCATCCCTTCCATTGACTTGCGCCCACCCGGTCAGGCCGGGCACCAGTTCGTGCACGCCCTTTTCTGTGCGCAGCGCAATTAGGTCATCTTGGTTGAACAGCGCCGGGCGGGGGCCTACAAAGCTCATGTCACCTTTAAGAATGCTCCACAACTGGGGCAGCTCGTCCAGGCTTGACTTGCGAAGAAATGAGCCGATGGGTGTGAGCCATTGTTCAGGGTTCTGGAGCAAGTGCGTGGCCACCGCTGGTGTGTCGATGCGCATGCTGCGGAACTTGGGCATTTTGAAAATGCGGTTGTGGCGGCCCACACGGTCGCTCCAGTAAAGGGCGGGCCCAGGGGAAGTCAGACGAACTGCAAGCGCCGTCATCACAATCGGCAGGGCCAGAAACACAACCGCCACCAACGCCACAACCAAATCAAACAAACGCTTCACGGGCGAAAACCTTCAGCGGCACGACGCAGCCCTTCATCCACCGACACCGGTGGAGTCCAGTCCAACAGCTGGCGGGTTTTGGTAATGTCTAGCTGCAATGAGCCGCAAAGGCGCTGGTATATACCCGGCTTATTCAATACGGTCGCCCCCAGCTGCAACAGTGCAGGTGGCAGGTAAAACAGACGTGCCGGGTGCCCCATCGCGGAACCCATACGCTTGAGCAGCTGTGCCGTTGAAAGGTCTTCACCGTCACTCACCAGGAATGTCTGGTTGGCTGCTGCAGGGTGGTGCAAGCACGTCACGATCAAGTTCACCAGGTTGTCCAGCGCCACCAGGCTGCGGCGGTTGCGTGTCACAGCAGCCAGTGGCAGCGGCACACCGCGCGCCAACCAACGCATCATGGACTCGAAGTTGGCTTTCACGCCCGGTCCATACACCAGAGGCGGCCGAATGATCACTACCTCCATGCCCGTTTCAGCGGCAATCTGTCGGAGCAGCTGCTCGGCCTCGTGCTTGGAGACGCCGTAGGGGTCTTCTGGTGCAGGCGCATCATCTGCAGTGAACGGATGCCCCGCTTCCGTGAATTCACCGTTCACCTTGACTGAGCTTAGATAAACAAAGCGCCTCACCCCCGCGACCGCTGCCTGGCGTGCAAGTTCAGCTGTGCCTTCGACATTCACGCGACGAAACTCTGCCAATGGGTCCGAGCTCTTGTCGCTCATGACGTGCACGCGAGCGGCCAAGTGCACGACCTGTTCCACGTTTTTCAGGGCTTCCGACCAGTCGGTGTCCGAAGCGAGGCCGTCAATCGTGACGCCCTCAGTTCCACCGGGCCGCGCATTCGACGATCTCACGGCTCCTCGCACAGGCGCACCGTCTTTGCGCAGTCTTGCACAAAGCGCGGAGCCAACAAATCCGTTTGCGCCCGTCACCAACATTGTCATGGGGTCACAGGGTCTTGCGCCAGACCGTTCGGTTTACGTATTCGGTGTAGCTTTCCACGATGCGAAGCACCTGCTTGGAGACCGAAGGGTTTTCGTAGTCCTGCACGGGGCGTACAGCGGTTTTCTCATGAGTGTGTTGAGCTACTGTGATCCGTACCGCATCCAGCACACGTTCCTTCTTAAGTCCAGCCATGATCAGCGTCCCCGCATCCATTCCTTCGGGGCGCTCGTGGGCATTGCGAATCGTGATAGCGGGCAGATTCAACAGCGATGCTTCTTCAGTGATCGTGCCGCTATCGGAAATCACGCTTAACGACTCCATCTGCAGCCGGATGTAGTCGCAGAAGCCGAATGGCTTCATGAACTGAATTCTGGCGTCAGGTTCCACCACGGACAGGGCATCCAGCCGCTTGCGGGTTCGGGGATGGGTTGAGACGATCACGGGCACATCGTAGGTTTCGGCCAGTGCGTTCAGGGTAACCAGCAGGTCCCGGAGGTTTTCCTCGGAATCCACATTTTCTTCCCTGTGCGCACTGACGATGAAGTAACGCCCTTGCTCAAGTTGCATACGCTGGAGCACGTCAGAGGCCTGGATCTTGGGCATGTAGTGGTCCAAGACTTCACGCATGTGCGATCCGGTCTTGATGATCGTTTCAGGACGGATGCCTTCGGCAATCAGATAACGGCGTGCATGCTCGGTCAAGACTAGGTTGATATCGCTCAGGTGGTCCAGCACCTTGCGATTGAGTTCCTCGGGCACGCGCTGGTCGAAGCAACGGTTTCCTGCCTCCATATGGAACACCGGCACCTTCCGCCGTTTGGCCGAAATTACTGCCAAACAGGAGTTCGTATCGCCATACAGCATCACGGCGTCTGGCTGCTCTGCAGCCAGCACCTGGTCGGCTTTCTCGATCACCCTTGCAATGGCTTGTGCTGCGTTGTCTCCCACCGCCTCCAGAAAGTGGTCAGGCTTCCGAATTTCCAGGTCGTCAAAGAAAACCTGATTCAGCTCGTAATCGTAATTCTGGCCGGTGTGTACCAGCACATGCTGGGTGTGGCGGTCGAATTCAGCGATCACCCGACTCATCTTGATGAGCTCTGGCCGGGTGCCGACGATGGTCATGACCTTAAGCATGCAACTCGTCCTTGATGTAGTCGAGGGTCAATAGCAGCGATTTGACTTCTTCGACGTTCAGTCGGCGAGTGTTGTGCGAGGTGTAGTCGTCCAGCGTGGAAATATCGGTCTCACCCTCGCTGAAGTACTTGGCATAGTTCAGGTCGCGGTTGTCGGCAGGAATGCGGTAGTAGCCACCCATGTCGATGGCGTGCGCCATCTCCTCACGCGATATCAGCGATTCGTAGAGCTTCTCACCGTGCCGCGTTCCAATCACCTGCGTCTGCTTTCCGGGCTGGCCAAACAGTTCTTTTAACGCTTGTGCCAGGTCGCCCACAGTTGAAGCAGGCGCCTTCTGCACAAAAATGTCACCTTGCTGCCCATGGGTGAAGGCGTACAACACCAAGTCAACAGAGTCTTCCAAAGACATCAGGAAACGGGTCATATTCGGGTCAGTGACTGTCAGCGGTCGCCCCTCTTTGAGCTGCGATACAAAAAGCGGAATGACAGATCCACGCGAAGCCATCACGTTGCCGTAGCGAGTGGCACAGAACACCGTTTCACCCGGTTGCTGCAAACGGGCTTTGGCCACCATCACTTTCTCGGCCATCGCCTTGGATATACCCATGGCGTTGATCGGGTAGACAGCCTTGTCCGTGGACAAAACCACCACACGCTCAACACCCGCGTCCGTAGCTGCATTCAGCACGTTTTCAGTGCCCATTACGTTGGTTCGCAAGGCCTCCATCGGATAGAACTCACAGGATGGGACCTGCTTCAATGCTGCCGCATGGAACACGTAGTTCACACCCTTCATGGCCTGCCGCAAGCTTGCCTCGTCGCGCACATCGCCGATGTAGAACCGTAGCTTGGGATGATTGAGCGCAATGCGCATGTCTTCCTGCTTTTTTTCATCCCGGCTGAAAATGCGGATCTCTTTGACATCCGTATCCAGAAAACGCTTCAGCACCGTCTGTCCAAAGGAACCGGTGCCACCAGTGATCATCAGGGTTTTGTTGTTGAACAATGTCTTTCCTTTCACCGGAACTCGCGCATTTGCGCGATCAAATCTGGCCATGCAGGCGCCACATAACCCGTGGCTTCCCTGAAACGTGAGGCATCCAGAGATCGATTTATTTTGACTTGGTCATCAGTCTCGATCTGTAGATTTTTGCCATACTCACGGTTAACGATTTGGAGCAGATCGTGCTTGGATATGGGCTCGGCAGCCACGTGGTAAACGCCGCGCAGGCTGGCATGTGGAATGACGAAATCTCGCACCACCCGGGCCAGCTCGCAGGTCGGCAAGCCGGAGAAGACCGCCTCGGTATACCCTTTGACCTGCGCCTGCTGCGAAAGGAACCAGTCGATCAGTCCGTGTGCGCTGCGCAGTTCATGCCCGATGATCGAGGTGCGCAGCGTCACCGCATGCGGGTAGTCGACCTCGCCGAGCAGTTTCGAGCGCCCATAGACATCCTGCGCATCGGCTAGGTCGGATTCTGCGTAGTTACCCTGCTTTCCGGAAAACACGCAGTCCGTGCTGACATGCACCAGCCGCGCCCCGGCCACCTCGCACATCCGCGCAAGCCGGTGCGGCAGCAGGGTATTGATCGGCACCGCGACCAGCGGATCCTCGGCGTTCGACAACTGCTTGACCAGGCCGACGCAGTTGATGACCACGTCGGGACGCGCCTGCGCGAAGGCTGCTAACAGGCTGTCCGGTTGGTCGGCGTATACACCCGGAATCAGCACCGCGCTCGGCGCAGCCACGTGCAAGGCTGGGTTGACATCGCGAACAGTACCGAACACAGACCACCCCTCTTGTGCGCTCAGGACCCTCAACATCGCGTTGCCGAGCATGCCACTCGCGCCAAGCACCAGAATTTTCATGCTTCTTGTCCTCGATATTGGTGTACGCACTGATCTATACGGACGATCAGTTCATCCACCAGTTTCTCGTGAGAGAAATGTTCCTCGTAGTATCGGCGCCCACGCGCGCCCATTGCCGCCCGCACCGCCTCGGGCTGGGCGTGGAGTGCCCGGATGGCACGCGCCAGCGCGGCACCATCCTCTGCCGGCACGGTCACGCCTGCGCCGGCCTCGTCAACCACTTCCGCCCCGGCGCCATTCAGACAGGCGACTATCGGGCGCCCTGCGGCCATGTAGGCCTGGACCTTGCTCGGGATGGTCAGGCGGAAGATCTCGGTGTCTGCCAGCGTCACCAGCAGTGCCGCCGCCCGCCCCATCAGAACCGGCATCGCTTCGACCGGAAAGTGCCCTGGAAAGACCAGGTTGCCCAGGCCACGTGCTGCCGCCTGCTGCATCATCCAGTCGCGCCGGCTGCCGTCTCCCACCATCACGAAGCGGATGTCCGGCTCATCGCCCAGAAACGTTGCCGCGTCCAGCACCACATCCACCGCCTGCACGGTACCCAGGTTGCCCGCGAACAGGATGGGGAAGCCGCAATCAAACCCCGGGCAGTCCACATCCGGCCGCGCCACGCCGGGTTCGTCTTCCAGAAAGGAATTGGGGTAGTACACGACCGGCGTGTCCGCCGCCAGCACCCGCACCCGGGGCATGAATGCGCGCGACTGCACCAGGAGCAGATCCACCTTCCTGTAAATCCACCTGACCACATGCTCAACCGCCTTCAGCGCGCGGGGATGTGTCACATGCCCGGTGGCGGACAGGCTCTCTGGCCACAGGTCCTGCACCCACAGCACCACCGGACACTTTTTCAGCCAGCCCAGCCAGATGGCCGGAATGGCCTGGAGAATCGGCGAGGGCGCGAACACGAAGATGGCATCGAAGTGCCGGCCGCGGAGCAACCACGGCGCAAACACGAGTCCGGACAGGATGAAGGACACATAATTGAGGGCCAGGCGAAGCCCCCCCCTGCCGCGGGGCATGAGAGGCACCCGATGCAACGATACCCCCTGGAACAACTCGCGGGTACAGCCACATGCACGGTACCCCGCAAAGACCGTCCCGGCCGGGTAGTTCGGCTTGCCGGTGAGCACTTCGACCTCCACACCTTTCGCGTTCAGCGCCGTGACCAGTTCGTTGATGCGGAAATTCTCGGGCCAGAAGTACTGACTTAATACCAAGAGCTTCAAGATCAAGCTCCACTCAACAGATGATTGAGAAAATACTCTGCGCTCATTGGCTTGAAGGTCGATTTTTCTTTCTTTAGAAAGCGTTTGACTGCACGCGCGATGGAGATTGGCGAGCGGGGGTCGAAGCTCTCTGTCGGATCCAAGATGTCCCTGACATAGTCGAGCTCTGGCGCCAGAACAGGCAGACCAGCCAGCTTTGCCTCGATCAGCGGTAATCCGAACGACTCGAATCCAGACGGGTAGATCAATGCCTTCGAGTCTCGATACAGGTCGACCAATTGGTCGTGAGGAAGCACTCCAAGGTTGTGAATGTGCAGTCCTTTGGCCGCGCGCTCCACCTCGATGTGCTTAGCCAGGTCAGGCGAGGTGGTTTCCGGAAGGGTCAATGCCAACGACGGAAACACCCCCTCATCCGCAAGCATTGCCCAAGCGCTGATCAGCGTTGCATGGTTCTTGTGAGCTTCACCCGAAGCGACGTAGAGAAAGTCGAATCGCGCAGAACTGCTTCGGACGCGCATTGCTGCGGAAGAGGTAACACTCTCAGGCACGAAAGGCGAACACATCACCGGCACGCCCAGCCGATCCTCAGCCAGCCGCTGCATCGATGGCGTCTGAACGAAATATTTACTTGCATGGCTGCGGCATGTGCGGAGCCAAACCCGCTCCATTTGCAGCCGGATCCGCGGCTTCAACGGAAGTGCGCACAATGGTGCCTGGTCATCAACCAAGTATCGATTCTGCAAAAACACCGATACTTCTCCCCGCAGCCTGAAAAGTGGGGGCAGATTACCGAAGCACAGCACGCGATCGGACTCCTCTACCTGCCTGAACAACCATTTTTCCGCCGAGAAGCGACCACCCAGAGTGGGCTGCACACGCCTAATGTCAATATGCGCGGGCAAGTTCAGCGCAACACGCATTCGCTCATCTAGGATTGTAATTGCAGTCAAGTCCTGCGGAATAGCACGTAAGAGGTCATTAAGCAAAACCGCTCCACCCCCGTGATGAACATTTGGCGCATGAATAAATATCCTCAACATCGCGCTCTCAACTTACGATCAGAACCGCGAAAATGAATCCAATAGAAATTATCTTTCGATAAAATAATTCCAAACGCAAGGAAAACAAAAACAGAAATCCAAACAGGGAAAGCCCAAAATATCTGACCTATCGCCCCAATCGTCATCAAATAGACCAATAAGAAATTTCCGAGTATGGAGGTGAAATCTGTACGCCAAAATATCGACCAAATTAACTGAAAGACAGAAAATAACAGCATCCCAGACAATACGATAAACAACAAAGTATTATCTTGAAATGCAAAAATGTAGGCGCTGTCAATAATTTGAATAGAATCAACTACAAATCTTCCACGAAGCGATTGCTGAGCACTTAAATCATCAAAGAAATAGAATGGCCATAAAAAAAGGCGGTCAATTAAAAGCGAATACCGCTCCAGAACGACGGACCCAAAAATAGTGCTAAAGAGATAACCCAGAGCAATACCCGACAAGCCGCCACAAAGAAAAAGCAAGAGCAATCTTTGAGCAATCTTGAAATAACCAAGAGAGAAGGCAACAACAAGTATTGCAGCAACAAAAATAGAAGCTATGGTCACAACAGACCTTGAGCCTGAAAGGATAAGGCAAAGTGTAACGAGAGCCACAACAAGAAACGACCTGGCAAAAGCACGATTACCAAAATCGGACGCCGTTAAATATGCGGAGTAAAATAGCAATGGCGATATATATATCGCAAACCAATTTGGATTGTGAAATAATGAAGCAGAACGAGCCTCAGAAAACCCACGAAACAGGTTAAAAACAAATGGGCTACCCGCTATTTCAAAAAAACCAACAACAATAGAGACGACCAAAAGAAGGACAATCACGGAAGGCTGAAAAATTTCACAATGATCTGGCCTACCGAACCTAAAAATCAAATACAAAGCGATCAGCGCGCCAGCGCCGAATATTATGGAAAATGCTATCCATGTGCGAATATCAAAATTGCTTACATACAAAAATCCATACAGAAAAGTTAGCAACAAGATGAACATGACCGACGCCGCGGACTGTAAAAATTTTTTTGATAGAGCAAACTTTGACTTGATCGAATCAATCAATACGAAGGAAAAAATCGAAACCAAAGCAAATCGAGAGACAAATGACGGTGGCGCAGCCAAAAACCAATAATTGTCAGAGTCAACGATCGATGGTATGACCGTCCAGCCCATCATCAGTAGCCCAAAGGAAAACAGTGAATTAAATATTCCTTGATTACCCTTCCCAAACACAAGGAAAGACAAACTTAAAAAATATGTCAAAGCCAAATAGGTTGCCACATATTCATGGGTCCTTAAGAACGGCTCAAACTGATGAATCATTAATTTTCAACCGTTGCGGGGTCAAGAAGACCAAAACCAAGTTCCTGCGGCACCATCACTACTCAGGACTTGAAGCCTCAGCGATAGTCAGTATGGTTGAGGCGATTACGCGTCTATCTAGTCGCACTCGCCAATATTCAGAGATTTCTAGCGACGAATGTTCGCCGGCATCCCAGCGCTTGGCCTCCGCGAGTAATGCCTCCTTGGCCTTTGATGTATCAAAACCGGAGGCGACTGTGCCCGAGAAGCCATCTGCTGCGAGATACTCAAGGGATTCGATAGGGGTCACTGCAATTGAGCAGCCGACACATAAGGCTTCCGCCGCCACTATTCCAAAACTCTCCATGCGTGACGGCATGAATAAGATCTGTGCTTCAGCCAGTCGTTCCGCCAGGAGGCTATGGTCAAGTGCCCCCAATACATTAAGCCTCCTTAGCGAATCGATATTATGGTTTTTCAAGATATGATTTATTACTTCATTGCCAGAACCAACGATAAGGGCTTGATAGTCCTTGCGCATCTGGAGAAACTCGATAATCGACCGCACCATAACATGGGTATTCTTAGGGCCAAAATCCTCCCAGCGTCCGACCGCCATTACCAGCTTCTTTTTCGCAACCATTGCATCCAGCGCAAAAACATCTGGTGCAACGGGATTAGGAACGAAGCGAACTTTTGAACTTAAGTGTTCGCACTTCCAATGCTTCAATATCGACAAGATATTGATTCGTGCTTTGGGACTCTCGACAATGACAGCATCTGCCATTTCGATCTGTTCAATTTTCCTTCCGACATATCTGCGGATGGGCAAACGCCACTTCGCATGCCTGATCAAAGTGCGCAGCGGATCATTCCGCCAACTCAAGGTCCGGAGATAGTTCGGAACAAGTGGATAGCCCAGTGTGCCGTCACTATCTGCCTTTAGAATAAGTCGCACACCCGCAGCTTTTATCGCCGCCACAATCCTCTCTGCGTCAGGCGCCAAGCGGGAGATCAAGAGGACTGCGTCTACTGACAAGTCACTCCAAAAGCTCACCGTTTCGATATCTGCCGACGACAGCAAAGGGAATGGCGCTTGAGAACCATCAAATTCATTGACAAGATTACGTGCAACAAATAGTGCTTCCACGCCAATATCACGCAGCCCTAGCGTAATATTTGCAGGGTCTTTGTGAAGAATTCCCGGCCCATAGTAATCTACTACGGCTATTCTCATAGCCACTCAATTTCTTTATTAAAACCAGCCGCCTCAAGGACAGACTGCCCGCTTTTGACTTGCAATCCACGGTGCCAAACACTATCGATTTTTCGTTTCAATCTTCTCGCAATCGGTCCGATGGCACTTCCCTTCAGTCTTGCTTTTAACTTTACCCAGCGCAGGCCATTGAGTCTCCGGTTAACCTCATCTTGTACCGAATGATCGAACCCTGCAAGCGCCTTGGACCACTCCGCGTAGAGGCCCTCGATCTCTTCTGCTGAAAGCAGTCCCATCCCGGTTTTCTCAATTAGCTCGCGGTAGCACTTCTCAAAATATGCAGGCCATTTGATATCTACCTTGCTTAGCGTTCCACCTGACAATTCTTGAATAGAAAGGTAATCCTGAAAGATAGAATTCTCAACCAGTGGCAATTTGATAGGCACTTGAGGAAACCAATCACGGTCTCCTAGTGACTGAATGTAGGCAGTGGCTGTTTTCGCGTAAGCGTTACCACCATTACTAATGCCCACACCTTGAGAGATGAACAATGCTTGGTCAATATACAAAAGCTCATTGATGTTGGCCAGCAATAGGAATGCAGAAGTGAAATCGGGGCTGATTGGCCGGAAAACAGTGCCATGACGTTCCTGCAACGAAGTCACCAGATCTTTACGGTAACAACTATTTAGTGCCCTTGGTAGACTATAAGGATATTTGTTAGCTCCTAGTGTGAAATCTTCAGCGACCAGTTGCGAGGTCAACATTTGTGCATTGCCAGAACGTGTAGGAATATCGCCATATTCACGCCTGGCAACATCGTCATAGAGCGACCATCGCCATGAGCAAACTGGCACATTTCTACCTGAAGCATTGATCGTGTTATGGATCGTCCTTAGGGCATGTCGCTTAAGTACGGATCTGTCGGTAAGGAACATGACGTAAGCACCTTCTGCGTTCTGGCTTGCAAACTCCCAGTGCTCGGGCATTGGCAACAAACGTTCTGGCCGAATACATCGTAGTCTACGGTGGGCACGAAACTCATCCAATACTTTTTGCGTGCGATCATCATTGCAGTTGTCAGAAACTACCACCTCAAAATCATCGAAATCTTGAAATATTGCACTCGCCACAGCGTCGCGCAGCAGGTCTGGGCGACCGCGAGTTGGAATCAAGATTGAAAAGTATGGGGTACTCATAGAAGTACTTTTAAGCTGGAGTAAAACTGAATAATCATGGAGTTTTGACTCTCAGTAAATTCAGCCATTGAGATATTCGAGCGATAATCTTTTTTCTTAAAATTGGTGCCGCCATTCCTGCCATCAACAGCACGCCGCCACTTGCAACACCCATTGAAACCATTTGGAAAAAGGCCGATAATTGATCAATTGAAATCAAATTATCCACTATTAGCGCGCTAATCACAGCTGCACCGAGTGGCCAGATGAGATCATTTTTATACCAATTCCATTTTTCTGTTTGTAAGATCTTGTGATACATAAATTGGATGCCGATCAACACATAGCCAGCGTTCAGAGAGACCCATGCCCATGCCGCACCCTCCGCCCCATAACGTGAAGTCGCCCAGAAAATAGCGGGGACCAAGGTCAGCACCGCGACGATATTGATTCGTATGGCTAGGCTAGTCCATCCGTGTGCGAGTTGCGCTTGATAGGGAATAAACATTAGTGCATTAAGAAAGTTGCCTAGCGCCAAAAGACTGACAAGTGCCGCTGTACGACGCGCTAACTCCTGGTCTTGAGTCCAGAGGTGGAGTATCTGCTCTGCAAAGACAACCAGGACAACAACCGCGCTGCCCATGGTTACTGATATGAGTTGAGCCCCTTGATGGTAGGTCTCGATAAAACGCGATTGATCCTGCAGGGCATGAAGTTCGGTCAAACGAGGATACAAAGCCTGAACTATCGGGTGACTCACCATGAAAAGAGCGCCTGCGACTGCGGACGCTAGCATGAAGTAGCCATATTCAGAGAGATTGAGTAGCTTTGAAAGCACAATCTTGTCTACTTGCATAAGCAGCAGGGACAGTAAGGTGATGCCCATCATCCCGCCTGCAAAACGCCAAATTCCCTGCAAAGCTTGCAGCGAGAAACGTCCTGCCTGATCCACTTTTGGCAGCATGCGATAGGTAGCCCATGCCAAGACGAGCAGCGTAAAGATGGAAACAGCGCCTTGCCAGAGAAAAAATGCCTCTATTGTCGGTGAGACCCAAACAAGAACTGCGACTGCACCGACGCTCCTGAGCGTGGCCATGGCACTGTTGACAACATTGAACATCACTTGACGTTGCAGACCCAGAATGCTGCTGCGGTAGATACCTTCAGCAAAGCGCAGGGCAGTGACCACCCCCATCACAGTAAACGCATGCGCAACGGTTTGAGTCGACAATTTTTCTGCCCGCAACCAATTAGTTGCCAGCCAGTCCGAGGCGAGCCAGATGCCTATCCCAATAGCAATAGCCATTCCCAAGGCAACCACTTCAATGCTTCGCAATAAATCCCGTATGGATTGTGCGCTGTGCGTACCTCCAGTGAAGCGCGCCATTTCCCTGCCCAGTGCAGGTGTCATGCCCATATCAAGCAACACAAGCCACGCCTGTAATACAGCAAACAAACCGATAAGGCCGTAGGACTCGATCCCGAGATACTTGATGTACAGAGGTATAAACGCCAACCCCATGAGTGCGGCCCACCCCTGCCCAAGGTAGTTGGCTATGAGATTGCGTTTGAGCACCTTCTCGAAGACCTAAACGAACTTAAACAGCAAGGTCAAATATGCACCGACAGAAAGACGGGGTAGTTCAATCAAAAAGTCGATGCAGACGAGTTGACGTTAGTCCACGCGCTTTAAGAACCCATCAGGCGCCACTGTAATGAGGAGCTTGTTCTGGATGCTCTTGTCGATCGCGAACTCGGGATGGGTCTTGAGATATTCCCAGACGGCTGTCTTGGGGTTGTTGCCAGGCCCCCAGGGGCGGTCGGGGAACATGTTGGCGGGCATGTCTTCGACAATGGTGTCGAAAACGATGCAGTAACTGCCCTTGCTGGTGAGGGGAGCATAAGCCTGCAACTCGGAAAGAACATGGTCATGAGTATGGTTGCTGTCCAGACAGACCAGAATGCGTTGATAACCCTTAGCCACCTGATGGACTTGCTCGATCACCTCGGGCGCGATGCTCGATCCCTGGATCATCTGGATGCGCGACGCCATCGGGTGTGCCTCGATCGCTGCACGGTTGTGCGCGCGGATGTCGATGTCTATCCCCAGCACTTTGCGGCGGGAGGTCTTTGGGTCAAAAGCCTGACCGGATTCTATGGCCTCGCACATATCGAGCAAAGCAAGCATGGATGCACTGAAGATCAGTGAGCCCCCGTGGGCAATACCGGTTTCTACAATCAGGTCAGGCTTGATTTGCCAGATGAGCTCCTGCATCGCCGACATATCCTGTGGATATTGGATGATTGGTCGGCCAAGCCACTCGAAGTGGTAAGAGTATTTCAATTTATTTGCAGCATCTACCCAATTACGGGTAGCGACCCCCATATGAGGATCGCTACCCTGTGCTGCTATCTCGGCATCACACTCACGCTTGAATTCTTCGTATTGATTTGACATTTAATTTACTCCGTTTCATTTGATTTGATCACTCGGGCCGGGTTGCCAGCGACCGTTGCACCAGCGGGCACATCACGGGTAACGACTGCGCCAGCACCGACGACAGCATCTTGGCCAATGGAAATGCGTGGAAGAACAACCGCGCTGGCCCCTATGAAGACGTTGTCGCCGATGTTGATACAACCACACAGGGTAGCACCAGGGGCGAGATGAACTCCGTTACCCAAGGCGCATTGGTGATCGACGGACGCGCGGTGATTAACGATACATGCTTCACCCAAACGTGACTCAGCTGCGACATTGGCCAGAGCCAGAATCTGTGTGCCCGCTCCAAGCTGCGCAGAGGGACTTACGACAGCAGAGGGATGGACTAGGACTGGAATAAGCAGGCCCCTACTGCGCATAAGAGTCTGCATCGCAACACGCTCTCGGCCACGTCCGCCACCGATGGCGGCAAGTCCTCCGATAGTTTTTAGATCATCCTGCGCAGACGCCCAGGCCAAAAACCCCTCTTCACCACGATGTAACGGCACGCCTAGCAGAGCAGCATCAACCTCGTTGTTATCAAACAGAGCGACTACGCGGTCACCTTGGTTTGTAATGATTTCGGCAAGCACCTTAGCATGGCCTGCGCTACCCCAGAGGACGAATGATTTAGCCATGTATCAGTGACTTAATGACGGCGACAACACGGTCTTGCGCAGTTAGGTCCATGTCGTGGTAGCTCGGCAAATTAATTGCCCTCGCCGGTATATCCCAAGCCTTAACATTGGTTTTAAGCGGCTCGAACATCGGCAAGCTAGAGAGTGGCCAAAAAAATACGCGTGCATCCGCGTTGGCGGCAGCGAAGGCAGTTTGAAGTTTTTCGCGGGTAATACCACTTTCAGGGGCAAAAACCACTGTGGGCATCCAGGCTCCATTGACTGTGCCGGCGGGTTCCGGATTCATGCGCACACCAGGCAGTCTCTCCAGCCTGTCACGGTACACAGCGAAAATCTCGCGCTTTCTCAGGGTGAGCTCTTCAATCCGCTCCATCTGGGCGCAGCCTATGGCGGCTTGCAGGTTGGACATCTTGTATTTGAAGCCGACCACATCGGGCCAAAACTGCTTGGTCTGGCCACGCGCGCGGCCGTGGTTGCTCAAGGTCAGCACCCGCTCGTAGAGATCGGCATCGTTGGTGACAAACATGCCACCTTCACCGGTGGTAAGCGTTTTGGTGCCATGAAACGAGAAGGCGCCAAACTTACCCATGCTCCCGGCGCGTTTGCCGTGATAGACGGAACCAATCGCCTCGGCAGCATCTTCAATGATAGGGATACCATGTTTTTCGCCGATGGCCAGTAACCGATCCATATCGCAGAGATTGCCGTACAAGTGGACGGCGACGATAGCCTTGGTGCGCGGGGTGATGGCCGCTTCGGCCTTATCCGGGTCGATACACCAAGAGTCAGGCAGTATGTCCACGAAAACCGGCTTCGCGCCCAAGTTAACGATGGGGGACGCGGTAGCGATCCAGTTCGTGTCTGCCATGATGACTTCGTCACCCGGACCAACACCCAGCGCAGCCATGCCCATGTGCAAGGCGCCAGTACAACTGGAGGTGGCAATTGCATAGCCCACCCCCAGATGCTGTTTAAATAGCTCTTCGAAACGATTAATGTAGGCGAAGCACTGATCCCCCCACCCATTAGCGGCAGCATCCGTAGCGTAACGGACCTCGAGTTCTGTGATTGAAGGCTTGGTGTACAGGATGCGGGGTTTCATTGAATAACCAACTCCGGAATCGATGTAACAAACTTCCCACCCCATTCTCGGATAAAGGTGTTTTGTTTCATCACTTCATCTGCGATGTTCCACGGAAGAATCAAGACGAAGTCCGGCTTCGTTTGCTGAATGGCTTGGGGAGCCATTATGGGAATATGACTGCCTGGCATGTACTTGCCTTGCTTGGCGCCTGCTGCATCACAAACAAAAGGCAATAGATCAGGCTTGACGCCCGCATAGTTAAGTAGCGTGTTGCCCTTGGCGGCAGCGCCGTAGGCGACTACTTTTTTTCCCGTGCGCTTTTGCCGGATGAGGAAGTCAAGCAAGTCGTCTTTCACCTTGTTGGCCCGCGCCTGGAAGGACGTATAAGGCGACAGGGTTTGTAAACCGGCCTCGGCTTCGCGCTGCAGAAGTACTTCAACAGCATCTGTTGATGGACGCGAATCTGCCTGATGGCAACCGTAAATCCGCAGGCTGCCACCATGTGTAGGCAACTCCTCGACGTCCCAGATCCGTAAACCGGCTGTTTGGAAGATGCGACTAACCGTGTACAGCGAAAGATAGGAGAAGTGCTCGTGATAGACAGTGTCGAACTGGGTGTGTTCGATCAGACGCATCACGTGTGGGAACTCAAGGGTAATGGTGCCGCCGGGCTTGAGCGCCGCTTTCAGTCCACGGGTAAAGTCGTTGATGTCGGGCACATGAGCGTAGACGTTGTTGCCAGCGATCAGATCGGCCTGTTTACCTTCGGCCGCCAGGGTCTTGCCGAGGGCTTCGCCGAAAAACGCTTGCAGGACGGGTATGCCCAATTTCTCTGCGGCGGTTGCGGTGCTGGCAGTGGGCTCGATACCCAGGCATGGGATGCCGGCTGCAACGAAGTTTTTGAGCAGGTAACCATCGTTGGAAGCCACCTCAATGACCATGCTGTTTCCGTTGAGCCCAAGGCGTTGCGTCATCTGTTCGGCGTACGCTTTGGCGTGCGCCAACCAACTGCTGGAGGTACTGGAGAAGTAAGCATAGTCCGGGCTGAAGAGCTCGTCAGCCTGAGCATAGTCTTCTGTTTGCACCAGCCAACAGTGATCACAGACTTTGATCTTCAAGGGGTAACACTTTTCGGGTTTTGAAAGATCCGCCTGGGTGAGATACGCGTTAGACGGGGGTGCAAAACCGAGGTCGAGAAAGGTATGGTTGAGCGGTGTTCCGCAGTGGCGGCATTTCATAACCTGATTCCGAAAAACTTCAAATCGATAAGTGGGTGAGAACCATCGCGTGCAGAGAGGTCGGTGACGGCGCGCGGCCAATTGATTCCAAGGCTGGGATCATCATGGCGCAAGCCACCTTCTCCTTCAGGCGCATAAAACGCTGTGTGCAGGTAGAGCAATTCGCTCTCTGGCTCCAGGACTTGAAAGCCATGAGCGAAGCCCTCGGGGATGACCATCATGCGGCTGTTAGCCGGCGTCAGTTCTTCCGCATGCCAATGCAGGAAGGTGGGAGAGTCATGCCTTAGGTCAACGGCAACATCCCACACCCTGCCCTTGAGGCATCGCACCAGTTTCATCTCCGCATGCGGCGGGAGCTGATAGTGCAAGCCACGCACGGCGCCGATGGCCGCAGTACGGGAATGGTTGATTTGCACAATCCGGCGCGGGCCAATGATGCTTGCCAGTTCGCGTTCGCAATATAGGCGGGCGAAGGCGCCCCTATTATCGATGTGTGGTGTTGCTTCAACGACCACTAGGTCCGGGATAGGGGTATGGCTTATGTTCACGGCCTTGCCCATTCAACACCCGTTTGTGCGGCTGCAGTGATGTAATCAACCAACTGTTCACGACTGGTCACCCTGCCCGATTCGAGCCAAGCACGATACCAACCGGCGGTTTTTTCCAACGCAGTATCAAAGTTCCAGACTGGTTGCCAGTGGAGTTTGCTGCGGGCCTTGGCGCTATCAAGGTAAAGGAGCGTGGCTTCATGAGGCTGAGGCTTTTCGGTGACATGCCAACGCAGGCTTGACCAATGCGAGTTCAGCTTATCGAGCACTTCTGAAACGGTCCGGTTGCCTTCGGGTTCTGGGCCGAAATTCCAAGCCTCCGCATAGGCCTTGTCGCCTTGGAGAAGACGCTGACCCAGGCGAAGGTAGCCGCTGAGTGATTCGAGGACATGCTGCCAGGGGCGCGTGGCATAGGGCGAGCGAATCTCAAGCGATTGGCCCTGTGCCACGGAACGCACCAGATCGGGAATCAGGCGGTCTTCGGACCAGTCCCCCCCCCCAATGACATTACCGGCACGAGCTGTTGCCAATAGGGGGGCGTTTTCAGCATTGAAAAATGCGCTGCGGTAACTGGCAGCGACAAGTTCTGAACCGGCCTTTGATGCGCTGTAGGGGTCGTGTCCGCCAAGCCGGTCACTCTCTCGGTAGCCCCAGGGCCACTCGCGATTTTCGTAGCATTTGTCTGTGGTGATGGCGACGATGGCACGCACGCTTGGTGTCTGCCGACAGGCCTCCAATACGTTCGCTGTACCCATGACATTGGTGGACCAGGTTTCGAGGGGGGCGCGGTAAGAACGGCGGACCAATGGTTGGGCGGCCAGATGAAACACTATTTCGGGCTCTGTCGCCATGAAGGTTCGCTTAAGTGCCTCTGGATCGCGTATGTCGAGGCAATGCTCATTCGTGGCCAACCCCAAAAGATCCCAATGGTTCGGCTGGGTTTCTGGTGGCAAAGCGATTCCAGTAACGTGCGCGCCCAATTCATTTAGCCACTGAGCCAACCAGCTGCCCTTGAAGCCAGTGTGACCAGTGATGAGGACACGCTTGCCGCGATAGATATCGGCAAATAGCTTCATTCCCAAGATTTCCAAGGAGCTTTTCCAGAAGACCAAAGTTGTTCTAAGTGAGTTTTGTCACGAAGGGTGTCCATGGGTTGCCAAAAACCTTCGTGTTCAAAGGCCTGGAGTTCACCTTTAGCTGCTAGAGTCTCCAGCGGCTTTCCCTCCCACGAGCTGCTGTCTCCATCAATGAAATCGATCACTTTCGGGTGGAGTACAAAAAAACCACCGTTGATCCACGCGCCATCACCAGGTGGTTTTTCTTGAAATCCGCACACGGCGTCTCCCTCACGCAGCAGAGCGCCGTATCTGCCTGGAGGCTGAACCGCGGTCACCGTAGCCAGCTTGCCATGCCTATGGTGGAACTTGATTTGAGCCGTCACATCAACATCAGCAACGCCATCACCATAGGTAAAGCAGAACGCGTTTTCATCCTGAACATAGCTGGCCACTCGCTTGAGACGTCCGCCTGTCAGAGTTTCTTCGCCAGTATCCACCAAAGTCACTCGCCAAGGCTCGGCCTTTTTGTGGTGGACTTCCATCTGATTGCTTGCCATGTCAAAGGTCACATCTGACATGTGCAGAAAATAATTGGCAAAATACTCTTTGATCACGTAGCCCTTGTAACCGCAACAAATGATGAAGTCATTCACGCCATGCGCGGAATAGATCTTCATGATGTGCCACAGAATCGGACGCCCACCGATTTCAATCATGGGCTTAGGCTTTAGATGGGTTTCCTCGGAAATTCGAGTTCCGAGACCGCCGGCAAGAATTACGGCTTTCATATTGAGCTTTTCAGGGATATGTTTGGAAACCGCGTAAGGTCAATCACCAAATCCAACGGGATTAATGATAACAACCATAGTGTGGTTTAAGCACGCTACCGCCATGCCGTTTCACGATCAGCAAGCGCGGTCTGCGGTTTTTAGCAAGGAAAGTCCGGGGCCGGAAAGAGCAGCAGGGCACTGCAAAAGGCCTAACGGTTAGCAGCATTTTGCCACACCGTCATGACTTTGAGAAATATTTCAGCCGAGCTTCAGCCGACCTTGCGCAGGTTGGCCGGTGCAACCCGCACCCGTACTTGCTTGGAGAGGAGTTCGATCAACACCATGACCCGACGCTCGCCATCGGCCATTTGGTAGATACCTTCAATCCCAGCGAACGGCGCTTCGGTCAAGCGCACGCGCTCACCGGGCTTGAACAGGCGATCGGGCTCGGCCTGGACGGACGCCTCTTGCGCACGAAGGGCTTCGACCAGCGAGTCAGCCACCTTGGCCGGCTCTACCCCGAAACTGACCAGCCGGCTGACGCCTTTGGTCGAACGGATGGGCGCCCAACTTGGGGCCGAATCCCCCTGGCCCAGACGGATAAACAGGTAGCGCGGAAACAAGGGTTCGTCCGCAACCGTTAGCACGCCCTGACGGAGCTTTTCGGATGGGAGGGTGGGCAGATAGCACTGAAACCCTTGGCGCTGGAGGTTCTCCAGGGCGCACTTTTCCTGTCTGGGCTTGGTATGGACGAGATACCAGTGCATCACCACCTCCGAAAGTTATTTTGGTTGTCAGCATTTTACCCGTCGGTATTGCGGTGCGGCAATGAATCTGTCCTACGGCGCCCTCGTTATTGCCTCCCCTATTGCGTCGGAGCTTCCTCCTCGGGCGGCTCTTCGAATTCGCCATCGGCCTCCAGTTGCTGCTGTACCGCCTCTTCCATGCTCACGGTATTCACCACCAGCTCGAAATGCTCCAGGATTTCGGGTTCGTGCCGGGTGATGTAGCTTTTGACGGCATCGTTGCCAAGCAGCTTGGTCAGGTAGCCCTTGGCAACCACCAGGTTGAGCAAATCGGAGCCGTAGTTTTCTTCGGCGTCCTTGTACTGGGTCTGGACCTGGCTCATTTCCTTTTCCAGTTTGACGATCTGCTCGATGGGCGCCAATTGCTTGTCGCGCTCGGTGGGTTTGAAGTCGGTGCGCTGCTCCGGTGGCGTGGCCTTGAGCAAGGCATCGGCATGCGCCACGGTTATGGTGTTGCTCGCCACCATCAGTTCCACCGCCTCCACCTGCCGGGCGGCTTTCATGTTGCGCAGCACCCGCGTTACGTCGGGCGTGAACTGCTTGTCCTGCAGTCGGGCGATGGCCTCCGGGCAGATGCCTTCAAGCAGGTTGATGCGCCGGTTGATGGAGCTCAGATTCACGCCAAAGGCCCGGGCCAGGCGTTCCTTGCTGACGCCACGATCAATGGCGCGGCGGATCATGTAATGCTCCTGGATGGTGGAGAGCCGGTTGATGCGGTGGTTGTAGGTGTAGGTCTCGTCGTCCTTGGCGATCAGGCAGGGGGCCTCGTGGACACCGAGGTCCTTCAGGGCCAGGACACGCAGATGACCATCGAGCAGGATG
>Ga0114986_1000117_pt1 | contig 21108 bp, 19 predicted proteins | sample Shrwel1BS1Day17_FD_96988 | JGI IMG/M metagenome (GOLD analysis project Ga0114986, IMG submission 96988) | Subsurface microbial communities from deep shales in Ohio, USA - Utica-3 well 1 S-1-Day17 | ecosystem: Environmental > Aquatic > Deep subsurface > Shale gas/oil reservoir > Produced... | reverse complement strand
GTGCGGTGCCGACAGCCAGGACTGGTTTGATGCCTGCACGTCTCGCATCGACACGATGAGGCACATCGAAGAGGCGCTGGTGGCCGAACTGCTGGGCCTTTGCCGGGAGCGGACCGCCTGTGCCAGGCTCGAACTGGAGCAGCTGCAGGCCGCCACCCCCAGCGCAGGACCCGATGCCGACTTCTTCTCCAGGCCGACACCGACCGACCTGGCCGCATCGGACAAGGCGAACAGTGAACACGCCTATGGGCACCAGCTGGGCCGATCGATGCTGGACCTGGTGCAGGATCAGGCGCGCCGGCTTCAGGCCATGGAGGACGAACTGGAGACCGTGCGCTCCAGTCTTCATGAGCGCAAGCTGATCGAGCGGGCCAAGGGGCTGCTGATGGCACACCGCCAGCTCAGCGAGGAGGCGGCCCACAAGACCATGCGCCAGATGGCCATGAGCCAGAACCGTCGCCTGGTGGAGGTGGCGGAGGCGGTGCTGGCCATGGCCGACGTGCTCCCCTCGCCGCGGTAAACGCGGCAGTCCAAAGCGCGTGCTGCAGCGCACCAAAATCAGCACTCAACAACGGCTGCCCGGCCCATTCGCACCAGCTTGGGGCGAACGTGCCCCCGCGATGGGCCGCCAAGGCCTTCAGGTGACCTGAATCGCGGCTGGCACGATAAGTGCTGAGCATATGGCAAGGGCGGCCTGCCAACGGCGGCAGATCTCCCCGACATCTTTCCTGACACGGACAACGGCGTCCATTTCCAGCTGCCACGCGCAGCCGCGGAAATGGACGCCGTTGCGCTTTCAGGACCCGTTTCTTCTCTGCCCCACAGGAGCCTGCCATGACCGCTGTCACCCCCGCAAGCGATTCCACCCGCAACGAGGCACATGACAAAACCGCCAGCAGCACCAGCCGCCGCGCATTCATCCGACACGGCGCAATGGCCGCCACCTACTTCTCCACCCTGGGCCACAGCGGCGTCTGGGCCGCCGGCTCTGACGCGCCGGAGAGGACCGAGGTCAAGATCGGCTTCATCCCGCTGACCGACTGCGCCAGCGTGGTCATGGCCAGCGTGCTGGGGTTCGACAAGAAGTACGGCGTGACCATCGTGCCCACCAAGGAAGCGAGCTGGGCTGGCGTGCGCGACAAGCTGGTCAACGGCGAGCTGGACCTGGCCCATGTGCTGTACGGTCTGGTCTACGGCGTTCACATGGGGACCGCCGGCCCGAAGAAAGACATGGCGGTGCTGATGAGCCTGAACAACAACGGCCAGGCCATCACCCTGAGCAAGGCGCTGGCCGACAAGGGCGCGGTGGACGGCCCGTCGCTGGCCAGGTTCATGGCCGCGAACAAGCGCGAATACAGCTTCGCCGGCACCTTCCCCACCGGCACGCACGCCATGTGGATGCACTACTGGCTGGCGGCGGCCGGCATCAACCCGCTCTCGGGCGCCAAGCTGATCACCGTGCCGCCGCCGCAGATGGTGGCCAACATGCGCGTGGGCAACATGGACGGCTTCTGCGTCGGCGAACCCTGGAACCACCGCGCCATCATGGACGGCATCGGGGTGACGGCCAACACCACCCAGGATCTCTGGAAAGACCACCCCGAGAAGGTGCTGGGCACGACCGCCGACTTCGTCAAGAAGTACCCCAACACCACGCGCGCCGTGATGATGGCCGTGCTCGAAGCCAGCCGCTGGATCGACGCCGGCCTGCAGAACAAGCTGAAGATGGCCGAGACCGTGGCGCAGAAGGCCTACATCAACACCGGTGTCGATGCCATCAACCAGCGCATCCTGGGCCGCTACCAGAACGGCCTGGGCAGGACCTGGGACGACCCGAACCACATGAAGTTCTTCAACGACGGCAAGGTCAACTTCCCCTACCTGTCCGACGGCATGTGGTTCCTCACGCAGCACAAGCGCTGGGGCCTGATCAAGAGCCACCCCGACTACCTCGGCATCGCCAAGCAGATCAACCAGATCGAACTGTACAAGTCGGTCGCTGGCGCCATGGGCATCAGCGTGCCCAAGGACCCGATGCGCAGCAGCAAGCTGATGGACGGCGTGGTCTGGGACGGCAAGGACCCCGCCAGGTACGCGGATTCATTCGCCATCAAGGCCTGAGCCTTCACCAGGAGAACCAACATGGTTGCCGCTGTCTTTCATTCCCCGCTGGAGGCGCCCGCCGCCGGCCCCGACCTGCCGCCTGTCGCCAAAGCCATGACCGCATCCACGCCGACCGCGACCGCCGCACCGGCCGCCAAGAAGCCAACGCGAGACTTCCGCAGCTTCTGGCTGACGGTGGTGCCCCCGGTGCTGGGCTTGGCCCTGCTGGTCCTCATCTGGCACCTGATCGCTTCATCCTCAGGCAGTGGCATCCCCAAGCCGGCCGAAACCTGGGCACAGGCGGTGCAGGTGTTTTCCGACCCGTTCTACCGCAACGGCCCCAACGACCAGGGCGTAGGCTGGAACGTGCTGGCCTCGTTGCAGCGCGTGGCCATCGGCTTCGGTCTGGCCGCGCTGGTGGGCATTCCGGCCGGCTTTGCCATCGGTCGCTCGGTGTTCCTCAGCCGCATGTTCAACCCGCTCATCAGCCTGCTGCGCCCGGTCTCGCCGCTGGCCTGGCTGCCCATCGGCCTGCTGGTATTCAAGGGCGCCAACCCGGCCGCCATCTGGACCATCTTCATCTGCTCGATCTGGCCCATGGTCATCAACACCGCGGTGGGCGTGCAGCGCGTACCGCAGGACTACATGAACGTGGCCCGCGTGCTCAACCTCAGCGAATGGAAGATCTTCACCAGGATCCTGTTCCCCGCCGTGCTGCCCTACCTGCTGACGGGTGTGCGCCTGGCCGTCGGCACCGCCTGGCTGGTGATCGTCGCGGCCGAGATGCTGACCGGCGGCGTGGGCATCGGCTTCTGGGTCTGGGACGAGTGGAACAACCTCAACGTTTCCAGCATCATCATCGCCATCTTCGTGATCGGCATCGTCGGCCTGCTGCTGGAGTTTGCGCTCATCAAGCTGGCTTCCCTGTTTACCTTTGAAGAGGTGAAGGCATGAACACGAAGTACATCGACATCCAGGGCGTGGAACAGACCTTCAAGACCAAGAAGGGCAACTTCCCGGCGCTGCGCGACATCAACCTCACGGTGGCCAAAGGCGAGTTTGTCGCCCTGATCGGCCACTCGGGCTGCGGCAAGTCCACGCTGCTGAACCTGATCGCCGGCCTGACCACCCCCACCAGCGGTGTGCTTCTGTGTGCCGATCGGGAGATCGCGGGCCCCGGTCCCGAGCGCGCGGTGGTGTTCCAGAACCACTCGCTGCTGCCCTGGCTGACCTGCTTCGAGAACATCTACCTGGCGGTCGAGCGCGTGTTCGGCGCGACCGAAAGCAAGGCCCAGCTCAAGCAGCGCACCAACGACGCGTTGGCCCTGGTCGGCCTGACGGCCGCCGCGCAGAAGCGCCCCGGCGAAGTCTCGGGCGGCATGAAGCAGCGCGTGGGCATCGCCCGCGCCCTGTCGATGGAGCCCAAGGTGCTGCTGATGGACGAGCCCTTCGGCGCGCTGGACGCGCTGACCCGCGCCAAGCTGCAGGACGAGCTGCTGGAGATCGTCGCCAAGACCCACGCCACCGTGGTCATGGTGACGCACGACGTGGACGAGGCGGTGCTGCTGTCCGACAAGATCGTGATGATGACCAACGGGCCGGCCGCCACCATCGGCGAAGTGCTCAGCGTCGAACTGCCTCGCCCGCGCAACCGCGTGGCCCTGGCCGACGACCCGCAGTACCAGCAGTACCGCAAGGCGGTTATCGATTTTCTCTACACGCGCCAGGCGCACGTCGAGAAAGCAGCCTGAGGAGCACACCATGGACATGCGCGTCAATCCCAAGGCGAAACTGAAGCTGGTGATGGTCGGCAACGGCATGGCCGGTGTGCGCACGCTCGAAGAGCTGCTGAAGATCGCACCCGACCTGTACGACATCACCGTCTTCGGTGCCGAGCCACACCCCAACTACAACCGCATCCTGCTCTCGCCCGTGCTGGCGGGTGAGCAGACCATCGATCAGATCATCCTCAACGACTGGTCCTGGTACACCGACCACGGCATCACGCTGCACGCCGGCCACAAGGTGACCGAGGTGGACCGCGTCAAGCGCATCGTGCACTCGGTGGGCCCCAACGGCGAGGCGGTCTCGGCCGAGTACGACCGCCTGATCATGGCGACCGGCTCCAACCCCTTCATCCTGCCCATCCCGGGCAAGGACCTCCAAGGCGTGCTGGCCTACCGAGACATCGCCGACACGCAAGCCATGATCGACGCGGCAGCCACCTACAAGCACGCGGTGGTGATCGGCGGCGGCCTGCTGGGCCTGGAAGCGGCCAACGGCCTGATGAAGCGCGGCATGACAGTGAGCGTGGTGCACGTCGCGCCCTGGCTGATGGAGCGCCAGCTCGACGACGTGGCGGGCAAGCTGCTGCAGAAGTCGCTGGAAGAGCGCGGCATGCGGTTCCTGATGGGCGCGCAGACGCAGGAGCTGGTGGGCGGTGACGATGGCCGCGTGAAGGCGGTGAAGTTCAAGGATGGCAGCGAAGTGCCGGCCGATCTGGTGGTGATGGCGGTCGGTATCCGCCCCAACACCGCGCTGGCCGAGAAGATGCGCCTGCATGTCAACCGCGGCATCGTGGTCAGCGACACCCTGCAGACTGTGACCGACGCGCGCATCTACGCGGTGGGCGAATGCGCGGCGCACCGCGGCATCGCCTACGGCCTGGTGGCGCCACTGTTCGAGCAGGGCAAGGTGCTGGCCACCCATCTGGCCGAATTCGGTATCGGCCGCTACACCGGCTCGCTGACATCGACCAAGCTCAAGGTCACCGGCATCGACCTGTTCTCGGCCGGTGACTTTATGGGCGGCGAAGGCACGGAAGAAATCGTGATGAGCGACCCCTTCGGCGGCGTCTACAAGAAGCTGGTGATCAAGGACGACCAGCTGGTGGGCGCCTGCCTGTACGGCGACACGGTGGATGGCGGCTGGTACTTCAAGCTGCTGCGCGAGGGCCGCAAGGTGCACGACATCCGCGACAAGCTGATGTTCGGGGAATCGAACATCGGCGACACGGGCCACGCGGGGCAGAACAAGGCCGCTGCCATGGCCGACAGCGACGAGGTCTGCGGCTGCAACGGCGTGACCAAGGGCACCATCTGCAAGGCCATCAAGGACAAGGGCCTGTTCACACTCGACGAGGTGAAGAAGCACACCAAGGCCAGCGCCAGCTGCGGCTCCTGCACCGGCCTGGTCGAACAGATCCTGATGGCCACGGTGGGGGCGGGCTACTCGGCCACACCGAAGAAGAAGGCCATCTGCGGCTGCACCGAGCACAGCCACCAGGACGTACGCGATGCGATCCGCAACGACAAGCTGCTGACCATCGCCGACACCTTCAAGGCCCTGGGCTGGAAGACGCCCAACGGCTGCGCCACCTGCCGTCCGGCCATCAACTACTACCTCATCAGCACCTGGCCCAAACAGGCCAAGGACGACCCGCAGAGCCGCTACATCAACGAACGTTCGCACGCCAACATCCAGAAGGACGGCACCTACTCCGTCATCCCGCGCATGTGGGGCGGCGAGACCACAGCCGACGAGTTGCGACGCATCGCCGACGCGGTGGACAAGTACCAGATCCCGACCGTCAAGGTCACCGGCGGCCAGCGCATCGACCTGCTGGGCGTGAAGAAGGAAGACCTGGTCAGCGTCTGGAAGGACATCGGCATGCCCAGCGGCCACGCCTACGCAAAGGCCCTGCGCACGGTGAAAACCTGCGTGGGCAGCGAGTGGTGCCGCATGGGCACGCAGGACAGCACGCAGATGGGCAAGGCCCTGGAGCGCGCCCACTGGCGCATGTACGCGCCGCACAAGGTCAAGTACGCCGTCAGCGGCTGCCCGCGCAACTGCGCCGAAGCCGGCATCAAGGACGTAGGCATCATCGGCGTGGACAGCGGCTGGGAGATGTACATCGCCGGCAACGGCGGCATCAAGACGGAGGTGGCGCTCTTCCTGGTCAAGCTCAAGACGGCCGAAGAGGTGATGGAGTACACCGGGGCCTTCATGCAGCTCTACCGACTGGAGGGCTGGTACCTGGAGCGCACCGTGCACTTCGTCAACCGGGTGGGCCTGGACTACATAAGGAAGCGCATCCTGGAAGACGCCGAGGGCCGCAAGGCCTTGAACGAAGAACTGCTGTTCGCGCTGGACGGCGAGCCCGACCCCTGGTTCGAGTTCGACAAGGCCGCCGTGGACACGCGGCAGTTCATCCCCATCAAGGCCATCGCCGCCACCACCGAAAGGAGCGCCGTATGAACGCCGCCGCCTGGATCCCCATCTGCCGCGTTGAAGAGATACCCGTGCTGGGTTCACGCCGCGTGGCGCGCGAGCGAGGCCTGGACGTCGCCATCTTCCGCAACGACCAGGACGAGGTGTTCGCGTTGCTCGACCGCTGCCCGCACAAGGGCGGCCCGCTGAGCCAGGGAATCGTCTTCGGCACTCACGTGGCCTGCCCGCTGCACAACTGGACCATCGGCCTGTGCGACGGCCAGGCCTCGGCACCAGACGAGGGTTGCACGCCCAGGTTCAGCGTGAAGGTGGAGCACGGTCAGGTGTTCCTGGACGCGAACCAGCTCGCATCCCACGCGATCACCGAAGAGCGTCCGATCGCCGGTCCAAAAAACCGTGGCCCCCACGCTCCGCCGCTGCGCGGGTCGCTGCCCCCCGAGGGGGCTGATCCGGCTTGGGGCGGCCCGGCGCCGGATCGTCACTCGTCGAAGGCCTGAACCCATGACCGAAACCCGCTCCACCTGCCCCTACTGCGGCGTCGGCTGCGGGGTGCTGATCCAGAGCGAGGGCGGCCAGATCATCGGTGTGCGCGGCGACCCTCAGCATCCCGCCAACTTCGGCAAGCTCTGCACCAAGGGCAGCACGCTGCACCTGACGGCCACGCCCACCATCACGCGCCAGACCCGGCTGCTGCAACCCATGCAGCGCCTGCAGCGCGGCCAGGCGCCGGTGGCACTGGGCTGGGACGCCGCGCTGGACCACGTGGCCGGCGAGTTCGGCCGCATCGTGCGCGAGCACGGCCCCGACGCGGTGGGTTTCTACATCAGCGGCCAGCTGCTGACCGAGGACTACTACGTCTTCAACAAGCTGGCCAAGGGCCTGCTGGGCACCAACAACGTCGACACCAACTCCCGCCTGTGCATGAGCAGCGCCGTGGCGGGCTACAAGCTCACGCTGGGCGCCGACGCGCCGCCCGCCTGCTACGACGACGTGAACCACGCGCAGTGTCTGTTCATCGTCGGCAGCAACGCGGCCTACGCGCACCCCATCCTGTTCCGCCGCATCGAGGCCGCGAAGCAGAAGAACCCGGCCATGAAAGTGATCGTGGCAGACCCGCGCCGCACCGACACCGCCGAACTGGCCGACCTCTACCTGCCGCTGCTGCCGGGCACCGACGTGATGCTGTTCCACGGCCTGCTGCACGTCATGCTGTGGGAAGGCTGGACGGATGCCACCTACATCGCCGAGCACACGTATGGCTTCGACGAACTGAAGTCGCTGGTGCGCGAAGCCACGCCCGATGTGGTGGCGCAGACCTGCGGCATCCCCAAGGAAGACCTGTTCAAGGCAGCCCAGTGGTTCGCGCAGTCGCCCGCCACGCTCAGCCTGTACTGCCAGGGCCTGAACCAGAGCAGCAGCGGCACCGCCAAGAACGCGACCCTGATCAACCTGCACCTGGCCACCGGCCAGATCGGCAAGCCCGGCGCCGGCCCCTTCAGCCTGACCGGCCAGCCCAACGCCATGGGCGGGCGCGAGGTCGGTGGCCTCGCCAACCTGCTGAGCGCCCACCGCGACCTGGCCAACCCCGCGCACCGCGCCGAGGTGGCCGCGCTCTGGGGCGTGGCCGATGTGCCATCGAAACCCGGCAAGACCGCGGTCGAGATGTTCCAGGCTGCGGCCGACGGCGAGATCAAGGCGCTGTGGATTGCGTGCACCAACCCGGCGCAGTCCATGCCCGACCAGGCCACGGTGCGTCGCGCCTTGCAGCGCGCCGAGTTCGTGGTGGTGCAGGAAGCCTTCGCGACCGCGGCCACCTGCGACTTCGCCGACATCCTGCTGCCCGCCACCACCTGGGGCGAGAAGGAAGGCACCGTCACCAACAGCGAGCGCCGCATCAGCCGCGTGCGCGCCGCCGTGCCCTCGGCCGGTGAAGCCCGGCACGATTGGCGCATTGCGGTGGACGTGGCGCGCCGGCTGGAGGCGCAGCTGCGCCCCGGCCAGCTTACCCTCTTCCCCTACGAGACGCCCGAAGCGATCTGGAACGAACACCGCGGATCCACCCGCGGCCGCGACCTCGACATCACCGGCCTGAGCTACGCCATGCTGGAGACCGAGGGCCCGCAGTTCTGGCCGCTGCGCGAGGGTGAGGCCACGGGCAAGGCGCGGCTCTACGAAGACGGCGTCTTCCCCACCGCCGACGGCAAGGCCCGGTTCGCCGCCCTACCCTACAAGCCCGTGGCCGAGCAGCGCGAATCGCGTTTCCCGTTCTCGCTGACCACCGGTCGCCTGCGCGACCACTGGCACGGCATGACACGCACCGGCACCCTCGGCCGCCTGTTCGGCCACGTGGCCGAACCGTGTGTGCAACTGAACCCGCAGGACATGGGGCGCCGCAGCCTGAAAGATGGCGATCTGGTGCACGTGACCAGCCAGCGCGGCGCCATCGTGCTGCCGGCGCAGGCCTCGCACACGGTCCAGCCCACGCAAGCGTTCATCGCCATGCACTGGGGGCCGGAGTACCTGAGCGGCCGCAGCAGCCAGGGAGAACCTCTGGCCGGCGTCAATGCCATCACCACCTCGGCCTATTGCCCCACGTCCAAGCAGCCAGAACTCAAACACGCAGCGGTCAAGATCCTCAAGGCAGAACTGCCGTGGACCTTGCTGGGCGTGGCCTGGTTGCCCGAAGCCACGGCGCTGTCCGCCCTGACTGAGCTTCGGCAGCTGATGCCCTCCTTCGACTTCGCGTCCTGTGTGCCCTTTGGACGTGAGCGCACTGGCGTGCTGTTCCGATCCGCCGCTCACGAGCCCCCGCCACCCACACTGATCGAGCGCATCGAGTCACTGCTGGGCCTGACCACGGATGAGACGCTGCGCTATGCCGACAAGCGCCGTCAGCAACGTCGCAGCGCCCGCCTGCAACGGACGGGTGACGACGTCACGCTGGAGGCATTCCTCTTGTCCGGCGACACCCGGGCAGAGTCCTGGATCAAAACCCTGCTGCAGGATGGACAGCCCGCCGGTCGCTACGGCCGCCTGCTGCTGAGGCCCGGCGCCGAAGCGCCGGTGACAGTGGTCGCCAGGAGTCCCCAGGTCTGCGCCTGCTTCAATGTTGGTGAAGAGGCCATCCGAAACACCGTCGCCCGCTGCGCAGGGGCCGAGAACGAACGACTGGCCTCCCTGCAGGACCAGCTCAAATGCGGCACCAACTGCGGCTCATGTCTTCCAGAGTTGCGCCGACTGATCAGGGCGGAGTACCAGCAGAACGATTCACTGGCAGGACCGGCAGAACCCCATGCCATCGCGGTTTGATTTATTACCCAAAGTCATCAAACAACACGCACAATTGACCGCCATGGGTATCAGCCAATACATCAAGGAAATCGGTCGCGGCAAGGAAGGTGCGCGATCGCTCACGCGCGATCAGGCCGCCGATCTGATGGGGCAGTTGCTGGACGGCCATGTCTCTGATCTGGAAACCGGCGCCTTCTGCCTGGCCATGCGCATCAAGGGTGAAACGCCCGAAGAGATGGCCGGATTTCTGGACGCCACCCATGCGCGTCTGCACCGGGTCGAGGACGCCGGAGTGCCCGTGGTGGTCCTTCCCAGCTACAACGGTGCCCGCAAGCTACCCGTGCTCACGCCGCTGCTGGCCCTGTTGCTGGCGCGCAAAGACGTGCCGGTGCTCGTACACGGCACGGCCACCGAAGACCGGCGGGTCACCAGCGCCACTGTGTTTGCTGCGCTGGGGCACGAACCTGCCGATCGCGTGGAAGCCATCGCACCGGGCCAGTGCCGGTTCATCCCCACCGAGGTGCTGCACCCGGGGCTCAAGCGCCTGCTCGATGTGCGCCGTGTGGTGGGCCTGCGCAACCCCGCCCACAGCCTGGTCAAACTGATGAACCCTTGCCAGGGGCCTGCCCTGGTCGTGGGCAGCTACACCCATCCGGAGTACGCCGTCTCCATGGCGGACACCTTTGCCCTGACAGGTACCCACGCGCTGTTGCTGCGAGGCACCGAGGGCGAACCCGTCGCCGACGCGCGCCGAACGCCGCAGATGGAGGCGTTCCGGCAAGGACAGCGCGTCCTCTTGCAGCCAGCGCAGGAAGGCGCCCTGACCTCCTTGCCAGACCTGCCACGCGACATCGATGCCACCACCACCGCCACCTACATCCGTGCGGTTCTCGATGGTCAGCAGCCCGTTCCCCATCCCATTGCACAGCAGGTGGCACACATCCTGCGTGAGGTCGGACACCATGCACACGCCCACTGAATTCCACCCCGGATCCGTCACGCTGGTCGGGGCCGGTCCTGGCGACCCCGAACTGCTGACCATCAAGGCCGCCCGGGCCATTGCCGCCGCCACTGTGCTGCTGGTGGACGATCTGGTCGGCGACGGCGTGCTGGCCCATGCCAGCCCTGGCACCCGCATCGTGCATGTCGGCAAGCGGGGCGGCTGCAAGAGCACGCCCCAGGCCTTCATCGAGAAGCTGATGATCATGGCTGCCCGGGAGGGCGAGGTGGTGGTGCGCCTCAAGGGTGGCGACCCCTTCATCTTCGGTCGCGGCGGAGAGGAAGTGGAACACCTGCGGGCAGAGGGCATCGCGGTGCAGGTCATCAACGGCATCACCGCAGGCCTGGCCGGACTCACCTCACTGGGCGCCCCCCTGACCCACCGTGACCATGCCCATGGCGTCGTCTTCATCACCGGCCACGCCAAGCCCGGGGACGCCGGTCCGGACTGGCGGCAGCTGGCCGCCACCGCACGCGACGCCAGACTCACGCTGGTCATCTACATGGGCGTCTCCAGTGCCAGCCAGATCCAGTCGGAACTGCTCAGCGGACTGCCGGCGAGCACGCCGCTGGCCATCATCCAGCATGCCAGTCTTCCCCAGCAACGCCACGCCACCAGCACCTTGGGCCAGCTGACCGACACGCTGGCGCGCGAAGGCCTGGGCAGCCCCTCGGTGATCGTGATCGGTGACGTGGTCCGCGGCGTGGCCGCCCTGGGACAGGCGGGCGAGCAGGTGCTGCACCAGGCAGCCTGAACCGCGAACACGCTCGCATCCCGCCTAAACTGCGGGCATGCAAAGCTTTGATGTGGTGGTGATCGGCGCTGGTGCGGCCGGTCTTTTCTGTGCGGGGGTGGCCGGCCAGCGCGGCCTGAAGGTGCTGGTGCTCGACCACAGCCCCAAGGTGGCCGAGAAGGTGCGCATTTCCGGCGGTGGCCGCGCCAACTTCACCAACCGCGACATCGACGTGCGCCAGCCCCACAAGCATTTCGTCGGTCAGAACCCGCAGTTCTGCCGCTCGGCGCTCTCGCGTTACACCCCGGCCGACTTCATCGCACTGATGGAGAAGCACCGCATTCCCTTTCACGAAAAGCACAAGGGCCAGCTGTTCTGCGACCGGTCGGCCGGTGACCTGATCGACATGCTGCTGACCGAATGCGAGGCCGGGGGCGTGACGCGCCGGCAACCCTGCGGTGTCAAGGACATTCGATGCACCGCTGAAGGGTTCTACGAACTCGACACCGACCAGGGGCAAGTACAGGCGCGCAAGGTGGTGATTGCCACCGGCGGCCTGTCCATCCCCGCCATCGGTGCCACCGACTTCGGCTTCCGGGTCGCGAAGCAGTTTGGCCTGCGCACCGTTGACCCACGCCCCGGGCTGGTGCCGCTGACTTTTGATGGTGCGGGCTGGGCTCCCTATGCTGGCCTGGCAGGCCTGGCGCTGCCGGTGATCATCGAGACGGGATCGAAAAAGGATCGAACCGCCTTCCATGAAGACCTGCTCTTCACCCACCGCGGCCTGTCCGGCCCGGCGGTGCTGCAGATCTCCAGCTACTGGCAACCCGGCACCCCCATCCGCATCAATCTGGCACCCGAGGTGGACCTGCCCGCCGTGCTGGCAGACGCCAAGCAACGCTCACGCAAGCTGCTGGCCAACGAGCTGGCCCAATGGGTGCCGTCCCGCCTGGCCGATGCCTGGACGGCACAGGAACCCGATTGGCAACGTCCGGTGGCCGAGTGCAGCGACAAGGCACTGGCCCGCCTGGCCGAGCGGCTGACCAGGTGGGAACTGGTACCCACCGGCACCGAAGGCTACAAAAAGGCCGAAGTCACTCTGGGCGGTGTGGACACGCGAGACCTGTCGCAGCAGACCATGGAGTCAAAACAACCCGGTCTGTACTTCATCGGCGAAGTGGTCGACATCACGGGCTGGCTGGGCGGTTACAACTTCCAGTGGGCCTGGGCCAGCGCCCACGCCTGTGGCACAAGCCTGTAAGCCCCCACGCTCCACCGCTGCGCGGGTCGCTGCCCCGATACTGGGCAGGGACCCGGTGTATCCCGTGTCTGGGGGCTGATTCGCCTTGGGGCGGCCCGGCGGCGAATCGCGCCTGTAGAAAAAACCCGCGAAAACGTTATAATCCGTGGTTTGCTGGCAATACCCCGTCGGCCAATACTAGTTCGAGACGGGGAAAACCGCAGTTAAGAGGGCCGGGCCCGATCTTCCCGTTCCTCCTCTGTCTGCACATCATGGAAACCATTAGCTAATGACCACCATCCGAGTTAAAGACAACGAGCCGTTTGACGTTGCCCTGCGCCGCTTCAAGCGCACCATCGAAAAGCTGGGCCTGCTGACCGACCTGCGCGCCCGCGAGTTCTACGAGAAGCCGACCGCCGAGCGCAAGCGCAAGAAGGCCGCAGCCGTCAAGCGCCACTACAAGCGCGTGCGCTCCATGCAGCTGCCCAAGAAGCTGTACTGAGCCCCGCCACCGGTCCACACCGGTCCAGCAAAAGCCCGCTTGAGGACGCTCCAGCGGGCTTTGTCGTTTCTGTCCCTGAAATCTTTCCGGAGCCCCTCATGAGCCTGAAGCTGCAAATCACCGAAGACATGAAAACCGCCATGCGTGCCAAGGACATGGAGCGCCTGGGCACCATCCGCCTGCTGACGGCGGCCATCAAGCAGAAGGAAGTCGACGAGCGCATCGAGCTCGATGACGCCGCCGTCATTGCGGTGATCGACAAGATGGTCAAGCAGCGCAAGGACTCGATCACCGCCTTCGATCAGGGCGACCGTCCGGACCTGGCCGCCAAGGAACACGCCGAGATGGCGGTGCTGGCCGCCTACCTGCCGGCACGGCTGTCCGCCGACGAAATCGCTGCCGAGGTCAAGGCCATCGTGCTGGAGATCGGTGCCACCGGCCCCGGCGACATGGGCAAGGTCATGGGTGCGGTCAAGGCGCGCCTGGCCGGCAAGGCTGACATGGCACAGGTGTCGGCCGCCGTGAAGGCCGCCCTCAACCCCTGACCTCACGCTGGCTGACAAAGGGTTGACAGCCCGAGTCCACCCTAGGGAAAACCTTGGGCAATGCCCCTCGGGGTACGTCCTAGACTTCCGGCACCTTCGGAGGTCTTTCTCATGCGTTTTCTGCGTCCTCGCCAGTGGGTGGCCGGTCTGGTGGCCGCCACGGCCCTGTTGTCTTCCCATGGCTTCGCCCAGACGGCCAGTCAACCCGTCAAGATCGGGGTGATCGGCCCGTTCACAGGCCCCTCGTCCGATTTCGGCCAACCCATGCTCCACGGCATCCAGCTGGCCGTGGACGAGATCAACGCCGTCGGCGGCTATCTGGGGCGCCCGTTGTCCCTGGTGGTCAAGGATGACCAGGGCAACCCGGACCAGGGCCTCAAGGGCGCCCAGGAACTGATGCAGGAAGGCGTCATCGCCACCATCGGCTTCTGCAACACCGGGGTGGCCATGAAGGCGCTGGACGTCTTCCAGAATGCCAAGTCTCCGCTGATCGTGCCTTGCGCCACCGGCACCCCGATCACGGCCAAGTACCCGCCCGCAGAGAGCTTCGTCTTCCGCACGTCGGCGCGCGACGCCATCCAGGCGCCCTTTGTGGTGGACGACTTGGTCAAGCGCGGCTGGACCAAGGTGGCCATCTTTGCCGACTCGACCGGTTACGGTGAAGCCGGACTCAAGGACGTCGAGGCCGCCTTGGCCGCCAGGAAGCTCAAACCGGTGCACGTCGCCCGCTTCGATCTGGGCGTCAAGGACCTGACCGAGCCGCTGAAGGCCGCCCGGGAAGCCGGCGCCAACGTGATCTTCAGCTACACCGTCGGCCCGGAAAACGCCGCCATCGCCATGGGCCGACGCGATCTCAAGTGGGACGTGCCGCAGGTCGGCGCCTGGCCACTGTCCTTCCCCTTCTTCATCAAGGGAGCCGGCCCGGCGGCCGAAGGCGCGCTCATGGCCCAGACCTTCATCGCCGAGCCGAGCAATGAGCGGCGATCATCCTTTCTGACGGCCTACTCACGCAAGTACAACCAGAAGATTGCCGTGCCAATGGCCGCCGCCCAGGCCTACGACACGACCTACCTGCTGACCTACGCCCTGTTCGGCATCCGCGACGGCAAATTCACCGGACCGGCGGTCAAGGGAGCGCTGGAGAACATCTCGCGGGTGCACTACGGCGTGGTGGCCACCTACGAGCGCCCCTTCACCGCCGAAGACAAGGATGCGGTCACCGCCAACATGCTGGTCATGGGCAAGGTCCGCAACGGAGCGATCACTTTCGCCTACCCCGAAGACGCCAAGCGCAACCTGATCGTGCAGCGAAAGAAGTAAGCCGCACCCAGTCGCCTTAGAATCCGGCCATCTACAGGAGGCCGGAGAAAACGTGCATCAAGTGTCTTTCACGCGCCTGGCCGGCGCGTTTGTTCTTTGCGGCCTGAGCGCGGTCCATGCGCCGGCACTCGCCCAGACCACCTACGCCTGCAAGGATTCAAGGGGTCAGAGCTATCGGTCGCTCAATCCCTGTCCACAGGCGCAGAAGTCGGGACTCATTCACTACGGCCCGCAGGCACAGCCCGAGCCACGCTACCAGCCGCCGGTGCAACGCATCGAACGGGCAGGCCAAGAGCTGAGCTACATGAGCCCCAAATGTGCCACCCTGCAGGACGGCATCCGCACCGCACCCAACCGGGGCCTGAGCCCAAACACCATCCGGGAACTCCGGCAGACGTTCGAACGTGAATGCGGCGACGAGCGGCGAGATGCCCTGCGAGCGGCCCGCAAGGACCAGCGAGAGCAGGAAAAGCTCAAGGAGCGGGAACAGGAAATGGCGCTGCAGCAGAAGCAGCGCAGCCAGGAGGACATCGACCGCTATCGCCAGCAATGCGCCGAGATGCGCCTCTCGATCAATCGCCGCAAACAGCGCCCCAACCCGACCGAAGGCGATCTGCGGGATCTGGCGTTGTTCGAAGAGCGTTATCAGAGTCGCTGCACACCGTCCTGACGCCCATCACAGGATCAGCGCGGTGCCCGTGACCGCCATGGCCGCCCCGAGCCAGGCCGCGTGCGCTGGCCGGCGGCGATAAACCAGCCACAGCAGCGGCAGCAGCAACACCGGCGTCACCGACGAGAAAATGGCCACCAGACCGGCCTGGCCATCGCGCATGGCCCGCAGGATCAGCGTCATGCCCAGGGCCATGGCCACGACGGCACTCAGACAGGTCAATGCCGCGTCCTGCCAGCGGACCTCCGCCTTGGCACGGGCGGGCGTCCAGCCGCTGGACCACAGCAAGCCATGCGCCGCCAGTGCCACCGTCATCCGCATGGCTGAGGCCGCCACCGCGTCGATGCCCGTGCTCATCAGCGGCTTGAGCATCAAGGTGGCCACCGACTGGCACAGCGCCGCCAGCAGACCCAGTGCCACACCGATGGCCAGGGCGCCGCGGGTCTGCTCCCAGTGATGGGATTCGTCCTCGCGCTTGCCCCACAGCACCGCCATCATCACCCCGCTGATCAGCAACACGCTACCCACCAGTGCCCAGCCCCGGATGGTTTCGCTCAGAAACAGCCAGGCCAGCACGGCAGAGAACAGGGCATGGGTGGCAAACAGCACGCCGGAGCGGCGCGGCCCCAGCCGGTTCATGCAGGCAAACAGGGCGGTGTCGCCAATGAGAATGCCGATGACCCCGGACAGCCCCAGCAGCAGCAAGGCGGCCGTGTCAAGACTGCGCCACCCCCCGGTGACGAGCGCCAGCGACCAGAGGATGACGCTGGCAAACAGCATGCGCCAGCGGCTGAAGGCAATGGCGCCCAGGCGCTGCGCTGGCGGGGCAGAGAACAGGCTGGAGACGGCCCAGCAGGCCGCCGCCAGGAGTGCCAGCCATTCAGGACGCACGAGCAGGATTCAGCGCCATGGCCACGGGCCGGATCCCGCTCAGGATCCCGCCACCTTCATGCGGTTGACCAGGATCGATCCCACCGTCTTGGCACCATAGCTGTAGGCATCGGCCCCGACGGCTTCGATGCCCATGAACATGTCCCTGAGGTTGCCGGCGATGGTGATCTCGTGCACCGGGTAGGCGATGCGGCCGTCCTCGACCCAGTAGCCCGACGCGCCGCGCGAGTAGTCGCCGGTGACGTAGTTCACGCCCTGCCCCATGAGTTCGGTCACGAACAGGCCGCGCCCGAGCTTGCGCAGCATGGCGTCCAGGTCGTCACCGGGCTGGGTCAGGCGGCTGCTGAGCGTCAGGTTGTGCGAACCACCAGCGTTGCCGGTGGTGCGCATGCCCAGCTTGCGCGCGGAATAGGTGGACAGGAAATAGCCCTGCACCTTGCCGGCCGACAAGACCTTGCGCCGAACGGTGCGCACGCCCTCGTCATCAAAGGGCGCACTGCCCTTGCCGCCGATGATGTGCGGGTCCTCGACGATGTCCAGGTGTTTGGCCATGACACGCTTGCCCAGGCTGTCGGACAGGAAGGTGGTCTTGCGGTACAGCGCTCCACCGCTGGTGGCCTGCACGTAGGCGCCCAGCAGGCCGGCGGCCAGGGGCGATTCGAACAGCACCGGGCATTCGGTGGTGGCGATCTTGCGGCCATTCAGTCGGGCCAGCGTCCGCTCGGCGGCATAGCGCCCCACGGCTTGCGGTGTGGCCAGATCCAGCGGGTTGCGCTGAGAGCTGTACCAGTAGTCCCGCTGCATGGCAGCACCCTTGCCCGCAATCGGCGCCACCGACAGGCTGTGACGCGAGCTGGCATAGCCGCCGCTGAAGATGCCCGGTTGGCCGCGCTCGCCGCCCCGCATGTGGGCGGTGAAGAAGTGCGACTGCTGGGCCGACACACCAGCGCCCTCGCTGTTGGTGATCTTGCGGCTGGTGGCAAAGGCGGCGTCCTCACAGGCCAGCGCGATCTTCACCGCCTCGTCCGACGTGATGGCCCAGGGGTGAAACAGGTCCAGCTCCGGATAGCTGTCCGCTACATCGTCGGGATCCGGCAGGCCTGCGACCGGGTCCTCGGCGGTGAACCGGGCGATGTCGTAGGCGGCCTGAACAGTCTGGCGGACGGCTGCCGCCGAAAAATCGGAGGTGGACGCGTTGCCCCGCCGTTGGCCCAGGTACACCGTCACGCCCAGCGATTTGTCGCGGTTGCGCTCGACGTTTTCCAGCTCGCCCTTGCGCACGCTCACACTCAGCCCGGCGCCCTCGGACACCTCGGCGCCTGCATCGGCGGCGCCCAGCTGCTTCGCATGCGAGAGCGCCAGATCGACCAGTTCCTCGAACTGGGCACGGCTGTACTGGAATCCGGACAGGGGCTGGCGGGGGTCGGCAGGGGCCTTGGCCCCGGTGGAAGCGGAGTTTTTCATGTCGACGGCTATGATACTTGCCGCCCTCCCTTCTGTTTTCCCCATGCCCCGCAAACCCACAAAAGGCTATTTCGTGCGTGGTCACTTCGTTGCCGTCGGCAGCGAACTGGACCTCGAGCTCAAGCGCGAGCTCAAGGGCTCGGTCGACATGTCCAAGACCGATCTCAAGAAGCACATGGATCACCTGCAGTCCCTGGGTGAGTCGCTGCTGACTTTGCGCAGCGACCTCATGGCCCGGCTGCGCGAACAGCACGATCTGTCCGACAAGCTCATCGACGCCCTGGCCGAGGCACGGCGCATCACCAACTTCGAAGGCAAGCGCCGGCAGATGCAGTTCATCGGCAAGCTCATGCGCGCCCTGGACGAAGACACGGTGGCCGCCATCGAAGCCGCCCTGGAGGAGCAGCGCAAGCCGTCGGCCCAGGAGACGCTGCGGCTGCATCAGGCCGAGCAGTGGCGCGACCGGCTGGTCGCCGACGACGACGCCCTGACCGACTGGTTGCGGCAGGACCCTGAGGCCGATGTCCAGCACCTGCGGGCCCTGATCCGCCAGGCGCGCAAGGACGCACAGACCACGGCCGCGCAGGAGAAGCCCGGCGAAGCCCAGCGCCATGGCAAGGCATATCGCGAGATATTCCAGATCGTGCGCCAGGCCCTGGCGCGCGACGACGACACCCCACCCGATGAGAGTTCAGACCATGAGTGAGAGCACCCCCCACGACGCCGTGCGCATCGGCATCGTCTCGATCAGCGACCGTGCCAGCAGCGGCATCTACGAAGACAAGGGTCTGCCCGCATTGCGCGAGTGGCTGGGCAAGGCGCTGAAGAACCCGATCACATTCGAAGAGCGACTCATCCCCGACGAGCAGGCCACCATCAGCCAGGCGCTGATCGAGCTGGTCGACGCCGGCTGCGCGCTGGTCCTGACCACCGGCGGTACCGGCCCGGCCAAACGCGACGTGACGCCCGAAGCCACCCTGGCCGTGGCGCACAAGGAGATGCCCGGCTTTGGCGAACAGATGCGCCAGATCAGCCTGGCCTTCGTGCCCACGGCGATCCTCTCGCGCCAGGTGGCGGTCATCCGGGACAACTGCCTGATCATCAACCTGCCCGGCCAGCCCAAGGCAATCGCCGAGACGCTGGAAGGCGCCAAAAACGCCGACGGTTCGGTGCGCGTCAACGGCATCTTCGCCGCGGTGCCCTACTGCATCGACCTGATCGGTGGCCCCTATCTGGAAACGAACGACGAGGTCGTCAAGGGCTGGCGCCCGAAGACGGCTGTGCGTCCCGCACGCTGAACACCGGAGTACCCATGAAAATCACCAAGGACACCGTCGTCACCCTCACCTTCAAGGCCTGGGACGCCAGCGGCAAGCTGCTCGAAGATGGCAAGACGCCGCGCGCCTACCTGCACGGCGGTTACCACAACACCCTGCCGGGCATCGAGGCCGCACTGGAGGGACAGGAAAAAGGCTTCTCGACCACGGTCAAGCTGCAGCCCTCGCTGGCCTTCGGCGATCGCGACGAATCGCTAGTGACCACCATCCCGAAAAGCGAGTTTCCGCCCGGCATCAAGGTGGGTGGCCAGCTTGAAGGCACCGACGACCAGGGTCGCCGCCAGGTGTTCACGGTCATGAAGATCAAGGGACCGAACGTGCACCTGGATGGCAACCACCCGCTGGCGGGCCAGGACCTGACCTTCTCCCTCAACGTGATCGACGTGCGTGCCGCATCAGAGGAAGAAGTGGCCCACGGGCACGCGCACGGCGCCCACGGACATCACCATTGATCACTTCCCGACGAGCTGGTTGAGCTTTTCGGCTTCGAAATGCTCTTCCTTGGCGGCGTCTGGTGGCACACAGTCGCCACCACGCTGTTCGCAGGCCAGCTTCTCGATCGCGGCCCACAGCAGGGCAATCTGGTGTTCCTGGCTGCCGGTCTTTTCGATGATGCCGCGCATGGCCTGTGACAGCGGGTCGTCTTCCAGCGTGATGCCGTAAGCGGTGAACTTGGGCTTGGCTTCCTCGGTCACGTCGGCGCTCTGGCCCTGCTTGCTGGGAATGATGCGCGCCGGAATGCCCACCGCGGTGGCACCCGCCGGCACCGGCTTGATCACCACCGCGTTGCTGCCGATCTTGGCACCGTCGCCCACCTCGAAGCCGCCCAGCACCTTGGCACCGGCACTGACCACCACGTCCCGGCCCAGCGTCGGGTGGCGCTTGGCTCCCTTGTAGAGCGAAGTGCCGCCCAGGGTGACGCCCTGGTAGATGGTGCAGCCGTCACCGATCTCGGCCGTTTCGCCCACCACCGTGCCCATGGCATGGTCGAAGAAGACGCGCTCGCCGATCTTGGCACCAGGATGGATCTCGATGCCCGTGAGGAAACGCGTCACATGCGAGATGAACCGCCCCAGCCATTTGAAGCCGTGGGTCCAGCACCAGTGCGCGGGCCTGTGCAACCAGACCGCATGCAGGCCGGGATAACAGGTGATGACCTCCCAGGTGCTGCGCGCGGCGGGGTCGCGCTCAAGAATGCACTGGATGTCGGAGCGAAGGCGGGCGAACATGGCGATGGCTTTTGATATCGGGTAGCCAGTCTATCGCTTCGCCTTGTCGGCTGTCTGCAGCATGGCCTTGGCCACACCACGAAGGATGTGGATTTCCTCGGGGGTGGGTTGCGCTCGGTTGAACAACTGGTTCAACCGGGGCATCAGCTTTTTGGGCGCCTCAGGATCAAGGAAATCCACCGCCACCAGCGCCTGCTCCAGGTGGGACAGCATGCCGGCCAGCGATGCGGCATCGGCGGCCGGTCGCTGGGGGGTGACCGGGGGCAGCGCAAAGCCGCCCAGGGCCTGGCGCCAGTCGTAGGCGATCAGTTGCACCGCGGCCGCCAGGTTCAGCGAGCCAAAACCCGGACTGGTCGGGATGGAAAGGCAGACATGGCAGCGGTAGACGTCCTCATTGCGCATGCCAAAGCGCTCGGACCCGAACAGGAAAGCCACGCCCTCGGGCTGCACGGCGTCTGGCACTGCTGCCTCGGCCAGCAGCTGCGCAAAATGCTCGCGCGGTGCGCGGGTGGGCGGGCCGAAATCGCGGGGTGTCATCGCCGTGGCGCACAGG
>Ga0114986_1000116_pt1 | contig 21277 bp, 22 predicted proteins | sample Shrwel1BS1Day17_FD_96988 | JGI IMG/M metagenome (GOLD analysis project Ga0114986, IMG submission 96988) | Subsurface microbial communities from deep shales in Ohio, USA - Utica-3 well 1 S-1-Day17 | ecosystem: Environmental > Aquatic > Deep subsurface > Shale gas/oil reservoir > Produced... | reverse complement strand
CTGGCGCTTTGCGTTTATCCGCCCCGCCAGCAAGCCGCACTATCGCCGCCTATACATCGGGCCGGTCGAGATTGAATGGAGCCGCGCATGACCGCGAGCGTCTATGACCGAGCGTGGTCCCGGTATCTCGCCGGGGAGACCTTCATTGCCGCCTTCCGTTCCGAGTGGAGAAAACGCCAATGACCACCACTGACATAGCCGGTCTGTCCGCGCGGCTGCGGGCATCCCCCTTGCTGGCGTATCGTAAAGAAGCAGCCGACACCATTGAACGCCAAGCCGCTGAGGTCGAGAGGCTGCGGGCCTTACTGATGCTCGCCCGCCCGTTCGTCGCTGATGACACGGAAGCAACGTGCGACCTTGCCGACCGCATCGACGCCGCCCTCGGCCTTTGAAAGCAGGACAATGACACAACGATCTACCCCCTCTGTGCGAGAGCACATCGCCTATGCCATCACCCTGGCCGGTGGTCAGGTGAAGCTGGCGGCCCTCCTCGGCGTCACGCAGCAGGCCGTCAGCGGCTGGCTGACTGGTGCCCGCTGGATGCCCGTGCGCCACGCCCAGGCCATCCACGAGCGGCTCGGCGTCCCCGCCGCGAACCTGGTCAACCCAGAGAAGGTGCTGGGATAGTATGACCACCGAGAAGGACAACCTCATCGCGGCTCTCGAGCCGCTGACATCTCGCGCTCGCACGGACGTGACCGCTATCAAGGCCGCGACCGGCATGGCCTGGACCCGCGAGCCGCTGACCGAGGCGCGCTTGAAGCGCCACCTCGACGGCACGATGCCTCGTGGCGTCTGCCCCATCAGGGCGGGCGAGAGCACCACCAGGATCGCCCTGTTCGACCTCGACAGCCACAAGGGGGCGACCTCTTGGGAGGACATGGTGTCCGTGTTGGCGCGCCTCGAGGGCGCGATGCAGAGGCACGGCCTGAACCCGGTGCCTTGGCGCTCTTCGGGCGGCCGGGGCGTCCACACTTTCTTGGTTTGGGACGAGCCGCAGGACGCCTACTCGGTGCGTCAGCTCTGCAAGGCCCTGCTGGTCGAGCTCGGTTTCAAGGACGGGGCGAAGGGCGTCGCCCAGGGCGAGATCGAAATCTTCCCCAGGCAGGACAGCGTGCCAGAGCATGGCTTCGGGAACCAGTTCATCCTGCCCCTGGCTGGCAAGAGCGCACCGCTCGAGCCGCTGTGCGACTATGAGGTGATGGAGCGCGACTACGCTCTTCAGCTGGCGTGGACGCCGTCGGCCCCTGTGCCGGTGGTCGAGCGGGCGCGCCGCGACGTCGACATGGTCAACAAGCTCTTCTACGGCGACAGCCTGAAGCCGTTGCGCGACGCCCTGGCCGCCATCCCCAACGACACCAGCCCGCTGGGCTATGACGAGTGGCGCGACATCATCTCGGGCATCCATCACGCCACGGGCGGGAGCGATGAGGGCTACCAACTGGCCTATGAGTTCAGCGCCAGGGCCCCGCACTTCGACGAGGACGAGCTGGCCATCAAGGTCTGGGCTTGGCTCGACCAGAAGGGCGAGACCGCCAACCCCATCACCGAGCGCACGATCTTCGCCAAGGCGCGCGAGCACGGATGGCAGGACGTCGCCTCGGCCGATGACTTCGAGGACCTGACGCCGGTGGTGCTGGAGGGAGAGCAGGTCGATCTGCTCCTCCCCTCCTTCGAGCGTGACGGCAAGGGCAGGATCGAGGCGGTCCTCGGCAACGTACGCTCGGCCCTCCTGCGGCCAGACGTCTGCGGTATGGACATACGCTACGACACCTTCAGGGACGAGATCGTCTACGCCGACGTCGACAGTCCCGACAAGTGGCTCGCCTTCAAGGACCACCACGCCGTCGAGCTGCGGCTGACCCTGGAGAGGTTGGGCTTCAAGCCCGTCGGCCGCGAGCTGATCCGCGACGTGGTCGACTACATCTCCCAGATGCAGCCGGTCGACAGCGCCCAGGTCTGGCTCAACGGCCTCAAGTGGGACGGCGTGTCGCGTGTCGAGGGTTTCTATGAGCGGTACTTCAGCGCCGCCCCAGGGCCGTATACCACTGCCGTCTCGCGCTACATCTGGACGGCGATGGCGGGCAGGGTGATGGTGCCGGGCGTCAAGGCGGACATGGTGCCGATCCTCACCGGCGAGCAGGGACAGCGCAAGTCATCGGGGATCGAGGCTATGGCCCCCTTCGACACCTTCCGCGAGATGAACTTCCACCAGAACGAGGATGCCCGCGCTCGACTGATGCGCGGGTGCCTGATGGTGGAGCTGGGCGAGCTCTCTGGTCTCAAGACCAAGGCCATCGAAGAGATCAAGGCGTGGACCGCCCGGCGCAAGGAGGACTGGGTGCCGAAGTACAAGGAGTTCTCGACCACACTACTGCGCCGCTGTGCCTTCCAGGGCACCACCAACGAGGGTCAGTTCCTCGACGACCCTACGGGCGAGCGGCGCTGGTTGCCGGTGGCCTCGGGCGTTGTGGATGTCGAGGGTATCGCCCGGGATCGCGACCAGCTCTGGGCGGAAGGGAGGGTGCTCTTTGAGGATGGAGGCGTCGCGTGGCGCGAAGCCGAGACCCTCGCCAAGGGCATCCATGAGGACTACAGGGTCACCGACACCTGGGAAGACGCCATCGAAAAGTGGCTCGAGACCCCCGACCTGGACGGCACTCTGCCGGGCGGGGAGGGCTTCAAAACGCACGATGTTCTGACGCAGGCCCTCTACTACCGCGAACATGCAATAAAACGCGCGGACGAGACGCGGGTAGCGAAGGTGCTGCGGGCCCTCGGTTTCTGCCAAAAAGTGCAGAAAGTGGATGGCAAGCCGGTTCGGAGGTGGGCGCGGGAGTGAAAGTTACACTGGTTACGGTTCGGTTACGGACGTAGTGTAACCGCCAAAGCCCCGCGGGGCGGGCGTTTGCGGGGCGGTTACACTAGTTACACTACTTCTCCTATAAAAGGGTAGTAGTATATGCTGTAGGGGGCCTATAGGGGGCCCCTGGGGAAAGGTAGCGAAAAAGTGCTGTTGAAGTGTAACCGCGGCCCTTTTTTCCCCGTATTCCGTCGTTAAATCAAAGGTTTACCCGGTTACGCTTGCAAGCGTAACCAGTGTGTAACCAAACAGGAGCACGCAAAAAATGGCACGTTTGGGCGAGAAGCACCACGACGCGAAGCTGACCAACGCAGAGGTCGAGCTGATGCGGTCGATGTATGAGGAGGGCGGCTGGAGCTATGGCACGCTCGCCAAGAAGTTCGATGTCCACAAGGCGACGGTCGCCGACATCATCACATTCAGGATCAGGAAGAGCGGCTGACGAACTCTGCTCGTATGGCTAATCTCGGTTCGCGTGCCGTACCTTCCCGGGCACAATGGTTAGACCTCTCTTGAACCCAGAAGGCCGATACACCCCCGAAGTGGCGGCCAGCATCTTGGACCGGCTGCGTGAGGGCGAGACGCTCGTCGACATCTGCCGGTCGCCCGGCATGCCCTCCCGCAAATCGGTCCACACCTGGGTCGCCACCAACCCCGAGTTCGCCGCCGCCTATGAGCTGGCCCGCGACCAGGGCTTCGACGCCATCGCCAACGACGTGATGCGCATCGCCGATCAGACAGAGCACGACACCATCGTGACCGCCTTGGGCGGGCCCAAGGCCAACGCCGAGTGGATCGCCCGCTCCAAGCTGCGCGTCTGGACCCGCATGCAGCTGCTCGAGAAGTGGTCGCACCGCTACCGCCCGCAGTCGGGCATCCAGCTGTCGAACCCAGAGGGCGGGCCCGTCGAGTTCTCAGACGTCGCCGCCTCTGCCAAGATCGCCTCGCTCCTGGCCCTTGCCAAGGCGCGCCGTGACGGCGAGCCAGAAGACGGTAGCGATCTCGCGTGACGCCCCCCTCGGCAGCCGAGGTCCAGTCACTCCTGCCCCACCTGAGCGAGAGGGAGCGCGCCGACCTATTCGCCCTCCTGTCGCGCGACAAGAAGCGTTGGAGGCCCCTCCCTGGGCCACAGACGGACGCCTACCAGAGCACGGCGGACATCATCGGCTACGGTGGTGCTGCAGGGGGCGGCAAGACCGACCTGGCCTGCGGCAAGAGCATCGAGGACCACCGCAAGATCATGATCCTGCGCCGCGTCGGCACGGAGCTGTCCGCTATCGAGGACAGGCTCGAGGAGCTGTTCGGCACCAAGGACGGATACAACTCGACCAAGGGCATCTGGCGACAGACGCGCAGCGACGGCAAGGCCCTCCAGATCGAGCTGGGCTCTGTGCCCAACGCTGGGGACGAGAAGAAGTACCAGGGTCGGCCTCACGACCTGATCGTGTTCGACGAGGCAGCCAACTTCCTCGAGCTCCAGGTGCGCTTCCTCCTGGGCTGGCTGCGCACCACGGTGGTCGGCCAACGCTGCCAGGCACTCCTGACCTTCAACCCGCCAACTAGCGCAGAGGGCCGCTGGATCGTGGACTTCTTCGGTCCCTGGCTCGACGACAAGCACCCCAACCCCGCAGTGCCGGGAGAGCTGCGCTGGTTCGCCACCGTCGCAGGCAATGACCTCGAGGTCGACAACGGCAAGCCCTTCGTCATCGCCGACGGCGAGCCGCAGTACGACTTCAACCCTGCCGACTACGCAGAGAGCCCAGACCTGGTGATCCAGCCCATGTCTCGGACCTTCATCCCCTCGCGAGTGCGAGACAACCCATTCCTCACCGGGACCGGCTACATGAGCACGCTACAGGCGCTGCCAGAACCCCTTCGCAGCCAGATGCTGAACGGCGACTTCAAGGCGGGCATGGAGGACGACATCTGGCAGGTCATCCCGACCCGCTGGGTGGAGCTGGCCCAGGCCCGCTGGAAGCCCCTCTCTCCCAAGCCCGAGATGCTGTCGCTCGGCGTCGACGTGGCGCGAGGGGGCAAGGACAAGACCGTGATCTACCGCAGGCACGAGGGCTGGTGGTTCGACGAGCCCCTCGAGTACGCAGGCAGCGAGACGCCCAACGGCCCGATGGTGGCGGGCCTGGCCATCTCAGCCAACCGCGACCACAGCCCCATCCACATCGACATCATCGGCGTGGGCTCGAGCCCCTACGACTTCCTCAAGGAGGCGAGGCAGCAGGTGCTCGGCGTCAACGTCTCGGAGAAGTCGGGTGCACGCGACAAGTCAGGGCGTCTGGGCTTCTTCAACCAGCGGTCTGAGCACATCTGGCGGCTGCGCGAGCTGCTCGACCCAGAGGCCAACAACAACATCGCCCTGCCCCCCTCGAAGAGGCTCCTGGCCGACCTCTGCGCCCCGAAGTGGAAGCTGCGCGGCTCCCAGGTCTACGTCGAAAGCAGAGAGGACATCGTCGACAGGATCAAGCGCAGCCCCGACCACCTATCCGCTCTGGCCCTCGCCTGCATCAACACCCCGAAGGTGCGCAACATGCCCGGTATGTCTTCGAGGAAGCCCCGCGACTACGATCCGCTCGCTTAAGCCCGAGGCCATTCTATGTGCGGCAACCCAGCCCGACTTCTGTCCCCCGTCGCCGCCGTCTTCGGCGCTGCGAGCGATCAGCGCAAGGCCCTGCGCGCCCAGGAGGCTGCCCAGCGCGAGGCTTCGGCCGCCGCCGCCAAGACGCAGGCCGACGCGCAGCAGGCAGAGGCCAAGGCCAACCGCCAGGCCCCCAACCTGGCCTCGCTGTTCAAGGCCAACAAGGCGGGGTCGGCAGCCGCCACGCTGCTCACAGGCCCCGGCGGTGCTGCTCTGACCAACATGGCCCTCGGCCGTAACTCGCTGCTGGGAGGCTGAACGTGGCCCTGACCACCGAACAGATCACCCGCCTGGCCGAAGCCTGCGGCGTCCAGCGCCGCGGGCGTAGCGATGACGTGCTTTTCGAGGCTTGCCTCCGCATGATCAAACTCAATCTGGGGTCACCTGCGTGATCGAGACCCCCAAAAAGCAACATTATCAAAAAAGATGGTCCATGCTCGAGACCGAGCGGTCGTCGTGGGTATCGCACTGGGAGGAGCTGTCCACGCAGCTGTTCCCTCGTGCTGGCCGCTTCTCCGTGACCGACCGCAACGACGGCAAGCGCCGCCACAACGCCATCTACGACCGCACCGGCACGGGCGCTCTGCGCATCCTGGCGGCGGGCATGATGTCGGGCGTGACCAGCCCCGCCCGACCCTGGTTCCGGCTGCGCATCCCCGATGACGCGCTGATGGAATACCAGCCCGTGAAAATCTGGCTGGCCCAGGTCACCCGCAAGATGCAGGCCGTCTTCGGCCAGTCCAACACCTACCGCGCCCTGCACCAGCTCTACGAGGAGCTGGGTGCCTTCGGCACGGCCAACACCCTGATCATGGATGACTTCGACAGGGGCATCCACCTCTACCCCAACACCGTGGGGCGTTATGCCCTGGCCACCGACTTCAGGGGCAACGTCGACACGTCGTACCGCGAGCTGCAGAAGACCGCACGCCAGCTGGTGCAAGAGTTTGGCGCTGACAACTGCTCGTCGGCCGTCAAGAACATGGTCACCAACGGCAACGGCGACAGCTGGGTCACCATCATCCACGCCGTCGAGCCCCGCAAGGAGCGCGACATCCGCTCCCGCGACAGCAAGAACATGCCCTGGGCATCCTGCTACTTCGAGAAGGGCGGCGATGGCGACAAGCTCCTGCGCGAGAGCGGCTTCGACCGCTTCCGCGTCCTGGCCCCCCGCTGGTACACCTCGAGCGAGGACGTCTACGGCCAGAGCCCTGGCATGGAGGTGCTCGGCGACATCAAGCAGCTGCAGCACGAGCAGCTGCGCAAGAGCCAGGGCATCGACTACCAGGTCCGCCCCCCTCTGCAGGGGCCTTCGAGCCTCAAGGGCGAGGAGGTCGACATCCTGCCGGGCGGCTACACCACCGTCGACACGGCCTCGGCCGGTGGCGGCATCAAGCCCCTGTTCCAGGGCGGCATCGACCTCAACCACCTGCTGATGGACATTCAGGACGTCCGCCAACGCATCCGCGAGGGCATGTACTCCGACCTCTTCCTGATGATCTCGCAGGCCGTCTCGACCAACATGACGGCCACCGAGGTGGCAGAGCGCCACGAAGAGAAGCTCCTGATGCTGGGCCCCGTGCTCGAGCGTCTGCACAACGAGCTGCTCGACCCGCTGATCGAGGTCACCTTCGAGCGCCTGCTGCAGTCGGGCGTCCTGCCTCCCCCTCCCGAAGAGCTGATCGGCGTGAACCTGGACGTCGAGTTCGTCTCGATCCTGGCACAGGCCCAACGTGCCATCGGCGCGAACAGCACCGACCGCTTCGTCGGCAACCTCGGAGCTATGGCCCAGATCAAGCCCGAAGTGCTCGACAAGTTCGACGCCGACCGCTGGGTGGACAACTACGCCGACCAGATCGGCGTCGACCCCGAGCTGATCGTCGGCAAGGAGGAGGTCGCCCTCGTCCGCAAGGCCCGTGCCGACCAGCAGGCGGCGCAGCAGGCAGCAGCCAGCGCGCAGCAGGCCGCCGAGAGCATGGGCAAGCTGGGCGGCGTCGCCACACAGAACGGTGCCTCGAACGCAGGTGCCGACATCATGAACCAGCTGACCGGCTACGGCTCGCCCGCGCCGTACACCTACTAGGGAGAAGACCATGTCCGACGGCCCCGCACGCAGCTTTGCAGCAGTCACCCCCTCCAACTCGACCAACTTCCCGGGCGGCCCTGCCGCAGCCCTCTTTGTGGGTGTGGGGGGCGACGTGGTCGTGGTCGGCGTCGATAACAACAACGGCGACGTGGTCGAGACGTTCAAGAACGTCGCGAGCGGCACGATCCTGCCGGTTCGTTGTCGCCGGGTGAACTCGACCAGCACCACGGCCACGGACATCAAGGCCCTCTACCTGTGAGCCGGTCGACCCAAATCGGTTTGGGAAGTTTGACCCTGGCCTCGTTTCAGGGCGGCAACAATCGCCTCGAGCTTGACTTCGAGCGTGGCCTCTACGCCCTGAACGGCAGCTACCAAAGCGATCTGCTTTCACTGCCGGGGTTCACCTACAGCCGAACCGGCGCTGCAACGGCCGCCGACCTGTCGGGCGGCGTCGTCAACTTCGCGGCCAACGCCCCCCGCCGCACCAACGCAGGGCTTCTGTTCGAGACGGTACGGACGAACTTTATCCGCCGCTCGCAAGACCTCGACAACGTGTTGTGGATACCGACAGGCACGGTGACGCGCACGGCCAACCACGCCCTCGCCCCCGACGGGACCATGACGGCGACCCGTGTGCAGCAAGGCCCTGTGGCCAGCCTTATCGGCGACGTGGCCACAGGAGCGCCCGCGAGCACCCCCGTCATCGTGTCGTTCTGGGCAAAGGGCGTCAGCGCCGGGCAGATCATTGCCACGCGCAGTGGTGCCTCCGGGGCCGCGGTGCCGCACACGCTGACAACGTCGTGGCAGAGGTTCACCTGGGCGTTTACCTCACACGCTACGGCAGAGGTTCTGCAGTTCACCAACAACGGCTGGGGCGGCGGCACTTCGACGGCCGCAGCAACGCAGGACGCCCACATCTGGGGCGCTCAGTTCGAGGTTGGGACCACCGTGTCCTCGTACATCCCAACGGCTGGTGCCTCTGTGGCGCGCGGCTTGGATGTCGCTGCCATCACCGCCCCTTCCGGGGTCTCGACGTACACCGCGCTCTACGGGCCCGGCGCTGGCACCACCGTGTCGGGATCGGTTACGCCGGGGGCCAGCTTCGATCTGGTAACTGGCCGCCCGTGGCTCGGCAGTTACCTTCGCCGTTTGACGATGCGCTAAATCTCCCACAGCTCGGAAACGCCGCATGGCTTTGACCTTCGTTCCCCCCGACGGCCACAAGCCCGACTGGGCCACAGACACCCAGTGGCGGGCCGCAGAGGCAGTCCGAGAGCACGGCAGCATCCGCAAAGCCGCGGAGGCGCTGGGCCTGGGCAAGTCAGCCATTCAGGAAGCAGCTGATCGCTTCCAGAAAGAGGCCGCCCGCCGTGGCCACGCGCCGGGGCACTTCAACGACGGCGTGGCCCCCGGCTACCGCATGGGCAAGGTCACGGTCCAACGCGGCCCCAACGGCGTCGAGCGGGTGTGGGAGCGCCAGTCGCCAGACGCCGAGGCGCAGGCCGAACGGCTGCTGGCTATCAGGGCGGCGCTGCTTGAGGGGCTGGAACCACTCGCGCCCCTCGCCCCTCCCGCGCACACCGACGACGATCTGCTGACGGTGTACCCACAGGGCGATCCGCACGCAGGCCTCTACTCTTGGAAGGACGAGACGGGGCAGACCTTCGACCTGGTCGAGTACGAGCGCGTCATGAAGGCCGCCATCGACAGGCTGGTCGCCTCCGCGCCCTCGTCGACCTACGCCCTGTTCATCGACCTGGGCGACAGCCTGCATGCCGACAACAACGCGAGCCGCACCAAGAGCGGCCACCACCTCGACACGCACGGCCGCCACGCCGAGGTCGTCCGTGTCGTGATCCGGTGCAAGCGCCACCACATCACCCGCCTGCTGGAGAAGCACCGGCACGTCACGGTGCGGATCAACCCCGGCAACCACGACGGCATCACGGCCCTGATGCTGGCCGAGATGATGGCGCTGATCTACGAGAACGAGCCCAGGGTCACGGTCATCACCAGCCCGAACCCCTACTGGTTCATGGGCTTCGGCACCAACCTGATTGGCACCACCCACGGCGACGGGGCGAAGGGCAAAGACCTTCCCCTGCTGATGGCCGTCGACGTGCCCGACCTGTGGCAAGCCTCGCAGCACGGCGACCGCGTCTGGTTCGTCGGCCACGTCCACCACAAGGACGTCAAGGACTACCCAGGCGTCACCGTCGAGTACTGCCGAACCCTAGCCGCCCCCGACTTCTGGTCGCACGCTTCGGGCTATCGGTCGAAGCGGACGATGGAGGCCGTGACCTACCACCGTGAGGATGGAGAGGACGAGAGGCACCTCTGCAACCTGGCCAAACTGGCGCGCGGTATGTCTTCCCTTACGCGCGCGACGTAGGTTCCCGCTATGAGCCAGGAAGACCCGACCGACTTGGAGACCCAGCACAAGAGCGCCGAGGCGAGAGCCCAGGACGCTCGGAACCGCAGGGACACTGACAAGGCCGATCTGGAATGGCTCATGGCCACGCCTCGAGGCCGCCGGATTGTCTGGCGTCTGCTCGAGGCCACGGGTCTCTACGTCTCAAGTTTCACTGGCAACAGTGAGACGTTCTTTAGGGAAGGCAAGCGCGCCATCGGTCTCGAGTTCCAGGGCAAGGTCGCCAAGGCCGCGCCGCTGGGCTTCCAGACCATGATGCAGGAGCATTTCGGACATGACTGACACGACGCTGATGACGGCCAACACGACCACCGATGAAGCCGCATCGCAGACCGCGGGCGACGTCGCCAACACCGACGCCACCGCACAGCAGCCGGTAGCCAAAGCCGCCCCGACCGATCCGGTCGAAGGCGAACAGGCGCAGCAGGCCGAAGGCGACAAGGCCGAAGACGCACCCCAGGGCGCGCCAGAGGCCTACGAGGACTTCTCCGTACCGGAAGGCGTCGCACTCGACGCTGAACTGCTCGGTGAGTTCAAGAACGTCGCCAAGGAACTCAACCTGCCGCAGGACGCCGCGCAAAAGGTCACGGACCTTGGCGTGAAGCTGGCCCAGAAGTGGGCGGCTGAAAGCCAACAGGCGACGAGCGCGATGTTCGCCGACTGGAAGGGCCGTGCCGAAACCGACAAGGAGTTCGGGGGCGATGCTCTCCCGGCCAACTTGGCGGTCGCGAAGAAGGCAGTCGACCAGTTCGGCACGCCGGAACTCCGCGAACTGCTGGACGTACACCGCCTCGGCGACAACCCGGAAGTCATCCGGTTCATGTTCCGTGTCGGCAAGGCCATCAGCGAAGACACGTTCGTGGCGGGGGGCAAGTCCTCCCCTGCCCAGGACGCAGCCAAGACCCTTTTCCCCAACATGAACTGACTGGAGAACTACCGTGGCCACCCTTTCGGATACCCACCCCACTCTGCTGGACGTTTCCAAGCGTCTGGACCCGAACGGCAAGGTCGACAAGATCGTCGAAATCCTCGCCCAGACCAACGAAATCCTCAACGACGCCGTGTACATCGAAGGCAACCTGCCGACGGGTCACCGCTCGACCATCCGCACCGGCCTGCCTGCCCCGACCTGGCGCAAGCTGTACGGCGGCGTTCAGCCGACCAAGTCGCGCACCGCCCAGGTGACCGACAACGCCGGTATGATGGAAGCCTACGCCGAGGTCGACAAGGCCCTGGCTGACCTGAACGGCAACACGGCCGCCTTCCGCCTGTCGGAAGACACCGCCCACATCGAAGGCATGTCGCAAGACCTGGCCTCCTCGATCTTCTACGCCGACGAAGATGTCACCCCCGAGAAGTTCACGGGCTTCGCCGCTCGCTACTCCTCGCTGTCCGCTGAAAACGGCCAGAACATCAACGCCTCGGCCGCCGACGGCTCGAACGCCACCAACACCTCGATCTGGTTCATTGGCTGGGGCCCGAACTCCTGCTTCATGACCTACCCGAAGGGCTCCGTTGCCGGTCTCAAGACCGACGACAAGGGCCAGATCACCATCGAGAACGTCGATGGTGCCGGTGGCCGGATGGAAGCCTACCGCACGCACTACCGCATGGACGCTGGCCTGGTCCTCAAGGACTGGCGCTACGTCTACCGCATCCAGGTTGACTTCGCCGAGCTGACGAAGGATGCCGCGACCGGCGCTGACCTCATCGACCTGATGACCGACGTCGCCTCGTTCATCCCGAACCTGACCGGCATCCGTGGTGCCTTCTACTGCAGCCGCCGCGTTCACAGCTTCCTGCGCCGCCAGATGGTCAACAAGGTCAAGAACTCGACCCTGATGATGTCGGACGTCGCTGGCCAGTCCGTGATGACCTTCGACGGCTTCCCGGTTCGCCGGGTCGACAGCCTGCTGCACACTGAAGCAAAGGTCGCCGCGTAAGCGGGGCCCCTGGAGAACAAGACCATGATCCTCGACGAACGCAACGAGTTCGCAGATGCCGTTTCGGTGGCAGCTGCGGCAGGCACCGCCCTCATCGGCGATGTCATCGACCTGGGTGCTGCCTCGCGCGACATTGGCGCGGGCCAGCCCCTCTACTTCATCCTCGAGACGGACGGCACCGAGATCATCACGGGCGGTGCCGCCGGTACCATCGAGTTCCGTCTGGTGTCGGACAGCACGGCCAACCTGGCCACGTCGCCGACCGTGCATTTCTCGACCGGCACTATCGTGACGGACGATGCCGCCGCCAACGACGCTCGCCTGAACGCCAACAGCCTGATCTGCTCCGTCGCCCTGCCGCAAGGCGCGGTCTACGAGCGGTACCTCGGCGTCCTCGCCGTGATCGGCACGACGACCGTCACGGCGGGCACCATCAACGCCTACCTGGCGATGGACCCGTACCCGGCCCAGCGCGCCTACCCTGACGCGATGCCGGTCTAAGGGGCTGAACCGTGAGCAAAGCCCGCACTGACGCACAAGGCCGACGCTTCGACGCTGAAGGCCGCCGCGTCTACGACAAGGCTGGGAAAAACACCTGGGTGGAAGCTATCCACCCGGGTGCCTACCCCGCCAACCACTTCCGCCCGGTGGGCTCGAAGTTCCAGCTCGTCGAAGGCCACGGCATCGTCGACTGGATGGCTGTTGTCGAAGACGAAGCTCCCCGCAAGGCCGCCCGGGCAAAGCCCGTGCTGGTCGCTGCGGCTACCTTCCCCGCCGAAGTGGAACAGGCCCTGGCCGAAGCCGCTGAAGCTGGCGAAGAGCAGGCCGACCTGGTCTAGGCCAGAGATAGCCCCCTCCCCGTAGGGGTTCCGAGCCGGGGGCCCAACAGCCCCCGGCTCTTTTCTTTGAGGTGATCCTTTGACGACCGCAGTTGCCATCGCAAACCTGGCCCTGTCGCACCTCGGCGACGACGCCACCGTCGCAAACCTCGATCCCCCGGAGGGCAGCGCGCAGGCCGAGCAGGCCGCCCTGTTCTACCCCATCGCGCGCGACGCGCTGACCGAGATGTACCCCTGGAACTTTGCGCTGCGCCGCGTGGCGCTGGCGCTGCTCGACGAAGAGCCGAACACGCAGTGGGCCTACGCCTACGCGCTGCCGTCGAATGTGCTCGGCGTGTTCGCCGTCCAGGGCCCCGAAGACACCGACGATTTCGTGGGCACCGCCTACGGCCCGCTGGCCGCTGTCAATGGGGTGAACGACTTCGAGATCGAGGGCCTCTCCGACAACACCCGCGTGCTCTACACCAACGTGGCCGACGCGCGCATCCGCTACACCGCTGCGGTGACGATCCCCAGCTTCTTCCCGCCGCTCTTCACCGTGGCTCTCTCCTACTTCCTGGCCAGCTTCCTCGCTGGCCCGGTGCTCAAGGGTGAGACGGGCCGCACGGTTGCAGCCCAGATGCTGCAGACGATGGGCGTCTACCTCAACCAGGCCCAGACCAAGGACGCCAAGCAGCGGCGCGCCAGTCGCGTGCGTGACGCGCATATCGCCCCCTGGGTGGGCGCACGCTGATGGGTGCCACCACGCGCACCAACTTCCGCTCGATGGCCGGGGGCGAGATCACGCCCGAAATGTACGGCCGGATCGACGACGTCCGCTACCAGACCGGGCTCGCCCTTTGCCGGAACTTCGTCACCCTGCCCCACGGGCCCGCGCAGAACCGCGCGGGCTTCGAGTTTGTGCGCGCGGTGAAGGACAGCACCAAGAAGACCCGCCTGCTGCCCTTCACCTTCAGCGCCACCGACACGGTGGTGATCGAGTTCGGTGCGGGCTATTTCCGTTTCCACAGCCTGGGCGGCACCGTGCTGCTGTCGGGCGCGCCCTACGAGATCGCCAACAGCTACGCAGAGGCCGACCTGTTCAAGGTCAAGTTCGTGCAGTCGGCAGATGTGCTGACGCTGGTGCATCCCGACTACGTCGTGCAGGAGCTGCGCCGCTCTGGCCCCACGAGCTGGGCCCTGGCCAACGCCACCACCGGCCCCGGCATCACCGCCCCCGCAGGACTGGCCGTCACGCCGACCACGGCGGGGGCGAGCTTCCTGCGCAACGACGCCTACGTCGTGACCTCGATCAAGGATGACGCCGAAAGCTCGGCGTCGGCGGCTGTCACGGCGACCAACAACCTGACCGCAGCCAACACCTACAACACCGTCAGCTGGACGGCGCGCACCGGGGCCACGGGCTACCGTGTCTACCGCCAAGCGGGGGGCCTCTTCTACCTGATCGCCGTGCTCGACGGCAACGGCTCGGTCAGCGTGATCGACGACAACCTGCCCGCCAACGGAGGCATCACGCCACCCCAGGCCTCCGACCCCTTCGCCTCCAGCAACTACCCGGGAGCGGTGACCTACTTCGAGCAGCGCAAGGTGTTCGCGGGCTCGACGGCGCAGCCCCAGAACATCTGGACGACGCGCACGGGGTCGGAAGTCGACTTCAACTTCTCGGTGCCGCCGCGCGACGACGACAGCATCCAGTTCGAGATCGCCGCGCGCGACTATAACCAGATCATCCACCTGGTCCCCCTCCAAGACCTGATCGTCATGACGCAGGCGGGCGAATGGCGCGTGTTCTCTGGCAACACCGCCCTGACCCCGGGCAGCTTCGGCGTTCGGCCGCAGTCGTTCGTCGGCGCGGGCCACGCCACGCCGATCACCACCGGCTCGAACCTGATCTTCGCCGACACGGCGGGCCACGTCCGCGAGATGTCGTACCAGGACACCGCCGCCGGTTATCTGACCGGCGACCTGTCGCTGCGCGCCCCGCACCTGTTCGACACCTACGAGATCGTCGACAGCGCCCAGACCAAGTCGCCCTACCCGATCCTCTGGTTCGTCAGCTCGAGCGGCAAGCTGCTGGGCCTGACCTACATCCCCGAGCAGCAGGTCGCTGGCTGGCACCAACACGACACGGCCGGTGTCTTCGAGAGCATCGCCTCGGTGCGCGAGGGCAGTGAGACGGCGCTCTACGCCATCATCCGCCGCGAGATCAACGGCAGCTCTGTGCGATACGTCGAGCGCATGCGCAGCAGGGCTTTCACCGACGCGGCCGACGCCTTCTTCGTGGACGCAGGTGTCTACTACAGCGGCGCTGCCATCGACGAAGTGACGTCGGGGTTGGCCCACCTCAACGGCGAGACCGTGTCGATCCTGGCCGACGGCGCTGTCTGCCCGCAGCAGACGGTTTCAGCGGGCGGCCTGCCCGAGCCGCTGCCCGCCGAAGCCTCGACGATCATCATCGGCCTGCCCATTGAGGCCGACCTCCAGACCCTCCCCTTCGCCGTCGAGATGCCGGGCGCGGGGCAGGGCCGACCGAAGAACGTCAACGAGGTGTGGCTGCGCGTCTACCGCAGTTCCGGCGTGTTCGCGGGCCCGAGCTTCACGAGCCTGACCGAGTACAAACAGCGCACCACCGAGGTCTACGGCGCGCCGCCCAACCTGACCACCGACGAGATCGCCATCAAGATCGGGCCTCAGTGGCAGACCAACGGGCAAATCTGCATCCGCCAGTCCGACCCACTGCCCCTGACCGTGCTGTCGATTTCCGCGGAGACCGTCATTGCCGGTTGAGGTGCGCTTCGCCCAGATCGAGGACGCTGACACCATCGAGCCGAACCTGCGGGGCTCCGACCGCGACGAGCTGGTCGCCGCCTCGGGGCCCGACGTGCTCGGCCAGCTGCGCGAGGCGGTCGAGATGTCGAGGGGCAGGCTGGGCCCGATGTCCTTTGTTGCGGAGCACCAAGGCGAGATCGTCGCGCTGTTTGGTTTCGTGCCAGCGGCCGCCCTGTCGGGCACCGCCTACCCGTGGCTGGTCGGAACCCCAGGCCTCGGCCGCGTACCCCGTATGTTAAACCGGCTTTCCCGCTCGTACTGTGCTGCCGTGCTGGCCGAATACCCCCTTCTGTTCAACCACGTCGATGCTCGTAACGTGACGAGCATTTCCTGGCTGAAGAGACTGGGGTTCAGGATCGGCGAAGCCCAACCCTTCGGTGTCGAAGGCCTCCCCTTCCACCGTTTCGAGATGCGAGGCCCCCTTGTGTAACCCGACGGCGATTATGGCCATGCAGGCGACGGGGGCGGCGACCTCGGCCATCGGTGCCTACGGTTCGGCCAAGTCCCAGAAGAGCGCGCTCGGTTTCCAGGCCCAGATGGCCGACATGAACGCGCAGCTGGCAGAGCGCCGCGCGCAGATTTCCCTCGAGCAGGGAGCCTATCAGGCGCAAGAGATCGAGCGCGGCGGTGCCCGGCAGAAGGGCACGCAGCGCGCAGAGATGGGGGCGAGCGGAGTTGCCCTCGGCAGCACCACCGCCCAAGCCATCGTGAACGGCACCGACCTGGTCACCGCCGAGGACGCGCGGCAGGCGCGGGTCAACGCCGTGCGAGAGGCCTTCGGCCACCGCACAGACGCCACCAACAAACGCAATGAGGGCGTCGCCGCCCGGGCCAACGCCCGTGGCATCAACCCGATGGGCGTGGCGGCGACCAGCCTTCTGGGTAGCGCCACCAGCATGGCCACGAGCTACTACGGCATGAAGAAGGCGGGCGGCTGATGGCCAACCTGCGCATTGACGACACACGTCGCGTTGCCCCGGGCCAGGCCCAAGGCAGCCTCGCCGCCCCCGACGCTTCGCGGGGGGCGGACTTCGCTTCGCGCCAACTGCAGCAGACGGGCCAGGCCGTGTCGCAGGCCGGTAAGCTGGCCGCCGACATCTGGACGAAAGAGGCAGAAGAGGTCAACGAGGCCCGCGTCAACGACGCCCTGAACCAAGCGCAGCTCGCGGCGCAAGCAGGCCAGGCCGAGTGGAGCCAGCTCCAAGGTCTCAACGCTCTGAAAGTGGGCGAGAACAAACAGCCGGTCACCGACGTCTACGCTCCCCGTTTCGAGCAGCGGGTGGGCGAGATCGCCAACGAAATGAACCTGACGCAGGTGCAGCGCGAACGCTACGCCGCCCGGGTTCAGCCACTGATGACACGCTACCGCGGCGGGCTGGACACGCACTTCGCCACGCAGGGCGGCGTATACAAAGGGCAGGTCTACGAAAGCGGTGTCGCCACCTGGTCCGAAGCGATCCGCATTAACTGGGACAACCCCGACGTGGTCGCCGACAGCATCACGCAGCTGCGTCTGCTGACCGCCGCTCGCTCCCGGGACTTGGGCTTGCCCGAGCCCGCCGCCGCCATCGCCGAGCGCAACAACGTCGGTGGGGCGCTTCTCGCCGTCGTCAAAGACCTGGCCGACGAAGACATCGTCAAGGCCGAGGCCTTCTTCGCCGCCCACGAAGACACCATGACGGGGCTCCAGCGCGAAGAGGCACGCACGGTGTTGATGCCTGCGCGCGAGGCGCGCACCGCCAACACGGTCGCCGATCTGTTCGGCCCCAGGCTCGGCGGTGCCGTGGCCAACCCGGGGGGTGCCTCCAGCTTCGACCAGTCGATGGTGTCTGTCTGGTCGTCCGAAGGCACGGCCCTCGTGCCCGACGATAACGGGGCAGGGCGGGCTCGCTACGGCATCACGGAACGCTCGCACCCGGCCGCCTGGGCCGACGGTGACGTCACCCGCGAAGAAGCCAACGACATCTACCGCCGCGACTATTGGGACGCCATCGGCGCGGACGACCTGCCCGCAGGCCTGGCGCACATCGCCTTTGACACGGCGGTCAACATGGGTGTGGGTAAAGCCAGGGAGCTGCTGGCGCAGGCCGACGGGGATGTGGCTAAGTTCGCCGACCTGCGCCGCGCCGAGTACCGCCGGATTGCGGCAGCCGACCCCGACGGCTCGAGCGCCCAGTTCTTGGATGGCTGGCTCGCCCGGGCCGACAAGGTCGAAGTAGAAGCCCTCGGACAGACGCCAGCTGGCTCCAGCCGCGCGCCGACCATGACGGTCACGCAGGCCGTCGCCGCCGCCCTAGCCGAGCTTGGGCCAGGCGCGCCGCCGTCGTTGGTTCGGCAGACGGAAGCCGAGGTCCGCCGTCGCTACACCGAGTTCAACCAGGCCGAAGCCGAGGGTTTCGAGACCGCGCTGACCGAGGCGTACCAGTTCATCGAGACCAACAAGGCTATGCCGGGGGCGTCGGTTATCTCGCGCCTGAAGCCGGGCGCGTTGCAGACGGTGCGCAACTACTTCGAGGCGGTCACGGCCCCTCCGGTGGTGCGGACTGACCCAGACCTGGAGCTGGCCCTGGCATCAAACCTCTCGTGGCTCGACATGACGCACGAAGAGTTCATGGCTCAGTACGGTGCCCGCCTGTCGGCCAGCGACCGCATCCAATACGCCTCGCAGCTGACCAACGCCGCCACGACAACGGGCAGACAGGTTCGCGAGCAAGCACAGAGCGCCCGGGTCGTGCCCGCCCAAATATTCGGGCAAGCAGTCAACGACACCCTCGACCTGCGAGGCGTCGACCGAACTGACCTGCCCGACGGAGACAGGCAAGAGCGGGCCATGTTCATCTCGTCGCTGCGCTCGGCCGTCCTGCAAGCGCAGATCACGAAGGGCTCCCAGCTTACCGAGCCAGAGGTCCGCGCTTTGGTAACGGCGCGTGTGCAAGCCTTGACGTGGGAGCGGCCCGGGGGCCTCTTCGGCGGCAGACCTACCAATGTCGTGGGCGTCGGCTACGACGAAATGAACTCGGACAGCGTGCAGGCGGCGCGGACACGCCTGCGCGGATACGGGAACAACAACCCGACCGAAGCCCAAATCTACGAAAACTATCTCCTATACACCGTCAACGGGGTGCGGTAGCACATGGCCTTGCAAGATGAAGACCCGGTTGAGGTCACCCGCCGCAGGCTGATGGAGGCGCTGCGCACGGGCGTGCCGCAGAACCCCGACCAACTGGCGCAGGACCGGGCCGCTGCCGCCGAGCGCGGTGTGTCGGTGCAGACGCTCCGCGCGGCTCGCGAGCAGAACTTGCCGATCCCGAACCAGAACTGGCATGCGTTGCCGGTCACGGCCCCGCGCACGACCAACTTCCTGTCCGACCCGGCCAACGCCGCCGTCGCCCACGACGACGTCGAGACCCTGGCCCGCATCGAGCGGAACATGCGGGAGTACGGGCCCAACGCCTTCTCGGGCCCGATGCAACCGGCGCAGGGCGACAACAACATCCTCGGCTGGATGCGCGGTATCGGCACGTCCTTTACCGGGGGCTCCGCCCTGAGCCGAACAGGCTTGCAACAACAGCTCAACGACTACCTCGTGGGCGCGGGCATTATCGACGCCCCCGCGACGGACCAGTATGGGCGCACCCAATACCAGTGGCGCACCCGGCAGGCGCAGGGGGCTATGGCCCTCGCCCGCCCCGAGATCGAGAACGACTTCGCCCGCGGCGTGTACGGCGGCCTCGAGAGCACGGCACGCGCCACCCCGGGCCTGGCCCTCTCCATCCTCCTGCGCAACCCCACGCCGTCTCTCGTCGTCATGGGGATACAGACCGAGGGCGAAGCCTACGCCAAATACCGCGAGCGCGGAGGGGATGCCGCCGAGGCCACGGTAGGTGCCGGTGGTGAAGCCGCCGTCGAAGTCCTCACCGAAATGATCCCGATGGGCTTCCTCGTCAAAAACTTCGGGAAGAAGGGAGCCCTCGCCTTCGTGGGTGGCGTGCTCGCCCGAGAAGTCCCCGGCGAACTGGCGGCCACGATGGCCCAGGACGCCATCGACACGGCTATCGCCAACCCCGACAAGACCTGGTCGGAATACTGGGCAGAACGGCCCGACGCCCTTGCGCAGACCGCCATTGCTACGGTCACGCAGAGCTTGCTGATGGGTGGCGCGAACGCTGCCATCGGAGCCCTGGCCGACCGCGGCGCGAGCGCCGAGGCGCAAAGCCAAAGGGCCCAGAGCGGAGCCCGCATGGTCGAGCAGCTCGGCGTCCTCGCCGCTGCCTCCAAGCTCAACGCCCGTGAAGCGCAGACCTTCCAGCAGTTCGTCGACATGGCCGCCGAAGATGGCGACGTGACCGACATCTACATCGCCAGCGAGACCCTCTTCCAGTCGGCCAACGAGACTGACCTCGACCTCGACGCCCTCGCCGCCGCCGTGCCCCACGTCGCCGAGCAAATCCGTTCGGGCGCGTCCGACATCCGCATGACGGTCGGCGAATACACCGCCCACGTCGCAGGCACGCAGGCCAACGCCGCCCTCCTCGACCACCTGCGCACGGACCCCCTGGGGATGAGCCGCGCCGACGCCAAGGAGCAGCTGGCCAACCTCGACGCCACCATCCAACAGGACTTCGACAAGGCCTTCGAGCGGTCTGCAGAGACCGAGGCGGCTATGGCCTCGCGCGATGTCGTCGCCGGTCAGATCGCGGCGAAGCTCAACGCCACCGGCCGCTTCACCTCCGACGTCAACCAACGCTACGGGATGATCGTCGCCAACTTCTACTCCACCCTCGGCGCTCGCCGCGGTATGTCGGCAGAGCAGATGGCAGAGCTTATCCGCCTGGACTTTGACGCAGAGTTGCCCGGCACGAAGCAGGACAACACGCTCGCCCAGGAAGAGAGCGTCGACCTGATCCACTACAGCAACACGGACGGCATCACGGTCTCCGACCCCGGGCGTTGGGGTTCTTCCAAAGTGACGCCCGCAAGCGAGCGGGAGGCCCGAGCCGCAGGCGCGCCGGGGCGCACTTATTTCGGCGTCAAGGGCGTCTACAAAGGCGAACCGCAAACGGGCATCCAAGGCCGGTCGTTCCGTTACCGGGCCCGCGTCCCCGCGTCGAAGCTCTACGACTTCGACAAAGACCCGCAGGGCCTGAAGCCCACCGAGGGCACGCCTCGAGAGATCGCCACTGCCTACGAGAAGGCGATCCAGGCGGCGGGCTTCAGCGGCTACCGCAGCGACGCCATGATCCCCGGCGCTGTCGCCATGTTCGATGCCATCGAGATGGAGGTAGAAGGGCCCGTACGCACTGTGCAGGACGCGCATCGGCTTGCCGCGCGTATGCGGGAACTGGCGTACCAGGACCGCCTGGCGCGCCTCGCCGCGAGCACCGACCCTGAAGAGAACATCGCGACCCGACCCGAAGAAGACTTCCGCGAGCAGGCCCTCTCCGAGCTGTTCGGCTCGAGCTACGCGCAGACGGGCGTGCCGCTCCTCGACAACCCCCTGCCGGTCGAAGGCAAGGTCACGATCAACGCCGTGGCCAAGGCGCTGACCGATCACCACATGGCGACGGAGGGGCGCAAGCTCTACCCCGAGAACGACGAGGCCGACTACGCCCGCGTCCGCGACGCCTTCATCGCCG
>Ga0114986_1000115_pt1 | contig 21450 bp, 25 predicted proteins | sample Shrwel1BS1Day17_FD_96988 | JGI IMG/M metagenome (GOLD analysis project Ga0114986, IMG submission 96988) | Subsurface microbial communities from deep shales in Ohio, USA - Utica-3 well 1 S-1-Day17 | ecosystem: Environmental > Aquatic > Deep subsurface > Shale gas/oil reservoir > Produced... | reverse complement strand
GCCGAGCTGTGGCAGTCCGAGCTGGCAGCGCGGCGCGCCATGGGGGGCGACCTGCACTTCCATCGCCCCCGCCCGCAGGTGCTGGAAATGTGGGAGCGCACGGGCTTCACTGCGGCGCTTGGGCCGCATCACATCCACCCCGACAAGCGCACGGCCATCGCCCACATCTTCCAGACCCTCGATCCGCAGATCTGCCGCACCTGCCGTGCGCGCATCTTCTGGGAATGCGGGAAGCTCGACCAGTGAGGCGGCAGGCCCAACGCAAGCGGCCCGCGCAAGGCGGGCCGCAGGGGGTTGCCGTGTGGAACGGCTAGCGTTTCAACAGCCCCATCACCAGCGACACGACGAAGCCGATGAGGAAGATGAAGAACAGGATCTTGGCAATGCCTGCGGCGCCGGCGGCGATGCCGCCAAAGCCAAAGACGGCCGCGATCAGGGCAATGACGAAAAAGACGACGGCGTAGTGCAGCATGGTGGCGCTCCTTTCCGAAAGATCAGCTCACCGACTGCTTGAGCCGGATGTCATTCTTCACCGCCTTGACGCCCTTGATGCCGTTGGCGATCTCGCCGGCGCGCTGCACTTCGGCGGCGCTGTTGGCAAAGCCGCTGAGCTGCACGGTGCCTCGGAAGGTCTCGACCTTGATGTTCAGGGCGCTGACGGTCTTGTCCTCGACGAAGGCCGCCTTGACCTTGGTGGTGATCCAGGTGTCATCGATCACCTCGCCGGCACTGGCCTGCGTGGGCGTGGCCGAGCAGCCGGTGGCAACGATGGTGGCGCCCAGCGCCACCGACAGGGCCGTGATACGCAACAGTTGGCTCGCTTGCATGGTGTGCTCCTTCAAGTTCGTCTGTTGGGTTGCTGTCGGCCTCGCGTTCGAAGGCCGTGAGTGAACTCTAGGCATGCAAGGCCTGAACGCCTGTCGGTTGCCGCCGTGCCCCGCCTGTCGGTGCCGGCCGACAGTCGTTACATTTGCCTACAGCCCGTGGCGCCACACGAGCAGGGCGCTCAGGCTCAACCACATGATGAGGAACAGCGGCGTGCCCACGCGCACGAAGTCCGCGAAGCGGTAGCCCGCGGCGTTCATGACGAGCAGATTGGTCTGGTACGCCATCGGCGTGAGGTAGCACAGGTTGCAGCCGAAAAGCACCGCCAGCACATAGGGCTCGGGCGGCACACCGAGTTGGCGCGCCATCTCGAAGCCCAGTGGCGTACCGATCGCCGCCGCCGCGTTGTTCGACACGAAGTTGGTGAGCAGTCCCATGAGGCCCATCAGCCCCAGCAGCACCCATCGTGGCTCCAGTGCTCCGGCCAGGGCCACCAGTTGCTGGGCAAGGAATTGCGTGGCGCCGGTCACCATCAGGGCATCACCCAGGGCCAGGCTGGCCGCCACCAGCAGCACCACCTTCATCGACAGAGACGCCCCCACGTCGCGCCAGCCGAGGGCCCCGCTGGCCAGGAGGACCAGCACCCCCCCGAGCGCGGCCACCTCGATGGGCAGGATCTTGGTCACGGCCAGCACCACCACCGCGGCCAAGGTGGCCAGCGCCACCCAGGCCTTGTCCTGGCGAGGCAGCACATGACGTGAGTCGAGCAGCAGGCCGAAGCCATCGCGCTGGGCCTCCTGCATCTCGGCAAGAGGCCCTTGCATCAGCAGCACGTCACCGGCCGAAAGCGGGCGATCAGCCACCTCCTGGCGCGACCAGGACACCGAAGGTGCCGCCCGGCCCGACCGAAGCCCCACCACCGCCAGCCGATAGCGATCGGCCAGACGCAGCTGGCGCACGCTGCGCCCCACCAGGGGGGACTGTGGCGTGACCACCATCTGGGCAACCACCGCCGTCACGCGCCGTGGCCTGCGCTCCGGGTCGTCGGTGTCGGAATCCTCGTCGTCATCCAGCCCATGCAGGCGGCCCTTGAGCACACGCTCATGCTCCTTGAGGTTGTCCACCGTGTCCTGCAACACCAGCCGATCGCCTGCGCGCAACTGCGCCGTGGGCAGCCGGGCACGCACGCGCCCCTGGGCATCGCGCAACTCGAGCACACGCATCCGGCCTTCGGTGGCCGCCATGGCGTCGCTCAGCGTGCGGCCCTCCAGCCAGGCGCCCTCTTCGACATGCAGTTCGGCATCGAAGGCGTCCTGGGTGTCCACTGGCGTGCGCTCGCCCACACCGGCCAGGAGACGCGGGGCCACCAGCCACAGATAGAGCAGCCCGGGCACGGCCGCCAGGGCGACCAGGGGATAGAAGCTCAACATCCCCACCGGCGGCATGCCAAGTTGCTGGGCCAGGTTGACAACGATGAGGTTGGTCGAGGTGCCGATCGTGGTGGCCATGCCGCCGATCAGCACGGCATAGTTCATCGGCATCAGCATGCCAGCCGCCGAGGTCTTGGCGCGCTGGGCCGCGGCCATCAGGAGCGGCAGCAGCACCACCACCACCGGCGTGTCATTGACAAAGCCGCTGGCCCCCGCCGCCGCCAGCAGCACCGCCGCCAGGGCCAGGAACGGGCGCTGGGCCACCAGGCCCGACAGCCGCCGTGCCACGGGTTCGAGGGCTCCGGTGACGACGAGGCCCTGCCCCAGCACCATCAGCGCGCAGATGGCCACCAGGGCGGGATGGCCAAAGCCCGCGTAGAAGCGGGCCGGCGCCAGCGGTGCACCCTCCACCTCCAACGGAAACACCAGGAAGAAGGCCGGCAGGAGGGCCAGGATCCCCAGGCACACCGAGGCAATGGGCCAGCGGTCCAGCACGAACACGGCGAAGACCCCGACCGTGAAGGCGAGCAACACCACACCGTGGCCGGACAGGCTCGGCAGCGCCAGCATCGACATCAGGTCCATCACGCTCCTTGCCCCGCCTTGAGGAGATACTCGGGGCTGCAGAATGCCATGATGTGGCCCGATGCGCCGTCAGACGGCGCCCGTCATCCCTGTGGAGGAAGCCGATGTCCCTGCGCACCGTCCTGCTTGGCCTGGTGCTGGCGCTGATTGCGCTGTTTGCCGCCCTGAACTGGCCCGCCATCGTGGCGCCCACGGAAGTCTTCCTGCTGTTCGCGCACACCCAGGCCCCGCTGGGTCTGGTCCTGCTGGCGCTGCTGGCCATCGAGGCCGTCGCCTTCCTGACCTACATCGCGGTGATGCAGGCGCAACGGTTGACCGAAACGCGTCGGCTGATGCACGAGGCGCGCGAGCAACGCGACCTGGCCGAGAAAGCCGAAACCTCACGCTACACCGAGCTGCGCCAGTGGCTCAAGCAGGAGCTGTCGACGCTGCGGCAGGACGTGTCCACGGTGGCCGGCGAAGTCGGCGCCCAGACCCGCCGCCTGGACGACGGCCTGCGCCAGGCCCTCACCGATACCGGCAACGGGCTGGCCGCCCAGCTCGGCGAGATCGAGGACAAGCTCGATCGGCAGATGGCCTCGCCGCCGACGGATGCAGCGCAGACCAGCACTTCCGCCCCTCCCGACACCGCCCGCTAGCCTCTATCCATGCCTGCGACCCTTGCCGGCCAGCTCGTCGTGGCCATTTCCTCGCGCGCCCTGTTCGACTTCGAGGAGGAGAACCAGCTCTTCGAAGCCCAGGACGACCACAGCTACATGCAGCTGCAGCTGCAACGCCTGGACGTGCCCGCGCGGCCCGGTGTGGCGTTTTCGCTGGTGAACAAGCTGCTGGCCTTCAACCGGCTGGGGGCAGGCGCCGCCCCGCGCGTGGAGGTGGTGATCCTCTCGCGCAACGACCCCGTCTCGGGCATGCGGGTGTTCCGCTCGGCGCAGCACTATGGCCTGCCCATCCAGCGCGGCGTGTTCACACGCGGCCAGTCGCCCTACCGCTACCTGCGCCCGCTCAACGCCCACCTCTTTCTGTCGGCCAACGAGGCCGACGTGCGTGCCGCGCTCGACGCCGGCTTTCCGGCGGCGCGTGTCTATCCCTTGTCGGCGCGCGCCTCGGACGCCCACCCCAGCGAAGTGCGCATCGCCTTCGATGGTGACGCGGTGCTCTTCTCCGACGAGGCCGAGCAGGTCTTCCAGAGCGATGGCCTCGATGCCTTCCAGGCCCACGAAAGCCACCGTGCCACCACGCCGCTGCCGGCCGGCCCCTTCAAGCCGGTGCTGCAGGCCCTGCACCAGTTGCAGCGCGAGGGCACGCCGGCCATGCGCATCCGCACCGCCCTGGTCACGGCCCGCAGTGCCCCGGCGCACGAACGCGCCATCCGCACGCTGATGGACTGGCAGATCGAGGTGGACGAGGCGATGTTCCTGGGCGGCCTGCCCAAGGGTGAATTCCTGCGCGAGTTCGAGCCCGACTTCTTCTTCGACGACCAGATGCGCCACGTCGAGAACGCCGCGCCGCACGTGCCGTCGGGGCATGTGGCCGCCGGGGTGGCCAACCAGCTGAGCTGAGGGGTCAGCGGCTGCGCTGACGCCGGTAGAACGCCTGCGCCGCACTCCCTCGTACATCGGCCTCGCGCACGAAGAGGTCCACAACCGTCACCAGCAGCCGTCCCGGGAAGGGCAGGCTTTCCATGAGCTGCTGGACGAGCTCGTGGCCGCGGGCCTCGTCGGTGCGGCGCATCTGGATGAACAGCACGAGGTACACCCGGCCGGGCAGTTCGGGCACGGTCTTGCCACCGACCCAGGCGGCCGACACCTCGCGCAGGCGGATCAGTTCGTCGATCACGTAGCGGCGCTCCAGCTCGGTCCAGTCCGGTCCGACCAGATGTTCGCAGGGGTTGGTGGCCGTCACCGATTCCCAGGCGGTCGCTTCGAGCTTCTCGAAGTGCGTGAGGCGTTCGCGCCAGGTGCGGCGCACGGCCGGGTCGCGCGGGGCCAGGTCGCTGCCGGTGTGGTCGAGCCGGTCGAGGTGGTCCAGCGCCAGCCGGCAGGCGGCGTAGCCGTGCTGCGGGTGACGGGCTTGCAGGCGCTCGGCCAGCACCAGGGTCTCGTGATGCGTGGTGTCCTGGCGTGCGATGGTCAGGCGCAGCAGGGCGCGTGCATGCCCGGGCTCGCGTTCCAGCGCCTGCTCGTACAGGGCCGCATGGTCGTCGCGGCCGAGCTGCTCCAGGCACTCGGCCCAGTCCACCCACTCATCGGCCTGCAGGTCGGCAGCGCGCGCACGGTAGTCGCGCGCGCGGTCACGGCAGGTGCGCAGATGGCGGTGGTGGTGCTCCCAGTCGCGACGCGTGTCCTGCCACCACTGGCGGTCGAAGTGGCGCGCCGCCAGGGGTGCAGCACGGCCCAGCAGCGCGATGGAAGGCGCCTTGGACCAGGTCGGCACCTCCGGGCGCACGCCCAGCGCGACCAGGCGGTCGCGCGGCACGGGGTGGGTGTCGTCGTAGCTGGGCAGGCGCGCCAGGGCCTCGCGCAGGGCGCGCGTGGCGTAGGCCTCGTCGGGCCCGTGCAGCAGGCCGCTGGCCATGTCGGCATGCGGCATGGGGTCGGGGCGCTCCTCCTTCTGCGCGCGTTGCCACTGGCGCGGCCAGTAAACCTCGTGGTACCAGCGCGACTTGATCTCGATCTCGACCCAGGCCTGGCCCACCACCTCGGGGCGGCACAGGCGGGCGGCCACGCGGTCGGCTTCGTATTCGTCCTGGCGGGCCAGCGCAAAGGTGCGCGCGTTGAAGCGCGGCACATACCACGACAGGAAGCCCCGCACCAGCCAGGGCACCGGTCCTTCGTCGGCCTCGTAGCTTTGTTGCAGGCGCCACCAGGCCGAGCGCGTGCGGTAGATCCAGGCCGAGAACTTGCCATGCTCGCCGCGCAGGTGGCCGTACTCGTGGGCGATCACGGCCAGCAGCCGGCGCGGCTCCAGCGCGCACATCAGCGGCCAGCCGATGATGAGGTGGTTGGTGTGCCCTAGCCACCCCAGGCGAGGCCGCTGCAGGATGGCGGCGTTGAAGCTGGCATCGAGCACGACCTCGTCGATGGGCGGGCCCTTCACCGCACGGCGCAAGCGTTCGATGGCCTTGAACAGTTCGGGAGCGTCTTCAGGCGTGACCCGGTAGCCCTCGGGCGCCGGAAAGCGTGTCATGAGCGCGCGCACCGTCACCCACAGCAGTGCCAGGGCCACCAGGCCCAGCCAGATCATCCAGCCGCCCGGGCGGCCAGTGGCCACGGCCCAGGCCACCGCACCCAGCACGCCCACGGCCACCAGCGCCAGCACGATGACCACGGCATAGCCCAGCACCGCAAACCACCACACGCTGCGGCGGTAGCCCTTGGCATCGGACTCGCAGGCCTGCTCGCTCAGGCGCAGCAGGTGCATGAAATCCACGTGTTCCATGGCATCGGTGGCGTGTTCCGGCAGGCCAGTTTAAGAAAGGCTGGCCGGCCTCAGGCACGCGGCCGATGGCCGGCCCGCAGGGCCCGCCGAACGGCGAGGGTCCACCACTTTGTCACACCTGGAAACGACAACGGCCAGCAGAGCCGGCCGTTGTCGGTGCGAGAGAGGCGGAACCCAGGGCCCCGCCAGCGGCTCAGCGGCCGTTCAGTGCATCCTTCAGGGCCTTGCCGGCGCTGAACTTGGCGCCCTTGGAGGCCTCGATCTGGATCTCTTCGCCGGTGCGCGGGTTGCGGCCGGTGCGGGCGGCACGCTCGGACACCGCGAAGGTGCCGAAGCCGGCCCAGGCCACGGTCTCGCCCTTGGCCAGGGCCTGCGTGATGTGCTGGGCCACGGCGTCGAGCATGCGTTGGGCAGAGGCCTTGCTCACGTCGGCATCGGCGGCGATCGCATCGATCAGATCGGATTTGGTCATCAAATGCTTCCTAGTCTTGGGTCCACGGTCGAGCGCCCGGCACAAGGCCAGGCGCGAGGGGGTGCACTATGGCATGGATTGGGATGGCCCTGGACTTGCAATTTGTGACAAAACCCACCAACAGTGTCGATCACCACCAGGCGGCCCGGTCTCCCAGGCCGCGGCGGGCCCGGTCCAGCCGCTCGCGCCCGGCCGCCTGATGGGCGCGGGCGGCGCCCACCGTTTCCTCGGCCGCGCCGATATCGGCCAGGATGCGAGTGTCCATCTCCAGCCACTGGCGCTCCAGGCGACGGGCGGTCCGCGCGGCCTGCCAGCGGTGCCAGAGCGCCAGCCAGCGGCCCAGTACAGGGACAGGGATCGAAGCGCTCACAGGGGTGCGGGTGGTAAGGGACGACATGGCGGACTCCGTTCGTCGAAACGATGCTGGTAAGCGTATGCCCCATCAGCGGCCCTTGGAATCGACATGTTTCGGCCAGATTGGTCGGTTATGCTTACCAGCATGTCTCGACTCCCCCTGCACGTCCTGCCGGCCTTCCGGGTGGTGGCCCGCCTGGAGAACCTGCGTGCGGCGGCGGAATCGCTGCATCTCACGCACAGTGCCGTGAGCCAGCAGATCAAGCTGCTGGAGGAGCAGCTGGGGCACGCCCTGTTCGACCGTCGGGGGCGGCGCATCGTGCTCAATGCCGCCGGTGCGGCCCTGCTGCGCGCAGTGGAGCCGGCGCTGACCCAGCTGGACGAAGGCGTGCGGGCGGCCGCCCACGCGGCCACCGGCGAGCAGCAGCGCATCCGCGTGACCCTGGTGCCGTCCTTCGCCCAACGCTGGCTGCTGCCCCGCATGGCCTTGTGGCGCGAGCGGCACCCGGGCCTCCTGATGGAGCTGCACACCTCGCAGGCGGTCGTCGATCTGGTGGGCGAGGGCTTTCATGCCGCGCTGCGCCAGGGCGTGGGGCCGTGGCGGGGTCTGGCGTCGGAGGTGCTGACCGATTCGCCCCTGATCGCCGTGGGCGCGCCGACGGCGGCGCAGCGACTGCGCGGTCGCGGCAATGCGGCCCTCGCCGACGAGCCTCTGCTGGGGCACGGCGACCTCTGGCGGCGCTGGTTCGCCCAGGCGGGGGTGCCCGTCACCGTGCAGGAGGTGGCGACCTTCAACGATGCAGGCCTCATGCTGCAGGCGGCCGAGCAGGGCCTGGGCATCACGCTGGCGCGTGAGCTGCTGGCGGCCGACGCCCTGAAGGACGGCCGGCTGGTGCGCCTGTCCCCGCTGAGCCTGCCGGCCGGCGACACCCAGACGCTGTGCCTGGTCTACCCACCCACCCTGCACGACTGGCCGCCGCTCCAGGCCTTGCGAAGCTGGCTGAAGGACGAGCTGGCCCGCTCCCGGCTGCAGCTGCCCGAGGCCGCCCCTTGAGCGGCTGAGGCACAATCCGGCCCCATGTTGTCGTCCCGCCGCCTGAGCCTGTGCTGGCTGGCCTTGATGCTGCTGCTCAAGGCCGCCCTGCCCTTGCTGGCCGTGGGTGCAGCCCAGGCCCAGGGCAAGACGCTGGTGGAGGTGTGCACGGTCTATGGCGTGAAGACCGTGGTGCTGGACGCCGCCGGCGAGGTCATTGGCGAGGCCGCCGACCTGGGCGACAACAGCCATTCCGACAGCGCCGTGCCCAGCGGCGACCCATGCGTGCTTGCCGGCGTGGTGGCCCATGCGGCCCCCGGCACGGTACCCTGGTTCGCAGGCCTCCCGTCTTCACTGGGCAGCCTGCTCCCTCCAGCCACGGCGCCGCCGCGTGCCGCCCTCGATGCCGCCGCCCTGTGGGCCGCGGGGCTGCACCACGCCCCTCCCGTCCTGAAGTGAACGGGCGTTGATCGCCCGATTGCGCGGTCGGGACCACCCGGTCCCTTGACCCTCTTCTTTCGCCGCTTCACCCATGGACGGCACCACACGCTTTGCTCGCTCATTCGAAGGATCATCGATGAACCGCTTGTCCCTTGCCTTTCGCACTCTGCTGCTGATCGTCTCCACCCTCGCCCTGCCCGCGTTCGCCCACGACTACCGCGTCGGCGACCTTGCCATCGACCACCCCTGGGCCCGCGCCACCGTGCCCGGCCAGAAAGCCGGCGGGGCCTTCCTCAAGATCGAGAACCGCGGGAGCACCGCCGACCGCCTGCTGTCGGCCGCCGCGCCGGCCGAGCGTGTGGCCAGCACCGAACTGCACAGCATGCGCATGGAAGGCAACATCATGCGCATGCGCGAAGTGGCCGCCATCGACCTGCCGGCCGGTCAGACCGTGGCACTGGAGCCGGGCGGCCTGCACATCATGTTCATGGGCCTCGCCTCGCCGCTGAAGGCGGGCGAGAAGCTGCCGCTGGTGCTGACCTTCGAGAAGGCGGGCACCGTCACGGTCGAGGTGCACGTGGAAGCCGTCAGTGCGGCGCCCGCGAAGGGCCACGGTGGTGGGGCTCACCACAAGCACTGAGTCAGCGAGCCGGGCCGGCCGTCGGCTGTGCCGACGCCGGCAGGCCGACCAGCTTGTCGAAGGCCCAGGTGAATGCCACCGTGTAGAAAAAGAAAAAGGCCAGCAGACCGAGATCGGCTAGCAGGGCCTCCCACCAGGAAACGCGCAGCCACACGGCCATGATGGGCACCAGCAGGAGCACCAGGCCGCCTTCGAAACCGGCCCCATGGGCCAATCGCCGCAGGAGCGTGCGCTCGCGCACCGCCTGGCGGGCCTCCCAGCGCTCGAACAGTCCGTTGAAGACCACGTTCCACAACAAGGCCACCGCCGACAGCACCACGGTGAGCGCCAGGGCCGAGCCCGGCGGATGATCGAACACCCAGGTGAACACGGGCGCCACCAGCATCACGGCGCCCGTTTCGTAGGCCACGGCCTGCACCCACCGGCGCTGCCGGGGCGACCACCGCGAGCCGAGCATCCCGCTCATCCGCCGCTCCTGCGTTCAAAGCACAGCCACCGTCCCTGCGCCCGTGCGCGCAATCCTGCACCCGCCGCCGCTTCGTCGAACCCCTCCAGGTGCCTGCGAAACGCCTTGAGCAAGACGCGCCGATGCGGCCATTCGTCCATCACCTCGATGCGTCGTCCATCGCGCATCTGCACGACCCACTTCGACTCGATGTAGGGCCCGGTCAGGTCCGGGAACAGGGCTTCTTCGCGCACCAGGGTGAGTTGCAGCACCTCGTGCAGGTCGATGCGGTGGGTGTCGAACAGATCGGCGTAGTCGATGACCGGGCCGCGCACTTCCAGCGACCGATAGTTCACAGGCTTGCGCAGATCCCGGAACAACCAGCCAAGGAACAGCAGCCCGAAGCCCCCCACAGTGCCCAGCGCCACGCCGGCCATCGCTCGCCGGCCACCAGCACCGCGCCGGCCAGCGTGCCCAGCACAACCATGCGTGCCACTTCCAGCCACACGGCACGTCGCTGCGGCAGCCGGGTCCAGACGGGTTCGGTGGGCTTCATTGCGCGTCATTGTCGATGGGAGAGGAGAATGTCGCCATGGCCCAGTACTTCGAAGTCCATCCTGACAACCCGCAGCCCCGGCTGCTGAAGCAGGCAGCGCAGATCCTGCACGGGGGTGGCATTGCCGCCATCCCGACCGACTCCAGCTATGCATTGGTGTGCCACCTCGACGACAAGGCGGCGGCCGAGAACCTTCGACGGATCCGGGAGGTGGACGAGAAGCACCACCTCACGCTGTTGTGCCGCGACCTGTCGGAGCTGGCAAGCTACGCCCGCGTGGACAACCGCCAGTACCGCCTGATGAAGCTGGCCACGCCCGGACCCTTCACCTTCATCCTGGAGGCCACGAAGGAAGTGCCGCGGCGGGTGTCGCACCCCTCGCGACGCACGGTGGGCCTGCGTGTCCCCGATCACCGCGTGACCCAGGCCTTGCTGGAGGTCTTTGGCCAGCCGCTGCTGGCGACGACCTTGATCGCACCCGGCGAGAGCGAGCCCTTGAACGTCCCGCAGGAGATTCGCGAACGTTTCCAGAAGCAGATCCAGGCGGTGATCGACGCCGGGGCCTGTCCGGCCGAAGCCACGACCGTGATCGATCTCAGCGCGGCCGAGCCAACACTCGTGCGTCAAGGCCGCGGCGACCCGCGCTCGCTGGGGTTGCAGATCGACTGATCCTCAGCCCGATGCCGTCAGCGTCGATGCCTGCGCACTGTCGTCGGCATGCAGCCAGCGGCACAGCATGCGATGCAGCACCACCGCATCCAGCGGCTTGGTGAGGAAGTCGTTCATTCCCGCTGCCGCTGCCGCCTCGCGCTCGGACACCAGCGCTGCGGCAGTCAGCGCGATGATGGGCAGGTCGGCGGCGCTGAACTGACGGCGCAGTTCACGCGCGGCATCGATGCCCCCCATCACGGGCATCTGCAGGTCCATCAGCACCACGGCGTAGGGCCTGCCCTCCTGGGCAGCCGACTGCACGGCGGCAATGGCCGCACGACCATCGCCGCAGTGGGCCACGTCCAGGCCCCACTGCTCGAGCATCGCCACACCGATCAGCAGATTGACCGGGTTGTCTTCGACCAGCAGCACACGGCGGCCATTCAGGCAGGGTGCCTGCTCGTCCACGGAGGGCAGGCGCGGAGCATCGTCCACCGCCGACAAGGGGAGATCGACCCAGAAGCGGCTGCCCTGGCCAGGCTGGCTGCTCAGGCCGACCGCCCCGCCCATCAGTTCGGCCAGCTCGCGGCAGATCGACAGGCCCAGACCCGTGCCGCCATAGCGACGTGTGGTGGACACGTCACCCTGGCTGAAGGGGCGGAAGAGCCGTGCCTGCTGCTCGGGAGCGATGCCGGGGCCGGTATCGCTCACGCCCAGTCGCACCCGGCCTTCGCCAGCACCTGAGGCCCAGACGACCACCTCGCCGCGATCGGTGAACTTGATGGCATTGGAGAGGTAGTTGCCCAGGATCTGGCGCACGCGCACCGCGTCGCCTCGCACGGTGGCAGGCAGGTCGGGGGCCAGGTCCAGGCGCAGGCCCAGCCCCTTGGACTGGGCGAGCTCGCCATGGGTGCGCTCGAGTCCGGCCAGCAGGGCCGGAAGGTCGAAGGGCGCCAGTTCGATGTCCAGCTGACCGGCCTCGATCTTGGAGAAATCGAGGATATCGCTGATGACATCACGCAGCACCTGGGCGCTCTCATGGATGCGCTGCAGGTAGTCGTAGCGACGCTGCTCGTCGATGTCGGTGCGAAGGGCCAGACGGGCCATGCCCAGCAGGCCGTGCAGCGGTGTGCGCAGCTCATGGCTGGTGTTCGCCAGGAAGGCACTCTTGGCGCGGCTGGCCGCCTCCGCAGCATCGCGCGCGGCCGACAACTCCTGCTCGAAGCGCTTGCGCTCGGTGATGTCCTCGACGATCCAGATGGTGCCACCCTCGGCGGGCCGCACACGATCAACCGCACGACCGCGCACCCGGCACCAGATCGTTCCACCGTCGTGCCGGGCCATCAGCGACTCGGTCTCGAAAGCCTCGCCACGCGCCAGCACGGGCCCGGCCTCACGGCCGATGCGTTGATAGTCCTCGTCGTTGCACCACACCACCGACCCCGGCTGGCCCGTCATCGTCCCCAGGGGCCAGCCGAAGATCTCCTCCATGCGCGGGTTGGCATGCAGGAACACCCGGTCGCGCGTGAAGGCAATGCCGATGGACGCGTTCTGCAAGATGGCCTGCTGCTCCTGCCGCGTCCGCTCGATCGCCGAGACATCCCGCACATTGAGCACGAGAAAGGTCTTGCCATCCCATTCGAAGCACGAGCCCGAGACGAGCATCCTCAGCACCGTCCCGTTCTTGGCACGGAAACTCACCATCAGGTCGCGCACGGCCTGATCGCGGGAGATCGCCTGCACCAGGAGAGCCCGATCCTGCTGGTCCACCCAGATGCCCACCTCGACCGACGTGCGGCCGATCACGTCCTGGGGTTCGTAACCTGTGATGCGCGTGAATTCTGCATTCACCATCACGTAGCGGCCCGTGCTCAGCTCGGTGAGCGTGATGCAGTCCGGGCTGGTCTCGAAGACGTGGCGCAGCAGCGCAGGCGAACGGGTCAGACCCGAGTCGGGAGCCTGCAGGCCGGATGCGTCGTGCGGCCCCATGTCGCTCCCTGCGTCACCGGCGGCTCAGGCCGCCGCCGTGACCACGACCTCGATGCGCCACTCGGGCCGTGCCAGTCTCGCCTGCACGGTCGCCCGCGGTGGCGCGTGGCCCGGGACCTCGCCGATCCAGGCATCCCAGACTTCATTCATGCCGGGGAAGTCGGTCATGTCGGCCAGGAAGATCTGCGTCATCAGGATGCGCGCCTTGCTGCTGCCGGCCTCGGCCAGCAGGCGGTCGATCATGGCCAGCACCTGCGTGGTCTGGCCACGGATATCCTGCGTGGCGTCATCGGGCACCTGTCCAGCCAGGTAGACCGTGCCGTTGTGCACGGCGATCTCCGACAGGCGGGCACCGACGTGGAAGCGTTGCACCATGACCGTGCCCTCCTTCAATGGCGTTTTCGGTGATGCCGAGCCGCACCGGCCGACGCCGCAGCACCCGGCGCGGCCTTCTGCCCGATGCGGCTTTCCGTGCCGGCCACCAGCTTGCGGATGTTGGCACTGTGGCGCCACACCAGCAACAGGCTCATCAGCAGGATGGCCCCTGCCACCGGTCCGGCACCCCAGATGAGCAGCTGATAGAAGGGGGCGAAGACGGCTGCCGTGATCGAGGCCAAGGAGGAGTAGCGGAAGAACACCGCGATGATGACCCAGGTGAGCAGTGTCGCCAGCCCCAGCCAGGGGTTGATCCCCAGCAGCACGCCAGCCGCCGTGGCCACGCCCTTGCCGCCTTCGAACTTGAAGAACACCGGCCAGAGATGCCCGACGAAGGCCGCCACTCCCACCAGGGCCGCAGTGCCGGCGCCCAGCCCGTAGGGCTCACCGAAAAGCAGGATCAGCACCACCGGCACGTAGCCCTTCAGCGCGTCGAAGGCCAGGGTCAGGATGGCCGCAGCCTTGTTGCCCGAGCGCAGCACGTTGGTGGCGCCAGGGTTGCCCGAGCCGTAGGTGCGCGGGTCGTGCAGGCCCATGAGCCGGCTGATGATGACGGCAAACGACAGCGAGCCGAGCAGGTAGCCGGTCACGATGGCGGCCAGGGAATAGGCAGTCTCCATGGAAGATCTTGGAATGTTCCGGAATGTGTCAGGCGCCTATTCTGCACCGGCGCAGCGCACCGGCCGCGCGCCCAGACCGCGGACAAGTACCGATGGATCGATCCCGACGAGGTAGCCGCGGCGCCCACCGTTGATGCAGATGCGCGGCAGGTCCAGGATGCTGGCCTCCACGTACACCGGCATCGCCTTGCGCGTGCCGAAGGGCGAGGTGCCGCCCACCTTGTAGCCGCTGTGGCGCTCGGCCACTTCGGGTTTGCAGGGTTCGACCTTCTTCACGCCGATCTCGCGCGCCAGGGCCTTCAGGCTCACCTGCCGGTCACCGTGCATCAGCACGACGAGCGGCTTGGCGTCCTGATCCTGCATCACCAGGGTCTTGACCACCGAGTGCTCATCGACACCGAGCTGACGGGCCGATTCGGCCGTGCCGCCATGCTCGACGTAGTCGTAGACGTGTTCGGAAAAGCTCACCCCCTGACGGCGCAGCCATTGGGTGGCAGGGGTTTCGCTGACGTGGCGAGCCATGGAATCACTGGGCGGGGTCGCGCATCTCCCAGCGGATGCGGTCGATGGCTTCCAGCAGCTCAGGCGGGAGCACCGTGCCCCAGGCGGCCACGTCTTCCTCCAGCTGGGCCACGCTGGTCACGCCGATGATGGTGCTGGCCACCTGCCATTTCGTGTAGCAGAAAGCCAGGGCCATCTGCGTGGGCGACAGGCCTTGTTCGCGCGCGAGGGCGTTGTAGCGCCGGGCCGCCGCCAAGGCCTCGGGGCGGCCCCAGCGCTGCTTGCGCATCGATTCGAATTCGGCGAGCCGGCCCGCGGCGCCGCCCGTGAGGCCGGCGTTGTCGTACTTGCCGGTGAGCAGCCCGAAGGCCAGCGGCGAGTAGGCCAGCAGCGACACCCCGTGGCGGTACATCACCTCGTCCAGGCCGTTCTCGACCGAACGGTTGACCAGGCAGTACGGGTTCTGCACGGTGGCGATGTGCGGCAAGCCGTGCTGCTCGGCCACACGCACGAATTCGGCCACGCCAAAGGGGGTTTCGTTCGACAAGCCGATCGCGCGCACCTTGCCCTCGCGCACCAGGCGGCCCAGGGCGTCGAGCTGTTCGTGGATGGACGAGCCGGGCTTCTCGCGGGCCGGGTCGAAGTAGATCGCGCCGAACATCGGCACGTTGCGCACCGGCCAGTGGATCTGGTAGAGGTCGATCACATCGGTGCGCAGGCGCTTCAGGCTGTCATCACAGGCCTTCACGATGTCCAAGGCCTTGAGATCGGGGCTGGCGTTGCGGATCCATTCATAGCCGCGCACCGGGCCGGCCACCTTGCTGGCCAGCACCAGTTTCTGGCGTGCGCCGGGGCGCGAGGCGAACCAGCTGCCCAGGATGCGTTCGGTGTCGCCATAGCGTTCGGCCGAAGGCGGCACGGGGTACATCTCGGCGGCATCGATGAAGTTGACGCCCAGTTCCAGTGAGCGGTCGAGGATGCGGTGGGCGGTGGCCTCGTCGACCTGCTGGCCGAAGGTCATGGTGCCCAGGCAGATGGGCGTGACGTTCAGGCCGCTGCGGCCCAGGGTGCGCGAAGGGGTCAGGGTGCTCATGACCCAAGTGTGCCAAAGAGCCGGGCCCCCTGCAGGCCGGGGCCTGCGCCCCCTCGAAGGAGGGCGGGCACCTTAAGAGTTCGCTAAAGCCTCCTGAAATCCTTCTTCAGCACGGCGCGGCGAGCGCACAAGCGCTTTGTGCCGTCCTAGAGTCGCGCCTTCATGACCTGCGGCCGAAGGCTGCATCACCGATGGATGGAGGACTGCATGACACCGATGGATCCCGTGAGCCGGGTCTCGATGCTCGAGACCATGATGCTCATCCGCCAGCACGAGGAGGCCCTGGCCTCGCTGCATGCCACCGGACAGGCGCCGGGCACGTGCACGGCCGTGGGCCAGGAAGCCAGCGCCGTGGGCGTGGTGCGCGCCCTGGGCGAACACGACCTGCTGCTCACCAACCACCGCAGCGCCGGACACCTGCTGGCCCGTGGCGCCGACCCAGGGCGCCTCGCCGCCGAAGTCCTGGGCCGCCGCAGCGGCTACTGCAAGGGCAAGAGCGGTTCGCTGCACATCTCGGCCCGCGAGCTGGGCGTGGTGCTCACCTCCACCATCGTGGGCGGGGAGCTTTCGATGGCGCCCGGCGTGGCGCTTGCGCAGAAGATGCTGGGTCGGCCGGGCCTCGTGGCCTGCTTCTTCGGCGACGGAGCGGCAACGGAGGGCATCTTCCACGAAGCCCTGAACCTCGCGACCACCTGGCGGCTGCCGGTGCTCTTCGTGTGCGAGAACAACGAGTGGCAGGCCTTCGTGCACCGGCGCGAGACCATGACGATCGACAGGATCTCGACCTGGGCCGAGCGCTATGGGTTGCCCTGCGAGTCGGTGGACGGCAACGACGTGGAGGCCGTGCATGCCGCTGCCCAACGCGCCGTTGCCCAGGTGCGCCAGACCGGGGGGCCCGCCTTTCTCGAGACGCTGACCTACCGGTTGCGCGGCCACTTCGAGCCGGACGACCAGGCCTACGTGGACGCCGGTGAACTCGCGTCGTGGCGCCGTCGCGACCCCATCGAGCACCAGCGCGGTCGGCTGCTCAATGACCAGGTGCTGCGCAGCGGCGAGCTCGCCCACCTCGAGCAGCGCGTGCGCGCCCAGGTGGAGGCCGCGCTGGCCTACGCGCAGGCCGACGCCCCGACCGAAGCCCATGAGCTGACCCACGATGTCTACGCCTGACCTGCCCTCCCTGGAGACCCCCATGACCACGATCACCGTCCACCAGGCCATCGCCGACGCGCTGGCCGAGGAAATGCGCCACGACCCTGCCGTGCTGATGTTCGGCGAGGGGGTGGCCACCAAGCGCACCGATCTGCTGGCCGAGTTCGGGCCGGAGCGCGTGCGCAACACGCCCCTGGCCGAGGCCATCATCGCCGGCACGGCCGTGGGCGCCGCTGCCATGGGCCTGCGCCCGGTGGTGGACCTGCTGTTCGCGCCGTTCCTCACGCTGTCGATGGACGCGCTGATCAACGGTGCCGGCAAGCTGCGCTATCTCTCGGGCGGGCAGTTCGACTTCCCGCTGGTGGTGATGACCCTCACCGGAGCAGGCTGGGGCGTGGGCGGCCAGCACAACCACAACCTGGAGGCCCTGTTCGTGCATGCGCCGGGACTGAAGGTGGTGATGCCGTCGAACGCTGCCGACTTCAAAGGCCTGCTGAAGGCCTCCATCCGCGACAACAACCCGGTCCTCTTCTTCACCGACCTGGCCCTGGGCGAGGAGGCAGGCGAAGTGCCCGCGGGCGAGCACCTCGTGCCGCTGGGCCGCGCGGCCGTGCGGCGACGCGGTCAGGACCTCACGCTGGTGTCCTATGCCAAGACGGTGGGACACTGCCTGCAGGCAGCCGAGCAGCTGGCCGCGCAGGGCGTATCGGCCGAGGTGATCGACCTGCGCACGCTCAAGCCCTGGGACGAAGCGGCGGTGCTGGGCTCGGTGCGCAGGACCGGCCGGCTGGTGGTGGTGCACGAGGCCAACCGCCTCGGGGGTGTGGGCGCCGAGGTGGCCGCGACGGTGGCCGAACAGGCCTTCGACTCGCTCAAGGCCCCGGTGCGCCGGCTCGGTGGCCCCGATGCCCCCTCGGCGGGAAACTGGGCGCTGGAGCACGCTGGCGTGCCTTCGGTGGCAGCCATCGTCCAGGCCTCGCTGGCGCTGGTCGGTCAGGCCCAGCCAGCCTGATCGCTCAGAGCGGCCCGGGCAGAAGCTTCAGGCCCAGCCACGCGACGCTGATGACGGCATTGACGGGCAGGCTGATCGCCGACGGGACAAAGAAGAGCGCCGCCAGCAGCGCCGCTCCACCCGCCAGCTCGATGAAGGCCCCCACCAGGAAGAAGCTCGCCCCGAGCGTCAGCCAGCGGCGCATGTAGGTGGGCAGCCAGCGGGCCTGCTCGCGGTTGTGGCGCCACGCCGCCGAGCGCTCGAACACGTTGCCTCGCGCCACGTCCCGGAACAGCCAGGCAAAGAACCAGTAGCGGTAGAGCAGTGTGCGAAACCGCGGATGACCGGGTGAGGACGGGATCGTCAGCTCGTTCATCATGCACCTCCGTGTCCGGCTCGTCTGTCGCGCGCGATCCGGAACCACAGCACCGATGGTGCGCGCATCGCCGTTCACGTGTCCATGGAATAACCCCCGGAAATCCTCGCTTTCGTGCACCCGTGGCACCATGACGCACGAATTCGACACATGACACACCCCATGGAAGTGAAGGTCATCCACAACGAGCCCGCCCGACGCTTCGAAAGCCTGGTGGACGGCCATCTGAGCGTGGCCGACTACGAGTTGAGCGACGGCGTGATGCACCTGACCCACACCGTGGTGCCCCCGGCGCTGCGCGGCCGGGGCATTGCGGCTCACCTCGTCGAGGCGGCGCTGGCCCATGCCCGGACCCTGGGCCTGAAGATCGATCCGGTGTGCTCCTATGTGCGTGTGTACATGGAACGGCATCCTGACAGCCAGAGCTTGTGGGCGAAATGACGCCGAACCCGGCCTCTGCCCTGCCTGACGGCGCCCGGGCCGTGCTGTCCTTCTGGTTCGAAGGCGATGGCCGATCGGGCCAGGTGCGCGAGGCCTGGTTCCGCAAGGATGCGCGCTTCGACCGCGAGATCGCCGAACGTTTCGGGCCGACGCTGGAGGCGGCTCGCCAGGGCCTGCTCACGCCCTGGACGACCACGGCGAAGGGCACGCTGGCGCTCATCGTGGTGCTCGACCAGTTCAGCCGCAACATCCACCGCGGCAGCCCCCTGGCTTTCGCGGGTGACGCCCAGGCGCTGGCCCTGGCACGCCAGCTGGTTGCCGATGACCATGACAGGTCGCTGGACACGCTGGAGCGCTGGTTCGCCTACCTGCCCTTCGAACACGCGGAATCGCTGGCCGAACAGGACGAGAGTGTGCGACTGTTCACTGCCCTGGCCGCCGAGGACGAGCGCCTGGCCGGCGCACTGGACTACGCCCACCGCCACCGCGAGGTGATCCAGCGCTACGGGCGCTTTCCGCACCGCAATGACGTGCTCGGTCGCCAGAGCACGGCCGACGAGGCCGCCTACCTGGCCACCCCCGGCGCAGGATTCTGAAGCGCCCCCTCAGACCGCGTCGAGGTCGCCCGGGGCCGTGGCCCGCTCGGGCAGGAGCTCGGGCTGGCAGCGCAACAGCATGCGCTGCAACTGGTCGAGCGTGAAGGGTTTGCCAAGAAAGTCGTCCATGCCCACCACCTGACCCCGCTGGCGCACTTCGGGCTCGGGGTTGCCGGTGACGGCCACCACCGGCGTCCGGCCCCGTCCGGCATGGAGCTCCATGGCCCGCAGCTTCTCCGTGGCCGTGAGGCCGTCCATCACGGGCATCTGCACGTCCATCAGCACCACGTCGAAGGTCTGTTCGGCGAATCGCCTGAGCGCCTCCTGCCCGTCCCCGGCCACCACGACGGCCAGGCCCAGCCGCTCCAGCATCGCCTGCGTCATGACCTGGTTGACGGGGTTGTCGTCCACCAGCAGTACACGCCCCGTCATGGCCGGACGCTCGGAGGCGGGTGGCGGTGCGACCGGCGAGTCCAAAAAAGCTCGGCCGCTGTGGCGTCGCGCATGCAGCGCCCATCGCAGGCCGTCGTGCAGCGCGTGTGGGCGCACCGGCTTGGACAGCACGAACACGCCATCGAGCATGCCCATCGTGGTGTCGCTGGACACGCCGCGCATCAGCAGCACCGGCAGACCGGCTTCGCGCGCCATCTGCTCCAGACGGTCATGGCCCCTCGCCCCCAGCAGTTTCTCGTCGAGCAGGATGGCGTTGACGCCGCGATCGCGCAGCAGTTGCAACTCGGCCTGCGTCGGGGGCACGGGCCGGATCTCGTAGCTCACGCCGAATTCGCGCAGGCCCGCCTCGACATGCTGCACCAGACGCAGGTAGTTGGCCACCACCAGCACGTGCAACGGCACCCCAGGCGGCAAGCCTGCCGGCGGCTGCTCGATGTGATCGAGCGTCAGCTCCAGCGTGAAGGTGGAGCCCTTCTCGGGCGCGCTGCGCGCCGACACCGACCCACCCATCAGTTGGGCCAGTTCCCTGCAGATCGCCAGGCCCAGGCCCGTGCCTCCCGGTGCCCGGGTGGTGGATTCATCGCTGCGCGAAAACGCTTCGAACAGCCGGGGCAGCTGCTCCGGCCGGATGCCGATGCCAGTGTCGTTGACGTCCAGTCGCAGCCGGGCCCGCCCCTCGGACAAGCCCTCCAGCGCCACACCGATCTGCACATGCACGCCGCCACGGGCCGTGTAGCGCACGGCGTTGGACACCAGATGACCCAGGATCTGGCGCAGGCGCGTCGGATCCACCCGGACAACCGCCGGCACCTCGGGGGTCATGCCCAGGGTCAGCTCCAGCCCCTTCTCGTGCGCCGCCGCCGCATGCAGCTCGAGGGCGTCGAAGACCAGTTCGCGCAGGTCCACCTCCACCGCCTCGAGTTCCATGCGGCCAGCCCCGAGCTTGGTGTAGTCGAGCACGTCGTTGACCAGCGCCATCAAGGTGTCCAGGCTCTGGCGCTGCAGGGCGACGATCTGCTGCTGGCGCGCGTCGAGAGACGTGGCTCGCAGCAGTTCGATGGCTCCGAGAATGCCGTTGATGGGCGTGCGCACCTCATGGCTCATGTTCGCCAGGAAACGGGCCTTGACCTGGGACGCGGCCAGGACCTCGTCGCGCGAGCGCTGCAACTCCTGCAGGGCCCGACCCAGTTCCCGTTGGAGCTTGCGCCGCAGCTTGAGGGCGTAGAGCACGAAGGCGCCGAACAACACGAGCGCAGAGGCCGCCCACACCCCGCCGTTGAGCGTCCGCTCTTCAGGCCGCGTCGGCGACAGGTCGGGCAGGCCCAGCAGGCTCACCACCCAGGGCGTGATGGCCAGCACGGCCAGCAGCACCCCCCCCAGCATCACACCTTCCCGGCGCGCGCCCGCAAGCATCCACATCAGCGGCAGGAGCACGAGCCACCACACGGTCGGCGCTGCCAGCCCCCCCATGAGCCAAGTCAGTGCTGTGAGCGTGAGCGCCAGGGCCACGACCAGGCCGGCAATCCCGCGGTAGGCGCGTCCGGTGGCCCAGACCGCGGCCCCTGCGCCCAAGGCGGCCAGGGCATAGGCGCCCAGGATCGCGCTCAACACCGGCGCCCCCTGCCACCAGAGGTAGGCGCCCAGGCCCAGGGCGCCAAGGACGCTGGTCAGGACGGCGAACCAGAAGAGACGCCGACCCATGCGCTGCTCGAGCTGCTGGGGATCCAGCACCATCACGGGGGCAGCCATGCCGACCTCCGGCAGGGCCATCGCGGCCCGCCCTTCGGACAGCGACACCGGCGGACTCATAGCCCCCCTTCCGGTCGCTGGCGTTCGCGCCATTCGCGCACCTCCCGGCATTGGGCATGCTGGGCAAAGCGCGGAGTGGCGCACTGCTCTTCGAGGCAGCGCCACAGAGCCAGGAGCACCCGGCGTC